>Ga0209341_10005085_pt1 | contig 11990 bp, 9 predicted proteins | sample RifCSP13_2_FD_184020 | JGI IMG/M metagenome (GOLD analysis project Ga0209341, IMG submission 184020) | Soil microbial communities from Rifle, Colorado - Rifle CSP2_sed 13_2 (SPAdes) (version 2) | ecosystem: Environmental > Terrestrial > Deep subsurface > Rock core/Sediment | place: Rifle...
TGACCGGGCAATTCATCGATGGGGTCGTCTTGATCGAGCGCAAACGCGACGAGATTGAGCGCCAGTTCACGGCCGCCGCGGACGGCGCCGCCCGAGATGTGCCGCTCGTCGTGCTGGTCAATCACAGCACGGCCAGCGCCAGCGAGATCGTCGCCGGCGCGTTGCGCGATCGTAAACGCGCCATCCTGATCGGTGAGCCGACGTATGGCAAAGGCTCGGTGCAGAGCATCTACGCGTTGTCGGACGGGTCTTCGCTGCACATCACCACAGCCGAGTGGTATACACCCGGCCATGACGACTTCAACGGGCGGGGCCTGCAGCCGGACATTCCAGTGGCGCGCAGCGAAGAGGACCGCGCCACCGGGCGCGACCCGGCGCTCGACGCGGCGGTAGCGTATTTGACACAGATACTTCCATAGACGGGTGCGAAATCCCGGCTTAATTTGCGCGTGCGGGGCGAGCCGCTAAGAAAGGACTTACATGGAACGCGGCACACGTAATTTACTGTATGGGCTACTCATGGTGATCGTCGTCGTCGCGGCGGGATCGACGATGTACGTCGTCGGTCTGAATGCCGGCCGCAGCCAGTCGGCCGCGCCAGTGGCCGCTATCGTCAGCCCGACGCCCGACGCGCCGTCGCCGACTCCCCTGCCGGGCACGCCAACAGCAGCGCCCGGCTTGGACGACGGCAGCATCGCCGAGGAGCTGGGCATTTTTCACGAAGTATACGATCTCATCCAGAGCGAGTTTTTCGGCGAGATCCCGTCTGATAACGAGATCGTCTACGGCGCGATCCGAGGCATGCTCCAGCGGCTAGACGATCAGAATACGACTTTTCTGGAGCCGTCGATCGCCGAGCTGGACCGCGAGGCGCGAACGGGAACCTACGGCGGCATCGGCGCGCTGGTCAACCTGAGCGAAAGCCAGGCGCTCGAGATCGTGCGCATCTTCAAAGGCTCGCCCGCCGAGCAGGAAGGCATGCGGGCCGGCGACCAGGTGATCGCCGTCGACGACCGCTCGATCGTCGGACTGAGCCTGGACGAAATGGTGGCCCTGGTCAGAGGCCCGGCTGGCAGCGGCGTCAAGCTGACGGTCGTGCGTTCCGGCGTCGAGGAACCGTTCGACGTCGTGGTGACTCGCGCCCAGATCGAGATACCTCTCGTCGAATCGCGCATGATCGGCTCGGACATTGCCTACATCAACCTCACCCAGTTCGACGGGGCGGCTACGGAACAGCTTACTCAGGAAATCGAATCGCTCCTGGCGCGCAACCCGAAGAGCCTGATTCTCGACCTGCGCGGCAATCCGGGCGGCTTCCTGGACGAGGCCATCAACGTGGCCGACCTGTTCCTGGACGAAGGGGTCGTGATGACCGAGCGCGAGCGCGACGGAGTGGAGGACGTGTACCGCAGCGACGACGGCGACCTGGCCGAGGAGATTCCGCTGGTCGTTCTCGTCGACGGCGGCTCGGCCAGCGCAAGCGAGATCGTCGCCGGCGCGGTGCAGGACCGCGACCGGGGCACGCTGATTGGCACGCTGACGTTCGGCAAGGGATCGGTGCAGCGCATCCACACGCTGTCGGACAACAGCGAGCTGCGGGTCACCATCGCGCGCTGGTTCACGCCGAACGACCGCGCGATCCATGGCGAGGGCCTGGAGCCGGACATCGTCGTCGAGCCGGGCGAAGACACGGCAACCGATCCGCAGCTCGACCGGGCGATCGAACTCCTGCGGACAGGGAAATAGAGTGGGGCACGGCACGCCCGCTAGGAGCTAGGGGTATGGCAAAGCCCAAAGCGCCCCTTGCAGACCGCTCGGCCGTGAAGGTGGTGGCGACGAACCGCGCGGCGCATCACGACTACGCGATCGACGAGCGGTTCGAAGCCGGCATCGCGCTGCTCGGCACCGAAGTCAAGTCGATTCGCGAGGGCGGCGCGAACCTGCGGGAAGGCTACGTGCAAGTGCGCGGCGGCGAGGCGTTCCTGGTGAACACGCACATCGCGCCGTACGACCCGGCAGGCCACACCGGCCACGATCCGTTGCGCTCGCGCAAGCTGCTGCTGCATAAGAAGGAAATCGCGCGGCTGGAAACAGGAACCCGCGAGCGCGGCTGGACAGTCATTCCGCTGAGGATGTACCTGAAAAACGGGCGCCTCAAGATCGAAATCGCGCTGGCGCGTGGCAAGCGCCAGTTCGATAAGCGGCAGGCCATCGCGAAGCGCGATGCCGAGCGGCAGATCGACCGCTCACTGAAGGAGCGGCGCAGCTAAGCGCCTATCCGAAAACCACGCACTTTAACAACCGAATCGGCTGAACTGTAACACTGTTTGCGAATTCTTGATATCCTTTAGAAAAGGAGGTTTTGCATGTCGTTAGAAAGCGACGGCGTCGCTCTTTTCATCGATTTCGACAATGTGCGTTATTCCCTGCTGAACGAGCGCGGCAAGGAAATCGAGCCGCGCGAACTGATGGCGAAAGCGCGAAAGTATGGGCGGGTCGTGGCCGCGAAAGCCTACGCCGATTTTTCGGAGCATCCGCTGGAGTTCAGGCGCAGCCTCGAAGTGGCCGGTATCGACGTGCGCGATATTCCCAAGGGAGGCTTGGGCAAGAACAAGAGCAAGAAATCCTCGCCGGAAATTGCCATGGTGCTCGACGTCTTCGAGCTGCTGCTGGACAAGCCGACCATCTCGACGTTGATGCTGATGAGCGGCGACCGCGATTTGATCCGGCTGGTGACGATGGCCCGCCACCGGTTCGGCAAGCGCGTGGTGATCTCGGGCGTGCCGGAAACCGTCAGCCGCGATCTGGCCGCCGCCGCCGACGCGCTCGATCCGCTCGTGCCCCCGGTAGGCTTAGAGCCAGAAATCAGGCGGGCGCCCGAGCCGGCCGCGCTGCCCGAAGAAGCGCCGGACACGATTGATATCGCCGAAGACGAGATCAGGCTGGTCCGGTCCATCTACCATCACCGAGATCGACGTTACCGCTCGTTCAATTTCCTGGCCGAGAAGCTGGCGTCTGACCGGAATCCGAACCGCGTGGGCGATCTGGACGAAGCCAAGGCGGCGCTCGAGGCCGCCGTCGCCGATAGAATGCTTCTGCCCGAAGAGATCGATACCGACATGGGCTACAGCGTCACTTCGTACTGGCTCAACGAGGAACACCCCAAGGTCAAGTTCGTCCTCAGCCGCATGGCCGAGAATGGCGAGCAGCCTCAAAACAGCGAGGGCCACGCCATTGCATAATAGGCGCAACCGGGCTATAATGATTGTTGCATGGGGATGCACTGGCTTCGACGGGGAATGGTCGAGTCACGTGTGGCAAGCCGGGGCGCTCTGAACCTCGTCAACAACGGAGCAAACCATAGGTGCCAACCGCACCAGCTACGCGGCTCTTCCTCTCGCTGCATAAGCGGGATGAAGGCCCGGTCGCCTGCGGGTGACCCGTCCGCCTCGACCTCGCGCCGGTGGGTCGAGGGCCGGGCGTGACAATGCCGGCATGCGGCCCGCCTGACGCCGATGGGGCGGGCCAAAGACACCATCGGCTGGCTCGGACGGTACCTTGTCGGTTGAGGTCGCCCGAGTGAGACACGAGCAACCGACTAAGCTTGTAGGCATGCGTGGTCACCTTCTTCGGACGCGGGTTCGCTGGAAAGCAGAGCCCCTGTGTGTGGTGACACTCACAGCAAACCCGGCTTAATCAGGGAAGGCTTCCAGCCACGTAAGTGGGTCTGATGCTAACCCTGAGGGGTAAACTCGAAAGAGGTAAGCCCTGCATCGACTCATAGGCTCCTGCAATGGAGCACTAGGGTAAGGAGGCAAAGCGCTCAATCAGTTCTCGCTTTCTGGCCGCTATCTCGCTGCTGTAACGCCCGTTGCGCGGCGTGCATGCCATATATTCAGCGAGCAGAAGATCGCAACGATCGATCTTCCTTCGGATCACCAGAAACGGGCGCACGATCTCCAGAAACTGCAAAGCCCTCCGGTCAGTCAGTTTCCAGTCAAAGGATCTGCTATGCTGTGGCTTATAGGTCCGTTTCTGGATAATCGTCCCGCCGATGCGAGAGCGAAACCACTCGAGCAGTTCGCGGTCTGTCGAAGCAACAGAAATGGTTGGTGACGGCCACCGCGATTTGCGATTTCGAGTGAATTGAATCGAGCCTTCACCATCTACAATGCCCGCGGCATAAGCAGCCTCTATGTCGCTGAGGTTCATGGGCATATCTCCTTACAACACGCCGGGGAAGTGGTTGCCAATGGTATATCACTTCAAGAGATAGTCAACGCTCAGGCGAAAGCCTGAGGGCTGCGTGTCGATTCCCGCCATCTCCACCATGCGCGGACACCCAACTCCGTGTGAGTTGGGTGTCTTGGTTTTCTTTAACTTATCGGAAGTCTTCCCGCCTGGTCAGCAAGACTTGCCGGTCGTGAACGACGGCAACCGTCACGCCAAAGTTCGGCATATGCGCTCAACCCGAATGCCTGAAACCGGATTCGGCCATCGTCAGCGGCGCACCCTCCCGCTGAACGCCTGCCTCGACCACCTCCGCAACGTACACGACGTGATCGCCCGACGGCAACGAGCCTGTGACCCGGCACTCCAGCCAGCCCAGGCACGAGTCGACGATCGGCGATCCGGTAAGCGGGCCGGGTTGCCAGACGACGCCGTCCGTTTTGCCGGGCGACTTCGCAGACTTCTTTCCCAGTTGGCCCGCCAGGTCGCGCTGGTCGCTCGCAAACACGTTTACGGCAAAAGCACGGCTGGCTTCAATCAGGCGATTCGTTTTGCTGTCCAGCTCGACCGCGAGCGCCACGTGCGGCGGCGTGAACGCCGACTGCGTGATGAAATTGGCCGTCATCATGGCGACCTCACCGCCGTGCGCAGCCGTGACGGCGTGCAGTCCATAGGTGAACCAGCGCAGGACGATCTTCTTGGCTGATTCGTCCATATCTCCTCCCTTTGTCATCTTCCTTCGCCGAAATATCTATAGCTGCGCGACCAATTGCTGCGCATCGGCACGACGATAGTAGGCTCGATACGCCGCCGTCTCCGCCAGCAAACCTGCCAGTTGCAGGGCAATCTCTTCCAAATCCTGAGAAGCCGCGTTGCTCCCGGGCGCGATTCGCCAGGCGTCCCCCTCCCCTTCCACAATCGCAATCTGTCCCTTCGCCGCCAGCCATTCAATGCCCGCCCGCACTGTTGCAGTGCGCTGGCCGGCAGCCGCCGCCAGGCGCGCCACATCGACGTGTCCCTCTCGTCTGCTGAGATCATGTTTGAGCAGACCGGCCAATCGCTTGATGAAAGACTCCAGACGGTCATCCGCATCGCCGGCGTCGCACAGGTAGACGGTTTTCGGCGAAACGTGCGCCAGCGCAGATTCCAGCTCCTTCGGCCCGGCCGGCGCGCGCCAGATCACCAGCGACTTCGCCGGCGCGAGGTCATGTCGCCGGCGTGCCGCCATCACAGACGGGAGCTTTCCGTCTGCCCACACCATTACGTCGTTCGCCGAGACCAGACCATCCACGCGCTTCGCCGCGTCGGCAACACCGCGCCAGTCGACGACCTCAATCGCCGGCCCCGCGATCTCGATCCGGACGGCTTCGATCACCCTGGCGTCGACCCATTCGATCGACAACGCCTGCGCGCCGAGATAGTTCGTGCTCTTGATCGTTACCGCGACGTCGAGACGGCCTTGAGGCACATCCTCGTCCGCCCCTCGCCACCAGATCACTCGCCGAGAAAGCCCCTGCCGGTCTTCGAGTGTGACTTCGCGATGCTCGCCGCGCCGTCCGAAGGCGCGCTCGCCGGCGATCGCCACATCGCGCACGGCCAGCGTCACCGGCGGATTGCCTTCTCCAAATGGGCCTAGCCGCTCGATCTGCTGCGCCAGCTCCAGAGTAAGGTCATTCAACGGCACAAACGCGTCGATGCTCGTTCCTGAAGGGGCGGCCGCGCGATCCCAGATCGCGGCGACGGCGCGAGACAGCTCTCGCCGAAAGATCGGCGCGTCGTCGGAGTTCATCACGAGGCCCGCAGCGCCGGGGTGCCCGCCGAAGCTGATCAGGCGGTCGCGCACAGAAGCCAGGGCAGCCGAGATGTCGACACCCGGCACTGCTCGCGCCGATCCGCGAGCGCGCCCGTCGGCCGAGGCGACCAGGAGCACGACCGGCCGCGCGTATTTCTCTGCCAGGCGGCTGGCGACCGGGCCGATGACGCCGGCATGCCAGTGGAGACTCGAAAGCACCACCACGGTCTCATCGAGAAGCGACGGATTCTTCGCGATCTGCTCTTGCGCCGCTGCGTAGACCTGCTCGGTCAGTACGCGGCGCTGGTTATTCACTGCCTCAATCTGCGAGGCGATGATCCGGGCGCGCGTCAAATCGGCCGTCGTCAATAGCTCGACGGCGAGCGTCGCATCGCCCAACCGGCCGACCGCATTCAGGCGCGGCCCGATCGCAAAGCTGATGTGCTCTGCTGTCAGGTTCGCCGCGTCGAGCTTCGCCATGTGCATCAGCGCCTGAAGCCCGAGACGTTGGGGGTGTCTCAACTCTTCAAGCCCGAGCTGAAGCAGGTAACGCGTGTCGGAGACCTGGCGCGCCACATCGGCGACGATGCCGAGCGCGACCAGGTCCAAAAGCTGCGGGAGCCGGCTCGAATCTTTGTCTTCGCCGGCAAGGTGATAGACTTGCTGCGCCAGCTTGAAGGCGACGCCGACGCCCGGCAGGTCCCGCAATGCGTGCCCGGCGGGCAGGCGCTTCGGATTGACCAGCGCGTCGGCTTCCGGCAGCGACTCGGGCAAGTCATGGTGATCGGTGACCAGGGCAGTCAGTCCGCGTGATCTGGCATGCGCGATCGCCTCGTGCTCGGCGATGCCGGTATCGCACGTCAGCAACACGTCGACGTGCTGCGAGCTAAGGAGGTGATCGAGCGCATCGAGCTTGATGCCGTGCGATTCGACCAGGCGCTGCGGCACGTAGTAAGTGACGTCCGCGCCGAGATCGCGCAGCGTCGATACGAGGAGCGACGTCGCAGTCTGCCCGTCGACGTCGAAGTCACCCCACACCAGGATGCGGCGACGGCGTACGACGGCGTCGTACAGCAGGTGCGCCGCGCGTTCGAGATCGGGCAATGCAGCCGGCGAGGCGGGAGTATACCGCGCGGGATCGAGGAAGCCGAGCGCCGCAGCGGGGTCCGTCAATCCGCGCCGTGCCAGAATGTCGGCCACCAGCGGATGTCCGCCCACGGCAGTCCGGAGAGGCGTGGGGACGTCAATCGAGACAGGCTCGGACCAGGAACGTTGGAGCATCACCACCTGCTAGGCCGGCAGTCCCCGCAGCATCTGCCAGCCGCTGGACAGCCAGCGGTACACTAATGCAATGTAGACCGCAGCGACCCAAATCAAGAACACGATTGCGATAGCAGTCAGCGTGTCCAACCATCGGGCGACGACATCGCTCACATCGTTGACGAGCGTCGTCGCCTTGTCCACAACGCGATTGAGTCGCTCGGGCAGTTGCCCGATACTGGCTACGCGGCGGACTACATCGGTCAGGTCGTTGAACACGCCGAATATGCTCGACAAAATACTCTTCAGCTCAGCGAGACCCGGCACGCTAAAGCTGGGAATGTCCGGCACGGGAATCGTCACCCGGCCGATCACGGGCAGCCTCACGCTGATGTTCGGAATGCTAATCGGGCCCAGGCGTGTCGTCACCGCAGTGATGGCGCGACCAATCCCGCCCAGCGTATTCGCGATGGCGGCGATCCTGCCTGATAGACCCCGAAACGCCTGGGTGGCGTCGTCGACGGTCGCCTTCACGTCCTCCAGGCCGGCATTGATCTCGTCGAGCGGTCCACGCACAGCGTTTTCAATGTCGGCCACGAACTGGCGCATGACGAAGAACCCCGCCGCGCCCAAAATGATCGGCATCAAAATGCTGAAAATGAGCAGCAAGCCCATCAGTCGTCGCAGCATGTCGCTTCTCCTTTCACTGACCAAACGGGCAAATCAGAGCGAGCATGAGCCATCCGCCGCAGAAGAGAAGCATTAAACCAATCAAGAAGAGAAACGGTCGATCCGTCTCCGACATAAGGAAACAAAGCTCCTCGCCACGCGCAGAAAGCCGGGCCAAACATTGCGATGCCAATCAGCGAGGCTGCTATGCAGGGCAAACAAGCAAGGAGTAATCCACTCAGATCGACTCGCCCAGTACGTGGTTCTGATTGGACCAGTACCACGTAGAGCACGAGCGAAACGCAGAGCACCATAACACTGAGCAGACCTAGCATGCCCGCGAGCGTTCCTAGCGATCTGCTCACTATTGGCTCCAAGCGTCGTTGCGCTCATCAATACGCGATCTCATCAACGTCCTCCAAGCTGATGACCAGATCGACCTCAAGTTCATGCTCTTCCAGCACACCGGCGACGACACCGCGCTCGCACAGCGATCGGTACGTGCAGAACCGGCACTGGCGCTCGTCGGGCGTGAGCGGCCACACAGCTTCCGCTCGCGACTCAATTTCAGACAGCAAGCGGTACAAGTAGATTTCGTCGTCGGCAAACTGCGCCGAATCGTACGCCAGCACTTCGGGTTCCGATGGATACTCTGCAAACCAGTACGCCATTTCGATCGACTCGGGCGCGAGAGACGGCTCCGACTTTGCCAGCACGTAGCGGTATACGCGTGTCTGCAGGCGCCGCAGAAGCGATGCCCGATCGGGCCGTTTGCGCTCTGTCTTCCAGTCGACGATAACCGCCCGGCCATCTCCCATCGCGAGCAGGTCGTACTTCGCGACCAGGCGATGCGCGCCAAACGGAACCGACAGCGCAACTTCAGCCCTTCGATCAGGCGGAAGGGAAGCGTCCCCCGCCTCCAACTTCCAACCAGATCGGAGCCGATGGAAGCGGCGGCCCAACTCGGCCAGGCGCTCGCGCTCGATGAGCGGCTCGGACTCGACGGCCGGCCATTCCTGCTCTAGCACGTAGCGCAGTTGAAACCGGCGCGGGCAGTCGGCGTAGTCGCTCAGGCTGACCTGGGAGAACTGGAAGTTAGACGGGAGAGTCATTATACTCAGCGCAGGCACAATTTGCGCTTTTGTTAGCGTTACTGTGACGGCTACTGTCATGCCCGAATGCTGTTGTCGGGCATCCAGTTGGACGATGGGTACTCCATGCCGATTGGGTTGCCGCCATGCCCGAATGTCTCTGTCGGGCACCCGCCTAAAGCGTGCGGGAATGACCAAGAGCCGCAGTTTATGACCGTGAGTGGTATATCTGCAAAACCTGGGTTAATCTGCATCCAATGACTGCTGTGATTCCCAATAGGTGTATAGCGCAAGGAACGGCGCTGCCGCCTGGCGCGGGTTGTCGTCGCGCTGGCCGGTGTTCCAGGTGAGGATCAGCTCACGCCTGGCACGCGTGATGCCGACGTACAGCAGGCGCAGCCTTTCCTCGGTATAGGCCAGCCGGGCCTCACGTGTAGCATCGCCCGGGACGTAACCTCCGCCCTCGTGCATCCTCTCGAGCTGGCCGATGGCTTCGGCTTCGAGATTCAGGCCGTCGCGCACGAACCACGACTGGCCGCGATAAACATCGCCCGGCAGCGCAGACGGGAAGTCGTAGTTGTTCACGCCGAGCAGATAGACGCGATCCCACTCCAACCCCTTCGCCTTGTGCATCGTCGCGACTGTGACGCGTCCGGGCCGAGGTGTGAAGCCGAGATCGTCCTCGCTGAAGCCCAGGAAGCGCTGCTCGTTGTTCGCAACCCGATCCAGCTCGGCGGCGAGATCGGGTAAGCGCCAGTCGAGCCGGTCATCCGCCAGTCGTCTCAGCACGACCGCGATCTTGTGCGCCAGCGCGAGCTCGCGCGCGATCTGATCGGCGTCGCCGTGGCGATACAGGTCCTGCGCGACGGTCAGAACGAGCTGGTCGATCGGCAGCTCCGATGCACTCAGCCAGCGCCGAACGACGCTGCGGAAATCTACAAGCTCGGCGCGGATGGCCGTCTCCGACGCGGGCGGAAACTCGGCCAGCCAGTCGAGATCGGGACGCGGCCAGATGAACGACTCGATCTGGTCGAGCCGGCGCAGGCCGGTCGCGATCGATTTGCGATCTTTGACGCGCTGCGAATCCGCTTCCTCCGCCGGATCGAGAGGGTTGACCATCTCAAACAGCCTGGCGAGAAATGAACTGGACAGCGGCGCCGACAGGTAACGCAAAACGTCACGCAGCTTCGCGGCTGCCAGACGCGTCGAGGACGTGCTGCGCAGCAACTCGTCAGGCTCTATGCCCAGCGAGCGGAGTTTCTCGCTGACCTTGAAGCCGCGCGTGTTGTCGGGAACCAGGATGGCGACCGTGCGATCCGTGTGTTCGGGCAGCCAGCGCTGGATCGACCTGGCGACGATGTCCAGCTCCTTCTCCGGCGAGAGCGCCTCGTCGTAAAGGCGCACGATCAGGTCGGGCGTTTCAGGTGGGTTCGGCTGCGCATCGTCGAGCGGCGTCAGAATGATTCTTTGATCGCGAAAGGCGCGCCGCCGGACCGTCTCCTCCGGGTGATCGCGCAGGGTCCAGTCGACGAGGGTGTTCGCCAGGTCGACGATCCGGCGCGTCGAGCGGCCGGAGTGCAGCAGGGGGCACTCGACCACGTCATCTTCGTCGAGAAAATCGTTCAGGTAGCGAATGTTGGACGTCGTGAACGTCGTGTTGATCGACTGGTTGGGATCGCCGACGCGCACCCAGTTGCCGCCCTCCGTCAGCAGTCGCAAGATTCTCTCCTGAAGCAGACTGCTGTCCTGCGCTTCGTCTTCCAGAATGTACGGCCACTTACGCTGCAGCCGCGCCAGGAGGTCGGCGTCGATTTGCAGCGCTTCGAGCGCCAGGCGCGTGAGATCGTCGAAGTCGACGCCGCCGCGTATCGCCAGCGCACGCTGATAATCTGTGTAGATATCGAGACACATCTTGCTCAGCAGCCAGTCGCCTTCGAACGAGGGCATGCGCTCGTGGACGGCAGCCGGCGTCATCTGCAGGTCTTTCGCGCGCCGGATGAAGGCCGTCACGATCTGCACAACCAGGTCCGGCCAGCGCTCGCGCTCGAGCCACGCGCGCCGGTTTTGCTCGATCTGCGGATCGACGAAGAACTCGAACGCCGGGTTGGCGCGCAGCCAGTTGGCGACGATGTCTGCGAGGATCTGCCCGGATACCCTCTCGTCGACGATGTCGAAGTCCTCCGGCAGGCCGAGCAGCGCCGGCCGATCACGTAGGATGTCGTGCGCCAGGCCGTGCAGCGTGCGCATGCGATAGCCGACCTCGGGCAGCAATCCCTCCTCGTGCTGCAGGAACTCGCGGATGCGCCGCGAGAAGTTGTCGACGGCCGAGTTGGCGAAGGTGACGATCAGCACTTCCTGGTCGTCGCGGATCTTCTCCTTCACCAGTTGCGCGGCGAGGTAAGACAGCGTGACCGTCTTGCCCGACCCCGGCACCGCCGACACGCCCATCCGCCCGCCGAGGTGAACGTAGTCAAGGATTTTCTGTTGGGCTGGACGTGGCGTAAACATTCGGATTGATGGTCGAGATTCGTAACTGGACTGATCATTAATCTCGGCTCTACCGGATGGGACGGGAAAAGCTCGTCCCACTGACCGAAAAGAACACGGACAAATCCCTCAGACTCTGAAGAGTCCGTGTTCGCTTCAGTCCGTGAGTGAAAATCCCCTTGAAGTCGGAAGAGCCTTAATCTCTAATCTCCAATTACTTCTTACTTCCTTAAGACTCGCGGAGAACCTGCTGGATCAACGTCAGCAACGGGCCGCGCTCTTCGAAGCCTTGCTCGTTCAGGCTGCTGTAGGCGAGCACGACTTTTTCCCGGCAGCGGCGCAGCAGGCCGCGCACCAGGCGCAGCAGCGTATCGCGGCGCGCCGCCTGCTCGTCTTCGTCGGTCCACTTGCGCTCAAGGTCCCAGTGCCGGCTGAGCACGTACGGGTGCGTCAGGGGCTGA
>Ga0209341_10005088_pt1 | contig 11988 bp, 10 predicted proteins | sample RifCSP13_2_FD_184020 | JGI IMG/M metagenome (GOLD analysis project Ga0209341, IMG submission 184020) | Soil microbial communities from Rifle, Colorado - Rifle CSP2_sed 13_2 (SPAdes) (version 2) | ecosystem: Environmental > Terrestrial > Deep subsurface > Rock core/Sediment | place: Rifle...
ACCGCCGGCGGGCCTACGCCGACGCGCTGGCGATCATGAACGAAGACCTCCCCTACCTCTTCTTGTACTGGCCCAAGGAGTACAAGGTGATCAGCCCCAAGGTCAACGGGGTTGTGCACAACGCGGATGGGATGATGCGCCTGCGTCACGTCTGGTTGAGCCCGTAGCCGCCAGTTAGGGCTTCCAGAGGCACCAGATCGAGCGCCATGACCCGCTACATCGCCCGGCGCTTCATGCTGACGGTTCCAGTGTTGTTGCTTGTGACCGTCATCGTCTTCTCCTTGATCAACCTGATTCCCGGCGACCCCGCACTGGTGTTCATCGGTGGCGAGGCCGGCAAGGAAGCGGTCGAGGCGCTGCGCAAGCAAATGGGCCTCGACCGCCCGATGTTCGTCCGCTACGTCCTGTGGCTGAACCGGCTGGCGCGTGGCGACCTCGGCAAGTCCGTGCGCGACGGCCGGCCCGTCATGGATGTGCTGCTCCTCAAGTTGCCGGTCACGGTCGAGCTCGCGCTGGTGGCGCTAACCGTCGCCTGGAGCATCGCCGTCCCGGCAGGGGTGCTGGCGGCCTGGAAGCGGCAATCGATGATTGACTACGCGGCCACCACGGTGGCCCTGGCCGGCATCTCGATCCCCAACTTCTGGCTGGGGATCATGCTGATCTACTTCTTCGCCGTCAACCTGCGCCTGCTGCCACCGTCGGGGTACATCGAGCCGTGGCTCGATCCCGTCCGCAACATCAAGCTCATGATCATGCCGGCCACCGTCCTGGGCACCGCCCTGGCTGCGCTCGTGATGCGTCAGCTGCGGTCGAGCATGTTGGAGGTCCTGGGCACCGAGTTCATCCGCACCGCCCACGCCAAGGGCCTGTCGGAGCGGCTGGTCGTCGTGAAGCACGCTCTGAAGAATGCCCTGATCCCCGTCGCAACCGTCATGGGGCTGCAACTGGGCGGATTGCTGGGGGGGGCAGTGATCACCGAGCAGATTTTTGCCGTCCCCGGCATTGGCCGGCTGGCCGTCGAGTCGATCTTCACCCGCGACTACCCGATGGTGCAGGGCGTCGTGCTCTTCAGCGCGGTGGCGATCGTGTTTGTTAACTTCACGGTGGATATCCTCTACTCGCTGCTGGACCCGCGCATCCGACTGGTCGAGGAGAAGGCGTAGCATGGCGACGCGAGAAGACGCCCTGCCGCTGGCCCCGAGGGGGCGGGCGGTGTCGACCGTCGGGATCCGGTACTTCCTCCACCGTTACGCCCGCAACCGTCTTGCGCTGATCGGCCTCTGGGTGATGCTGGGCGTCTTCCTGTCGGCCGCGCTCGCGCCGTTTGTTGCGCCGGCCGATCCCACAAAGACCGATTTCGGTGCGCTGCTGCTGCCGCCGTCACGGGCGCATCTGCTGGGCACCGACGACCTCGGCCGCGACATTCTGAGCCGGATCATCTTCGGCGCCCGCACTTCGCTGCTGGCCGGGGTGATCTCGGTGGGGCTGGCGATGTGCGTCGGGCTGCCGCTGGGCCTGATGTCCGGGTACTTCCGCGGACAACTGGACAACGTGGTGATGCGGATCACCGATGCCCTACTGTCGTTCCCCTTCCTCGTTCTGGCGCTGGCCATCGCCGCGGTGCTGGGTGCGGGTCTCTCCAAAGCCATGATCGCCATCGGCATCGTCTTCACGCCGGGGTTCATCCGGCTGTCCCGCGCCCAGGTGCTGAGCGAACGTGAGCGGACCTACGTGGAGGCCGCCAGGGCGATGGGCGCGTCGGACCGTCGAATCATCTGGCTGCACATCCTGCCCAACAGCCTGTCGCCGGTCCTTGTGCAGGCGTCGCTGGCCATGGCCGTGGCCATCACGGCCGAGGCGACGCTCTCGTTCCTGGGGTTGGGCACGCAACCGCCGACCCCGTCGTGGGGTTCGATGCTCAACATCGCCCAGGCCTACCTCAACAAAGCCCCCTGGCTGGCGTGGTGGCCGGGACTGGCAATCTTCGTGACGGTGCTCTCGCTGAATCTGGTCGGGGACGGGCTGCGGGAAGTACTCGATCCTCGGCTGCGTTGAACTTAATCCTCGCGGATCGTGCCCCGCCGGCTCAGGTAGACCGCGACCGCGATCATGGTCAGCGACCCTACCGCGACGATCGCGCGGACCTGGGGCGCGAGCGGCTGGATCAAGATCGGCGCGATGAGTATCGCCACCAGGTTCATGACCTTGATGAGCGGGTTGAGGGCCGGGCCAGCGGTGTCCTTCAGCGGGTCTCCCACCGTGTCGCCGATGACAGCGGCCTTGTGGAACTCAGTCCCCTTGCCGCCGAGGTAGCCATCTTCGATCTTCTTCTTGGCATTGTCCCACGCGCCGCCGGTGTTCGCCATGAAGACCGCCAGCAATTGGGCTGTCAGGATCGCGCCCGCCAGGTAGCCGCCCAGCGCCGAGGGCCCCAGCCCGAAGCCCACCAGCAGCGGCGCGCCGATGCTGATCAGGGCGGGACTGAGGAGCTCGCGCTGCGCGGCCTTCGTCACGATGTCGACGCAGGTGGTGTAGTCCGGCTTGGCATGGCCCTCCATGATGCCCGGGATCTCCCGGAACTGCCGGCGGACCTCGGTGACGACGAAGAACGCCGAGCGGCCCACCGCTCTAATGAGGAAGGACGACACCAGGAACGGCACCGCGCCACCGATCAGCAGGCCGATGAAGACGTGGGGCAGGTTGACCTGGATGCCGATCCGGTCGAGCACCTGGACCCCGGCCGCCGCGCCGCCCTTCACCAGTTCCTCGAGCGGGACGAACAGCCGCGCCTCATCGATGAACGAGCGAAACAGCGCGATGGCCGCGACCACCGCGGTCGCGATGGCAAAGCCCTTGGTGAGGGCCTTCGTAGTGTTGCCGACCTGGTCGAGGCGCGCCACGATGCGCCCGGCCAGCGTGTCCTCGCCGTGCCCCACGCCCGACATCTCGAAGATGCCGTTCGCGTTGTCCACGATCGGGCCGTACGTGTCCATGGCCAGGATGTAGCCGGTCGTCGTCAGCAGACCCAGCCCGGCCAGCGCGATGCCGTAGGCGGCCAGCGCCACGCTACCGGCGAAGATCGTCATCGACGCCAGGATCGTGAGCGCGATCGCGATGATCGCCCAGACAGAGGATTCCAGCCCCGAGCCGAGACCGGTGAGCAGCAGCGTGGCCGGACCCGTCTTGCTGGCGTACGCGATTTCGGAGACCGGGTCACGGTCGGCGTGCGTGAAGATCTCGGTGAGCCGCCCGATGACCAGCGCCAGCACGATACCCGTCAGGGTGGCCAGGAAGAAGCGGTAATCCGGGTTTCCGGTGACCGGATCGCGGAGGTAGAAGTAGTTAATCAACCCGAAGCCGACGACGGAGACGCCTGACGAGATGTAGAAGCCGAGGTTGATCGGGCGCATCGGGTCGCCGATCTCCTCGTCCTTCGCGCGCACGCTCCAGGCCCCGATCATCGAGGCCACAACGCCGACCGCCCGGACGAGTAAGGGATAAATGATCAGTTTGAGCGCGAAGGCGCTCGCCGCGGCGCCGTAGAGCTTGGTGAAGGCGGGATCGAGTAGGGCGGCCGCGCCCAGGATGATCGCGGCGACGAGCGTGACCTCGTAGGACTCGAAGACGTCTGCCGCCATCCCGGCGCAGTCGCCCACGTTGTCGCCAACGTTATCCGCAATGACCGCGGCGTTGCGCGGGTCGTCCTCAGGAATCCCGACCTCAACCTTTCCCACCAGGTCGGCGCCCACGTCGGCCGCCTTGGTATAGATGCCGCCGCCCACGCGCATGAACGCGGCGACCAGCGATCCACCAAACCCGAAGCCCACCAGCACGCGGGTGGCGTGCTCGCGAAAGAGCATGAAGATGACCGTGGCCCCAAGCAGGCCCAGCCCGACCGTGAACATCCCCGAGATCGTGCCGGCCTGGAACGCTGTCTCCAATGCCTCGCGGTAGCTGCGCCGTGCTGCGTTGGCGACGCGTACATTACCCTGGACCGCCGAGGTCATTCCCACAAATCCCGCGCCGTACGAGGCGATGCACCCCATCAGGAACGCGACCGCAACACCCCAGGCCAGGGCGGGCTGAGTGGCATAGATGGGGCGGTACAGCAGGTAGAGCCCAATGGTAACGATGATGACGAAGGGCAACATCGCGCGAATCTGCTGGGCCAGGTAGGTCATGGCCCCCTCCTGGATCGCGCCGGCCACCTCCACCATGCTCTGTGGTCCGGGGTCCTTGCGATTGACCTTCTGCCGGAGGTACCAGCCGTACGCAAGGGCCACGACCGACGACAGGAGGACAATCCACAGCAACAGCGTTTCCAGCCCGGAGAAGGCCGGGAGGGTGATCGACGACTCGCTCATCTCTGTTGTCCTCGACTCCTGGTGTGTCGGGACGCGCTGAAGAGGCGCGCGATTGATGATTGTAACATGAGGCTGCGCATCGCGTCGAGGGCCGCAGGAATGCCCCAGTCGTGGGGAGAATGCCGTGGAGCCAGAGGGGTAGTGGCTCTCGCCAGTCGAGCACGTCGCGAGGAGGGATACAGAGTGAACAGGCATACGCTACGGGCGCTGGGGATCGCCGCGCTACTCTCCGCCATCCTGGCCGGGACGATGATCCCAGTCGCCGCCGGACCTTCGGTCCGCCTGTCCATCGCCACCGGTACCACAGGAGGCGTCTACTTCCCCCTTGGTGGCGGCCTGGCGGCGCTCATCTCACGAAACATCCCGGGCGTGACGGCCACGGCCGAGGTGACGCCGGCCTCGGTCGACAACATCCGGCTGCTGGCGGCCAAGCGGGCCGACCTGGCTTTTGTCCTGGCGGACACCGCGCACGACGGCATCAAGGGCGAGGAAGCCTTCCGCGGAAATCCGGTGCCCATCCGGACGCTGGCGCCGTTGTACAACAACTTCAACCACCTGGTGACCGTGGACGGCACGGGCATCAACGCCATCTCCGACTTGCGCGGCAAGCGGGTGTCGGTCGGGCCGCCGGGGAGCGGCACCGAGGTCACCGCGCTGCGGATCCTGGAGGCGGCAGGCATCAACCCCGACCGCGACATCCGCAAAGAACGGCTGTCGCCGGCGGCCTCGGCGGACGCAATCAAAGACAAGAAGATCGACGCCTTCTTCTGGAGCGGCGGCCTGCCGACCGCGGCGGTCCTCGATCTGGCGTTTTCGCCGGGCGTACGCATCCGCCTCTTGCCGCTCGACGCCGTGCTGGCCGCGCTGCAGCGGAAGTGGGGCAACCTCTATTTTCGATCGGTGATCCAGAAGGAGTTCTACCTGGGTCTGCCAGCCGACCTGCCGACGGTCGGCGTGGCCAATCTGATGATCTCCCACAGGGACTTCGACGCGGAGCTGGCGTATCAGATCACAAAGCTTCTCTTTGAGAAGCGGCCCGAACTGGCGCTGGTCCACAAGGAAGCCGCAAACATCACGACCATCGGCGCAGCAGGCCGCTCGCCGCTGCCGTTCCATCCCGGCGCGATCCGGTACTTCAAGGAGCGCGGCATCGAAGGGTTCTAGGCGGGTCAGGCTCTGGGCAGCTGCGGTGGCCGTCGTGGCCGCAGCCGGCTGGCTGTCGGTGTCGGTCCGCGTCCTCGATATCACCCATGAAAGCACCGGACGGCTGCTGTGGCGCGTGCCGGTCCGCGGCGGGACGGTGGTCGACTTCATCTACACGAATTCGATCTACAACGCGCCGACCACCGAGCGGTTCGTCGTGGAGGGGCAGTCCCTTCGGCTCATCGAGGTCAGCAGCACCAGAGAAGCGGTCCTCGAATACCTGCGGTTGGAGTCGCCCTATGGCGTTCGGAACGGACGCTTTGTGGCCAGGACCCGCGGTCCATCCCTCGCCGCATTCACCACCCGGATCGGGCAGACCGGGCAGCAGCGGATTATGGTCGAAGGCCGCCAGATCCCGCTCTATCGGATCGGGACGGGTGAAGCCGCCCACGTGACGCTCACCCGCGTTCCGCGAGTCCTCGTGCTGGCGCGGCACCCTCTGGCCCCCTAGGAAGTCCCATGCAGCGCGACGAGGCGGCCCTCCCGAAATCCGAAGAAGCACTCAAGGAGATCATCGAGGAGTACGAAGGTAAGACGCGGCGGCTGACGGGTGGGTGGGGGCTGCTGGTGACCGCCCTGGCCGTGGCGATGTCCCTCTACCACCTGTACTCGGCGACAGTGCCGTTCATCCGGCAGATCCACCTAACGCGGCACCTGATGTTCGTGTTGGTTCTGAGTTTCCTCCTGTACCCGGGTACGCGCCGGTCGCTGCAGCGCACCGCCCCCCCGCTGTGGGACGTCGCGCTGGCGGTCGCGAGCATCGCGTCCCTGGGGTACATCCTGGTGGACTTCGAAGCGTTCATCTACAGATCGTACATCCCCACGACGCTGGATATGGCGTTCGGCATCATCACCATCCTGCTGGTGCTGGAAGCCACGCGGCGAACGGTCGGAAATGCGCTCCTGCTGCTGGTCGTGGCTTTCCTCATCTACGCGTTCGTGGGTGCCTGGCTGCCGGAGCCGTGGACGCACCGTGGCTACGACCTGGTGCGGGTCGTCGGGCAACTGTACATCACGCTCGAAGGCCTCTTCGGCGTCCCGCTGGAAGTCTCGGCGACGTTCATTATCCTGTTCACGATCTACGGCGCGGTCCTCGACGCTTCAGGGGCCGGCCGGTTCTTCGTGGATCTCGCGCTGGCACTCACCCGGGGACGGCGTACCGGGCCGGGCCAGGCCGTCACCATCGCGTCGTTCCTCCTCGGCGGCCCCTCGGGCAGCGGCGTGGCGACGACGGTCTCGGTCGGGGCGATCACCTATCCACTGTTGAAGCGCGCTGGCTATGATCGGGAGTCGGCGGGCGGCCTGCTCTCGGCCGGAGGGATCGGGGCGGTCATCTCGCCACCCATCCTGGGAGCGGCGGCGTTCATCATCGCGGAGTTCTTGAAGATCTCCTACCTTAAAGTGCTGGTCATGACGATCATTCCGACGATCCTCTACTACTTCTCCATCATGCTCATGATCGAGTTCGATGCCCGCCGGATGGCCCTGAGAGCCGTGGAGATCGTGGCTGGCAATGCCTGGCGGCTGATCGCCCGCTACTGGTTCCTGCTGTCGTCGCTGGTCATCATTCCGATCTTCATGCTCATGGGCTTCACCGCCATCAAAGCGGTCTTCTGGGCGACGATCATCGCCGCGGCGACGAGCGTGCTCCGGTCGGACACCACGCTGGTCTCCCTCCGCCGCGCCCGGCCCGGGGAACGCGGGCTGATCGTCCGAGGCGGCCTGCGGCTCGGTGGATACGTCGCGAACCCGAAGGGCCTGATTGCCTCGCTGGATAACGGCAGCCGCCAGGTGCTCAATGTCGCGGTCACCACGGCGGCGGCCGGCATCGTTGTGGGGGTCGTCAACCTGACGGGGCTGGGTTTGAAGATCTCGGATGTCATCATCACGTACGCGGGGGGGCTGCTGCTCCCCACGCTGGTCCTCGCGGCGCTCGCGCTGTGGGTGCTGGGGCTCGCGCTGCCCATCACCGCCACCTACATCATCGCCGCGGTCATCGTCGCGCCGGCGATTACGAAGCTGGGCGTCTCAGAACTGGCGGCGCACATGTTCATCTTCTATTACGCGATTCTCTCCGAGGTCTCACCGCCCGTCGGGCTGTCTCCACTGGCCGCGGCTGCGCTCACCGGCGGCCGGCCGTTCCGAACCATGATGATGGCCTGGAAGTACACGCTGCCGGCGTTCGTAGTGCCGTTCATGTTCACCATCAACAAAGATGGGCTGGGGCTGCTGCTGCAGGCGCCATGGCAGACCGTGGCCTCCGTGACAATCACCGCCGTCTTCGGCCTGATCGCGCTGGCCGCCGCGATCACAGGCTGGTTCCTCCGTCGGGCGACGGCGCTAGAGCGAGTCCTCCTCGCCGCCGCCGGGATCGCGCTCATCTATCCGTCGGGACTGCACGACGTCCTCGCCATCGCGGCCGTCCTGGGGATCGCCGCGAACCAGTGGCTCAGGCGGCCGCGCGCGCAGGAGTTACCCGCCTAGAGGGAGCTGCACGTCGGGAGGTGGGGCAGGTGCCAGAAGAAGCAGGTCGCGAGGTTGATGCCAACGCGATGACCCTGGTCGCGAGCTGCTTGAATGTGCTGGCGGCGAAAGCGTGGGAGGCGCTTGGCCTGGTGCCCAGTCCGGCGACGAAGCAGGTCGAACGAAACCTCGACGACGCGCAGCTGGCCATTGACGCCGCGGCCGCCCTGGCCGAGGTCGTGCGCCCGCGCGTACCCGACGCCGACCGGCGGGAGATCGAGAACCTGATCGCCACCCTCCGCCTGAACTTCGTGGAGCAGAAGAGCAAGACGCCGTAGCGCATGTACGTCCGCCTCAAGCATACTCTCAGCGCGCTGGCGCTGCAGGCGCTTCGCCAGCCCGTCCGCGGCGCGCGGCAGGGTGCCGTGTCCTGGCTGTTGGCGTTCTGCGACTTGGCCTCCGGGAAGGACGGCGTCAGGTTCGAACTGCCGACGGCGGCTGTGGCGGCCCGCGCGCGGCAGGCCCGCGGCCTTGATGTCCTGCTCAAAACCGGCCTGCTGGAGAGACATGATGATATCCTCTCCCTGCCTCGAGGGTTCCGCCCGTACTTCCCCTATCTGACGCGGCAGGTCCACCGTCTCAATGCCGCGGTGCGTGCGGCGGCCCGCGCAACGCGGCTTCGGGGCCAGGGGGCGGTCATCGAGGACGGCGCGGCGCTGTTCAACGCCGGGCTCTTCTTTGAATGCCACGAACTCCTGGAAGGCGCGTGGCGAAACGCGCCCGCCGCCGAGCGGCCATTCTACCACGGCGTGATCCTCGTCGCCGCTGCCTTCTACCACCACGAAAAGGGGAACCTCCACGGCGCCCGAATCAAGCTCACGGAGGGCATGAAGCACCTCCAGCCACTCCTGCCCGTCTCCCATGGCGTCCGGCTCGACCGATGGTTGACTGCACTTGGACCCTGGAAGGAACGACTGGACGCTGGGCAAGTGAGTGGCGTGCTCCGTACGTCCGAGATCCCTAGAATCCGAGGCTCGTGATGGAGGACATCCTCCGCTACATCGACACCCACGCCGAGACGTTCATCCACGACCTGCAGCGGTTGTGCCGGCAGCCGTCGATCTCCGCGCAGGGCGTCGGGGTGGAGGAATGCGCCGCGCTGCTGGTGGCGCAGATGCAGGCCAGGGGCATTCCGGCACGCATCGAGCCGATCTCCGGCGGCCCGCCCCTCGTGATCGCCACGATTCCCGGCGCCAGCACGCGCACGCTGCTGCTGTACAACCACTATGACGTGCAGCCCACGGACCCGCTCGACGAGTGGACCTCCGACCCGTTCGGTGCTGAGATCCGCGACGGCCGGCTCTACGCACGGGGCGCCGTGGACACCAAGGGCAACATCATGGCGCGCCTCGCCGCGCTCGAGGCCTGGCTGCGCGCCCGCGGCCGGCTGCCGGTCACCGTCAAGTTCCTCATAGAGGGCGAGGAAGAAACCGGAAGCGTCCACCTGGGCGACGCGCTCCGCGCCCGGCCGGACCTGGCGCGCGCCGATGCCTGTATCTGGGAGTCGGGGTCCAAGGACCGCCGGGACGTCCTCAACCTCTACCTGGGCGTTAAAGGCATCTGCTACGTCGAAGTGGAGGTGCACGGCGCCAACCGCGACCTCCACTCGGCGGCGGCGGCGACCATTCCCAACCCGGCCTGGTGGTTGGTCTGGGCGCTGGGCACGCTGAAGGGCCCCGACGAGCACGTGCGCATCCCGGGATTCTACGACGACGTCGTACCGCCCAGCGCCGCCGAGATGGCGCAGCTTCAACGTATCGCCTCGACCCGTGACGACGAAGAGACCCGGCGTGACCTCGGCATCCCGGCATATCTCAAGGGGCTGGCCGGTGTCGAGCTGCTACAGCGGAGGCTCTTTGAGCCCACGTGCACGATCTGCGGGCTCACGACAGGGTACCAGGGTCCGGGCTCGAAGACCGTGCTCCCGCGCCGCGCGAGTGCCAAGATCGACTTCCGGCTGGTCCCCAACCAGCAGGCCGAGGATATTTTACAGAAACTGCGCGAGCATCTGCGCCGGCAGGCGCATGGGGACTTCACAGTGCGGGGCTTCGGCCTTGAAGAGCCCTGGAAGACGCCATTTGACGCCCCGATCGTGGATGTGGTCGCCGAGACCGCCGAAGAGGTCTACGGCACGCCGCCGATCATCCTCCCGACGATGGCGGCCACCGGGCCGATGCAGGTGGTCTGCGGGCAGTTCAATACGCCGGCAGTCGGCACGGGCATCGGACATGCCAACGCGAACGTGCACGGGCCCAATGAGAACATCCGGCTGGCGGACTACGTGCAGGGGATCAAGCACATGGCGCTGATTCTCGATCGGTTTGCGGGTTGACGGGAGTCTAAGGGACTTCGTAGGAAACACCGGCGTCTAACGGGTACATGGGCCGCCGAAGGTGAACGAAGCCGAAGGCGCGTAGATCCGTACTCGTGACTCCAGGGGTGTCGACTTCGACAATGTCCGCGGCGATCGGCTCGTAGGCCGCGCGCCAGGCGATGGCCGCCTTGACGACGATGATCTGTCGGTCGGTCGGCTCGATGCCCACCGACCGGAGCTGCTCGAGGTCGAAAGGCGCCGTCTTGCGCTCGGTGAGCAGCATCTCGTTCCCGTCAACCTCCATGACCACCGAGCGTCCCATGTAGACGGGAACACCGGTCATGAACCGGCCTTTATTGACGTACCGCCCGTCGGTGATGGCGCGGATGCGGCCAGCGACGGGCAGCGGCGGACCGTGCCTCCCGTCGACCTTCCCACCGACCGTCACGGCCACCTCGGCCCCGACGCCCGCTGCGATGGCCGCCCTTACGGCCTGCGGGTCGGTAATGTTAACCACCGCACCTTTGGCCCCGGCCTTTAGCAACTCGCGCAGCAGGACCGTCCCGTCGCCGGGGCCGCCCCCGCCTATGTTGTCGCCGACGTCCACCAGGATGACCGGCCCTTTGGGCGCCGCCACGGTCCTCGCCACCGCGGCCTCCACCGAGAGGTTGTGGACCGCGAAGTCTTCGCGACGGCCCCAGGCTAGGGCTGCGATGTGGCGCGCGGCGGCCTCGGCACGCGACAGGTCGGCGTCTGCGATCGCGGTGACGCTGAACCCGGCGTGCGGGACATCAGCATAGCAGAACCCCCCGGACACCGTCACCGCCAGCATGCCAGGCTCCCTTTCCAGGCGGTGGGCCTCGGCCAGGAGATCGGCCATCGGCGGCTGTGAGGTGAACTGCGCCTGTGGAACCAACAGCAGCGGTGGCGCTGCCCAACCGAGTACCGGCCGGATCTCCCCGCGCAAGCGCCGGGCCAGAAGCGTCGCAGCCTCCGAGCCCCGTTCGTAAATGTCCAGATGCGGATAGGTATCGTACCCTACAAGTACATCCACACAATCAACAAGGGCGCGGCTGACGTTGGCATGTAGGTCGACTTCGACGGCGATGGGCACGTGCGGGCCGACCACATCACGCACGCGCCGGGCGATCTCGCCGTCGGCGTCCGGGACCCCCTCCGCCGCAAACGCGCCGTGCAGGGCCAGCAGCACACCGTCCACAGGGAGGGCCGCCTGAAGTGCCTCGACCAACTCCGCTGTCAGGCTGTCGAACGTTCGGGTGTCGGTGAGACCGCTGGAAGTCGCCCTGGCGGAGTATGTGGGAACGACCATCAGTCCCTCGGCCCGTGCCGCGTCCAGAAAGCCGCCAATCCCCGATTTCGTGCCGGCATAGGTGGCCAGGATCTCCTCGCCGCGGCGCACATGTGGCACGAACTCCTCCATGGTCGCCCGCACCGCGCAGAAAGTGTTGGTTTCCTGCATCACGGAGACCACGCCTATCCGCATTGGGGCGCCTTTCAGTTGACGAACGAAAGGCTTACTCGGGTGGGATGGGCGTGATTGTGAAGGACGGTCTGGGTGGCGAG
>Ga0209341_10005089_pt1 | contig 11988 bp, 15 predicted proteins | sample RifCSP13_2_FD_184020 | JGI IMG/M metagenome (GOLD analysis project Ga0209341, IMG submission 184020) | Soil microbial communities from Rifle, Colorado - Rifle CSP2_sed 13_2 (SPAdes) (version 2) | ecosystem: Environmental > Terrestrial > Deep subsurface > Rock core/Sediment | place: Rifle...
CATCTCCGCAGGGCCGTCCTGTGGGGCGCGGGCCGCGAGGTCGCCGCGCGCGAGCTCCACGGAAGCGTCCCTGACGCGGTCCAGCGAGTTGGCAATCGAGCGCGCGACGACGAGCGCGGCGACGATCGCCGTCAGCGCGGACGCCGCCGTGACGGCGAGGATCTTCACGTCGTCGCCCATGTGGAACATGACCCATCCCGACAGCAGCACGGCTCCAAGCGGAAGCAGCACCGCGAGGAAGGCCAGCCCGACGAGTTGGAGCCGCACGGTCGGAAGCAGCCGGAGCAGATAGGCAAGAGCAAGCCCAACGGCGAGCGTCGCCAGTGCGACCAGGACGGCGTTCGCGATCACGGCGCCAGCCTGTAGCCGACGCCCCAGACCGTCTGCAGGTGCCGAGGCTCCGAGGGCGAGTCCTCGAGCTTCTCTCGCAGGCGCCTCACGTGGACGGTCACGGTGCCCGTGTCGAGTGCCGCCGTGTACCCCCAGACGCTCGACATCAACTGGTCGCGGGAGAATACGCGCCGTGGATGGCTGGCGAGGAACCAGAGGAGGTCGAACTCCTTTGCGGTGAGGCGAACGTCAGCGCCGGCTTTCCAGGCGTCTCTTGTCGCCAGCTCGAGCTCGACGTCGCCGAACGCGAGGCGCTCGACGTCGGCGTCGGCAGGTGTCGCCCTGCGCAGCACGCTCCTCACGCGCGCTGCGAGCTCGCGCGGCGAGAACGGCTTCGTCACGTAGTCGTCCGCGCCGAGCTCGAGCCCGACGATCCGGTCCGCCTCCTCGCCTCGGGCGGTCAGCATGATCACGGGGAGCTCCGAGGTCGAGCGGATCCACTTGCACAGCTCGAGCCCGTCGGTCCCCGGCAGCATCACGTCGAGCACGACGAGATCCGGGTCGGCGCGCGTGATCGCGTCGCGTGCGGCGTTGCCGTCAGCCGCCTCGAGCGTTCGGTGCCCTTCTCGCGCCAGGTAGCGGACAACGACCTCGCGCACGATGGGCTCGTCGTCGACGACGAGAACGGTTGCCATCGTCGCATTGTGATGTCCGCTTGATTACGACGAGGTGAATTCAGGCAGGGCGACAAGGCCCGCCGCCACGACGACGAGGCCGTCCCGCTCGAGGGAGAGGACGGCCTCGTCGTCAAGCGCATCGAGGCTCCGAGACGACTCGGCGACGAGGCGGAGTGTCGCGGCACGGCGCTGGCGGAAGGAACCCTCGAACGCTCCCTGTTTGCGCGTGGGCTCGTCGCGGATGCCGCGCGACGGACACTCGCCCGCGAGAGGGCACTCCTCGCAGCGCGGGATTCTGGCGAGGCAGATGGTCGCACCCAGGTCCATCAGCGCCTGCGCAGCCGCAGACGAGAACGAGAAGCGCGTCCGCCGGAACACTCGCTCGACATTCACGTCGACCGGCAGGACGTCCTCGCCGAAGGCGAAGCAGCGGATCGCTGCCGCTGTGTACGGGCCGACGCCGGGGAGCTCGGTGAGGTCGCCGGGCCAGCCAGCCTCCGCGACTCGCCGCGCAGCGCGGTGCAAATTGAGCGCCCTACGGTTGTAGCCGAGTCCCTGCCACTCGCGGATCACCTCAGCCGGCGACGCGTCCGCGAGCGACTCGACGGTCGGCCAGCGGTCGAGCCAGGCGCGGTAGCGGGGGACGACGCGCTCGACCTGCGTCTGCTGGAGCATCACCTCGCTCACGAGGATCGCGTACGGGTCGCGCGTTCGCCGCCAGGGGAGATCACGGCCGTGTCTCCCGAACCAGGCCTGCAACACGGCCTCCAGCGGCCCGATTGCGGCGCTCAGCGGCAACGGCACCTCGGCTGTCTGTGAGTGCCGCGTCACTCCTCTTCCCGCGGCACCCGCGTCGTCTGGCGGAGTTTCCAGTCGTCCCGCAGGATTGCGTAGCCGACGCTATCCAACCAACGGCCATCATCGGTCGGCCACGACTGGCGGTAGTGGGCTTCCTTCACCCAGCCGCAGCGCCGGAAGGCACGCTTCATGGCGACTTGTCCACGCGCGTCTCCCCCGCGAGCCGGTGCTTGTCTGTCGTCGTGAAGAGATGCCCGGCCGCCCACTCGACGATTCGTGTGCCCAACCCTCGACCCCGATAGGCTGCGCGGAGTCGAAAGTCCGTGTCAGGGCTCACGTCCTCGAGATCGCGGTATTGGACGAGTCCCACGCGTCCATGGTCGGCGCGCGCGACCCAGTACGTCGGGCTCGACCCCGAGAAGTTGCCGGCTCGTATCGCGTCGCGCGCAGCCTCCGACGTCCAGCGGCTCCGGGCATGGAACGGCCACGTCTCTTCGGCCAGCCAGGTGGCAAGTTCGGTCGCCTCGTCGTCGCGCACGCGCGTGAACACGAGTCTTGTTGGATGAGCGCTCATCCCGCCGAATCCAAGCACGTCCGGTCCGCCGTACGGCTGTCGTCGCCTGCTTCATTCCTGGCGTCGTCGCCGATCGTCACGATTCGATCACTCGCGAAACCTCGCGAGATAACGGGCGAGACAGACGAGGAGGGAGCCGTGACCCTGACCGAATTCCAGCGCGAGCTCTGCACGTCGAGCCGGTGGGACTTCTCCGACCTTCGAGCGCTCTACGTCAACTGCACGCTCAAGCCGTCGCCTGAGCTCTCGCACACCGAGGGGCTCATGCGCATCTCGATGGCGATCATGGAGGCGAACGCCGTCGAGGTGGACTACGTGCGCGCCGTCGACGACGAGCTCGCTCCGGGAGTCTGGCCGGACATGCGCGAGCACGGTGCCGAGCGGGACGACTGGCCGGCGCTGTACCACCGGGTGCAGACCGCGGACATCCTCGTCATCGGCTCTCCGATCTGGCTCGGGGAGAAGTCCTCGGTCTGCACGCGCGTGATCGAGCGGCTGTATGCCTGCTCGCACCTGTTGAACGAGCACGGGCAGTACGCGTACTACGGGAAGGTCGGCGGCTGCCTGATCACGGGAAACGAAGACGGGGTCAAGCACTGCTCGATGAACATCCTCTACTCGCTCCAGCACCTTGGGTACACGATCCCGCCGCAGGCGGACGCAGGCTGGATCGGCGAGGCGGGGCCTGGGCCGTCGTATCTCGATCCCGACTCAGGCGGACCGGAAAACGACTTCACGAACCGGAACACGACGTTCATGACGTGGAACCTCCTCCACGTCGCCCGGATGGTGAAGGACGCCGGCGGGCTGCCTGCCCACGGCAACCAGCGCTCGCTTTGGGACGCGGGTTGCCGCTTCGACTTCGCCAACCCCGACTACCGTTAGCCGGCGTGCTGCTCTACAACTCGCCTGTCTCGGGCAACTGTTACAAGGTGCGGCTTCTCCTCGCGCACCTCGGGTTGGCGTACGAGACGGTCGACGTCTCCGTGGTCGATCGCTCGCGGAGAGCCGAGCTGCTCGGCGAGCTCAACCCTGCGCTCCGCGTGCCGACGCTCGTCCTCGACGACGGCCGACCCCTCGCCGAGTCGAACGCGATCCTCTGGTACTTCGGGGACGGGACGCAGTACGTGCCGGAGGACCCATACGAGCGCGCGCAGACGCTCCAGTGGATGTTCTTCGAGCAGTACAGCCACGAGCCGTACATCGCCGTCGTGCGCTTCTGGCTTGCGTACTCCGGGACGCCGGAGCTGTACGCCGACCGCGTGCCCGGGCGCATGAAGGGTGGCTACGCGGCGCTCGACGCGATGGAGCGCCGTCTCGAGGGCCGGAGCTTTCTCGTCGCCGACCGTTACACCGTCGCGGACATCTCGCTCTACGCGTACACGCACGTCGCGCACGAGGGCGGATTCGACCTCGCCGCCTATCCGGCCATCCGTGCCTGGCTGGACAGGGTCGCAGCCCAGCCGGGGCACGTCACGATTGACGCCTGAGCCTGCTCGACGGATGCTCGCTATCGCGGCTAGAAACCGGTTGGCCGCCGGTCGAGCACTCGTCCGCTCTCATCGCGGGCGATGACCGCAACCGGCTCGAGACCCTGCCTGACGTCAGCTTCGGGCATCACCCAGGCGAAGCCGTGATCGCGGGTGAGCTTGACCGGCCGTTCCTCGCCTCCGGAGAGCTCGACCGTCACCGACGCAACTGCGGGTGTCGCGAGTCCGATGATGCGAACGTCACGAATCGAGGATCTCGACGGCCCTCCCTCGTATCCGAGGCTCACGAGCACCGAGCGCTCGCCGAAGAACGCCTCGGCGGGGTTGCATCCGCCTCCTTGTTCACCGGTCGCCAGGTCCGTGTCCCAGAGACACAGCTGTTCTCCGTCACGCGTCTTGGCGAGATAAACGGCTCGCTCGCGTCCACCGGCGAGGCGGAACGATGCGACTCGCCGCGCGGAGCCTGCGTCCAGATGGCGCAGGAATCCCGCATTCGCGGGGAGCTCGTCTTGTGCGCCTCTTGGGCGAACGAGCGCCTCGGGAGATCGCTCGGACGTCGCGTATGCCACCGCGGCCGCTGCGATGGCTGCGATCGCGATGGTGATGACAAGAAGGATTCGGGGCTTGGTCATCTCGACGCTCCCATCAGTTGGAGGCGACGGCACACGTGCCGAAGAACTCGAGGCTGGTATTCGATCTGCAGTGAGCCTTCTTCACGGCACTCGAGTTCCACGTCGTCGGCGTCGTCTGCCAGTCGTTCCGCACCGTGGCGTGCCAGCCGTAGCTCGTATTGTCGATGAACGTGACGGTCGTCTCGTAGCCGGGGTACTTCTTGATGAACCAGTTGTGCTTCCAGACCGAGCTGAAGCTGCTCCCTGCGCTCTTCCCCGACCAGGTCCAGTACCAGTCCTGGGCGTACGCGTACCCGGCGCCCGCTGCGACGCCCGGGAGAAGGAGCGCAAGCGCGAGGACTCCAACGAGGAGCGCCCGCCTGAACGCATCCGCGCGTCGTGACGGTTCGAGGTGATGTGACACGCTGATTGACCTCCCTCGATCGCTTCCGGATGTCCTGCCCAGTGGTACCCGAAGGCGGCCTCGCGTTGTTGTCAAAACAGTCACAAGTCAGTGCCGTCTCTGTGACAATCGCCCTCGCGCTCGACCGGGGCTAGAGTCGCTCCATGGACGTTCGTGTTCGCTTCGCTCCGAGCCCGACGGGTTCGCTGCACGTCGGGAACGCCCTCACCGCGGTCGCGAACCGCCGCTTCGCTGACGAGCGAGGTGGCGCGCTCGTCCTGCGGATCGACGACACCGACCCGTCGCGGACGGTCGAAGGTGGGGAGAGCGCGATCCTGGAAGACCTCATCTGGCTCGGCGTCGGCTTCGACGAAGGCCCGGTCCGGCAGAGCGAGCGTGGTGGGCTCTACGCGGACGCGGCCGCGCGGGCGCTCGAAGCTCGCGGCGCGGTACGTGATCCCGACGGAGCGGTACGGCTCGTCGCCGGCGGAACGACGCTGTTGCGCGCCGACGGCACGGCGACTTACCAGCTCGCCTCCGTGGTCGACGACCTCGATCTTGCGATCACGCACGTGATCCGCGGCTCGGACCACCGCCCCAACCTCGAGGTGCAGCGGCGGATCGCCTATGCAGTCGGAGGCGTCCTGCCCGAGGTGATCCATCACGGGCTCGTTCTTGGCCCGGACGGTGGGAAGCTGTCGAAGCGCCACGGGCACTCGTCGATTGCGGAGCTCCGGGAGGAAGGCCTCCCACCGGGCGCAGTGAGGACGTATCTCGAGGAGCTCGATATGCCCGAGCACGACGTGCACCTCGATCTCGCTCGGCTCCGCCGCCTGGCAATCGACGCGATCGCGGCCATGCCGGACGAGGAGCTTGCCGCTGCAGCCCGCGCTCCGGTCGATGCGGCACCCGTCCTGCGCGGCGCGCGCTCGCTCGTCGAAGCGCGGACGTACGCGCGGCTGGTCCTCGAGCCCGAGTCAGTCGAGCTTCCTCCCGAGGCGCGCGCGACACTCGAGCGCTTCGCGCAGTTGCGTGCGGCGGCTCCGGAGCGGCTCTCCGCCGACGAGGCGCACTCGATCGTGCGGGAGTTGAAGGCTGTCGGCGGCGACCTGCGGTCCCTCCGTCTCGCGCTCACCGGAGCCTCGACCGGCCCCGAGCTCTGGGCGGTTCTCCAGACGCTTCCCGGCGACGAAGCCCTTGCGCGCGCGGCCCGCGCCATCGCCTCCTGAGGTACCTGGCGCCGCAGGGGAGGCGCTCGCAAGGGAGCCAAGGGCGAGGCGCGAAGGACAGTACAACTGGTACGGACAAGCGGCGAGCCCGCAGGATCGCGCTGCGAGCGTCGTCAGCCGGTCGCGGAGGCCGGCTTTGCCGGGCCGGGAGCGGCCGGCGGCCTGCGACGTCAGGGCGCCGATACGATCGGCTCCATGCGGGTCTACGACACGTTGACGGGCTCGCTCGTCGAGCTGCCGCCTCCGCCCGACCGGATCGGGATGTACGTGTGCGGCCCGACGGTCTACCAGCGCGCCCACATCGGGAACGCGCGGCCGTTCGTCGTCTTCTCCTGGCTCCGGAACTGGCTCCGCGAGACCGGCTACGAGGTGACGTTTGTCCACAACGTCACCGACGTCAACGACAAGATCTACGACGCGGCTCCGGGACTGAGCGCGAAGCTGGCCCGCGACGCGACGACCTGGTACCTCGAGGACACGGCCGACCTCGGGCTCGGCATGCCCGACGAGATGCCGCTCGCGACGGACTCGATGCCGGAGATCGTCGCGCTCATCGAGGAGCTCGTTGCAGCCGGGTACGCGTATCCGGTGGACGGGGACGTGTACTTCCGCGTGGCGCGTTTCCCGGACTACGGAAAGCTTTCCCGCCAGCGGCCGGACCAGGTCGAGGAGCAGGAGCCGAACCCTCTCAAGGAGGACCCGCGCGACTTCGCTCTCTGGAAGGCGAACAAGTCGGGAGAGGACACGTCGTGGGAGTCGCCGTGGGGGCGAGGCCGCCCCGGCTGGCACATCGAGTGCTCGGCGATGGCGGAGAAGACCCTCGGGCCCGAGTTCTGGATCCACGGCGGCGGGCTCGACCTCGTCTTCCCCCACCACGAGAACGAGATCGCGCAGTCGCAATCGGTCGGGCGCCCGTTCGCACGCATCTGGATGCACAACGGCATGCTCGAGCTCGGCGGCGACGAGATGCACAAATCGGTCGGGAACGACGTCTCGCTTCGCAACGTCCTCGACACGTGGGGGAGAGAGGCGACGCTCGTCTACTTCCTCACGGGCCACTGGCACGGGCCGATCGACTTCTCCGATACAGCCATGCAGGCCGCCTCTGCCCGGGCCGGCGGGTTCCGCGAGGTCTTCCGCAACCCTCACGTGCCTGGTTCCGCGGACGCGTGGGGCCGCCTCGCGGCCGCGCTCGACGACGACTTCAACACGCCGGCTGCGCTCGCCGTCATGCACGAGTGGCGCGACCACGAGCTCCTTCGCCGCGCGCTTCGGATCTTCGGCCTCGAGTCGCTTGCGGAGCAGGAGGCCGCGCCCTCGGAGGTCGTCGAGCTCGCCGAGCGACGGCAAGCCGCCCGCGAAGCGCGCGACTTCGACGAGGCCGACCGCCTCCGGAAAGAGCTCGAGGCTGCAGGCTGGGAAGCGCGTGACGCGCCTGGCGGCTACCGGCTCGTCCGGCGCTCGTGACGCGCGACCTCGTCTACGGACGCCGTGCCGTCCGTGAGCTGTACAGCGGGCCGCGCGAGGTGCTCGAGGTCTGGGCCACGGAACGAGCGGCAGCCCAGAGCCCGTGGCTCGACGCGGGGCCACGTGTTCAGATCAAGCCCGAGCGCGCGCTGACGGAGGCGACCGAGACACGCGACCACCAAGGGCTCGTCGCGTGGTGCGACCTGTTCCGCTACGCGGACGCGTGGGATCTCGCGTCCGTCGACCGGCCGATCCTCGTCTGTCTCGACCAGGTGACCGATCCGCACAACCTGGGTGCGGTCATCCGCAGCGCCGAGGGAGCGGGCGCGACCGGGGTCGTCCTGCCGGCGCACGGTTCCGCGCGCGTAACGCCGGCCGTCTGCCGGGCCTCGGCGGGCGCGGTCGAGCACCTGCCGCTCGCGGTCGTGCCCAATCTCGCCCGCTACCTCGCCGAGATCAAAGGCCCCGAGCTCTGGGCGTACGCTGCGGACGCCGAAGGGTCGCTCTCGATGTGGGACGCGGACCTCACCGGAGGCGTCGCCCTCGTGCTCGGGGCCGAGGGCCGTGGCGTGCGGCCGCTCGTCCGCCGGACGTGCGACGCGTTGATCTCGATCCCGCTCGCGGGCCACGTCGAGTCGCTGAACGTGAGCGTCGCAACAGCGGTTCTGCTCTACGAGGCGCGGCGCCAGCGCCGCGGATGAAGCTCCGAGACCTTGTGGCTCAGAGCCACAAGGCATCCTGTAGTGGCCATGGCTGAGCCGACGCTCTACCTCTTCGACGGGCACAACCTCCTCCACGCGGGCGAGTTCTCCGACCACGCCGAGCTCGTCGACACGCTGGCGAGCTTCGTGGCCGTCCGCGGGGTCCGGGGCGTGGTCGTTTTCGACGGCACGGGGAAGGAACGCGAGATCGGGCCGCTTTCCGTCCGGTACGCCGCTCACGCCGACGACCTTCTCGAGCGGCTCGCGGCCGAACACCGCGCCGACGAGCTCGTGTGCGTCGTCTCCTCGGACTCCGCCGTCCTGCGAGTCTCGGGCCAGGAGGTGCGCAAGCTCTCCTCACGGCTCTTCCTCGCCGAGCTCGAGCCCGCCCGGCACGTGGAGCCGTCGCCGAGCCGGGTGCGCGACCGCCTGGATCCGGAGACCGCGGCGCGGCTCGAGCGCCTCCGCCGCGGCCTCGACTGAGGGAATGCGTTCGCGGGAGCCGGACTACGGGCCGAAATACTCCCTGGCAGAACGGGTGCCGTACAGCAGCCAGACGAGGATCGCGGCCATGACGGCGGTGACGAGCGACGGGCCGATCGCGCTCGTGGGGCCGACGAACATGTAGACAAGCGCCGCGACCCCGCCGACGACCGCCAGCCCCGCGAGCACCAGGCGGGCGGCACGGCTGCCGCGCAGGAGGGCGAGCGATGCGAGGGCGAACAGCGCCGCGAGCACGAGCGCGCCGATGCCCCACGGCTCGGTCACCTCCTCCCAGCTCAGGAGCCCGATCAGCCCCATGAAGCCGAGGAACGCCGCCTTGGCGAATCCGAAGAACGACGCGACCATCACCACGAACGGCAGATCCCGACGGTTTCCCTCCACGGTGCCCCCCTCCGCTCCTTGCCCGATGTCGCGTGATCTTACGCACGACTTCGGATGCACGCCGTCTCGCTCGACGGATGCCGGGCGCGCAGTCGAACATGTGTTCTTAGCATCCTGCAATGATCGCAAAACCCTTGTAACGCTCGGCGAATGGTGCTAGCTTCTCCTTCAACTTCAAGGTGAGACTTGGTCGGGCCGCCATGTGCGGCCCGCCCTAGTGAGCCCAACAACCACGCCGCAGACCGGGGGTATCCACATGACCGCTCGCACCGCCGCTGCACCGAGGACCGCCCAGAAAGCTCAACGAGAGCTCGAGGATCTGCAACTCGTCCTCAAGGCTCGGAACGGGAGCCAGGAGGCGCTCGACGGGGCTTATGCGCCGCTACGCCGGCTTCGTGCGCCTGAAGGCGAGCTCGTACTTCCTCGCGGGTGGCGACGGCGACGACCTCGTCCAGGAGGGGATGATCGGCCTCTACAAGGCTGTCCGCGACTTCCGGCCCGACAAGGAGACATCGTTTCGCAGCTTCGCCGAGCTCTGCGTCACGCGGCAGATCATCACGGCCATCAAGACCGCGACGCGCTTCAAGCACTCCCCCCTCAACACGTACGTCTCGTTCAGCCACACGCCGGCCGGCCAGGATGCAGAAGGCGACTGCACGCTCGGCGACGCTCTGCCCGGACCGAGCGTCAACGACCCGTCCGTCTGCGTGATCTCCACGGAGGAGCTTCAGAGCCTCGTCTTCTGCCTCGGCACCGGCCTCTCGTCGCTCGAGTCCGAGGCGCTCCGGCTCTACCTCGAGGGGAACTCCTACGAGGACATGGCGGACGCGCTCACGTGCGACACGAAGACGATCGACAACGCCCTTCAGCGCGTCAAGCGGAAGATCCTCGCGCACCAGAAGACGCGCGAGGTGCTCGCGTAGTGTGTACCGAGACGGAAGCGATTTCGTAGGTCGACGCCTGCCGCACCTTTCGTCGCTGACCGTTGCGGCTTGGGTCTACGCGAAGCGCTGCCTGAACCCGCACCCGAACGTCTTCGATCGGAATCAGGTAGACGCCGAGTGTCTCGGGGCAGTAGACCGCAAAGTAATCGACCTGCCCGAGGTAGTCGCGGCGCGCCTCAAGGGGACGCGCGTGATGGCCGTAGCAGCTACATGTCGCGAAGCGGACGGCGCCTTCGCGAAGTCGACCCGTCTTGCACTGGACACGTGCCAGTTGCTCACCATCGTCGATCACGAGGTCATAACGAACGTTCTCCCCGAAGGGCACCGACACTGCGTATCCCGATGCCTGCAACGCCTGCATGGTCGCAAGTGCAGTTCTGTCCCCGATCGCCTTCGGATGCTCCATCGAACAAGCGTACTGCGTTGCTCGGATGGACAACTCCTGAGAGAAGCCGGAGGAGGGACTCGAACCCACGACCTTCGCATTACAAATGCGCTGCTCTACCGACTGAGCTACTCCGGCGCAACCGGATCGTAGACACGCCGGACGCCGTGGGCGTGCGATCTCGGCGTGGAGAAGTGATAATCGCGCGATGTCGGTGACCGAGGGTACGCACGCGGAGAGGATCGCGGCCGCTCGGGCGCGCTACGTCGCTCCCGGGGCGACCACGCCACAGCTCGTCGTGGCGCAAGCGGAGGGCGCACGTATCACGGACGTCGACGGCCGTTCGTACATCGACTTCGCGGGCGGAATCGGCTGCCAGAACACGGGACATCGGCTTCCCGCCGTGGTCGAGGCCGTCAAGGAACAGGCTGACCGCTACCTCCACCAGTGCTTCATCGTCGGCACGTACGAGCCGTACGTCGAGGTCTGTCGCCGGTTGGCCGAGCTCTCGCCGTGCGGCGAAGGCGAACAGCGCTCGCTGCTCGTCAACTCGGGAGCGGAGGCGATTGAGAACGCCGTCAAGATCGCCCGCGCCGCCACCGGCCGCCCTGCGATCGTCGTCTTCGACTACGCCTTCCACGGACGGACGCTGCTCACGATGACCATGACGAGCAAGGTGAAGCCGTACAAGGCCGGCTTCGGCCCGTTTGCGCCCGAGGTGTACCGCGTTCCCGCTCCCTACCCGTACCACGGTGTCTCCTCGGACGACGCGATCGCGGCGCTCGAGCATCTGTTCAAGGGAGACGTCGAACCGTCCACCATCGCGTGCGTGGTACTCGAGCCTGTGCAGGGCGAGGGCGGGTTCATCCCGATGCCTCCCGACTACCCGGCTCGTCTCCAGGAGCTTTGTCGCGCTCACGGAATCCTCTACGTCGACGACGAGGTGCAGTCGGGAGTCGGCCGCACGGGGAAGATGTGGGCGATCGAGCACTACGAGGGGGTCGAGCCGGACCTCCTCGTCTCAGGGAAGTCGATCGGCGGCGGGCTTCCGCTCGCCGGCGTGACCGGCCGTGCGAAGGTGATGGACGCGGTCGGCGCCGGAGGCTTGGGCGGCACGTTCGGCGGGAACCCGCTCTCGTGCGCTGCGGCGAACGTCGTCCTCGACACCGTGTCGGATCCGGCGTTTCTCGAGACTGCGACGGCACTTGGGAAGACGCTCCGGGCGCGCTTGAATGACCTCGCGTCACGCCATGCCGATATCGGCGAGGTGCGCGGCCTCGGCCCGATGCTCGCCTTCGAGTTCGTCGAGCGCACGCCCGACCGCGCACAAGCAGTCGTCTCGGCGGCGTTCGACCGGGGCCTGGTGCTCCTCTCCTGCGGCCTGTACGGCAACGTCATCCGCCTGCTGCCGCCGCTCACCATCGCTCCCGAGGAGCTCGACGAGGGTCTCGCGATCCTGGAGGAGTCGCTTGCCGCTTGACGGCGTCCCGGACA
>Ga0209341_10005091_pt1 | contig 11987 bp, 7 predicted proteins | sample RifCSP13_2_FD_184020 | JGI IMG/M metagenome (GOLD analysis project Ga0209341, IMG submission 184020) | Soil microbial communities from Rifle, Colorado - Rifle CSP2_sed 13_2 (SPAdes) (version 2) | ecosystem: Environmental > Terrestrial > Deep subsurface > Rock core/Sediment | place: Rifle...
TCGACGTCATCGTGTTCGGTCCTCCACGGCCCCAATTCACCACGTCGACGTCGGACGCCCGAATCTTCGGACGGCGGGCCCGCGTCAGGCCCCAGTACCAACCCTCCGCCCTCCACCGACCATCCGGCTGCCGCTTGGAGGCCACGATACGCAACGCCTCCGCAAGCCTCCGGTCCCCGAGGCCGACCGCCCGGCCGAGGAGGACGAGGCCCTGGAGGACATCGTAGTGCCAGTACAAGGGGTAGTGGAGCCGGAGCCACTCTGGGTCGATCACCGCCCCGTTCGTCTCGTGGCGAAAGAGCCGGTGACGCAGGAAGAGCCCCGCTGCTCTCCGCGCCGCGGACTGCGCGGCGGAATCTCCCGTTGCGTGGTGGTATTCCACCAATCCCCAGAGGGGCGCCAGGCTCTCGTAGAACGAGGAATGCCGCGCCGCGGCGACCTTGTCGCAGTTCCATCCGCCATCGGGCCACTGCCACTCCTGGAGCGAGGCGGCGAGCGCCGCTACGCGCGGGTCCTCCGCGAGCCCGAGTCGGCTGCACACCGCGAGCGCGTTCCCCTCCTGCGAGGCGCACCGCCGCACGCGCCCGCGAATCGTCCGGATGCCCACCAAGTGGCTCTCCCCGCCCAACCACCGCAGCACCTGGCCCGCGGCGGAGACGCCGCGCGGATGGCCCTCCGGCATCCCCAGCTCGACGAGGGAGACGAGACGCCAGTGAGCCCCCGTCCACTTCTGGTAGGGATGCACGCCGAACCCGCCGTTGGCGCGCTGCCCGGAGAGGAGCCGGACCACCCACGGCCCCTTCGCCCAAGCGGCGCGCGCCACGCGGACAGCGGCCGAGCGTGGGGACCGCTCGATGACCTCCGTCAGCGTCAGCCAACGGACCGCGGGCTCCTTCGAGGCGAGGAGCCAGTCCTCCGCGGCGGCCTCGGGGTCCACGCCGTGCAACCCCGTGCGCACAACATAACCCTTCCGCACCGGGACATGTGGTCCGGGATCGTCTCAGGCGCCTCCCACGGCCTTGCGCAGGTGGTCGGCGAAGAACCTCGCCAGACTGCCGGGATCGAAGGGCCACGCGTACACTAGGCGGAGGTGAGGGTGCTGCGCGCGGACCTTCGCCAGCTCCTCCGGGATCTCGTTCTCCGAATGGCTCCCTCCCAGAGTTATCATGGAGGGCACGACGACGACCCCGCCGAATCCCTCCTGCACGGCCCGGTCCACGGCCTCGGCAAGCGTCGGGCCGCAGAACTCGTTGAACGCGACGCGAACGGAGAACCCGGACTCCGTGGCGACGCGCCGGGCCAGTTCGGCCAGCCCCGCGTGGTAGGGATCGTTCGCCGGGGTCCGCGGCCACTCGCGGATCTCGCGGTCCAGCGCCAGCCACTGGGAGAGGACGGCAGCATCACCGCGCTTCCTCCCGCTGAGGGCGAAGAACTCCTGGAGCCGGGCCGCGGGAAAGTCCTCGGGGGGTGCCCCGTGGCCCACGAGGATGACGGCGACACCGGCGCCCGCCATTCGTCCCCCTCACGTCTCCGGGATGTCCGCACGGAAAGGTGCCACACGCTGGGCAAGCCACCGCCAGGCTGTCTTGAACGGGCGGGTCACGAGGGCGATCTTCCCCGTCATCATCCCCCTGTAGACAAGGACGATGAAGATCCAGTAGGCGAAGTAGGCAATCACCTCGAGCTGCGTGGGGTTGTCGTTGTAGCCAACGATGCCGCGGAGGAGCGCCCCGGCGACTTGGGCCCCCGTGGGCGTCGACCCGTCCTCGGCAAGCTTGTCCGGGAGCACGGCCTTCGTGTTGTAAACTTCCCCGTCGAGGCCCCAGTGGTAGGCCTCCTGGAGTTCGTGGACGGAGAACATGAACAGTCCTGCGGCGATGACGATGAGGAAGACGCTCGTGGCCTGGAAGAACCGCTTCAGGTTGACCCTCCACGACATCAGGAAGATCCCGAAGCCGATGACCGCGGCGACGAGGAGGCCCCCCGTGACGCCGAGCACGGCATCCGCGGTCGAGGTGGTCGCGGACTGGCCCGCGGTGAAGAGCACGGTCTCCACGCCCTCGCGGAACACCGCGATGAAGGCGAGCGTGGCGAGGCCGAGCACCTGTCTGCGGTCCACGAGGAGCTCGACCTTCCTCTCGAACTGCTTCCGGATGTCCTTTGCGGCCAGGAACATCCAGAACACCATGGAGGTCAGGACGATGACCGCGAGGAGCGTGGCGAACCCCTCGAACAGCTGTTCCGCCGTGCCGGTGAGCTGGAAGGACGCCGCGAAGAGGACGCCCCCAATGACGAGGCTGGCGGCGATGGCGACGGCCGTGCCGAGGTACACGTACCGGCGCAGCGGCGCCTGACCGATCTTCGTGAGGTACGCGACAAGGATGCCGATGATCAGCGCGGCCTCGATGCCCTCGCGCAACCCGATGATCAGGCTGGGGACGATCCCGACGGATACCGTGTTTTCACCTCGCCTGGGTTTTAGGCCGCCCGAAAATAACGCCGTCATATACTTAAGAGTTAGGTACGCCGAAAACCCCATTGTACATACGAAAAGACTTTAGGTCGTGCGAAACCGCGGCGGTTCCCTTGGAGTGCCGCGGCGACAAAGGTTTATCGAAGCCGCGGGGGTTCGGCGTCCCGATGGCCCAGGCCGCCGTGTACGAGGGGTACTCGGAGACCGTCGAGATGTACCTCAAGACCATCTTCCTCCTCTCCCGCGGCAGCGGCCGCCCCGCGAAGACCGGCGACGTCTCGAAGTCCCTCGGCGTCTCGCCGCCCTCCGTGACGGAGATGCTCGAGAAGCTCCGGAAGGACGGGCTCGTCCGCCACGTCCTCTACCGCGGCGCGACCCTGACCAAGTCCGGGGACCAGTTCGCGCGCCGCATCCTCCGGAAGCACTGCATCATCGAGCGCTTCCTGGTCAAGGTCCTCGCCGTCCCCGACGGGAAGTTCCACGACGAGGCCTGCAAGATGGAGCACGTGATCAGCGACGAGACCGCGGCGCGCTTCCGGAGGCTCGTCGACCAGCCGGCCACCTGCCCCGAGTGCTACGACCCGGTGAAGCAGCACTGCCGTTACCTGGCGCGGTAACGGCGTCTCGCTCAGCGACCGGTGGGGTCCGGGGGACGAGGTCGGCTTCACCAGGACTTCCGCTGCTTCCGATGGAGCCGGTCCGCACGAACCCAATTAAGGCCCCGCGTCCTCCGTAGAGCCCGGTGAAACCAATGGTCTACGTGCGAGATGAAGGCCTGTTTGACGCGCCGATCGACAAGGTCTGGAAGTACGTGAACAACCAAGAGGGAAACCACCGTCACGAGACGATCCCCAGCATGCGCCTGCTCGAGCAGAAGGGGAACGTCGCGGAGTTCGAGGCGGAGACGAAGGGACCCGACGGGAAGCTCCAGAAGGAGACCTGGAAGTTCGTCTTCAACCCGCCCTACGGGTACGACTTCGAGGCTCTCGCGGGCCCGCAGAAGGGGACGCGGCACACGCACACCTACATCCCCGCGGGGGACAAGACGAAGGTCATCGTGGTCGGGGACTTCCAGTTCCAGGGGGTCACGGACCCCGCCCAGGCCGAGAAGATGGCGCTGCAGTACCTGGAGCGGGTCTTCAACGAGGACAACGCCACCCTGAAGGCGTTGAAGTAGGTCTCCCGAGCCATCCACCCACTTCCTTCCAGCGGATGCGCCGGAGGGTCGCGCGTCGGGTTTATGGCCTACCCTGCGTTCCCCGGCGCCAGGTGATGGCATGGGGAAGAGAGGTCGGGAGATCGTCGGAGCAAGGGTCAAGGACATCCTCGTGGACCTGAACGCCGCGTACGCCTTCGAGTGGCAGGCCACGTACTGGTTCTGGCTGGCGGCAAGGCTGACGCGCGGCGTCGCCGGCCACGAGGTCGCGGAGCTCTTCGAGGACGCGGTGAAGGAGGAGATGGGGCACGCAGGGAAGTTCGCAGACCGCATCGCGGAACTCGGCGGCACTCCGGTGCTCGACCCCGCGAAACTGAACGAGGCCTCGTTCGCGAAGTGGGTCTCGCCCCCGGCCAAGGGGGCCCACACCTCGTACCTGAAGCAGGCCATCGGCTTCGAGCGCGAGGCCATCACGTTCTACAAGGCGCTAGCGGATAAGACGCGCGACGTCGATCTCGTCACATGGAAGATGGTCGTGGAGATCCTCGCCGACGAGGTCGTGGACGAGGAGAAGTACGAGAACTACCTCGGGGCGCAGTGATCAACGCGCCGGGGTCTGGGCCACCGCGGTGCGGTAGCCTCGCGGGTCCAGGAAAGCTTCGCGGTAGCCCAGGGCGAGGACGCGGGAGCGCACCGCCGCCGCGGTTTCCGGGGCGAGGAGGCGGGGGACCTCTTCCGGGCCGACCTCGATGCGTGCGGTGTCCCCGAGGTGACGCACTCGGACCCGACGGAAGCCGAGATCGAGAAGGACATCCTCGGCGGCCTCGACGCGGGCGAGGGCCTCGACCGTGATCGGCGTGCCGTGCGGGATGCGGGAGGACAGGCAGGCGTTCGAGGGCTTGTCCCAGCAGGAGAGACTGAGTTCCCTCGCTAGGGCGCGCACTCCGTCCTTGTCCAGGCCGGCCTCGAGCAGGGGGTGCCAGAACCCGGCCTCGTCCATCGCCCGGATCCCCGGCCGGTCGTCCCCGAGGTCGGACATATGGATGCCATCCGCGATGGCGGCGAAGCCGCGGGTGCGGGCGAGGGGGGCGAGGATCCCCGCGAGCTCCTGGCGGCAGAAGTAGCAGCGGTTCGCGGGGTTCGCGCGGTACTCCGCGCGCTGCAGTTCGGAGGCGGGCAGGACGAGGAAGTCGATGCCAATCTCCACCGCGGTGCGCCGCGCGGCGTCCATCTCCCGACGCGTGAGGGTCTCCGTGTCCGTGATCACCGCGAGGGCGTTCCCGCCCAGAGCATCGCGGGCGATGCGCGCGACGAGGGCGCTGTCCACGCCCCCGGAGTAGGCGACGAGGACGCGGCGCCTCGCCCGCATCCCCTCGGACATCGCCGCGAGCGCCGCTGCGGGTTGCACGGGACTCGAACACCGGGGCCTCTCATAAACCATCCCCACCGCGGCCTTTAATAACGCGGCTCCATGCGGGGACATGCGCCTCTGGGTGTTCGCCCTACTTGCCGCACTCGTCCTCGCGGGCACCGCGAAAGCCGTCGACCAGGACGGGGACGGGATCGAGGAGGCTGACGAGCAGGTCCTCCTCGACACCTACGCGCCCCACCTTTCCCCGACGACCGACGAGCGGTACTTCCCGACCTCTGTCGACCACGCCTTCGACAACAGCGTTCTCGAGCTCTGGGTGGCCAACGGGACGACGCAGCTCCTCGACCCGGCGCCCACCTCCTCCTCCATCGCCCTCTACACGGACCCGACGGCGCCCATCTACCTGAACAACACGCACGGCACCACGCTCGACGACGACGGGATCCTCGACGCCTACCGCACGGGCAGCTACCCGAAGACCGTGTACGGCCACGTCGTCGACGACGGCGGGAACACGGTCGTCCAGTACTGGTTCTACTACGCCTACAACCCGGGGACCTGGAACAACCACGAGGGGGACTGGGAGATGATCGAGGTCCTCCTCAGCGGGTCGTCCCCGGTGAACGTCGCCTACTCGCAGCACCACGACGGGGAGCGCATGGCCTGGTCCGACGCGGACAAGGTGGGCTCCCAGCCCAAGGTCTACGTGGCGCGCGGGTCCCACGCGAACTACCTGCGGGCCTACGAGGGCCGCATCGGCATCGAGGGCGACGCGGTCTCCGACGCGGGGACGCACTGGCAGCCCTCGGACTACACGATCGTGAACGTCGGCGAGCTGAACAGCCCGCTCGCGGGGAGCGAGTGGCTGCGGTTCGCGGGGCGGTGGGGGGAGTGGTACCCCCAGATCGAGGCCCGCGGCGAGGGGGGCCCGAACGGCCCGGCGTACCGCGAGGGCGGGGACCTGTTCACGCAGCCCGTCACCTGGGCGAACGAGCGGCGCGTCCCCGACGGGACGTTCCTCCTGCTGAACTGGTTCCTCGCCAACCTGCTCCTCCTCTTCCTCCTCCTCGTCCTCCTCTTCGCGGTGATCAAGGTCCTCCTCCTCTGGCGGCTCCACCGCAAGACGAAGGCCGGGGTGAAGATGTGGCCCTACGCGCACCTGCGGCCGTTCGACCGGAAGAGCGCGGGGATGCTCCTCGCCGTCGTCGGCCTCGTCCTCGGCATCGTCGGCTTCCTCCTGCCCTGGTACGTCGTCACCGCGGACATCAACGCCCCGGGCTTCCTCGTCACGAACGGCCCGGTGAACTTCATCACGATGGACGGGCTCAACGGCCTCACGGTGAACCCGATGAAGCCGAACGGGGACCTCGTCCAGGTGAACATGCTCCCCCTGCCCCTCGGCCTCATGCTCTTCGTCACGAGCCTCACCTTCTTCCTGCGCGTCGCGGGGACGAAGACGTCGCGTCGCCTGGGCGCCCGCTTCGTGATCAAGGGCATCGTGGCGATCCTCCCCTTCATCCTCGTGGTCCTCATCATGGCCCTCGTGCTGCCCGCCTTCGGCGGGGGGAACCCGAACCCGACGGAGCCCCAGGACTACTTCGGCGTCCTCGTGGGGCCGATGAAACAGAGCCCCTTCGGTGGCTCGAGCTCCACGACCATCGGCGGCAGCGGCACCGTCAGCCTGCGGTGGGGCCTGGGAATCGGGGCCTGGCTCATGGTCGCATCCGCGGTCGTCCTCTTCATCGCGGGCGCGCTGTGCCTCGCGCAGCGGTACTCGTTCCTCCCCCAGTGGTACGTGGACGGGTTCAAGACGCCGGAGGAGGCCGCGGCGGCCCAGGCGGGGGCACCAGCCGCTGCGATGGCTCCCCTGCCCGGGGCACCGGCGCCGGTGGCCCCCACACCCCCGACCGCTCCGGCGGTCCCCCCCATGGCCGCGCAGCTGGCCTCAGTCCAGGCGCCAATCGCCACGGCCCCCGCGACATCGGCCCCTCCCGTGGACGCGGAGACACGCCTCCGCAAGCTCCAAGAGCTCAAGGACCGGGGGCTCATCTCGCCCGATGTCTACGAGGCGAAACGGGCCGAAATCGTCTCGCAAACCGCCCCGCCGGGGCCCGCCGCGATGCTTGCGCCGTCCGGCCCCCCCACCACCGCCCCGCCGACCTCGTCCTGCGGGCAGTGCGGGGCGCCCCTGGAGGCGGGGGCGCGTTTCTGCGGGAAGTGCGGCAGACCGACCCCGTGAGGACGCTTCGACCGAGCCCCCGCAAAGTATAAGGCGCCGCTGCGGGATGCGGCGGCACACCTCCCAAGCATCGCCTCAGGAGGGGGAACCCATGAGGGCTGCGCAGCGCAAGACGGCATCAGCAGGGCTTGTCGGCGTCGTGATCGCTTCCGCGCTCGGGGCACTCGTCTTTGTGTCTCCCGGGGCCCGCGCGGTGACCTTCTTTCTGGACACATTCGACCCGGCCCCCATGCCGGGCTGGTTCGCAACGCCCGGGGCCTGGCACGTCGCGGACGACACGGCGGACGCGTGCTTCGGCACCGCCCCGCCGAACCACCCGGCGGCCAGTGCGAGCTCCCCGAACAGCTGGGGATACCACTTCGACACGGCGCCCCCCGCACGCCCCGGCCTGGAGTGCACCTACGACCTAGACAACGGCGCAGGGGGCTCCGCAGCGAACTCTGGGGGCCTGACCTCGCCCACGATCGACCTGACCCTCTCGGGGCCGACGGTCTGGCTCCACTTCTCCACATGGCGGCAGACGGAGGGCGGCTCCTTCTACGACCAGATGACCGTTTGGCTCGACCTGGGAGGAGGCCCGTTCCAAGTGTTCCAGCTCCTGAATCCTCCGTCCCCTCAGACCGCTTGGGACACCATTGACGTGGACATCTCTCTGGCGGCGGGCTCGGCGACGGTGAACATCATCTTCATGTTCGACACCATCGACGAAGTCGGGAACCAGTTCGCCGGCTGGTACGTCGACGACGTCCTCGTCGACGACGTGGCGCCTCCACCCGACCTGGTCATCTTCACCCCCTTCAGCCTCGCCCCCCCCACGGTCATGCAGGGGGACGCGAATGTCCTCATGGCGGCGGTCGACATCGACGTGAACGCGAGCGACGCCCAGGTCGACGGGATCACCCTGGACCTCTCTGGCATGCCCCCGGCGGACGCAGACATCGCCTCCGTCGAGGTCTGGCTGGACGACGGCGACCTCTTCTTCGACCCCTTCTTCGACATGTGGCTCGGCGCCAACTTCTTCACCGGGGGCACGACGAGCGTCATGTGGCCTCCCTTCACGGTGTTCACGGGCGTCCCCGAGCGCCTCTGGATCACCTACAACATCGCCCCGGGGGCCACGGTCGGCGACTGGGTCGGCGTGTCCATCGTGGACGCGACGTACCTGAACGTCCTCGCTCCGGACACGACCGCCTGCATGGGTTGCCCGTTCGACACCTACAACCCCCCGGCGCAGACACAGATCCTCGCTGCCACCGTGGACACCCTCACCTTCGCCCCCCTCGACATGGCCCCCATGACGGTCTTCCAGGGGGAGACGATGGTCCTCATGGCGGGAATCGATGTCAGCGTGGACGCCAACAGTGCGGACATCATCGGGATCGTCGTCAACCTCACCGGGGTCCCTCCCGCGGACGCGGACGTCGCCATCATCTTCGCCTGGCTGGACGACGGCGATCTCGTCTTCATTCCGTTCGCCGACATGCCCGTGGGGATCGGCTTCTTCGCCGGCGGAACCGCGCCCCTCTTCATGTTCGGCCCCGTCACGGTGAACGCGGGGTTCCCGGAGCGCCTCTGGGTCTCTTATGACATCGCGCCCGGGGCCACGCCAGGGAACTTCGTGGGCCTCAGCATGGTGGACCAGACGTTCATGGTTGTCGCCCCACCGGATTTGGTCGTCTGCTCGGGCTGCCCCTTTGACACCTTCGTGCCGGTGAACAAGACAGAGATCTTGGCAGCGCCCATCGACACCCTGACGGTTACGCTGACGGACCTAGCCCCGCCCACCGCGGCCCAGGGGGACCTTAACGTCCTCATGGCCTCCCTAGGGCTCTCGGTGGACAACAACTCCGCGACGCTGGAGACGGTCACCGTGACCCTGACCGGGATGCCCCCCCTGGACACGGACATCAGCAACGTGGGCCTCTGGATGGACAACGGGGACCTCGTGTTCAACCCGGGACCGGACTTCCCCGTGGCCTTCGGCGGGTTCGTGTTCGGCCAGGCAGCCCTGTTCCCCTTCGCCCCCGTAACCGCTGGGAACCAGACGCTGCTCTGGCTCACCTACGACATCGCCCTGGGGGCCACCGTGGGTGACTGGGTCGGCGCGGCCATCCCGAGCGCCACGAACTTCACCGTCACCGCGCCGGACCTCGTCGTGTGCGCCGGCTGTCCCTTCGACACCTACATGCCGTTGAGCAAGACGCAGATTACCCCGCCGACGGTGGACAACCTCACCTTCACGCCGTTCGACATGGCGCCCCTGACCGTGCAGCCAGGGGACCTTGCCCTCATGGGGGGCATGAACCTGACGGTGGACGCCAACACCGCCGATGTCACGGCAATCACCGTCAACCTCACCGGCTTCCCGCCCGTCGACGCCGACGTGGGCGCCGTCATCGTCCTCCTCGACAACGGGGACGGGGTCTTCAGCATCCTCTCGGACACGTTCGTCGGCTTCGGGTTCTTCGCCGGGCTGACGACCACAATCTTCCCGTTCTTCCCCCTCACGGTCACGGCGGGGACTCCCGTTACCCTGTGGATCGCCTACGGGATCGCAATGACGGCCACGGTCGGCGACTTCGTCGGACTGGACATCGATTCCGATGCCAACGTCGTCGTGAATCCCCCTGACCTCGTGAGCTGCGTGGGCTGCCCGATGGACACCTACTTGGCCGGGACGAAGACGGAGATCGTCAACCAGACCATCGACAACGTCACCTTCACTCCCGTCGACCTCGCGCCGCCGACGGTCCTCCCCGGGGACACGCAGGTCCTCATGGCCGCGGGCGACCTCAGCGTAGACCAGAACACCGCGGTGGCGATCAGCGTCACGGTGAACCTCACGGGGCTGCCCCCGGTCGACGGGGACGTGACCGGCGTGACACTCTGGGTCGACGACGGCGACCTCGTGTTCAACCCGTTGCTGGACATCATGGGACCGACGCAACCCTTCGGCGGTCTGACGACTACCTTCTTCCTCGGCCTGCTCCTCACGGCGGGGACACCGGCGCGCCTCTGGTTCACCTACGACATCGCGCCCGGCGCCACCGTTGGGGACTTCGTCGGCACGTTCTTCGACGCGATGAGCCTGGGCGTGCTCGCGCCCGACGCCTCCCTCTGCGTCGGCTGCCCCTTCGACACCTACGTGAACGGAACGAAGACGCGGATCGGCTCGGTCATCCCCGGGGACACGCTGACCTTCCAACCCTTCGACCTCGCGCCGGTGACGGTGCTCCCCGGGGACACGAACGTCCTCATGGGCATGGTGTTCCTCACCGTGGACAGCAACGACACCCTGGTGACCTCCGTGACCCTAGACCTCACGGGGCTGCCGCCGCTGGACGCGGACGTGTCCCAGCTCACCCTGTGGCAAGACAACGGGGACGCGGCCTTCAGCCCCCTCACGGACTCGGTCCTGAACTCCGGGGCATTCACGGGAGGGACCATGACCTTCAGCACCGCCTTCTTCGTGACCGCACCGACGCCGAGGCGCCTTTGGGTCACCTACGACATCGCCCCGGGCGCGACGCCGGGCGACTGGATTGGGTTCTCCATGGTGGACTCCACGTACGTCACCGCGCTGGCGCCGGATTCGGTCGTGTGTTTCGGGTGCCCGCTCGACACCTACGTGAACGGGACGAAGACACTCATCGCCTCGGTGGCGAACCTCCCGCCGGAGGCGCAGAACCTCCTGGTGGACGGCTTCCTCCCGGCCTCGGCGGGCATCCTCCACATCCTTTCGGCCAACCCGACCTTTGACTGGACCTATTACGATCCCGAGGCCGCCCTTCAGACGGACTACGAGGTCCGCGTCGGCACCGGCCCCGGGCTGAACGACATGTGGGCTCCAGGCCCCGCGGGCGGGCCGGGGCTCACGGACGTGTACGGCGGCGCCGCGCTGGTGGACGCCACAGACTACTACTTCGCGGTCCGCGTCCACGACGGGACTCAGTGGAGCCCCTGGAACGAGACCCTCTTCCACACGAACGGCATCCCGCCGGCCCCGACGCTCCTGGCGCCCCCGGACATGAGCGTCCTCCCTGCGAATCCGACCCAGACGACCCAGTGGAGTTCCGGCGGCCCAGACCCCGACGGCGATCCCGTGACCTACTACTGGCAGGTGGCGACCGACGCCCTGTTCACCAACATCATAAGCGCATGGTTCGGTCCGGGCACCACCTCGAACCTAGCGACCGTTCCGGGCACGACCTATTACTGGCGGGTGCGAACCGGCGACGGGTGGGAGTACTCCGCCTGGAGCGCGTGGCAGTTCACCACGAACAGCCCGCCCGAGGCGCAGTTCCCCGGCGTGGACGGGTTCCTCGACGCCACTGTGGGCATCCTCCACATCCTGAGCGGTAACCCCGCCCTGAACTGGACGTTCTTCGACCTCGACGCGCTCGACGTGCAGACGGACTACGAGATCCGCGTGGGCACCGCCCCGGGTCTGAACGACATGTGGGCGCCCGGGCCCCAGGTGGGCGGCGCCATGACCGTCGGCTACGCGGGCGCGGCCCTCGCCCTTGCCACGGACTACTACTTCGGCGTGCACGTACGCGACGGCCTTGAATGGAGCAATTGGACCGAGGTCCGCTTCCAGCTGAACGGCATCCCCCCGCCACCGATGACCCCGGTGAACCCCCCTCCCTTCGGGAGCGTGGGCTACGGACCGGCAACCACGGTCGACTGGACGTCCGGCGGTCCGGACCCCAACGGCGACGCAGTGACCTACTTCTGGGAAGTCTCC
>Ga0209341_10005092_pt1 | contig 11984 bp, 14 predicted proteins | sample RifCSP13_2_FD_184020 | JGI IMG/M metagenome (GOLD analysis project Ga0209341, IMG submission 184020) | Soil microbial communities from Rifle, Colorado - Rifle CSP2_sed 13_2 (SPAdes) (version 2) | ecosystem: Environmental > Terrestrial > Deep subsurface > Rock core/Sediment | place: Rifle...
CAAAGATGCGGTCACTTGGGACCACCAGGTTGCGGTACTCTGCAGCACCGCGCTGGCTGTAGGCGATCAATGCATCGAATTGTCTCAGAAAACGTTTGCGCCCCCAGTTTTGCACACCGGCCGTAAGGTTTGGTGATTTCGGTGCTCCCAGACCCCACCCGATTACAGGGCGTAAGCGAGCCTTCATGACCTTGATCGCCGCCGACGTACTCAAATAACGCGGGTTTGCTTCCACGATTAATACGTCGGGCTCCCATTGGCCTAGCCACTCGGTCAGCCCTCTTTGTACACATAGATAAAAGGGGCCACCGAAAAGGTGCCAGTTCTTAGCTCTAGTCCATTTGGCGACTTCAAGTTTCTCTGCCAGAGGGATTTCTTCGTTCGGGCGCGCCGCGCCGGCGAAAACGCCTAAGCCGCCCGTGCATTGCTGGGCCAGCAGGTCGAAAAACGGCGCTCGATAGCGCGGCAGCACGCGTTGGACAATACCCACTCGGCCTGTGTATAAATTCATGCGGGCTGCCTTGCGAGAATGTAGCTCTTCCAGCTCAGATTCGAAAGGTCAAAAACTTGAGGGTAGCCCCTTGTTAATTTGTGGATGCTATATCCTGTGTTGGTCAAGATTTGCCAGCAGGCCCTCGCAGCTTCCTCTCCATGTAGCTCGATCATCAACAACGGTTTGGCTTCTTGGATCACACGCATCATCCCTTGTAGCGCCAACCCTTCTGCTCCTTCAATATCTATCTTGATCAGATCCGGTTTCGAGTTCCTCTGCTTGAAAACAAATTCGTCCAGCGCGACGGATTGGATCTCGATGGAGTTCTGGTACTGCGTTTCCCTTCCATTTGAACCCCGCAGCTTTCCCATAGCGCCTGAAGAGTGAACGACAAATTGGCGTTTACCACTTACATCAGCAACAGCCTTGAGAATCACCTTCACATTCGATGAAGCATTGATGTCCAGGTTTTTTTGCAGCCGTTCCTGATTGCTAGTCAGGGGTTCAAAGGCGAATACTTTGCCATTTGTGCCTACGTGTTTCGCCAGTAATAGACTTGTGTATCCAATGTTCGCGCCAATATCATAAGCCACCATACCCGGTTTCGCGAATTCCCGGATTGCTTCTTGCAGTTCAAATTCGTAATTTCCCAGCCAATAGTCCTTTTCGGTCTGCAGGTCCAACAACATCTTAGATCCGGCCAGCAACCCTCCTGCCACTTCGACTTCAGTCAGGCCTGCGGGTGCTGCTCGGTTCAACGCTGACCGCAATCCTGAGCTGACTGGGCCCAGGCGGTACAAGGCTCGCTTGAGTGGCGCGGGCAACCATCGAGCCGCCGCTGCTGCCAGAGATAACAAGGGGTTAGCCACTCAGCGCCTCGATGTATTCGTTCACCATCCGATCGAGGCCGAAGATTTGTTCGGCCTGGGCACGTGCTCCAGCTCTATAAGAAGGCTGATTACTTAGAATTTCCTTTGCGGCCTCAGCAAGGCCAGGGATATCTGGCGGATCCAATTTCCAAGGGTCCCCACCATAGGGAACAACACGCCCAGCTCCGGCCGAAACTAGCTCTTTCAGCGCGCCAGTATCGAATGCCAGCACCGGCAATCCGCAAGCCATCGCTTCAATTACCGAGTTCGGGCAGGCAGCATTGAGGTCTCCCGAGAAAAACAGGCTGGCGTTGCCATATAGTTCAGGCAGTTGCTCATTGGGAATTGCACCTACCCACTTTACTTCTGTCCTTGCCTGCCGCGCCCATTTTGCTCGCAGGTTTTCTTCTACCCTACCCGCCACAACTAATTCGACTCTGTTCTTCTCGGCTTGAAGCATCTCGGCAAGGGTAACGGCGCTTTCAATTCCAAGTTCATATCCTCCTTGTAGGTTGCCCTCCACCATAAGGATGCGAACGTAATTCGTTAGAAGGTTCGGCGCGTGCTCGGGGCGAAATAAATTCAAGTCCACCCCGTTGTATATAACGCGCTTGTCTGTGGTTGCGAGCCCATGCGCGCCCTCCCACCAATCCCGTACGAAATTGCTTTGGTACACAATCCGTTTAGCCATTCGTTCGCGGATATAAGCGAGTAGCCAGTTGCCGATCTCGGCCCGCAACCAATGGCGCGTGCCTGTTTGCCGGCGACGATGCAGCCAATTCATCCCGTCTAGCCGTTGAACGATCGGGACGCCGCGTCGGCCGATTCGGCGCAAGGCAATTAGTTGTCGTGTGGCTCCAACGATCAGTATGGCGTCGAACGGTTCATCGGCTAAATCGAAAGTCGCCTGGATTCCGCCGACACCTGAAGCCTGTGGGGTCAGACATATGCGCTTTGGGGCTTTCGATGCTTGCATGAAGGAATTAAGTGTAATGACTAGCTGAGTTGTAACTCTTTGATATCCACCCAGGAATTTGCTGGAGTCGGCAATGTCCCATAACGCATGCGGCCATCGGGTGGCCAGGCCGCATATTGGTTATCGATCCATATTACCAAACCCAAGGGTGGAAGGGGGCTGGTTTGAGTCCTCAAGATTTCTTTGTTATCCACTGAGAAGCTAACTGAGTCTTTTTCCCAGGTGAGACCATACTGATGCCAATCCGCAGGGTCACCCGCTATTGCATTGGAATCTTGCTGGATTAGTCGGGCAGCGCGGTGCCGCAACCACCGCGACCCCGGCGGCCAGGCCAGAAGTGGCAGTAGCGGTAGTGTGAATGCAAGGATTGGTGCAGGGATATGAGGGGCGCGATATACCGACGCCATGGCGCCATTACCTGGTAACCCTTCCAGGAAAGCCAGGTGATTTTCTTGGGAAGCGAAAAAGAACCACGCTGCATTGGGCAGTGCCGGGAGTCGAGTTGCCGACGCACCAAAGCCTAGCGAGAGTCCGAAGGGGTCATTCCACAAACCGAATCCCCAAGTGCCGGGCAGATTATTTTGTGATGCGCGAGCTTTTAGAGATAACCTCAATTGTGGTACATGTGGGAAAGCACCTCTCGGTAACCGCCCGTAATCATCTAATTGGGCCAAACGGTAGGAACGCGCATTGCCGGGCTCAAGAGTCAAACGCCATCCATTTTCAATATCCTCCACCCTGGCATTTTCGCTGGTGCGTTTTTCAATCTGCAGTTGAATCACACAGCGTATTATACGGGCTGCATTCCCGCGATGTTATAATTACTTTTCAGCCCGGAGTTTAAATGGAAATTACCTGGTACGGACATTCCTGTTTTCGCGTCACCGAACGAAGTATACCGACGATTGTGGCGGATCCTTACGATCATTCGCACGCCGGCTTTCAGCCGCTTAAGGTGAAGGCCGACATAGTCACGATCAGCCACGATGCACCTGGGCACAATTTTGTCAAGGGCGTCAAGGGTTACAAGTGGGATATTCGCGGACCAGGTGAATATGAAATTGGCGGTATTTTTATTACCGGTGTTGCCACTAATGAGGGCAAGCAAGACCGAAACCTGGTGTTCATTTATGACTATGATGGAGTGACCATCGGCCACCTTGGCGATATGCCCAAGGTGCCCACGCAGACCCAAGTCGAGGCGTTCGGCACCGTAGACGTTTTGCTGGTCCCCGTCGGCGGGGGGAACGCATTGAACGCTGCCAAGGCAGCTGAAGTGATCGCGTTGATTGAACCTGGCTTGGTGATCCCCATGCATTACAAGACACCCGGCAGCAGCATCAAGCTGTCGGCTTTAAAACAATTCCTGGAGGAGATGGGATTGACAAGCAGCAAAGCGCAACCCTCGTTAAAGGTTTCGCAATCGTCCATCCCTGAAGAAACGGAAGTCGTCGTATTGGAGCCTGCGGCCTAATATGTCAGCAGTGAAATTGCTGATGACCTGGGATATTCAGCCGGGGCGCGAAGAAGATTACTTTGAATTCCACATACGGAAGTTCGTTCCCTCGCTCGAAGCGCTCGGTGTTGCGCTGAGCGAAGCCTGGTTAACGGTGTATGGGGAGCAACCCCGTTTGCTTGCCGAAGCGGTGATGCCCAACATCGATTCAGCGCGCCGGTTGCTCGACTCGAACGCTTGGGAAGATCTGGGGATTCAAATGGAAGAGTTGGTGGAAAATTTCAAGTACAAGGTCATTGCAGCCCGCGGCGGCTTCCAAATGTAACTGCTTCCAGATCACTCTTGACTTCTCCAATTGCTAAAAAACTGCTCCGCTGGTACTCCGCTAGGCGACGCAGCTTGACCTGGCGCGAAGACCCGCGGCCGTACGCAGTTTGGGTAGCGGAGATCATGGCCCAGCAAACCCGCCTTGAAAGCATGTTGCCGTATCACCGGCGCTGGATGAAACGTTTTCCAACGATTGAGGAGCTGGCCAATTCTAAAGAGCAAGATGTTCTTTCCCTGTGGGAGGGGCTGGGCTATTACAGCCGTGCGCGAAATCTGCGCCGATCAGCTCAGTTGATCATGAAGCAGCACAACGGCAGATTGCCAGACGATGTCGGTTCTCTGTTGGCCTTGCCTGGCATCGGCCGATACACCGCAGGCGCCATCGCTTCAATGGCGTTTGCCAAAGATGAACCTGCGGTCGACGGCAACGCCGTACGCGTCCTAAGCCGCGTTTTCAACGTGAAAGACCCGGTTGGCAGCAACCGGGCGACGAAGCGTTTTTGGGCGCTGGCTGCGAAACATTTGCCCAAAGGCAGGGCGGCCGATTACAACCAAGCTCTGATGGACCTGGGCGCGAGCATTTGCAGGCCGCGCCAGCCTGACTGTTCTGCTTGCCCTTTGCGGCGTAATTGCCATTCATTTGCCCTGGGCGTTCAGGGAATGCGCCCCGTCAGGCAACCTGCCAAGAGCGTCCCTACAAAGCATTTTGCCGCTGCGGTGATCCAGCGGCGCGGCCGAGTCCTTGTGCTGAAAAGGCCGGTCAAGGGTTTGCTCGGTGGTATGTGGGGATTCCCAAACGTCGTGGCCTCGAACCCGCGTGGCGCAAAGCGGGCGTTGCGTCGCGGGCTCCGCAAGATGCTAGACCTCGATTTACCGTCCGTGAAGAAAGTGGGGCAATTCGAGCATACTTATAGCCACTTCAACGCAAACCTTCAGGTCTATGGTGTGGATTCGAACGGTAGGCATTTCAAGATTATGTTCGGCCATATGCATGCCTGGAAGCCTGTCTCAAGGCTGGATGAATTGCCCATGGGGAAATTGGACCGCCAAATTGCTCGCTCTCTGCGCGATAATGCAAAAAACGCATGAGCCGTCATTTTCAACGAACGATAGAAGATTTCGTTTGCGGGCAATGTGGTTTTACCGTCCAGGGCACAGGCTACACCAACCATTGTCCGTGTTGTTTGTGGAGTCGCCATGTTGATGTGATGCCCGGCGACCGGCAAGCTGACTGCGGCGGACTCATGCGGCCGGTAGCCGTGGAAGTCAAGGCAAATGGCTACCGAATTTTGCACCGCTGCCAAATTTGCGGTGCGGAAAAATGGAATCAGGCCTCCCCGGCAGACGACTTCGATCGGCTGGTAGCGATAGCGGAGTTGCGGGGAAAGCATGCCCGTGGATAACGAGGAGGGTTTTTCTCGTCTCCGCGAAAAAATGGTGAAAGAGCAATTGGAGGGTCGTGCCATCCGTGACCCTCGCGTGCTCGCGGCCATGCGCGAAACTCCGCGGCATCATTTCGTTCCAATTCAAGATCAATATAAAGCCTACGAAGATCACCCGCTTCCGATTCCATCTGGCCAAACGATATCTCAACCTTATATCGTGGCTTATATGTTGCAGGCCCTGGAGCTTAAAGGCGGCGAAAAGGTGCTGGAAATAGGCACCGGATCCGGTTATCAGGCTGCGTTGCTGAGTCGATTGGCTGCGGAGGTTCACAGCATAGAACGCCATGAGAATCTGTGCAAGTCAGCTGCGAAAGTTTTGGACGATCTGGGTATCGAGAATGTAAATGTGCATCACGCCGATGGGACGAAGGGTTGGGCGGAAAATGCCCCATATGACGCAATTATTGTTGCCGCCAGCGCCCCCGTTGTCCCACAGCCGTTGTTGCAGCAGTTGGCGGATGGCGGTCGTTTGCTTCTGCCGGTGGGCGTAGCCTGGGGGCAGATTTTGCAGTTGTGGAAGCGTAATGGCGATTCATTCGATTACGATGAACTTGTGCCGGTTGCTTTTGTCCCACTGATCGGCGAACATGGTTGGAGCGAGTGAGCCTCTCCCGGCGTTATAATTTTTTTCGTATGGCCCAGCCGCAGATCATCAGCGAAGTAAACAGCGACCAAAGGGCTCGATTCTGGTTGCGTAGCTTGCAATCCAACGGATATAGGCTCACCAGCCCGCGCCGCGCCGTAGTGGATGTTTTAGCCGCCACCGAACAGTCGCTGACCGCGGCCGATCTGTTCAAGATCGCCCGGTCACGCCACAAGCGCCTTGGCTTAGTGTCCGTCTACCGAACGCTCGAAAAACTCGAAGCACTGGGCTTGGTGCAGCGGGTGCATCGGCCCGATGGCTGCCATGCGTATATTTCCGCTATGGATGGCCACCAGCACTTGCTGTTGTGCGAATCGTGCGGCCGGGTGGAAGTGTTTCGGGGCGATGACCTCAAAGAGTTCAGCCGCCGCCTGGAGGGGGAAAGCGGATTTGAAATCCACGCGCACTGGTTGCAATTCTTTGGCCTTTGCTCACAGTGCCGCTAACCTCGCGTCTTGATTGACAGGTCACCTGTCACGTAGTCATCCGCCAAATAGTCGCATCGTGATGTTAGCAATATGATTACTAGACAGCCTGCATAAGCAAGGGTTATTGAGTTCCGTGACAAAACTCGTACGTATTTCGTATTTTGTTTTTTGGCAATATAAATCAACATTAGTTTTGCTTGGCGAAAAATATCCTCGTTTATCAGGCCGGATGCGACGCTTCTTGACAGTCCCAGTTCGTACCCATATAATGAAAACCGTTTTCAATAGGATGAAAGTATATATGCGCTTCGCCAGCCGTGTTTTTCTGTTTGCGATCCTGTTTGCGACAGCTTGCACTCCTATCAGCTTATCTGACTCGCAAACACTGAATGTAGTCGCCAGCTCGCAAATTGTTGGCGATGTTGTCCGAGTTATCGCGGGGGATCTGGCTGAGGTGACATTCTTAATCCCCCCTGGCACCGATCCGCACGCCTATGAGCCTTCCCCGCAAGATGCAAGGATGCTAGCCGAAGCCGACATCGTTTTCATCAATGGGCTGGGACTGGAAGAAGCGCTCCAGCCTTTGCTGGACGAGCAGGCTGGCAAAGTAGTAAATGTTTCCGAGGGAGTCCAACCTCTCGAGTTGGTTGAAGAAGTCGAAGCTGGGGAAGACCCTCATGTCTGGATGAATCCTCTGAATGTAAAGATCTGGACCGACAATATTGCCCAAGCGTTGGGGGAGGCTGATTCCGCAAATGCCCTCGCCTATAGCTCAAACACTCAAGCATATAAAGCAGAAGTCGACGAGCTGGATGCTTGGGCCGTCGAGCAAATTGGCCAAATTTCGGAAGAAAACCGGGTGCTGGTCACCGACCACGAATCCTTCGGCTATTTTGCTGATCGCTATGGCTTCGAGATTGTCGGCACCCTCATTCCGAGTTACAGCACACTAAGCGAGCCTTCAGCTGGCGAGTTGGCGGAACTGGAAAAGGCAATTCAAGACCTTGGGGTGAAGGCAATTTTCGTCGGGGTAAGCTTAAATCCATCCCTGGCACAGCGTGTTGCTGAGGATACCGGAGTGTTGTTGGTCCCCGTTTACACGGAGTCGCTAGGTGGACCCGATGGCCTCGCGCCAACCTATTTGGCAATGATTCGCTTCGATGTTGAGTCCATCGTGGCGGCACTCAGCGATGATTCGTGAGTAAGTCGAAGAAAAAAACCGAACATTCATGGACTGGTCCGGCGCTGGAACTGCGCAATCTTAGCCTGCGCTTCGATGGACACAGCGCTCTGGACAATTTGACACTTACCGTCGACCCCGGATTGAGTGTGGCAGTAGTGGGTCCAAATGGGGCCGGGAAATCCACCCTGTTCAATGTTCTTGCCGGAATCTTGTCCCCTGGAAGCGGAGAGGTGCGTATCCATGGGCACCTACCCGCGCAGCATTTATGTCTCGCCTATGTCGCGCAGAGCAGCCACGTCGATTGGACTTTCCCTGTGAGTGTCGAAGAAGTAGTCATGATGGGACGTGTAGGGCTTTTGGGGCTATTCAGGCAGCCGACGCGCAAGGATTGGGACTTTGTACGTGAAAGTCTTAGCAGAGTCCATCTGGAAGACCTAGGGCGCCGGCAAATCAGCGAACTTTCCGGCGGGCAAAAACAACGCATGTTCATTGCCCGTGCATTGGCCCAGGAGGCGGATCCGATTCTGCTAGATGAACCGCTGGCCGGCTTGGATATTCCGTCGCAAGATCAAATCCTCAATATCCTTGATGATCTTAAACGCCGCGGGATTACTGTTTTATTTGCCACACATGACCTCGAATTAGCCTCGAGGTTCGATCGCATACTTCTGTTGAATCGCCGGCTGATCGCTTTTGGGGATCGTGATGAAGTGTTGACTACTAACAATTTGACCGAAGCCTATGGTGGAACTATGCAGGTCATCGAAACACCAGAGGGGCGTATCATGATCGGTGATAGTGGCGGTCACCATGGACATGAACCCGTGGGGCGCCATGGTTGATTGGCTGCTGGAACCACTGGCATTCGAATTTATGCAGCGCGGGTTGCTGATTGCCGTCGTAGTCGGCATCATTTGCGCGCTGGTGGGCTGCTACATCGTGCTGCGTGGTATGGCTTTCCTCGGTGATGCGCTCGCTCATGCCATCTTGCCCGGGTTGGCAGTGGGTTATTTGGTCTCTGCGGGCGATCGCGGAACTCTGTTTTGGTGGGCCTTGGGCACTGCAGTGGTTACCTCGGTTGGCATTGGGGCGCTCAGCCGTGGAGTGCGCATCAAACAGGATACGGCCATCGGTATTGTCTTCGCGGGGATGTTTGCATTGGGAATAGCGCTAATCTCCACTGTCCGCAACTATGCTGTGGACCTAACTCATTTTCTGTTTGGTAATGTGCTGGGAGTAACCCGAGCCGATCTTTGGCTGACCGCCGGGGTTGGCGTTGCAGTGCTAGTGATAATTTTTTTCTTCTACAAAGAGTTCTTAGTTTTGTCCTTTGATCCGACTCTTGTAACCACCTTGCGTTTGCCGGCGCGGACCCTAGAAGTTTTGTTGTCGATCCTCATGGCCGTCGCGATCGTAGTTTCATTGCAAACGGTCGGTGTGGCGTTGGTGGTTGCCTTGCTGGTTACACCTGCTGCTGCGGCCTCTTTGGTGACCAAGAATCTCCGCAGCATGATGTTCCTGGCTTCTGTGATCGCCGCAGGTTCCGGGGTGATCGGTTTGTACGCTTCTTACTATTTGAACGTTGCATCGGGCGCGGCTATCGTGCTCACCTGTACGTTCTTTTTCATCTTGATCTGGTTTGGGAAATCGGTTATGAGGAAGGTAAAGGGTTTGCCAGTTAATAACTAAGATTCAACGCGGATTGAATCTCCTCCAGGACCCACGAATCCGTTTCTTTATCCGCTGCTTTCTTTAATTCCGTCCGGGCGGCTTCGTTACCGATTTGACCCAGCGCCCAAGCGGCGTGTCCGCGTAACATAGGTTCACCTTCTGTGCTTAAGGTATAGGCAAGTACGCCCACAGAATCCGGATCTCTTCGGTTGCCTAGTGCAATCGCCACATTCCTCAGGAAGCCGCTGTGCTTAGCGCGTCTGACGGGGCTTGATTTGAATTTGTTGTTGAAGGTGTGTTTATCAAACCTTATCTCCTCGTCTAACTTCACAGGCTGGGATTCACCCATCAACGCAGGATCCCCTTGCGGAGGGGCGAAGCGCTTATTCCAGGGACAGACGATTTGGCAGATGTCGCAACCGAAAACCCAATCCCCCACTTGAGGTCGTAGATCTTCGGGAACCGGGCCTTTGAGTTCAATGGTCAGGTAAGAAATGCACCTCGAGGCATCAAGTGTTCGGTCTTCAAGAATGCAGTTCGTCGGACAGGCTTCTATGCAGCGTCGGCAGCTGCCGCAATGATCGGTGGTGACTGGCGCGTCATAGTCCAGCTCTATCCCCAGTAATATCTCTGCCAGCAGAAAATAGGACCCATGCTGTGGATTGATCAACATGGTGTTTTTGCCTATCCAACCCAGCCCGGCTCGCTGTGCCAGTTCCCGTTCTAGGATTGGCCCCGTATCGGTATACCAACGATTTGGCACCTCTTGCCCGACAAGACTTTCAAGATAATTAACCAGCGACCTCAGGCGAGGTTTGAGCACATCATGGTAATCCGCCCCCCAGGCGTATGCCGCCACCCGGCCTTGGCCTGTGATGGCCTTCCCGTGGTTGATCGGATTGCCGTAAGGTATGGCGAGTATAAGGATGGATTTACATTCGGGCAAAAGGCGCCGCAGGTCTGAACGCCGCGTAATGGCCCGTTCAGTGGCCAGGTATCTCATTTCGCCATTTCGCCCGGCTTTTAGCCAATATTTGTAAACATTCAGGTGGTTCGGCGGATCCGGGCTGGTAACGCCTGCCAAGGTAAACCCCAGTTCGCCGGCTTTGTTTTTCAAGAGCCCTGTCAATTCTGCCTTATCCAAAAGAAAAGTCCTTGCGTTAAGCAAGGACTTTGTACTTCCTGAATACCTAATTGTCTAGGCTTGGGACCTAAGGTTCCGTGTAGGTGACGATCAGCTTGACGCCGCCAAAAAACCGTACCAAGCGGGTGCCTGACGGTGTACCACTGAATTTAAGTTTGTACTCTAACGTGGTTGTCGACCCGAGGGCATCTTGCAGACGATCGGCTACATCGCCATTGATAAAGACAGTGGAAAGTTCAGAAGTGCTGCACCATTCCATGTCTGGACCGGAGCCGCTGGCATTGTAGTCGCTTGCGTCCAAGGGGAAGTAGCTTCCGGCAAAGCCCTGCAGGCAACCCATGCTTCCAAATGGATTGCTGACTGTATCGAAATTGGAAAAGTCCACCTGCACTTCTTCGATGGTCGCATCTGTCGGGATGCTGGAAATGTTGAAAGAGACGAAGCCTTGCACTCCAACTCCGGAGTTGGCTCCCGCGTGTGCACCGGAGGATACGGTTCCATTAGCATCCACTTGGCCGGAGCTGCTTACGGTGATCGTAGTTCCATCGCCAGAGGTCACACCGCTGGTCACATCAATTTGTACATAAAAAGAATCGCCAAACGTTTGACCAGCCGCATTCTTCAGAATCCAATATCCTGTGTATGAACCCGTTTCGTGTGGGGCCGTCAGGTTCAAGGAAATATCGAGAGTGGAACCGGGTACTATGGTTGAAGTAAGACTTTGCGATGCTAGTCCGCCCATCGAGTTGCCACTCACAAATACCAAAGAATAGGAAGGTGACCAGCTGCAGGTGCCCACGTTGCGCAACCTCCAGGTCTTTACGAAGGTCGTGTCTGGGGCATGGTCTTCTCCGTCCGGTACGGTTACGTCGGAAACGAATTGCGTTCGATCGCACCCGGTTGCTCCTCCAGAACTGGTTGTGGCGGGAGTGTTCGTCACTGCAGGCGTGGGCGAGGTCGTTGAAGTAGCCGTTGGCGTCCCGGTGGCAGTCGCACTGGGGGTCAGCAAGGCGTTCTGGGTTTGTTGTGCACTAACCGTTTCGGCAGCTGCGGTCTGCACCTGCTCGGCGGATTGGCTTCCCGGGAAGTTGCAACCTGCCAGCAAAAGCAGGCCTGCAACGGCCAGGAAGGATAAACGTCGAAATTTCATTGAATTCTCCTGCAAACGCTGCAAAATGTTTGCGGGATTCTAGCAGAAATGAATTCGAACTGTCGGGAAGTGTTCTAGGATGAGAGCAACGCGTTGACTTTTTCGGTGAGGTGATCTAGCTCAAAAGGTTTACGAATAAATGCCTTGGCGCCTGCGGCCATGCTGGTTTCCACATAAAACGGGTTGTCGTAAGATGAGA
>Ga0209341_10005093_pt1 | contig 11983 bp, 10 predicted proteins | sample RifCSP13_2_FD_184020 | JGI IMG/M metagenome (GOLD analysis project Ga0209341, IMG submission 184020) | Soil microbial communities from Rifle, Colorado - Rifle CSP2_sed 13_2 (SPAdes) (version 2) | ecosystem: Environmental > Terrestrial > Deep subsurface > Rock core/Sediment | place: Rifle...
TGTTTCCAGGATCGGGAGCTAGATCAGGAAGAAGAGGATGTATCCGAGGACGGCGAAGATCGTCGCCGCCACCAGTTGCAGGACGAAGAAAGAGGGGATCGCCCGCCGTGCCGGGAGCGCGCTCAGCAAAGCCGCCAGCAGGCCCATGGCCACGGCCATGCTGGCCACGCCCAACAGCGGCGTGAGCTCCGGACGCAGCGCCCCAACTACACCCCGCGATAGGCCGCGCAGAAACCAGGCCACCGATTCGGGTTGGCAGCCGCGCGGATTGAAGGCCCAGTTGGTCAATCGGATTCCCTGGCACAGCCGATCGGCCCGCAGAACCAACTCGCTGGCGCCCGCTTCGACGAGGAAGACCGCCGTCCCCAACATCGCGGCGAAGATCATGCCGCGAAGCTCGGCGCCGGTGCGGCGGCTTACGATTTCCTTTCGGTAGGACAAGGACTCAACCTTTTCCACGGCCTTCCCCGGGAGCGCATCTTTCACTCGGACGCCAAGTCTAAGCGCGATTGAAGATGCGTGATACAGGACCTGGGGCGGCCTTCGGCTTACACCTTCCTATCGGGACCTTTTTCCCCGGACAGCGACTCCCATCGAGGCCCTATATTCAAGTCGAACCGTACCAAGCCGAGCCGAACCATGGCAAGCGGCCGCGGACAAGAATAGCATCAAGCCGGTGAACCGTTGGACGGGGCGAAAGGGAGAACGTAGATGATGTTGTCGAACGCACGATTGCTGACTGCCCGAGAGGCCGCATCGTATCTCGGAATCAGCCTCAACACGCTCAGCCGCGTCGAGAAACGCGGCCTCATCCGGCCGTTCCGGACTCCTGGCGGCCATCGTCGCTACGACGCACGGATGCTGGATGAATACCTGGAGGCCTCGCGCATGCCGGCTCAGAGGGTCGCGGCGTAAGGTACGCAAGGTAGGACGATCGATGAAGCGATTCGGCGGAGAACGACGTGGGTAAAGAGATCCGCCCGGCCGGCAGGCCGCCCGCCCGGCGCGCTCGCGCGATCCTGCTCGTCGAAGACGAGCCGGATAGCGCCGAATTGATGGGTCACATCCTCGAACTCGAAGGCTTCCACGTCGTGGAGGCGCACAACGGGGAAGACGCCTTGCATCGAGCGTTCGAAGCCGACATCGGCCTGGCGCTGCTGGATGTAATGCTTCCAGGGATGGACGGCTTCGAGATTTGCCGCCGTCTCCGCGCAGATGCACGCACCGCCCGAATGCCAATCGCTTTTATCTCGGCCAAGACCCGGGCCGAGGATCGTCATGCCGGCCTGGCCGCCGGCGCCGACGTGTACCTCGCCAAGCCCATCTCGCGTGCCGCCCTGGTATCTGCCGTCAAGTGGCTTCTCGACCCGACGCGCCAGACGGCGGTCGCTGCGGCCTCCAGTTCACCAGCCAGAGGTTGATCCTAGCTCGACTCATTAGCAAACGGACCTCCGTCATCGGAGGGCCGTGGATCGTGGTGCCCCCAGGGGGTTTCGAACCCCCGTTTTGGCCTTGAGAGGGCCACGTCCTAGGCCACTAGACGATGGGGGCATTGACCGGGTCATCCTACCACAGCCGTATCGCCCAGCCCTGTGAAGGATCACAAGTCCTTTGGCCCTGCCGGGGACTTCAGAGCAGGCCCTGCAAGAGAGTCAGGCCATTGGGCGCCAGGTCATCAAAAGGCCACCTCGCCTACTCATTCAGTCGCGCCCCTCTCCCGCTCCGCGGGAGCCCCTCGCTTCGCTCGCTCTCTACAGAGCGCCAAGGGCGGGGTGCTCCCCGAAGGGGCGAGGGGTGAGGGCCTCCCGTGATAACATAGATGCGATCGGAGAAATCCAACCCATGCCTCGCGCGATGGAGCCCGCCGAAATCGAGCGCGCCTTGGCGCCTGTCCTGCCCAAGGTCGAGAAACCGGGGCGCTACACCGGCGGCGAACTCAACCAGCTCGTCAAGGACTGGGACGTCGTCCCCACCCGAGTGGCGCTCGTCTTCCCCGACGTGTACGACCTGGGGATGTCGAATCTCGGTTTGGCCGTCCTGTACGACATCCTCAACCGGCAGCCCGGCGTCCTGGCCGAGCGAGTCTTCGCTCCCTGGCCGGACATGGAAGCGGCTCTACGCCGCGACGGGATACCGCTGTTCTCGCTGGAGACGAAGCACGCCCTGCGCGATTTCGACCTGATCGGCGTTTCGCTGCCCTACGAGACTCTGTACACCAACACCTTGAACCTGCTGGACCTCGGAGGAGTGCCCCTGCGCACGGCCGACCGCCGCCGGGACGATCCGGTTGTGATCGCCGGCGGCCACGCCACCTACAACCCGGAACCGATGGCCGAATTCTTGGACGCCTTCGCCATCGGCGAGGGGGAAGACCTGATCCTCGAGGTCGTGGCGGCGGTGCGGGCTTGGCGAGAGTCGGGTCAGGAGCGGGCCGCGCTGCATCATTCGCTGGCACGGATTTGGGGCGTCTATGTCCCGTCCCTTTACTGCGCCCACTACGCGGAAGATGGCAGCCTGGAACGCACTACACCCCTGGAGCCAAGCGTCCCTGCGCGGGTGATCAAGCGCATCGTCCCGCAGCTGCCGCCGCCGATGACGCGGTTTATCGTTCCCTACATCGATGTCACTCACAACCGGGTGGCCGTCGAGATCATGCGCGGCTGCACCCGCGGCTGTCGCTTCTGCCAGGCCGGGATGATCACCCGTCCGGTCCGCGAGCGCAGCGTCGACGAGATCGTCGATGCCATCGACGAAGCGCTGAGGCAGACGGGGTACGAGGAAGTGGCGCTGCTCTCGCTCTCGTCCTCGGACTTCGACGAGGTGCTGCCGCTGGTGCGGGCCGTCCGCCAGCGCTTCGCCGGGCGCCACCTGAACCTCTCGCTGCCTTCCCTGCGGATCGAGTCGTTCTCGGTGGAGCTGATGGATCTGCTCCAGGGCGAAGCCCACCGCAGCGGATTCACCCTGGCGCCCGAGGCCGCCACTGAGCGAATGCGCCAGATCATCAACAAGCCGGTGTCGACGGCGCAGGTGCTCGACACGGCTCGTGAGATCTATCGCCATGGCTGGCACACCATCAAGCTCTACTTCATGATCGGGCATCCGCAGGAGACGCTGGAAGACGTCCAGGCCATTGCCGACTTGTGCAAGCAGGTCCTCGCCGTCGGGAGGGAAATCGTCGGCGGGCGGGCGCACGTCACGGCCGGCGTCAGCACTTTCGTCCCGAAACCGCACACCCCCTTCCAATGGGTGCCGTGCGACACCGTCGAGCAGATTCGGGCCAAGCAAGCGTTGTTGAAACGATCGCTGCGCGGCCCCGGCCTGAAGCTCAACTGGAATCACCCCGAGGAGACGATGCTCGAGGCCTGGCTATCACGCGGCGACCGGAGGATGGGCCAGATCATCGAGCAGGCGTGGCGGCGCGGCGCCCGCTTCGACGCCTGGCAGGACCACCTGCGTATGGACGCGTGGCTGGCGGCGTTCGAAGCGACGGGCCTCGATCCGGCGTTCTACACGCACCGCGAGCGGCCGATCGATGAGACCCTGCCTTGGGATCACATCGACGCCGGCGTGCGCAAAGCGTTCCTGACCGAAGACTACCTGTGGAGCCTGCGGGGCCGGACTCGCGTCGACTGCCGAGAGCGCTGTTTCGCCTGCGGGATCCTGCCTCGCTTCGCCGACCTGAGGCGGTTGAATCCGGGGGACGTCTGGGAATGCCCCGAGGTCCGCTCTCCGGTGCGCGTGCCGGCCGAGATCCTCTCCCTCACGCCCGCCTGACCGATGGCCGGGCCCGCCCGACAGCGCTATCGGATTACCTTCTCCAAAACGGAGGCCATGCGCTTCACCGGCCATCTGGACCTGCATCGAACTTGGGAACGCACATTTCGCCGCGCCTCCCTTCCCCTGGCCTACAGCGCGGGTTTCAACCCTCAACCCAAGATTAACATCGGCGCCGCCCTGCCGCTGGGCTGCCTGAGCGAGGGCGACTTGATCGACGTGTGGCTCGAATCCGAGGTCGACCCCCTCCAGGTTGAATCATCGTTGCGTCTGGCTGCGCCTCCCGGGATCCGGGTGGATGAGGTGCGGCCCATCGAGCCGACGGAGCCGGTCCTTCAAAGCATGGTGCGGGCTGCGGTTTTCGAAGCCGTCTCGGCGAATCTTGCAGCGCTGGACGAGATCGACCGCCGTATCGGCGCGCTGATCGAAGCGGAGCACCTCCCGCGTATTCGACGCGGGAAGAGCTACGACCTGCGCCCGTTGATCGAGGAAATTCGATGGGACCGGGCGACTTCGAAGTTGTGGATGCGCCTTGTCTCGCGCGGAGGAGCGACCGGTCGTCCCGAAGAGGTCCTGGACGCCCTCGGCCTCGACCCGGCCGACTTCGTCATTCGGCGAACAGGGCTAGTGCTCTCAGGGCCGGAAGAGGCCCAGCCTGGGTGAACTCAGGGGCGCCCTTCGACTGCGCCCGGCCTCCGGCCGGGCTCCGCTCAGGGAGGAAGACACCCCCACGTCCTCGCTGAGCGGAGGGCCGCACGAAGTGGGGCCCGAAGTCGAAGCGCGCTCGGCGCTCAACCCGGCAGCTTGAAGTAGTTCATCAACTTCATCGCCAGAGTCAAATCCCCCTTGAGCTTGATCCTTCCCTCGGCGAAGGCGCTCATGGCGTTGAGCTTGCCGGAGATGATGTCGATGTAATCCGAGGCCTGAGCGGTGAGGGTCAGGGTGGGGCTATCGGTGTTCCCAGGCGCCGCCGTGCAGGCGCCGTCGCGAATCGTGATGACCCAGTCGCCGCCTTGCTCCCCGGTCAGGTGGTATTGGACGACGGCCTCAACCCCGGCTGCCTTCTCGGGCAGGAAGGCCTTGGGCATCAGGTCCATCAACTTGGCGATCGTTAGCTCTTCAGACATGGTCCCGCCTCCGGGTCGGGTTGTTCGTTCCGATTCTCCCACGGAAAGCTCCCCGCGAGCTTGAAGCTCGCGGGGAGCTCCAGCTAATTCAAATTCTCGAAGATCCCCGCGGCGCCCATCCCGCCGCCGATGCACATCGTCACCATCCCACGTCGGGCTTTGCGCCGCTTCATTTCGTAGAGGATCTGCGTGGTCAGTTTGGCCCCGGTGCAACCGAGCGGATGCCCCAGGGCGATCGCCCCACCATTGACGTTGACGACATCCGGGTCGAAGTCGAGCTCGCGGATCACGGCCACGGCCTGCGAAGCGAATGCCTCGTTGAGCTCGATCAGGTCGATGTCCGCCAGGCGCACCCCCTGCCGCTTCAGCAGCCGCGGCACCGCCGCCACCGGACCGATCCCCATGAGCTCCGGTTCCACCCCGGCGACGTTGAAGCCGACGAAGCGCGCCATCGGTGTCAGGCCGAGCGCCGCCGCGCGCCCGCCCTCCATCACCACGACGCCCGCGGCTCCGTCGCTCAACGGGGAGGAGTTCCCTGCCGTCACCGACCCTTTGTCCTTGAAGACGGGCTTCAGTTTCGCCAGGCCCTCGATCGTCGTGGAGGGACGAAGATGTTCGTCCGCCTCCAGTCGACGCAGCTCCCGACGCATGTCCCCTGCCTCTCCCAGGCTGACTTCCTCGAACTCGATCGGGAGCATCTGATCGCCAAAGCGGCCGGCGGTCACCGCTTCCGCGGCTTTGCGGTGGCTGTGGTAGGCGAACTCATCCTGGGCCTGCCGGGTGACTTCGTACTCCTCCGCCACGCGCTCGGCGGTCAATCCCATGCTCAAGAAGACCCCCGGACGGTGCTCGGCCAGCCAGGGATTCGGGCTGAAGGCAAAACCGGTCATCGGGACGGCGCTCATTGATTCGACCCCGCCGGCGATGATGATGTCGGCGCCGTTGGCGAGGATGCGCTCGGAGGCGATGGCGATCGCCTGCAATCCGCTCGAGCAAAAGCGGTTGATCGTCATCGCCGGGATAGAAGCGGGCAGGCCGGCGCGCAGCGACACCGGGCGTGCCATGTTCAGTCCCTGGTCGCCTTCGGGAAAGGCGCAGCCCAGGATGACGTCATCGATCTCGGCCGGGTCGAGCTTTCCCTGGGTGCGTCGCAGGAGCTCAGCAATGACGGCCGCCGCCATCTCATCCGGGCGGACGTCGCGCGTCGTCCCTTTCACCGCTCGTCCGACAGGCGTGCGGCACGCCGCCACGATAACCGCTTCCCGACTCATAAGGTCCTCCTCGTCTTTGCCAATGGACACCCTCGGTTCAAGCGCGAGTTCCCTTGATCAGTCGATGCTCCCACCTCACCCCCTCCCCCTGCCACGTGCCAGCATGTGAAGTCCCGGCGATCGCAGGGGGAAAGGAGCGACGGTGGCTCGGAGTCCTTGACCGCATCTCGAAATCGTCCCTAATTCCTCAACGGTTTGTTGTTCTGCAGCATGTACCAGATGCGTTCGATCGTCTTCGGCTCCCTACACAGATCAAGGAAAGCCTCGCGCTCGAGGCGAAGAAAGTAATCCTCGGGCACCCATTGGGCCGCGCTGAGCTCTCCACCGCACAGGACGTAGCCGAGCCGCTCTCCGATGCGCGCGTCGTGATCGGAGGCGTAGCGTCCCTCGCGCAGCTGGTCGACCGCCACACGCAGCGCCGCCAGGCCGTCGCGCCCGGCGGCGTATAAGACGGCCCGGTCCGGCGCCCGGTATCCGACGTCGGCCATCGCCAAGGCCTCGCGTTTGGCTTCGCCGAGCAAGTGGTCGGGATGAACCACGATCCGGTCGTTGTCGGTGAGGTAGTGCATGGTGCGGCCCTCGACGGCGCTCGTCGCCACCTTCCCCAGGCCCACCTGCTCGAACGCTTGCTGGAGAAAGCCGAGCACCTGAGCATTCGGCGTGGCCATCGGCCTGGAGATGACCCGCCGCACCACTTCTTTGCTTCCGGTGCCGGCGGGGATCAGCCCCACTCCCACCTCGACCAGCCCGATGTACGTCTCGGCCGCCGCTACCGCCCGGGAAGAGGCCATCACCAATTCGCAGCCGCCTCCGAGAGTCATACCGAACGGCGCCGTCACGACCGGCTTAGGCGAGTAGCGGAGGTCCTGGAGCAATCCCTGCATCTTGCGGATGGCGGCGTCGATCACGGGGAAATCGCCCTGCTGGGCGGCCACGGCGATGGCGAAGATGTTGGCCCCGGCACAGAAATGCTTTCCTTGATTTCCGATGACCATTGCCCGCCACGCGGGTTTCTCGAGTTCCTGGAGCGCTTCCCCGGCCAGATGGAAGATGTCCTCGTCCAGCGCATTGGCCTTGCTGTGAAACTCGAGCAGCAGGACCCCGTCGCCCATGTCGAGCAGGCTGGCGCCGTCGTTGCGGCGAAGCTCGCAGCCTTGCGCCCGAAGCGCCTCGATCGTGATGACCCGCGGATCCACCGGCATCGGCAGGTACTTCCGCGCCGCCGGGTCGAAGTACGCCGTAGGCCGGCCGTCTTCCCGCTGATAGAACGTCTCGCGGCCGTCGGCGAGCATCGCCTCAACCCAACCGGGAATGTCCACACGTTCGCTGCGCAGTTTCTCCACAGAGCGACGCAAACCGAGCGCATCCCAGGTTTCGAAGGGTCCGAGCTCCCACAAGAAGCCCCAGCGGCAGGCCCGATCGATCGAGAGGATGTCGTCGCTGATCTCGGGAATGCAGGCGGCGGCGTAGACGACCAATCGCGACAAGATGTGCCACAGGTACGCACCGCCGCGGTCGTCGGCAAAGGCCAGCGGGCCGATGCGTGGTGCAACCTCCTCGGTGCCGCGCGCAGCGGTGAGCGAAGGGAAGCGCGGCTCCTCGGGCGGTCGGTGATCGAGGCCCTTCAGATCGAGCGGCCAGAACTCGCGCTGGCCGTCGGCTTCTACCTTCTTATAGAACCCGACGTCGGTCTTGTTGCCCAGCCAGCCGCGCTCAACCATCTTCCCGATCACTCCGGCGGCCCGTTCGTCGACCAACACTTCACGGTAGGGATCGCCGGAGATGGCGCGATACAGGTTCTCGGAGACATGGGCCAGCACGTCGATCCCCACCAGGTCGTTGAGACGGAAGGTGGCGGTCTTGGGGCGGCCGATCGCCGGACCGGTGAGGGCATCGACCTCCTCAACGGTATATCCCTCGGCCAGCGCGTAGTTGATCCCGATCGAGCCGACCACCGACAGGATACGGTTGGCGATGAAGTTCGGCGTGTCCTTGCACACCACCACTCCCTTGCCCAGGCGGTCCTCACAGAACCGCCTCAGGAAGCCGACCAATTCCGGATCGGTGTCGCCGGTCGGGATCAGTTCCAGCAGCTGGAGGTAGCGCGGCGGGTTGAAGAAGTGAGTCCCGAGGAAGTTTGTTCGGAAGCCGGAGCTGCGTCCTTCGGCGATCGTGCCCACCGGGATCCCGCTGGTATTCGTGCTGACAATCGTCTCAGGCTGTCGTACCTGGTCGATGCGCGCCATGAGCGGCTGCTTGACTTCGAGACGCTCGACCACGGCTTCGATCACCCAATCCGCCTCCCCGACCCATGCGAAGTTGTCCTCGAGGTTGCCCACGTGGATCAGGCGGGCGAGGTCGGGATGGTACAGATTCGACGGGCGGGCCTTGAGACACCGCTCCAAACCCTGGCGGGCGATGCGATTGCGCACTTCCGTGTCGGCCAGGCTCAAGCCTCGCTTCTGCTCGTCGTCGCTCAGGGAGGACGGAACGATGTCGAGCAGGAAGGAGGGGATCCCAACGTTGGCCAGATGGGCGGCGATGGCGGCCCCCATCGTCCCCGCGCCGAGCACCGCCGCCTTGCGAATCTCATACGTCATTAGGACCTCCCGCATTCGATCTCCCCGCGAGCTTGAAGCTCGCGGGGAGCTTGGCCCATCAACGCAATTCCTTGCTGCTGTAATCGAGGATCCGACGCGCCACCACCAGCCGGTTGATCTGCCCCGTCCCTTCGAATATGTCATTGATCTTGGCGTCGCGCATCCACTTTTCCAGGAGCAGCTTGCGCGAGTAGCCGACCGGGCCAAGAAGCTCGACGGCCCGCTGGGTGATCCGGGTGGCCACGTCGCCGGCGCGGACCTTGGACATAGAGGCTTCGAGGGTATTCGGACGGCGCTCGTCGGCCATCCACACCGCCTTCAGCACCATCAGCCAGGCCGACCGGTGCATGGCTTCCATGTCGATGACTTCGCGTTCCAGATTGGTCTGCCGGCTGCGGGGCAGACCGTATCGAACGGGAATGCCCTGTTGGGCGAGGTGCTCGTGCACCAGCTCCAGCGCCGCCCGGGCGACACCCAGCGCCGAGGCCGAGACCAGCGGTCGGGTGGCGTCGAAGGTCGCCATCGCACCGCGGAAGCCTTCCGGCTTGGTCTCGATCTCCGGACTCCCCAACAGATTTTCGAAAGGCAGCCGGCAGTTCTCGAGCACGATCGAGGCCGTGTCGCTGGAACGGATCCCGAGCTTGTGCTCCAGCTTGGTGACCCGGCAGCCGGGGGTATTGGCCTCGACGACGAACGGGCGCATCCCGGCACGTCCGGCGGCGGGATCGATCGTCGCCCAGACGACCACGAATCCGGGTGTATCGATGAGCGACTTGTTGCCGGCGGTGACGAAGATCTTCTCGCCGTTGAGAATCCACGAGTCGCCGTCGCGCACGGCGCGGGTGCGAATGGCGGCCGTGTCGGAGCCGCAGTGCGGCTCGGTCATCGCCATGCAGGCCAGCACCGGCTTTTCGCCGGCAAAACGCGTCAGAAACCGCTCCTTCTGTTGTGCAGTCCCGGTGGCCTCGACCGCCGCCGCACCCAGGCCGCCTCCCGGCGTGCACAGATACAGGCCGGCGTCGCCCCAGGAGAGCATCTCGATCTGGAAGGCCAGCCGCTGGTAGCCCAGCGGGGCCCCTTCTCGCTTCTTCCCACCATCCGGCGCCATCGATCCGGCGCCGGTGGCGCGCATCGCTTCGTGCATGAAGTTGATGTAGGTCCAGGGGATCTCGTGCTCGTGGTCGTCGAAGTAGCGGGAGACGGGTCGGATCATCTCCTCGGCCACCGCCCCGAGCATCGTCATTTGTTTGGTGATCGTCGGTGGGGTCTCGAACTCGATCATCGGTCGATCCTTTCAAGCCCCGTGCGCCTCCAAGGGCCAGGGCTGAGGTCGGTCGCAAGATCCATCTTTGACCGACCGTCCTACACCGCCGCCAGGCCCGGCAAGAGCGGGACGCCGCGGCCGCTGCGCATCCAGCGCTCGACCGGATGCTCGCGGATGTACCCATGACCGCCGAGGATCTGCACCGCCCGGTCGGTGACGGTCATCGCCATGTCCGAGGCGCACGTCAATGCCAGGGCCGAAGTCTTGAAAGCATCCTTGCCGGCATCGATCTGCCAGGCCGCCTCCCACGCCAGCAGCCTCGCCGCCTCGATCTCGGTCGCCATCTCCGCCAGCATGAACGCGATCGACTGCTTCTGCGCGATCGGGACCCCGAAGGCCTGGCGGTCCTTGGCGTATGCCAGGGCGTACTCATAAGCGGCCCGGGCGATGCCTACGCCCAGCGCAGCGGCGGCCGTGTTAGCCGAGGCGAGAACCGGTTGCGGGTCGAAGCCTGCCTCTCCCCCCAAGCGGTTCTCTGCCGGGAGGCGCGCCTCCTCGAGGCGCACACGGCGCATCGGCAACGCGCCGAACCCAAGATACGGGTCTGTCTCCCCGATCACCAACCCGTCGACATCGCGCGGGAGGATGAAGGCCTGGGTCCGATCCTCGAAGCGGGCGAAGACAAGGAAGGCTTCGGCCGTCTCGGCGAAGGGGACCATGCACTTCTCACCGCGCAGGACATAGTCCCCGTTCTCACGCCTTGCCGACGTTCGCAAATCGCCGGAATAGAAGTCGAAGCTCGGCTCGGTGACAGCTGCGGCGAACGGCCGCCAGTCGCCCTCGACGAGCCTCGGCAGCCAGCGCCGCTTCTGATCCTCCGTACCTCCCAGCAGGATGGGTAAGGCGAAAGATCCCGGCGCCATGACGGCCAGGGCTCCGGTCACGTCGCCCCAGGCAAGTTCCTCGGCCGCAAGGGCGCCCGTAACAGCAGTTCGATCCCCGTATCCGCCGTACGCCTCAGGAATGCTGGCCTGCAGCACTCCCAGTTCCCACCCACGCTGTAGGACGTCGTGCGGGAACCTGCCCTGTTCGTCGGCGTCATGCGCCGCCCCTCGCAGGTCCTTCTGCGCGTATTTCTGAATCGCGCCGATCAGCATCTTTTGCTCATCCGTGGGCTCGAAGCCGTACATCGATCTACTCCTTCAGCCTCACGCGCTCGAAAACGCCGAAGGCGCTGCGCGAGAGCCCGGTCTCGCCGTGAGGCGCAGGTATCGCGCGATGGGCTTGCGGCGATCGGCGCCGACATGGCGGATTCGCCTGCGCGACTGCAGGTACTCGACGTGCGCACCCACCTCCTCCAACGCCAGAAGACGGTGGTAACCAGTGGCGGTCGGGAAGAGCTTGTCGGTGAGGTCGGCGATCGTTCGGGGTTGATCCAGGACTTGCCAGACCGATTGCAGTCGGTCTTCATGATGGCGGCGGATTTCACTGATTCGGCTTCGCAAGTTCGGGATCGGTCGGCCGTGCCCTCCGAGAGCCAGTCGACCCGGAGCGGCCCAGGCCTCCAGCCGGTCGAGCGAAGCCAGATACGAGGAGAGACCGGTATTTCTCGCCAGGGACCCCGGCGCCATGTGCGGCGTGATGCCAGGCAGCACATGATCGGATGTCAGTACGATCTCGCCCACCTGCAAAACGATCTGACCCGGACAGTGGCCGGGAGTGTGCAGGATCCGAAGCGGGCCGAGGTCCGCCTCGGCGGTGGCGACCGTAAAGTCGACGGCTTGCGAGGCGAAGAGGTGTTTGGCGAACAAATACACCTCCATCAGATCTTCTACTTCCGCGCGCTCGACTCCGGCCGCCCTTAGGAATCGACGAAGCCGATCGGCCATCGCCTCCAGCCGGCGCTCGAAATCCGTCAGGACGCGACGATCGAGAAGATGAATCCCT
>Ga0209341_10005095_pt1 | contig 11978 bp, 10 predicted proteins | sample RifCSP13_2_FD_184020 | JGI IMG/M metagenome (GOLD analysis project Ga0209341, IMG submission 184020) | Soil microbial communities from Rifle, Colorado - Rifle CSP2_sed 13_2 (SPAdes) (version 2) | ecosystem: Environmental > Terrestrial > Deep subsurface > Rock core/Sediment | place: Rifle...
CACCAGGGCCTGCCAGTCCTCGCCGACGTGCGTGAGGCCTTGCGCGAGGGCGGCATCGAGCGACCGCGCGCTGCAGGTCTCGGGCTTCCAGCCGACCCGCTCGAGGTTCGCGCGGGCGTTCGCCGGCGCGAGATCGGCAATGCCCGCGAGGTGGACGCCGGGCGTGTTGGGGACTTGCGCGAGATACATGGCGCCGAACTTGCCGGCGCCGATCAGGCCGACGCGCAACGGCTTGCCCTCGGCGCCGCGCTGCCTGAGCTTGTCGTAGAGATTCATCGTGCGTCCTCCGGGCGCGGCGCCCTCACGCCGCTCGCGGCACCGGCGAACTGCGCCAACTGCTCCTGCGTGAGTTTCATGCCGCCGCCTCAGGACGCCACGCGCCCGCTCGTTGAGTCGAGCCGCGAGGGTTCGCCGCCGCTCGCTCGGCCCTACCTGCGCTCGCGCGGGGTCGGATCCACGATCTGGAAGAAAACCTCGTCCTTGCGCACCATGCCGAGCTCGAACCGCGCCCGCTCCTCGATCGCCTCGTACCCCTGCTTCAGGTCGCGCACCTCGGCGTCGAGCGCGTCGTTGCGCGCCTGAAGCGTCTCGTTCTTCGCTCTCTGGCTCGCCAGCTGGCGGTCGATGTCCCACACCCGCAGCCATCCGCCCTTGCCCAACCAGAGCGGGTACTGGATGAGGACGACCAGGACGGCGAGGATGAGGGCGAAAGCGCGCATCACCGCAGCTGGTAGAAGGCGTCACGCCCGGGATAGCTCACGGCCTCGCCCAGGTCTTCTTCGATGCGCAAGAGCTGGTTGTACTTCGCGACGCGCTCCGAGCGCGAAGCCGACCCGGTCTTGATCTGGAGCGCGTTCGTCCCGACCGCGATGTCGGCGATCGTCGTGTCCTCGGTCTCGCCCGACCGGTGCGAGATCACGGCGGCGTAGCCCGAACGCTTCGCGAGCTCGATGGTCGAGAACGTCTCGCTCAACGTGCCGATCTGGTTCACCTTGATCAGCACCGAGTTCGCCACGCCGAGCTTCACCCCTTCCTTCAGCAGCCGCGTGTTGGTCACGAACACGTCGTCGCCCACGAGCTGAACCCGCTTCCCGAGCTCCCGGGTGAGCAGTTGCCAGCCATCCCAATCGCTCTCGGCCATGCCGTCCTCGATGCTCACGATCGGGAAACGGTCGGCGAGCTTCTTGAGGTACCCGCAGAAATCCCCCGACGAGAGCTCGAGCTTCTCCGACGCGAGCCGGTACTTGCCGCGCTCGCAGAACTCCGAGCTCGCGCAGTCGAGCCCGAGCGCGACGTCGCCGCCGGGCATGTAGCCCGCTTCCTCGATCGCCTTCATGATCAGCTCGAGCGCCGCCGCGTTCGTGGGGAGGTTGGGCGCGAACCCGCCCTCGTCGCCGACCGTCGTCGCGAGCCCTTTGCCGTCGAGCAGCTTCCGGAGCGCGTGGAAGATCTCGACGCCGCACCGCAGCGCTTCGCGGAAGCTCTGCGCGCCGATCGGGATGACCATGAACTCCTGGATGTCGAGGCTGTTGTTCGCGTGCGCGCCGCCGTTGATGACGTTCATCATCGGCACCGGCATCTGCATCGTGCCCGAGCCGCCGAAGTAGCGGTAGAGCGGCAGCCCCGACTCCTCGGCCGCCGCCTTCGCGACCGCCATGGATACCGCGAGCAGCGCGTTCGCGCCGAGCCGCGACTTGTTCTCGGTGCCGTCGAGGTCGATCAGCGTCCGGTCGATGAAGCTCTGCTCCGAGGCGTCGAGGCCCATGATCGCCTCGGAGATCTCGGTGTTGATGTGCTCGACCGCCTTCAGCACGCCCTTGCCGCCATAGCGGGTCTTGTCGCCGTCGCGGAGCTCGAGCGCCTCGCGCGCGCCGGTCGAAGCGCCCGAGGGCACCGCGGCGCGCCCCATCACCCCGGATTCGAGCAGCACGTCGGCCTCGACCGTCGGGGTGCCCCGCGAGTCGAGAATCTCCCTGGCCACGACATCGACGATCGAGCTCATCGCTGGTTCACCTTGTTATCCATCCTTCGCCGCCCCCGGTCGCGCGCTCCGCGCGCGGTCCCCCTCAAAGCGCAGTCTCTGCGAACCCGCGCCGCTTCACGATCGCATCGAGCTCCACCAGCGTCGCGAGCAGCGACTTCATCAGCGGCAACGGCCAGGCGTTCGGGCCGTCCGAGAGCGCTTTGGCGGGGTCCGGATGCGTCTCCATGAACAGCCCGGCCACGCCGGTGGCCACCGCGGCGCGCGCGAGCACCGGCACGAACTCCCGCTGCCCCCCGCTCGAAGTCCCCTGCCCGCCGGGCAGCTGGACCGAATGGGTCGCGTCGAAGACGACCGGACAACCCGTGTCGCGCATGATCGCGAGCGACCGCATGTCCGACACCAGGTTGTTGTAGCCGAACGAGGCGCCGCGCTCGCATACCAGGATGTTGTCGGCCGCGTCCGGGTCGTTCGGGTGCGCGCTCCGCGCGGCCTCGCGCGCCTTGTCGACGACGTTCTTCATGTCCCCCGGCGCCAGGAACTGGCCTTTCTTGATGTTCACCGGGCGGCCTGCCGAAGCGACGGCGTGGATGAAGTCGGTCTGGCGGCACAGGAACGCCGGCGTCTGCAACACGTCGACGGCCGCTGCGACCTCGGGCACCTCGGCGATCTCGTGCACATCTGTGAGCACCGGCACGCCGACCTCCTTCCGCACCTCGGCGAGGATCTCGAGGCCCTTGTCCATCCCGAGGCCGCGGAAGGATTGTCCGGAGCTGCGATTCGCCTTGTCGTAGGACGACTTGTAGATGAATGGCACCCCGAGCTCGCGGCAGATCTCCTTGAGCTCGCCCGCGGTGTCGAGCGCCATCTGGCGCGACTCGACGACGCACGGGCCGGCGATGAGAAAAAGCGGCTTGTCTAGGCCGGCCTCAAACCCGCAGAGTTTCATCGGCCGTCGGGCCTTGTCGGCCGGCATGAGCGTCTCCGGGGTCGCATCCCCAATGAATTGGGGCCCCTGCTCCGCCCTCCGACGCTCGCCTCGAACCCGCAGAGCTTCATGCCGCGGCCACGGCCGGCTTCGCCTGCTCGGCCTGGTACTCGATCGCCGCCTCGATGAAGCTCTTGAAGAGCGGATGACCGGCGCGCGGCGTCGAGGTGAACTCGGGATGGAACTGGCACCCGATGAACCACGGGTGGTCCGGCAACTCGATCAGCTCGACGAGCGACTCCGCCTTCGTCCGCGCCGCCACCTTCAGGCCCGCCGCCTCGAGCTTCGGCAGGTAGTGGTTGTTGACCTCGTAGCGATGGCGATGCCGCTCGTTGACGACGTCGCTCTTGTACACCCGATGCACGAGCGTGCCCGGCACGACATCCGCCGGCTGCGCACCGAGGCGCATCGTGCCGCCCAGGTCCGAGTGCTCGTCGCGGCGCTCGACCCTGCCGTCCGAGTCCTTCCACTCGGTGATGAGCGCGATGACCGGATGCGGCGTCGCCGGATCGAACTCGGTGCTGTTGGCCCCTTCCAGGCCCGCCTTGTGGCGCGCGAACTCGATCACCGCGAGCTGCATCCCAAGGCAGATGCCGAGATAGGGGATGCGCTGCTCGCGCGCGTACTGGATCGTCCGGATCTTGCCCTCGATGCCGCGCTTCCCGAAGCCGCCCGGCACCAGGATGGCGTCGGCGCCGCGCAGAACGCCGACCCCGTCGCGCTCGATCGACTCGGAATCGAGGTAGCGGATCTCGATCCGGCTGCGAGTGTGGATGCCGGCGTGAATCAGCGCCTCGGAGAGCGACTTGTACGATTCGGTGAGATCGACGTACTTCCCGACCAGCGCGACGGTGACCGCGTGCTGCGGGTGCTCGAGGGCGTGCACGAGCTTGTCCCACGACGACAGGTTGGCCGGCCGCGCCAGGATGTCGAGCTTGTGGCACACGATCTCGTCGAGCATCTGCTGGTGCAGCATGCCCGGGATCTTGTAGATCGAATCGACGTCCCACACCGAGATCACGGCTTCGACGGCGACGTTGGTGAACAACGCGATCTTGCGCCGCTCCTCGTCGGGAACGGGCTTCTCGCAGCGGCAGAGCAACGCGTCGGCCTGGATCCCGATCTCGCGCAGCTCCTTGACGGAGTGTTGCGTCGGCTTGGTCTTGATCTCGCCGGCCGACTTGATGTACGGCACCAGCGTCAGGTGGATATAACAAGTGTTCCGCTGCCCGAGCTCGAGCCGCATCTGCCGCACCGCCTCGAGGAACGGCAGCGACTCGATGTCGCCTACCGTCCCGCCGATCTCGACGATCGCGACGTCCGCGCCGTTCGCCCCGCGGGCGATGAAGCTCTTGATCTCGTCGGTGATGTGCGGGATGACCTGGACCGTCCGCCCGAGATAGTCGCCGCGGCGCTCCTTCTTGATGACGCTCTCGTAGATCTGGCCGGTGGTGAAGTTGTTCCACCGCTTCATCTTGGCGCTCTGGAAGCGCTCGTAGTGGCCGAGATCGAGGTCGGTCTCGGCGCCGTCCTCGGTGACGAACACCTCCCCGTGCTGGAAGGGGCTCATCGTTCCGGGATCGACGTTGATGTAGGGATCGAGCTTGAGGAGGGTGACTTTGATGCCGCGGGATTCGAGGATCGCGGCGAGGGAAGCGGCGGCTATCCCTTTCCCCAACGAGGAAACGACCCCGCCCGACACGAACACATATTTGGTCATCGACAACCCGGGAGTCGGGATGGGGGATGATAGCCCAATTCGCCCGGCCCCTCAACGCGAACGCGCGGCAAAGTCGCGCAAAATGCACTCTTGCGCCGCCCGCGCCGTCGCCGCCGGCCGCGCGACGCCACGAACCTCATGGCGGCGCGCTCAGGCGCCCATCTCGGCGGCCTTGATCGACTCGACCCGGATCTCTTCCGTCAGTCGCGCCTTGTAGGCCGAGAACTCCGGCGTCGTCTTGACCGTGTAGTGCCGCGGGTGCGGGAGATCGATCCGGACATCGCTCTTCACGCGCCCCGGGCGCGCGGTCATCACCGCGACCCGATTCGCCATGAAGATCGCCTCGTCGATGTCGTGGGTGACGAACAGCACCGTCGTGCGATCGGCCTCCCAGATCCCGAGCAGGAGCTCCTGCATCAGCGCCCGGGTTTGATTGTCGAGCGCCCCGAACGGCTCATCGAGCAGGAGGATCTTGGGGTCGTTTGCGAGCGCGCGCGCGAGCGCAGTCCGCTGCTGCATGCCCCCGGAGAGCATCTTCGGGTAATGGAGCTCGAACCCCTTCAGCCCGACGCGGTCGATGTACTGCGCGGCGATGCGGTCCTGCTCGGCGGGCACCACCCCTTTTTCGCGCAGGCCGAAGCAGATGTTCTGCCTCACCGTCAGCCACGGGAAGAGCGTGTAGGACTGGAACACCATGCCCCGGTCCAGCCCCGGACCGGTCACCGGCTGCCCGTCCAGCACGACCCTGCCCGTCGTCGGGAAGTCGAGCCCCGCGACGATGCGAAGCAGCGTCGACTTCCCGCAGCCCGACGGGCCGAGGATGCAGATGAAGTCGTTGTCCGCGACCGCGAGCGAGGTGGGCTCGAGCGCCCGCGTCGGCGGGCCGCTCCGGACGCCGGGGAACGTCCTGCTCACCGCTTCGATCGCCAGCTTGCTCACCGCCCGATCATCCTTGCGCCGTCATCCTAGGCGAGGCTCCAAGGGAAGAGCCGCTGGTTCGCCGTCTTGAACAGGTAGTCCGAGACGAGACCGATCACGCCGATCACGACGATCCCGAAGATGATCTGCCCGGTGTCGAGCAGCGCCTGGCTGTCGGTGATCATGTGCCCGATCCCGCTCGAGGCGCCGATCAGCTCGGCGACGATGACGTAGGTCCACGCCCAGCCGAGGACGAGCCGCAGCGTTTCGGCGATGTCGGGCGCGCTCGAAGGCAGGAGCACGCGCCGTACGATCCCGTTCGCGTTCGCGCCGAGAGTGTATGCGGCTTCGACGAGGTCGCGGCGCGTGGCGCCGACGATCACCGCCACCATCAACACGATCTGGAAGAACGAGCCGATGAAGATCACCATCAGCTTCTGCGTCTCGCCGATCCCCGCCCACAGGATCAGCAGCGGGATGAACGCCGACGCCGGGAGATAGCGTGCGAACGAGACGAACGGCTCGAACAACGCCTCGATCGGCTTGTACGCCCCCATCAGGATGCCGAGCGGCACGCCGATCGCGGCGGCGATGAGGAACCCGCCGGCGACGCGCCAGATCGTGATCCCGATGTCGCTGTAGAACCCGTGCACCGTCAGGAGCCTCCATCCCGCCTCGATCATCGTGATCGGATCGGCCAGGAACGTGGCCGAGACGAAGCCCCCGAACGTGGCGAGCGCCCAGGCGGCGAAGAACAGCACGAAAAACGCGATCCCGAGCGCGATCTTCGCCATCCGGGACACCGGCTTCAGCGGCGTCAGCATGAAGAAAAACGGCCCCGCGTCACGGGGCCGAATTGGCTGGATCCCGGCTCGCGCCGGGTTGACGGGCTCGCGCCCGTCACTTGATGAAGCTCGTGTCGATGATCGTGTTGATGTCGGGCGCGCTCTTGATGATGCCCAGCTCGAGCAGCAGCGCGGCTGCCTCCTTGCTGAAGGCCTGGATCTCGCCGGCGAAGAACTGCTTGTTGGCGGTGCGATCCTGCCACCGCAGGTAGGACTGCGACTTCTCGAACTGCTCGCCGGTCTGCTTCACGGCCGAGCCCATGATCTCGTAGCTCTTCGTCGGCTCCCGCTTGATCATCTCGAGGGCCTCGAAGTAGCTGTTGACCATCGCCTGCACGAGCCTCGGGTTCGCCTGGATGAACCTCGGCGTGCAACCGAACGTGTCCATGATCATCGGGTAGTCGAGCGTGGTGGCGATGATCTTCCCGGCCTCGGGCTTGCCGCGAACCGTCGAGAGGTAGGGCTCGTAGGTCATCGCGGCGTCGCTCTGACCGGCGACGAAAGCCTGCGCCGCCGGACCGGGCTCGAGGTTGACGACGTTGACGTCCTTCACCGTCAGCCCGTTCTTCTTGAGCATCCAGGCCAGCGTGAAGTACGGCGCCGTCCCCGGGGCCGACGCTGCGACCGTCTTGCCTTTCAGCTCGGTGATCTTGCTGATGTTGTTGCGCACGACCATCCCGTCCGCGCCGTAGGACTTGTCGAGCTGCACGACCTGCTTGATCGGTACGCCGTTCGCGTTCCACACGATGAACGTCTCCACCGTGGTCGCCGCGCACTGCACGTCGCCCGAGGCGATGGCGAGGTGGCGATCCTTCTGCGGGATGAACTTGATCGTGACGTCGACGCCGTTCTTCTTGAAGATGCCGGCCTTCTCGGCGAGCGAGAGCGGCGCGAACCCGGTCCAACCGCTCATGCCGATCGTGACCTTCGGCAGATCCTGACCGTGGGCGCCGCCCGCCCCGAGCGCGGCGAGGGCGATGAGGGATGCAGCGAGACGTTTCATTGGGAGCCTCCGGAAAAGGGGTGAAGTGCGCATTGTAGAGGCCGGGTTTTCCGCAAGGCAATCGTTTGAGCGCCGGTCATCGCGCGGGACGACGAGCGGTAGAATCCGAGGCCTCTTCCAGCGTTTTCCTCCCCACCGAGCGCCCGAATGCCCCCGAACGGACCGAAGCCCCGCGTCATCCGCGCCCCGCGCGGCCCCCAGCTCAGCGCGAAGAGCTGGCTCACCGAAGCGCCGCTGCGGATGCTGATGAACAACCTCGACCCGGAGGTCGCCGAGCGTCCCGATGACCTCGTGGTCTACGGCGGCATCGGCAAGGCGGCGCGCAACTGGGACTGCTACGACCGCATCGTCGAGACGCTCAAGCGGCTCGGCGAGGACGAAAGCCTGCTCGTCCAGTCCGGCAAGCCCGTCGGCGTCTTCAGGACCCACGCCGACGCCCCGCGCGTCCTGATCGCCAACTCGAACCTCGTGCCGCACTGGGCGACGTGGGAGCACTTCAACGAGCTCGACCGCCAGGGCCTGATGATGTACGGCCAGATGACGGCCGGCTCCTGGATCTACATCGGCAGCCAGGGCATCGTGCAAGGGACCTACGAGACCTTCGCGGAAGCGGGGCGCCAGCACTACGGCGGCGACTGGTCCGGCAAGTGGATTCTCACCGCGGGGCTAGGCGGCATGGGCGGCGCGCAGCCGCTCGCGGCGACGATGGCCGGCGCGTCGATGCTCGCGATCGAGTGCGACCCCTCGCGCATCGACATGCGGTTGCGCACGGGCTACCTCGACGAGCGTGCGAACACGCTGGACGAGGCGTTCGCGATTCTCGCTCGCGCCGCAGACGAAAGACGCACGGTGTCGGTCGGGCTGCTCGGCAACGCCGCCGAAATCCTGCCCGACCTCCTCAAGCGAGCGCGCACGAGCCAGATGAAGCCCGCGCTCGTCACCGACCAGACCTCGGCCCACGATCCGGCGAACGGTTATCTGCCCGAGCACTGGTCGCTCGAGAAGTGGCAGGACCTCCGCAAGCGCGACCCGGAGGAGGTGGCGATCTCGGCGCGCGAGTCGATCCGCAAGCACGTGCACGCGATCCTCGGCTTCCACGCCATGCGGATCCCGTGCGTGGACTACGGCAACAACATCCGCCAGGAGGCGAAGAACGTCGGCGAGCGTCACGCGTTCGACTACCCCGGCTTCGTCCCGGCGTACATCCGGCCGATGTTCTGCGTCGGCAAGGGCCCGTTCCGCTGGGTCGCCCTCTCGGGCGATCCCGAGGACATCGCCCGTACCGACGCGAAGATCCGCGAGCTCTTCCCGCGCGACAAGCATCTCAACCAGTGGCTCGACATGGCGAGCAAGCGCATCAAGTTCCAGGGGCTGCCCGCGCGCATCTGCTGGCTGGGGCTCGGCGAGCGCCACCAGGCCGGGCTCGCGTTCAACGAGCTGGTCCGAAAGGGTGAGGTCAAGGCGCCGATCGTGATCGGCCGCGATCACCTCGACAGCGGCTCGGTCGCGAGCCCGAACCGCGAGACCGAGTCGATGCGGGACGGCTCCGACGCGGTGTCGGACTGGGCGTTGCTCAACGCCCTCCTCAACTGCGCCAGCGGGGCGACCTGGGTCTCGATCCACCACGGCGGGGGCGTCGGCATGGGTTACTCGCAGCACGCCGGCATGGTCATCGTGTGCGACGGCACGGATGCCGCCGCGAAGCGCATCGAGCGCGTGCTCTGGAACGACCCGGCGACCGGCGTGATGCGCCACGCCGACGCGGGCTACGCGGAAGCGATCGCGTGCGCGAAGGACAAGAGGCTCGACCTGCCGATGGTCCGGTAGGTGGACGATGACCATCGAGATCGGACACGCACCGCTGACGCTCGCAGCCCTCCGCACGATCGCGCGCGAGGGCTCACCGATCGCGCTGGCGCCCGCGGCCCGTGCCGCCGTCGCCGCCTCGGCGCGGACCGTGGAGCGGATCGTCGCGAGCGGCAAACCCGCCTACGGCATCAACACCGGGTTCGGCCGCCTCTCTCAGACGCGCATCCCCGAGGAGGACCTCGAGCAGCTTCAGACCAACATCGTGCTGTCTCACGCGGCCGGCACCGGCCCGCTGCTCGAGGACGACGCCGTTCGCCTCATCCTCGCGCTGAAAGTGGCGAGCCTCGCGCGCGGCGCGTCGGGTGTTCGGCCCGAGCTGGTCGACCTGCTCGTCCGGCTGCACGATCACAAGATCTACCCCTGCATCCCGGCGAAGGGATCCGTCGGTGCCTCCGGCGACCTCGCGCCGCTCGCGCATCTCGCGCTAGCCCTCCTCGGGATTGGCGACGTCCGCGTGGGAGGCAGGATGGCGAGCGCCCAGCAGGCCTTCGCCGACGCCGGCCTCGCGCCGATCAAGCTCGCGCCCAAGGAAGGGCTCGCGCTGCTCAACGGCACTCAGGTCTCCACCGCGCTCGCGCTCATCGGCCTGTTTGCGGCCGAGGACGCGTTCGCTGCCGCGGTCGTGGCCGGCAGCCTGTCCGTCGACGCCGCCGCGGGGAGCGATACACCCTTCGACCCCCGGATCCACGCGCTGCGGGGCCATCCAGGCCAGAGCGACGTCGCGGCGTGGTACGCGCGGCTCCTCGCCGACAGCGAGATCCGCCGCTCGCACCTCGAGAACGATCCGCGCGTCCAGGATCCGTACAGCCTGCGCTGCCAACCGCAGGTGATGGGCGCTTGCCTCGACCAGCTCCGCTACGCCGCTCGGGTCTTCGAGATCGAGGCGAACGGCGCCACCGACAATCCGCTGGTCTTCCCCGATACCGGCGAGATCCTCTCCGGCGGAAACTTCCACGCCGAGCCGGTCGCGCTCGCGGCCGACGCGCTGGCCCTGGTGATCGCAGAGATCGGCGCGCTCTCGGAGCGCCGGATCGCGCTCCTCATCGACACGACGCTCTCGGGACTGCCGCCGTTCCTTGTCGAGCACGGCGGCGTCAACTCGGGCTTCATGGTCGCGCAGGTGACCGCGGCAGCGCTCGCGAGCGAGAACAAGACGCTCGCGCACCCGGCGAGCGTCGATAGCCTGCCGACGTCCGCCAACCAGGAAGACCACGTCAGCATGGCCACGTTCGCCGCCCGCCGGCTCGGCGATATGGCCACGAACACCGCCGGGATCGTCGCGATCGAGCTGCTCGCCGCCGCCCAGGGCATCGACTTCCGCGCGCCGCTGAAGACCTCGCCCGGCCTGGCGGACGCCCACGCGCTCGTGCGCAGCAGGGTCCGCTTCTACGACCACGATCGCTACTTTGCGCCTGACATCACGGCGATCCAGCGTCTCGTCGCGTCGGGTGCGTTCCACCGCTTCGTCCCGGGGTTGTTGCCCTCGCGATCGGTCGGCGCCTGATGGAACTTCTTCGCCTGAGTCGAGGGTCCTCGCCGCTGCTCGTCTCGATGCCGCACGTCGGCACCCACGTCCCGCCCGAGCTCGCCGCGCGGATGAGCGACGCCGCCCTGGTGCTCGCCGACACCGACTGGCACGTCGATCGGCTCTATGATTTTCTCGACAGCCTCGGGGCTTCGGTCCTGTGCCCGACCCATTCGCGTTACGTCGTGGACCTGAACCGCCCGCCGGACGGCGCCAACCTGTATCCGGGGCAGGACACCACGGCGCTCGTGCCGCTGGACACCTTCGCGCGCGAGCCGATCTACCGTCCTCGCGAAGCGCCGGACGAGCGAGAGATTGCAGACCGAGTCTCGCAGTACTGGCGCCCGTATCACGACGCGCTTCAGCGTGAGCTCGACCGCATCCGCGCCGCGCACGGCTACGCGCTGCTTTGGGACGCGCACTCGATCGCGTCCGAGCTGCCGCGGTTCTTCTCCGGGCGGCTGCCCGATCTCAACTTCGGGACCGCGAGCGGCGCGTCGTGCGCGCCGGCGATCGAGGCCGCGGTGTTCGAAGAGGGCCGCCGCGCCGCCGGTTACAGCGCCGTGCTCAACAGGCGATTCAAAGGCGGATACATCACGCGCGCGTACGGAAACCCGACGCAACGGGTCCAAACGATTCAGCTCGAGCTCTCCCAGCGGACCTACATGAACGAGCCGCCGCCGTTCGAGTTCCGGGAAGATCTCGCCATGGAGTTGCGGCCGGCGCTGCGGCGATTCCTGGAAACGTTCCTGAGCGCCGCTACGGCGTCCGCATGACGCCGTCCTTGGCGACCCCCGCGCAGGGATTCGCGCCCATCGCGTAGGCGAGCTCGGCCGGCGCGCCGACCTCCCAGATAGCGAGGTCACAGGCCTTGCCGACCTCGATGGTGCCATGCGTACCGGCCATCCCGAGCGCCCGGGCGGCGTGGCAGGTCACGCCCGCCAGCGCCTCCTCCGGCGTCAGCCTGAAGAGCGTGCACGCCAGGTTGAGCGTGAGCAGGATCGACGTCAGCGGCGACGAGCCCGGATTGCAGTCGGTGGAGACGGCGATCGGGACCCGGTGATCGCGAAGGAGCTGGACCGGCGGCAGCTTCGTTTCCCGGAGAAAGTAGAACGCCCCCGGCAGCAGC
>Ga0209341_10005096_pt1 | contig 11978 bp, 10 predicted proteins | sample RifCSP13_2_FD_184020 | JGI IMG/M metagenome (GOLD analysis project Ga0209341, IMG submission 184020) | Soil microbial communities from Rifle, Colorado - Rifle CSP2_sed 13_2 (SPAdes) (version 2) | ecosystem: Environmental > Terrestrial > Deep subsurface > Rock core/Sediment | place: Rifle...
CGGGCGGTGGGGCTTTCGCAAGCTGCCTTCGAGGACGCCATCCGGTACGCGCAGCAGCGCCAGACCTTCGGCGTGCCCATCGCGGAGCACCAGGCGATCCAGTTCAAGCTGGCCGAGATGGCGACCGAGATCGAGGCGGCGCGGCTGCTCACCTACAAGGCGGCCGAGACCAAGGACCGGGGCGAGCGGACCGACCTCGAAGCGGGCATGGCGAAGCTCTTCGCCACCGAGACTGCTCTTGAGGTGACGATGGAGGCGATGCGCATCTTCGGGGGCGTCGGCTACACCAAGGACCTGCGCATCGAGCGGCTCTACCGCGACGCGCCGTTCATGGCCATCGGCGAGGGCACGAATGAGATCCAGCACATCGCCATTGCGCGGGCCCTGCTGAGGAAGTATGCGATTTAGGCAAGCCTCACCTCGCCAACGTCGAGGGACTGAACGACTTCACAGCAGTGCGCAACCGCGTAGGCCGGCTTTCCCACCCACCCACCCAGCAGCGTACTGGGGGACACCCCCAGGCCCCCGTCAGAGGGGACTTCGTCCCCTCTGCACTCCCCTAGCAGTCCGCGGACATTATGCGTGCACTTCTTTCGTGATCCGGAGGCATGCCCTTTGGGTCGTGATGTATTGAGTCTCTTCCGGGGCACCCTCGACGGCCATCAACTCCTAGTCACGCTGGAGGAACCATGACAGTCCAGCCTCCCCCTGGTCACCGGTTCGGGCGCTATTTCGAGGAGTTCGCCGTCGGCGAGGTCTACAAGCACTGGCCCGGCCGCACCATCACGGAGGCGGACGACGTCCTCTTCTGCATGCTCACCATGAACCACCACCCGCTGCACATCGACGCCAACTACGCGCAGGGCACCCAGTTCGGTCGCAACGTGGTGGTCGGCAACTTGGTCATGGACATCGCCTTCGGCATGAGCGTGCCCGACGTCTCTGGCAAGGCCATCGCCAACCTGGGCTTCGAGAGCATCCAGTTCCTCGCCCCGACATTCCACGGGGACACAATCTACGCCGAGACCGAGGTGCTAGAGGCGCGCGCCTCGGAGTCGCGGCCCGACCGGGGGGTCGTCACCGTGGAGACCCGCGCCACGAACCAGCGCGGCGAGGTCGTCATGAAGTTCAAGCGCTCGGTGCTGGTGCCAAAGCGGCCCGTTGAGGGATAGAATAGGCGTATGGGCACCTTCCCATATCGAATCACGGTCAGGAACCCCGTCACGGGGCGGAGTGCCGAAGTGGATGCCTTGGTCGACACCGGGGCAACATTCACAACGATACCATCGCGTATTCTTGAGCGCCTCGGCGTCCAAGCGGTGCGCACCGCGGACGCGGAACTTGCGGATGGATCGATCACCACCTTTCCACTGGGGTACGCGGAAGTATCGGTGGACGGCGAACCAGCATTGTCCTTGTGCGCCTTCGGCCCTGAAGGGTCACGTGCGCTTCTCGGCGCCGTCACGATGGAATCGCTCTTGATCGCGCCTGACCCAGTGCACCGGCGCTTCATAAAGGTGAGGGCGCTCTCGATGTAGGGAGGTTAGGATCATGCTACGCGTCGACGAGAAGTCCGCCATCACCCGCGCCTGGGAGGAGTGGGAGGAGGGCGTCCTGAAGCCAGCCCTGCGCCGTTTCCCGGAGCGCCAAGAGGAGTTCCGGACCAGCTCGGCACCGGCCCATCGCCTCTACATGCCCCTCGATGTCGAAGACCTGGACTACGCCCGCGACCTGGGCTTCCCAGGCGCGTACCCGTTCACGCGTGGCATCCAGCCGACGATGTACCGTGGGCGCTTCTGGACAATGCGGCAGTACGCCGGCTTCGGCACAGCCGAGGAGTCGAACCGCAAGTTCCGTTACTTGCTCGAGCAGGGGCAGACCGGGCTGAGTGTCGCCTTCGACCTGCCCAGTCAGCTTGGCTACGACTCCGACCACCCGCTCTCGCTGGGCGAGGTCGGCAAGGTCGGCGTCGCCATCGACTCGCTCCAGGACATGGAGGCGCTGTTCGACGGCATCCCGCTGAACAAGGTCAGCACCTCGATGACCATCAACGCGCCGGCGGCGATCATGCTCGCCATGTACCAGGCGGTCGGCGAGAAACAGGGCGTGGCCTCGACAGAGCTCGAGGGCACCGTCCAAAACGATGTCCTGAAGGAGTACGTGGCGCGCGGCACCTACATCTTCCCGCCGCGGCCCTCGCTGCGCGTCGCCGCCGACCTGATCTCGTACGCCGCGCGCGAGGTGCCCAAGTGGAACGCCATCAGCGTCAGCGGCTATCACATCCGCGACGCGGGCTCGACGGCAGCCCAGGAGATCGCCTTCGCCTTCGCCAACGCCATCGCCTATATCGACGCCACGCTGGCCACCGGCGCCGCCATCGACGAGTTCGCGCCCCGCATCTCCTGGATCTTCAACACGCACAACCACTTCTTCGAGGAGATCGCCAAATACCGGGCCCTGCGGCGCATGTGGGCGAAGCTGCTCCGCGAACGATACGGGGCCAAGGACCCGCGCTCGTGGCCGCTGCGCACGCACACGCAGACCGGCGGCTCGACGCTCACGGCGCAGCAGCCGCTCAACAACGTGGTGCGCGCGGGCATCCAGGGCCTCGCGGCGGTCTTGGGCGGCGTGCAATCGATGGCGCTGTCGTGCTTCGACGAGGCGCTGGCCATCCCCACCGACGAGGCACAGCAGCTCGCCCTACGCACGCAGCAGGTCATCGCCTACGAGACCGGCGCCGCCGACGTCGTGGACCCGATGGGGGGCTCGTGGTATGTCGAGTGGCTGACCAACGAGCTGGAGCGCCAGGCCTGGGCCTACCTCGACAAGATCGAGAAGATGGGCGGGGCGGTTGCCGCCATCGAGAGCGGCTACATGCAGCGGGAGATCCAGGAGGTGTCGTACGCCTACCAGCAGCGCGTCGAGTCGGGCGAGCAGGTCATCGTCGGCGTGAACCAGTTCCGCGACGAGCAGGAGGTGCCCTCGACCGCCATCTTCCGGGTCGACCCGCAGGTGGCGGCGGTGCAGACGGCGCGCCTCCAGCGCCTGCGCCAGGAGCGGGACAGCGTCGCCGTCACCGCAGCGCTCGCCCGTCTACGGGAGACGGCCCAGGGGACCGAGAACCTGATGCCGGCGATCCTGGCGGCAGTGAAGACCTACGCTACCCTGGGCGAGATCTGCGGCGTTCTGCGCGAGGTCTTCGGCGAGTACCACGCCCCGACGGTGATTTAGGCTGAAATCATGGACTTGCAACACACAGTCAAGGCGACAATCCGTAAGGGCGATGATTACTATGTGGCCGAATGCGTCGAGATTGCGGTGGTTACTCAGGGCAAGACTCTAGAAGAGACACTGAGCAACTTGCAGGAAGCGGTTTCGCTGCATTTGGCGGGCGAAGACTTAGCGAGCCTTGGGCTAGTTCAGAACCCCACCATTCTCGTAACTATGGAGCTTGAGCCGGCGCGTGCCTAAGCTTAGGCGCCCATCTTAGATTGAAAGTCACTGCTAACGGCTGAATACCTCGAGCTCCAGCAGCGCAGCCAGGGAGGGGATCTGATAGCGGGCGAGCACCCAGCTCGCGTCGGGCTCGCGGTCATTCAGCTTGAGCACAGGGACCATACCGAGCTTCGCGGCCGGAACGATGTCCTCCTCATAGGAGTCGCCGACCGCAAGCACCTCGTCGGGTGAGACCCCGAGTCGCGCAAGCGCCGACTCGAACACGAGCGGGTGCGACTTGCGAAAGCCCAGCTCGCCCGACGTCACGATCACCCGGAACACGTCAGGTAGACCTAGGTCACGCAGCTCCCGCGCCACGATCTTGGCCGTTAGGGGTCTGGCCGTAGCCACGGCCAGAGTGTAACCAGCCTCGTTGAGCGCCCCTATCGTCGGGATGGCGTCCGGGAAGAGTCGCAAGTTGAAGTGGCGCAGGGGAACATTGTTCAAGGCGTCCCAGAGTCGCTCAGCATCGCCGTCTGCGCACACTACGCCGTACGCGCCTTCCGAATACTGGCTGGGCCCATGAGCCAGCGCGGCTCTTTGAGGTCAGCACTGACAGTGTCGAAACCAACCAATGACTGGAAGTTCGCCCAAAAGCGCCGGATAAACTCGCCAACATCGAAGTGGCCCAGCCGAAGCCTCAGAAGCTCGGGCGCGATGAGTTCTGATTGGAGACGCGTTACCTCATCCCAGTCGGGCGGGGACTCAGCGCGCCAAAGCGTCCGGTCGAGGTCGAAGAGGACAGTGCTAATTCCCACGTAGCCATTCTACCAGGGCGCTGGACAAACGAAGTGCCGCTCGGTATAAGAGACTAGCCGTCAGCGTCTCCTGGCTGGATAATCCTGCTTCTCCTCTTGGCAGCCAGGGATTCGTGTGTGCCATTTCAATAGCAAGGGGGTTCAACATGGCATCACTCCAAGGGAAGGTCGCTCTGATCACCGGGAGCAGCCGGGGCATCGGCGCCGCTATCGCCGATGAGTTCGCGCACAGCGGCGCGTCGGTGGTCGTCAACTACATCAAGAACGCCGAGATGGCGGAACAGGTCGCCGCGCACGTGCGCGAGGCCGGCGGCAAGGCCATCACGGTGCAGGCCGACGTCGGCAAGCGAGACCAAGTGCAGCGGCTGGTCGAGCAGGCGCTGGCGGAGTTCGGCCAGATCGACATCCTGGTCAACAACGCCGGCATCAATCGAGACCGCACCCTACGGCGTATGTCGCCCGAGGAGTGGCAGGAGGTCATCGACACGAACCTCAGCAGCCTCTTCCACTGCACCAGCCTAGTGATCCCGGGCATGATCGACCGCAACGCCGGCGGCGCCATCATCAACATCTCGTCCATCGTGGGAGAGATGGGCAACTTCGGCCAGAGCAACTATGCCGCCACGAAGGCGGGCATCATCGGCTTCACCAAGACCGCGGCGCTCGAGCTGGCGCGCTACAAGGTCACGGTCAACGCCATCGCCCCTGGCTTCATCCTGACGGAGATGGTGCAGGGCATGCCGGACCAGGCGAAGGAGCAGACGCTGGCCCGTATCCCCCTCGCCCGCTTCGGGGAGCCGGCGGAGGTCGCAAGCCTCGCGCGCTACCTCGCGGCGGAGGGCAGCTACATCACGGGCCAGGTCTTCAACGTCAACGGCGGGATGTATATGTAAGGAGTCACGTCCGTTGACTCTCCGGGCAAAGGTGGTACGTGCCAAGAGTAGCCGAATTCTACGGGATCGTGATCGCTATGTTTTACCTCGATCATAATCCACCCCACTTCCATGCCATCTACGGCGAGTACAGAGCTCTCGTTGGTGTCGACCCGGTTCGAATGCTCGAGGGTGAACTGCCAAGGCGAGCACAAAGTCTGGTTTTTGAATGGACGGCGATGCACCAGGCCGAGTTGGCGGATAACTGGAATCGAGCAAGAAAACACGAGCCGCTTGAAAGCATTGATCCGCTGGACTAAGCAGGCCGAAGCGATGCGCGTTGTAACTGAAGTCAACGTCATAAGGTCCTACCTGATCGAAGTAACCTTTGACGATGGTAGGAAGCGCCGCGTAGACCTGGAGCCTCTGTTGCAGGGTGAGATCTTTCAACCCTTGAAGGATCCAGCCTTATTCGCTCAGGTGCAGGTCGATCCCGTGCTTGGCACCGTTGTTTGGCCTAACGGCGCCGACCTCAGCCCGGAGTTCCTTTATGCGGGCGACGCCAGCACTACCGATCGTTCCGAGTCCAGAACTGCTACATAGTCGATCGCCCTCGTCGCGCATCACCGGGGTGTGATAAGCTAGTGCTCACCGCATCCACCCGCCAGCGCCGCCAGGCACAGAAGGGAGCGCAACCATGGAAGAGGTCGTCATCGTCAGCGCGGCGCGGACGCCGGTCGGCACTTTTGGTGGCTCGCTGAAGGACGTACCGGCGGCCCGTCTTGGCGGCCTCGCCGTCGCCGAGGCGCTCCGACGCGCCGGCCTCCGACCCGAGCAAGTGGACGAGGTGCTGCTGGGCAACGTCCTCCAGGCGGGCCTCGGCCAGAATACCGCCCGCCAGGCCGCCCTGAACGCCGGCCTGCCCGTCGAGGTGCCGGCTACAACCGTGAACAAGGTCTGTGGCTCCGGCCTGAAGACGGTCGCCATGGCCGCACAGGCCATCAAGAGCGGCGACGCCGAGATCATCGTCGCCGGCGGCATGGAGAGCATGTCCCGCGCCCCCTTCCTCTTGGAGCAGGCGCGCTACGGCTATCGTCTCGGCGACGGCCAACTCGTGGACGCGGTCATCCGGGACGGTCTCTGGTGTGCCATGGAGGACTGCCACATGGGCATCACCGCGGAGAACGTGGTCGCCCAATGGGAGATCAGCCGCGAGGCCATGGACGAGTTCTCGTTCCGAAGCCACCAGAAGGCCGTGGCTGCCCGCGATGCCGGCGTCTTCGACGAGGAGATCATCGCCGTCGAGGTGACCGGTCCCCGCGGAGAGAAGTCGGTCGTGGACAAAGATGAGCACCCTCGCGCCGACACGAGCCTGGAGCGCCTCGCCCGACTGCGCCCGGCCTTCAAGAACGACGGCGGGCAGGTGACCGCCGGCAATAGCAGCGGCATCAACGACGGCGCCGCGGCCATCGTGGTGATGTCGAGGCGCAAGGCCGACGAGCTTGGCCTGCGGCCGCTGGCGGTCATCCGGTCGTACGCCTCGGCGGGCGTGGCGCCACGGGTGATGGGCATCGGCCCTGTTTCCGCCACGCGCCGGGCCCTGGAGCGCGCCGACCTGGACTTGGCCGCCATCGACCTGATCGAGGCCAACGAAGCCTTCGCCGGCCAGTCGCTGGCCGTGGGCCGGGAGCTGGGCTGGGACTGGGAACGGGTGAACGTGCACGGCGGCGCGGTGGCCCTGGGCCACCCCATCGGCGCGAGCGGCGCGCGAATCCTGACCACACTCCTCTACGAGATGGGGCGCCGGCAGGCAGAGCGAGGTCTCGCCACGCTCTGCATTGGTGGCGGGCAGGGCATCGCGATGGTGGTGGAGCGACCGAGCTAGCTTTTGTGACTATCGGCAAAGAAGGCCCCTCATCGGGGCCTTCTTTCTGTATAATTGGCTTCCGAAGCGGCTAGCCTGAAAGGAGCCTTACGATGCCCCAGACGACCATCCGCGGCTGTACCATCAACTACGAGGTCTTGGGCCTTGGCGGCCCCTGGGTCGCCCTGACGCCGGGCGGACGCAACGGCATGCAGGGGATGCGGGGTCTGGCGGAGCGACTGGCCCCTAGTCATCGCGCCCTCATCTACGACCGGCGCAACTGCGGCGCCTCCGACGTCATCATCGGCGGCGCTCTATCGGAGCAGGAGGAGTGGGCGGAGGACCTCTACGAGCTACTCCGCCAGGTCGCCACGGTCCCCGCCTACGTCGGCGGCTCCTCCGCGGGCTGCCGCGTCTCGCTCCTGCTGGCGATCCGCCACCCGGATGCTATCAAGGCGCTGCTGCTGACCGCTGTGAGCGGCGGGCAAGTCGCCGCGGAGCGCCTGGGCTACAACTACTACGGCCAGTTCATCGAGGCGGCGCAACGTGGCGGTATGCAGGCGGTCATGGAGATGCCTTTCTTCGCCGAACGCATCGAGCAGAACCCATCGAACCGCGAGCGCCTCTTGGCGATGAACCCGAACGAGTTCCGCGCGATAATGGCGCGCTGGCGGGCCTTCTTCACCGCCGACAAGCCGATCATAGGCGCCACTGAGGCCGAACTGCGCGCCATCGAGGCGCCGGCGATCATCATGCCCGGCAACGACGAGGTGCATCCGCGCGCCGTCGGCGAGAACCTACATCGCATCATGAAGCGGAGCGAGCTGGTGCCTCAGCTCCTGACGGAGGCGGAAGTAGCGACGCTTCGGGATCACGGCGGGGCGCCGGCGGCGCAGGCGGAACGGACGGCGCGCCTGGCGCCGTTCCTGCTCGACTTCCTGACACGCCAAGAGCAGGCGGTGACGGCCGCGGCGCCTGCGTGAGGAGACCGCCGAGCCATCTCCCGCGAGTCAAGCCAATGCAATGACGCGGATCGTAGGCGTAGGGGCACAGCATGTTGTGCCCCTACGGCGGTTGCGTGCCATGCCCTTGCTGGACATGGCCGTCCTCTGCGGCCTCCTCGTCCTCGCCGCTATTCTCCGTTTCGACCGGCTTGACCTCGCCCAGTTCAAGAACGACGAGGCGCGCGCGCTGGCCTTGGCGACGCAGATCGCCCGAGGCGAGGCGTTCCCGCTCGTCGGCATCCCATCCTCGGCCGGCCCGCAGAACGGGCCAGGCTTCCCGTACCTGCTCGCCCTGCCGCTTCTCGTCCAACGTGACGCGCTCTTCGCCACGGGCTTCATCGGGGCGCTCAACATCGCGGCAGTCGGCCTCACCTACGTGCTGGTGCGCCGTCACTTTGGGCGGCTTGCGGCCGGAATAGCTGCGCTACTCTTCGCTGTGGGCTTCTGGCCGGTCACCTTCTCGCGCTTCCTGTGGGCCCAGAACACGCTGCCCTTCTTCAGTGCGCTCATAGGGCTGATGCTTCTAGAGGCCGTCACGCAGGGGCGTCGCTGGTTGTTCCCGTCGGCCGCCGCGTTGGTCGGCCTGATGAGCCAACTGCACTTTTCCGCGCTCGCCCATGCGCCCCTTCTCGTGCTCCTCGGGGCGCTGTTCCACCGGCGATTGGGAACGGTAGCGATTGTCTCCATTCCCACGTTTCTACTCGCCCTGGCTCCCTATCTCTGGGGCGAGACGACCCACGGTGGCGAGAACCTCCGCCACATGACCGAGATGGCGAGCGGCTCCTTCGTTCTTCACGTGGAGCCGCTCTTGGAGCCGTTTCGGCTGATGGGCAGCGACAGCTACGACCGCTGGCTCGGCGAGGGCGAGCAGGCGCTGAGGGCGGCCGCGGCCGCAACGTTCTGGTCAAACCGGTTTGAAGCGGCACTGGCCTTACTTGGGCTTCTCTACGCCCTCTGGCACGGCATTCGCCTCTCGTTGTCTCCGCTCTTCCTTCGGCAGACTCCCGCCAGGGTCGCTCGACAGAGCCGGGCGGGACGGGTCTGGCGACAGGACGAAGGGCCTGCCCACCTGGTGCTGGCGCTCTGGGCAATCGTGCCGATGGCCGTGTTCCTCTACACCCCATTCCCGGTCTACGAGCACTACCTCATCGGCCTGTTGCCAGCGCTCTTCGCCCTGGCCGGAGTGGGGGGAGCATGGCTTCTCGGTAGTGTGACGCTTCTTATCCCGCCCACCATCCCTGTCATGTTTGAGGACACTCCTTCGACTTCGCTCAGGACAGGCCCCAACCCCGCCAGAGGCGGCTTTGCCCCCTGTGGACTTCCCCGATCAGTCCCTTTGAGGCAGCTCTTGATGGGCAAGCACCCCTTCCTCAGGTGGGAGAGGGTAGGAGCGAGGGGAGTCACGGTGGCGATAACAACGGCGCTGCTCCTTGCGCTGCTCTGGACCGCCATCTCCCAGGTCGCCTTCAATCGCGCCGCCCTCGACGCCCAGCAGGGAGAGGTGCGTCCCAGCGGCCGCGGTGTGCCGCTGGGCGACCTACGAGCCGCTCTGCGCCTCCTAACGACTCAGCGGGATAGCGACCGCTGGCTGATAACGCGGGAGGACCTGCGCGAGCCGCTATCGGCTCTGTCTCGACTAGATGGTAATGCTACGCCGCTTGGCGGGGGCGCGCTGGTGGCCCGCGCGGCACCGCAACAGGCCTATCTGATGATCGAAGGGAGCGGCGCCGCCGGCGACTTCCTTGAACTCGACATGGCATCCTTCCTGACGGCGAAACGTGAGACGCCCAACCCAGCCGCCAACTTCCGGCTCTATGTCGTACCAACGGAGCTCATGGACGCGGCTGCTCGACAGGGAAGCCCGGTACAGAGAGCGACCACCGCAGGCATTGACCTTCTCTCAATCGCCGTCGAGAGCACCGTCCGCCAGGGTGCCGTCCTCTCGGTTAGATTGGGCTGGATGGTGCGGGAGGCCCCGCCATCATTGAGAAAACGCTATCGCTTCTTCGCCCATCTCGTCGCAGACCCGGCGTCGCCGCCGCTGGCACAGGAGGACGGGATCGGCTATCCGAGCGAGCGATGGCAGCGCGGCGAAATCGCCATCACCTGGCTGCCGATCGCCCTGCCGGGCACGCTTCCGCCTGCTGACTACCTGCTGCGCATCGGCATGTACGACCTCGATACAGGCGCCCCCGCCTCCTTCCTCAGCGGCGATGGTAGGCCAAGCGAAGCGTGGCTCCTGTTCGGCCCTATCCGCGTGACGCCTTGAGAAAAGAGCGGCCCTATCACCGCTGTCTCCCGCCTGCGCCTTGACAGCCCCTTCGGTGCGGGCCACCATTGCCTGAGTGAACGTCGAAGACCGTCCTGAAACCCCGGGCCCAACACCCCCTGAGGGGGCAGGGATCGAGCAGCGACAAGTCATCCACGGCCCCCGTCCGGGCGACCAGATCGTGCGCATCGTCCGTCCGCGGGCCTTCCGAATGCGCGGCCCCGGCCTGATCGAAGCGCGCCCGGAAGCGGGCGAGCCCAAGACGGCCATCGGCCGGGCGGTGGTCCGTCTCGAACGCTTTCTCCTTGGCTCGCCCATTCCGACAACAGCGGAGGGTACTGAGCGCGTAGGCGTCCGCCAGGGCCTCGCCATCTTTGCCTCCGACAACATCTCTTCCTCGGCGTACGCCACGGAAGAGATTCTCCGAGTCTTGGTAATCGCCGGCGCCGCTGCTCTCGCGTTCACCATGCCCCTCACCTTCGCTATCGTCGCTATTCTGGCCATAGTTGTTTTCAGCGACCGCCTCGTTATCCAAGCGTACCCCAATGGTGGCGGCAGCTACATCGTCGCGAGGGAGAATCTGGGCCCCTTGCCCGGCGTTGTCGCCGCTGGAGCGCTGCTGATCGACTATGTGCTCACGGCTGCAGTGTCGATCTCAGCGGGAGTGACGGCGATCACCTCTGCCTTCCCGGAGCTGCATCCGCTTCGCGTCAACATCGCGGTGTTGGTCATGGCCCTTATGGCGATAGTCAACATCCGGGGCATCCGCGAGTCGGGCAGGCTGTTCACCATCCCAGTGTACCTCTATCTTGGGGCCGTACTCGGCCTCGTCGCCATTGGCACCGCCCGGGCCTTCACCGGCGAGCTTCCGCCCTATTCGCCGCCGGCAGACTGGCTGGCCGCGCACCAAGCGGCCCCTCTTACGTTGCTCCTGCTGCTGCGCGCCTTCGCCTCAGGGTCGGTAGCACTGACGGGCACCGAGGCAATCTCCAATGGGGTGCCCGCCTTCAAGCCGCCGGAGGTGCGCAACGCCCGCCTAGCGCTTGTGTCAATGGGAGCGTTGTTCGGCACCATCTTCGTGGGCCTGAGCTTTCTCGCCAGCCGGATTGGGATCGTGCCTGATCCAGCGGAGGTCGAGACCGTCCTCAGCCAACTCGCGCGCACGCTGACGGGCGAAGGCTGGTACTACTACTTCCTTCAGTTTTCCACTGCCCTGCTGCTGGTGCTGGCCGCCAACACCGCCTTCAATGGATTCCCTCGCCTTGCGGGCATACTCGGTCAAGACCAATTCCTGCCGCACTATTTCGCCTTCCGCGGCGACCGGCTCGCCTACAACACCGGCATTCTCGCCCTCGCCGTCGTCGCCTCGGCACTCATCTGGCTCTACCAGGCAAGCGTCACGGGGCTGATCCCGCTTTACACCATCGGCGTTTTCATCGCGTTTACGCTCAGTCAGACCGGCCTCATGCGGCGATGGCTACGCCTACGGCAAACGGAAACCGCCTGGCGTGCCCGACTGATTATCAATGCCGTCGGCGCTGCCGCAACTGGGACTGTGGCGGTGGTAGTCGCGGTTTCCAAGTTCGCCTTAGGTGCCTGGATGGTGCTTATCGTGCTGCCCGTCCTGGTCGCGGTTATGTGGTCAGTCTACCGGCACTACGCGCGCCTCCAGTCCGCGGTCGTACCCGAGACGCCCCTGGACCCAGCGGCCATCCG
>Ga0209341_10005097_pt1 | contig 11978 bp, 10 predicted proteins | sample RifCSP13_2_FD_184020 | JGI IMG/M metagenome (GOLD analysis project Ga0209341, IMG submission 184020) | Soil microbial communities from Rifle, Colorado - Rifle CSP2_sed 13_2 (SPAdes) (version 2) | ecosystem: Environmental > Terrestrial > Deep subsurface > Rock core/Sediment | place: Rifle...
GGACCCAAATACCCAAAGCCGAGCCCGTCATCCATACGACAACGATCCATGCCACACCGGCACCGACGCCAAAAGAGCTGGTGAGAATATACGATGTGGTAAAACTCAACCGGCCCGAGATCAGCGATGCCGAGGCGTGGAAAGTTTCCGACGCCATCTTGGCAGAAAGCGCCAAACATAATTTAGATCCGATTCTGATAGCGGCGCTGATCGAGGTCGAAAGCGGATTTCACTCCGCGGCGATTTCGCCGATGGGAGCCCGCGGCATCATGCAGATCATGCCTGAAGTCGGCAAAGCGATCGCCCGGGAAATCGGACTGAGGGAAGATTCGGGTTATGAAGCTTTTCTGCCGGAACATTTGGATGATCCGATTCTCAACATCAAGCTCGGCATCTATTATCTTTACGATTTGAAAAAAAGCTTTCGCACTTTGAACCTCGCCCTGGCCGCTTACAACGTCGGCCCCACGGAGATGCGCAACCGGTTGGAAAACGATATCGAATTTCCGATCGAGTTCACCAACGCCGTGCTCTCGGTCTATCGAAAATATCAAGCGCCCAAGCAGCCCGCCTTTTGATAAGATTCTTCTGCGCGATTCTCACTCAATGACCGCCAACCCGAAAGCTCCTGCGGCCGGGTGCGGTGCCATTGGCTCATCCTTTGGCCGCCTGCTCGGGCGCGTGGGTCACGCCCTGCAAATCAGCCGCGCGGATCGTTTTGACGTCTATCATAGATGGAAATCGAGCTGCGATTCGTGTTAGATGAAACACAAAATCGGGCCGGGTGGAGCCCCACGGCGTTACGGCCGTTGCACCTCTCCACACGCTTCGTAGGGCGGAACCCTCCGAAGCACACCCTCCTTCGCCAAGGCTACGGAGGGTACCCACCTCGCATTCATCCACGGGTTTACACCCGTGGCTTTCTGCGAAGGAGGGTAAAACAATGATCACGACTCTATCCTTTTCGGAAACGGCGTGGAACGAAATCTCCCGGCATGCCCAGGAGACTTTTCCTGATGAATGCTGCGGCGTGGTGCTTTCGAACGGGACGGCGGATCACGTCCAGCGCTTGAAGAATATTCAGAACACGCTTCACGCTCTGGATCCAGTGACCTACCCGCGAACCGCCGCCATCGCCTACGCCATGGACCCGCTGGAGCTCGAAAAGATAACTCGGGAGGCGCAATCCATCGGCGCCACACTTAAAGCTTTTTATCATTCCCACCCCGATCACGACGCCTACTTCTCCGAAGAAGACAAAGCCTTCGCCAGCCCGTTCGGCGAACCGATCTACCCGGATACGGCTCAAATCGTCGTTTCGATTTACAACCGGGTCGTGAAAACCGTGCGTGCCTTTGCTTGGTCCGACGCCAAGAAAGATTTCATCGAGGTTCCCCTCCAACGAGTTTAGCCAGATGTCCGAGCCGCGCGAGCAAACGATCGATGTGCGGGGGCTGCCGATCCACGTCATCGAGTGGGGCGAGACCAGGCGCCAACCGGTGCTGCTGGTGCACGGCTTTTTGGATCAGGCCTATAGTTGGCGGCCATTCGTTGGCGCGCTCCAGCGGGCGGCGAAACAACCTCTCTGGATCATCGCCCCCGACTGCCGCGGTCACGGCGACAGCGGCTGGGTCGGCGCCGGCGGCTACTACCATTTTCCCGATTACGTTTCCGATATCGACTGTGTCGTCCAAACGCTGGGCATAGAGCGATTCGCGCTCATCGGCCACTCCATGGGCGGCACGATTTCATTTCTCTACGCCGGAACCTTTCCAAGCCGCGTCACCGAGATCGTTCTTATCGAAGGCATCGGTCCCCCCGGGATGACTTTTTCAGACGCGCCGGCAAGAATGGAAAAATGGATCACCGATATCCGCGAGCGCGGCCGGCATCACTTCCGCGAATACACCAGCGTCGAGGCCGGCGCCGCCCAACTTCAACAAACTAATCCGCGACTGAACGGCGGATTGGCCCTGGACCTCGCTCGGACTGGAATGAAACAAAATCAAAACGGCAAATGGGTCTGGAAGTTCGATCCCCTGCATCGCACCGCCGCGCCGCAGCCGTTTTACACCGCCCAGACCCTGGAATTCCTCCGCCGCATCGAATGCCCGGTGCTCCTCGTCGAGGGCAAAGAAAGCCGTCAGACCCGCCGGCCCGACAAGCAACAACGGTACGATGCGATTGCTCATCACGACCGAATTGTAATAGACGACGCGGGACACATGGTCCACCAGGACAGACCGGAAGCTTTGGCAGCGGCAGTGGCGGAATTTTTGGGACGATGACATGCCACTCTTTCGAGCAAAATTTTCCAACAGTCACCGAGAACCTTCTAAACTTTTTTCTAACTCTTCCGCCTCAGCTCTAAATCAAAGCGAAGAACATGCTCGCCGATTAAATTCCCGATGAACCTGCTCGCGCTGAGGGCGGTCAAGAGACCGCCGGTTCGAGCCGTTCCACCATAGTACTGATGCCCGTTCCAATCGTTCCAAACGTTCAATCGCTGCGCTCCGTTCAAAGCCTCCGGCAGTTCAAGGTTTAAGGGAAGACAAACTCGGTCGACGCTTCCACGTTTCGGCAATTCCCGAAACGTCGAAATGACCGGCGGCTATGCTCTTCCGTACCGCGCGGCTTTTTCCTTAACCAGGAATCCTATCTTGCGGCGCTTTTTCTCCGGCGGCGCCATGAGCTGCCGGATCGCCTCTAAGATCGCTTGGATCTGTTCGTCGTGAGTGCCGATCTTTCGCTCCAAATCTATTAACTTCTCCGCCAGTTCCTTATGCGTGGCGAGGAACTGACGGAGTCTGACGAAGGCCCGCATGATCGCGATGTTCACCTGAATGGCACGCTCGCTTCGGAGAACACTGGAAAGCATGGCGACACCTTGCTCGGTGAACACATAGGGCCAATATCGCCGCCCTCCTCTCCCCTCGCGCTTTGACATTCCAAATTCGAATCTCAAAGCACCAACCTCCTCAGCGGTTAGCCGAAACATGAACTCTTCGGGAAACCGATCAATGTTGCGTCTGGACGAAAGGTTGTGTTCGTGAAACGTAAACATGACCGTGAAGGGTTAGGAGTTGGGTTCTTCAGGCTTTCCTGTGAAGCAGGGCTCGGAGATTGCACCGCCGAAGCGCGTCCATCGACGGGCTCAGGACGTGGTGAGCCTGTCGAACCACGGAGGGCGCGGAGAAAATCGAATAAAAATAGCATCTTGAAAAACCCTCTGCGAACTCCGTGTCTCTGTGGTGAATACTTCTTCATAGGAATCCCAGAAGAACCGGAGTTAGAGGATAATTCAACCTTGGCTCCTTCTTACTTGTTCTCTCAACGCCTCAAGCGTCGGTGCGATCGGTCGGAGATCTTCTTTCGATATTCTAATCGCCTCGGGCTGTTTCAAGCCGTGGCCGGTGAGGTTGCAGACGACGAGTTCATCGGAACCGATCATTCCCGCAACTCGGAGCTTTTTTGCGGCGGCGACCGAAGTCGCGGCTGCCGGCTCGGCGAAGATGCCGGCGAGGCTGCCGGTCAAAGATTGCACCTCGATAATTTCTTCGTCGCTCAACGCCACGGCCGTACCCTTCGACTCGCGCAGCGCCGCCAGCGCGCGCCAGCCAAGCGCAACCGGATTGCCGACCTGAATGCTCTCGGCGACGGTCTCACGCGCCACTACCGGCTCGACGTCCGTGAGACCCTTTTCAAATGCCGCGACGATCGGCGCGGCCGCTTCGCTCTGCGCCGCAACCAGCTTCGGCGCGCGGTCGATCCAACCCAGTGACAGGAATTCCTTGAACCCTTTCCACATGGCGTAGATCCCGGTCCCTCCCGCCGTCGGGTGGATTACCCAGTCCGGGATCCGACCGTCGAGTTGGTCAACGAACTCGTACGCGTAGGATTTCTTTCCCTCGTCACGATAGGGATTTGACGACAGGCAATCGTACCAGCCGAACTCCTGAACGGCGGCCTTGTAGAGCCGCGCCACTTCGTAGTCGAAGTTCCCATCCACGACAATCACCGTCGCGCCGTAGGCGCGTGCTTGAATGATTTTCGAGGGCGCGGTCCCTTTCGGCACCAGGACAACGCTCTTCAATCCCGCAGCCGCTGAGTATGCGGCCACCGACGCGGCCGCGTTTCCGGTAGACATTACAGCCGCCGTCGTGAAGCCCAATTCCTTGCCGACCGAGAGCCCGACGCTGTTACTGCGATCCTTGAGCGATCCGGTGGGCAACACCGTATCGTTTTTGAGATAGAGATTGGGGATATGCAGACGCTCTCCGAGACGGGCGGCATGAATCAACGGCGTGCTCCCCTCCCCCAACGACACAATCGAACCGGGATCCTCGACCGGAAAAAAATCGAACCAGCGCCAGATGCTGTGATCGCGGCTATCGCGCATCGTCCGGAAATCGGCGCGGGTGAGTCGAGCGACCTCGACGTTCACTTCGAGAACGCGTTTGCAGCGACCACAGTGAAAGACCGTCTTGGACGCCGGACTTTCACCGCAACTCGGACAGCGAAGCGAAATGCCCCTCCCCATGGCCCTACGATTTCCTCCGTTCAATCTCGTCCAACGATTTTTCCAACTCGCCTTCCAGGTCGCCCACGTCGAAGCCCACCTTGCGCGCCCCGTCCAGCGTTGCGATGCAGATCATGACGAGGTCGAGGCATTCCCGTGGCGGCGGCTCGTCGGCGTGATCGTAGAGGTAATGATCGACGCGATTTTTAAGCGTGAAAAAATCTCTGAGGCAAACAACCGGCGGAAGATTTTGCAGCGGGCCGGTGTTTTCCGTCGAAAGCGCGAAAGCAACCCCGCCCGGATCGACGAGCGCGAGTTGGGTGCCGTTCTCGAAAAGCAAAACGACGTACGCCTCCTGGGTCTCGCGGTCAATTTTTTCTTCCCACGCCGTCAAGTCGCGCCATGCTATCTTGATGCGCTTTCCCGAGGCGACGTCCAGAAACGTCGACTCCGGTTCATCGTACAGGACGGCATGTTTGTGCCGGTCCGCCCATTCGCGAACCTTCACTTTCGTCCCCTCGGCAACCGATTCCATGCTCGTATCTTAGCATGAGCGGCTTGACATTGAATCGTCTTAGGGGCATCAAAAACGAATCCTGTCTCGATGACCTTGACCGATCTATCAGCCCCGCAAAAAATTTCAATGTAACGCGGCTTAACGCACCCATGCCCTTTCCCCTGACATTCGGCCCCACTGCCCGCGGGCTCCTCACTCTTTACGCGAGCGCGTTTCTAGCGGGAATGTGGTCGATGATGGTTCCCGCCATTCCGGTTTTGGCGCAATCGTTCAGCATCTCTCCGGGAACCGCGGCGCAAGTGATAACCGCGTTGGCCTTCGGACGATTCGTCGGATTGCCCATCAGCGGCGCGGTGCTCGATCGCCTGGGCGCGCGCTCGGCGCTGATCTTTGGCCCAGCGACGGCCTGCGCCGTCGCGCTGCTCGCAGCAATCATGCCGTGGTTCGCCCTCTTGCTGGCACTGCTTTTCCTGATCGGCATCGCGGAGAGCATCTGGGTGATCGCGCGCGAAGTGGCCGGCATCGATCTGGCGCGCCTGGACCAAAGGGGGCGCGTGCTGAGCGGATTTCACGGCTTCAACAATCTCGGTCTCGCCCTCGGCCCCCTGGCGGGCGGCCTCATAATCGAAGCCGTCGGCTTCGAGGCGGTGTTCTTCGCCTACGCCGCGTGCGCGGCGGCTTCGGTCCTGCTTGGATTTTCAGTGCGAGACTCCCGCCCCTCTCACGCCGCCGAAACGGCCTCGGCAAGCATCACCGGCTGGGGACCTGCGGCGCTGGCGCGCCGGCTGCGCGCGCTCCGCGATCTCTTTCACCAGATCCATCCTGACCTGCGCGCAACTTACGTCGTGGTAGTCTTCGCCACGCTGACGAGCTTCATGCACCGGGTGACGACACAAAGCATGCTGCCGCTTCTCGCCAGCGCTCGGCTCGGTCTTGGTCCGAAAGAAGTGGGCCTGCTGTTTACCATCTCCGGTCTTTCCGTCTTCGCCATGATTCTTCCCGCCGGCTTTGTCATCGATAAGATCGGCAGGAAGTGGGCCACCGTTCCGAGCACGGGCATTCCGGCCCTCGCCTTCCTGCTAATTCCGTTTAGCGGCTCTTTTTTTCAATTGGCGGTGCTGCTTTCGTTCCTCGGCGTCGCCAACGGACTCTCGCTGGGTTCGCTGGCGACGTCGACCTACGACGTCGTGCCGGCCAACGCGCGCGGGCGGCTCCAGGCGGCGCGGCGCACCATCGCGGAGATCGGCGGCACGGGCGCGCCTTTGCTCGGCGGTTTTCTCGCCGACACTTTCAATCCCGGCGTGCCCTTTCTTGCTTACGCTCCGCTTCTAGTGTTGTCCGCGTTGCTCCTGGCTGTCGTCGGACGAGAAACGCTGCAACGCTAGCGGATAGCTCCGAAATCAAAGGCAACTCGAATTCCGCAGTCGGAAAGTGACGCCATGACCGAGGGGCAAACCTTCCGCACCGAAGACAATGCTTTTCTACCCCTGAGCTCGGGACAGAACTCTCCGTTGTGCGAATTTTGTCGGAATAATAAGGCGTTGTGCCGGGCGGCGAAAAAGACTCTGAAACAGCACGCCTGAGTGTCTTCGCCGCTCCAGGTTCACCCCTCGCTCATGTTCGAGCGCGGAATCCGGGTTCAACAGCCATCAGGGAGCTTCGCCGGAGATATTCGGCGAGAAAGGTGACGGCACGCTTCTCGGCACCGTTTCGCTTGAAGCCTTGAGGCTTCTTCTCGATCCCAACCGCCGCGAACTCCGTCCCTTGCCGATGGTGCTTGGCTCGCACGAGCCGCGACTAAACCGGTAGCCACTTCGACGTTCGAAAGAAGACTACCTATTACGCCGCAAGGGCTCCAGTGCAGTAACTCTAGAAGAGCTTACCTCCAAACCGCCTTGTAACCACCTCAACCAGCGTGCTATGTCCATGCCGGACCGCGTCGATCGCCTCAGAGAAAACGCCGCGCAGAGCCTCCGGTTCTTCCGCTCGACTCGCCCGCGCGCCCAGTGCTTGCGCCAGCGCACAAAAATCGCCGCCCTCCTTGAAACGCACGGACACCAGAGCGGCTCGCCTGTCATCGCTGGTGTCTTGGCGCTTGTGGCCGCTGTTATTCTTCACCACGACGAGAATCGGAATATCGCCGCGCACGGCCGTTTCAAGATCCATGGCTGTTTCCCCAAAGGCCTCGTCGCCCATCACGGCGACGACGAACTTATCGGGCTCCGCCAGCTTGGCTCCTATGGCTGCGCCGAGCGAAAAGCCCATCGCGCTTTGGCCGCCGAATCCGATGAATGACCGGGGCTTCGTAGCAATGTAGGGTTGGCACGTTGAGCCTCGCACTGAGCCCGCATCGTGGAGCACGATGGTATTTGCCGGGTCGAGAAGCTGGGACAGTTCCCAAGTGACTCTGAACGGGTGAATCGGTCGTTCCTGCGACGTCACCAAAGGCTTTAGAATAGACAACCACTCCTGGCGATCACGATCGACCCGCGTCCCAATTTCAGCTCGCGGCCGCAATCGATCGGCTGGCAACAAACCGTTGGCGGCTTCGATCATCTGACGTAACACCAGCTTGGCATCACCTAGAATCGCGATGTCGGCGCGCGCTTCCTTGTGCATTTCGGAAGGGTCCGCATCCACCTGGATATGCGTGATGCCCTGCGGCATCGGCGCCTTGGTAGTGTGTGCTTTAAACGTGCAGCCAATCGTCAGCACCACATCCGCCTCTTGAGCACAGCGCGTCGCTTGCAGCGTGCCGTAAGTCGCCCGAGAGAAGCCGCCGATTCCCAGGGACAGAGGATGATTTTCGGGGAACGCGCTTTTGCCGTTCAGCGTCGTTGCAACGGGCAGCGTGAGGAGCTCAGCGAGCTGCACGAGCTCGTCGCTGGCTTGAGAAAATAAAATGCCGGCGCCCACATACACGTATGGCCGCTCGGCGGCAGCCAGTGCGTGAATTGCCTGCTCGATTGCTCTAGGATCTCCCGCGGCCCTGACGGGCTCCAGCACCGGCTTGTAGGCCAGCTCTGGCGCTTCCATCGATAAGACATCCTGCGGTAGCTCTAAAACTACGGGACCCGGCCGCCCGGTCCGGAGGTTTACAAAACACTGTCGCACCACGTGGTTCAGCTGGCTAGGATCGGCAATCGTAGCCGTCAACTTGGTGACTGAGCCGAAGACGTCGTGAATGGGCAGCTCTTTCATTGCGCGTCGCCCACCTTCGAACCGCCCGATCTGGCCGGCCAAGAAAAGCAGCGGCGTCGAATCGCCAAAACTGTTCACGACCCCTCCCATAGCATTCGCCGCAGCCGGACCGGCGTCGGCAAAAACAACAGCAGGAACGCCCGAAACGCGAGCATGGCCGTCGGCGATATCGATGGCGACTCGCTCCTGGCGCGTGTAGCATAGCTTAATCTTGGGCGCGTTGGCCAAGCCGACAACGACGCGACCGATTGATTCTCCGAAAATCCCAGCGGCAACTCGCACTCCCTCACCGACCAAAGCCTGGACGATGGTGTCTGCAACGTTCATCGTATCACCTCTGAAGTGGCCTCGTGGACAGGCCGGACCGGCGACGGCTGACGGTAGACCGGCGGTCCTCGGTCATCCGTCCTCGGTCGCACTTAAAAGCTTCCTTTGCCCCTTTGCCCTTTGCCCTTTGCTCCCTGCTCTTTGCCTTTTGCTATTTGCCCTACCCTGGCACCAGCGCAACGGCTCGCGCCCAGGCTGCGCCGCAGCCCGCGAGTTTGATCGGGAAGGCCGCGATCTTAAAGCCGTGCGGCCGTGGCAGCGCTCGCAGGTCCATCTTCTGGATCAAGCAAAACTCCCGCTCCCGTCCGGCATAATGGATCGGGAAAAAGTTTTCTCGCCTGCCTGCGCGGAGCGCCTCCACCATGGGCTGAACCGGACCGTCCAACGATTCTGCGTCGCAGCCAACCACCTTGATGCCTTGATCGAGCAGCCAGAAGAGCGCGCCCGGCTCAAGGGCCAAGGCGAGATCGGCGAAGGCCGGATCGTCAGCGAAGGAATCGCCCGCCCCGGTCCGAATCAAAACAATATCTTCCTTCTTCAGCCGATATCCGATCCGGTCGAGCTGGCTCGTAACGTCAGAGCGCGAAATCGTGCCGGCCGGCCGTTTCCTGTCCGCAAAATCTAGCAGCACCGCGTCACCATAAAACATCTCCAAAGGCAACTCATCCGCTGTCAGCGCTTTCTTGCCGTTGAGAGTCGGGCCGAAATGATACGGAGCGTCAACATGGGTCCCGGCGTGAGTGTAAGTCTCCACGTCGTCGATCGCGCCGGCGTGCACGACATCGCTTGCGAGCATGCGCAGCCGCTTCGCCTTGCTCCGAGAGGACTGGTCGTGATGCGTCGTGCTGATGAAACTTTCCTCGGGCTCAAAGCTCCGATTCATAATCGGCAGGCTAAGGTCAACAGGCGAAACAGAGTGGGCACTCAGCCACTCATCCTCGATGGCAACAGCACGAATCCACGCGCCGGTTGCCTTCGTAACCTTTACCGGGAAGAACATGACCTTAAAGCCGACCGAGCCAGGAAGGCTGCGGAGATTCGCGAGCTTCTCAGCGTGGGTCCATTCGGTGTGGCGCCCCGCTCTGTGTATGGGGAAATAAGCTGCCTTTTCTCCTTTCAAGAGCCGCTCGGTCATCAAAGGGATCGGTAGGTCTATTGTGTGCGAGTCGGTGGCCATGATCCTTACGCCAAAGCGGAAAAGATAGTTTAACGCGCCGCCGTTCATGCCTGTGGCAGATTCCGAAAAATGGGGATCATCGTCGTAATGGTCCGTCCCGCCTGTGTGAAGAATCACAATGTCCCCCTTCCTGGGGGTGTAGTTGATGCGTTCGAGTTCGGCAGCGACATCATACTCAGTAATCACCTCGGGCGGTTTCTTGCGGTGGAAATCGAGCACCACAGCATCGCCGATGCACCATTCCAACGGGATCTCATCAATACGCTTCGCGGGACGCCCCTCAGAGGTCGGATAAAAATGATAGGGCGCGTCCAAATGGGTGCCGGCGTGAGTCTTGAGAGTTATGCGTTCGTTCGAAAAGAACGAAGCATGCGGCAGGTCGGAAACCTTGACGCCGTGGCGCCGGGCAAATAGCCTGGCTGCTTCGTCGTGCGGCGTGAATGCCCATCGCGTCTCCATCGTCTCCAGATTGTCAGGTCTCAGCGAAACGCTGAGGTCATAGATCTTTGCCATCTCTCCTCCAGGTCTTACAGCGTGTCAGACTGTTGCGGTAGGTCATGAGCGCGCGGCTACGATAACCTGCAACCCGTATTTGTTTATCACAGCAAGAGCTCGCTCCTTGTTTAAGAGCATCCTTTCCTCCGCTTGTGATTTTCTGTTTTCTTGGGCAAATCGAGTATGAATTTGATCCCCTCCAGGGAAGGATCGTTGAACGCAGCGTTAACCTTCTTCAGAGATTGGGCGAGACCTGTCCCGGAAGAGAAAAGAAGGAGGACGGCTATCAATGTCCAGCAAGCTTGATTTGTCACCGCCAGCAAAGCCCCGCAAAACATAACGGGTGAACGGAATAATTCAAATGTAATGTGTCAAGACTCCTGGTAGATAGCATCTGCTACGTGAAAGCTGAACTATTATTTCCCGGCAAGTTTCTTGAAAAAGCCTTCTTCCTCCAGCTTCCGGATAAATCGGCTGTCCACGTAGTCAGCTGGGTTTTTTCTTTTCACTTCAGTTCCCTGCTCAGCCAGGGTGTCGATGACAAATTTGATCCCCTCCGGCGCCATTTCGAGATTCTGATTTAAGTAAATTCCGTAAGTGAGTCGGGACTCTTGCAAGGAGGGATCATCTTTCGGCACACGCATGTACTTCGCTACGACAGGAATCGTCAAGTCAGGACGCGTCTTGTAGAGGTGAATGGCCTCCGAGGTCGCCCGCAATACATTCAGGATGGTCTCAGGATTGGCTGTGACAAACCTGCGGGTCGCCACCACAGAGATGGAGGGAAATGGCAATTCCAGACTGGTGGTGTCGAAAATCTGGCGAAATCCTGATCTGGCAGCGAGGGCTGTGGTAGGGGGCGACAAAACCCCTGCCTGAATAACTCCGCTCTGCAAGGCCGCAAACACTTCCGGCGTGCCTCCCACCGGTCGAATAAATATGTCCCGGTTCGGTAGCCACCCCATTTTGGCGAGAAATATTCTGCCGCCAAAATAGCCATTACCCCCAATTAGCCCCGTTCCAAGGGTCTTTCCTTTGAGTTCTCTTAAGTCCTTGATGTCTGGACTGGCATGCACTGACGATACCAGGCGAGGGAAAACCGTCCCCACAAGAACGACGTCCACCCCCTGGGCAGCTGCCACAATTGCGCCGACGCCAATTTGAGCAACGTCAAGAGAACCTCCAACCATAGCCTGGATCCCTCGGCCGCCGGCTACATAGACCAGTTCCACGTCGAGGCCGTACTTATCGAAGAGCTTGAGATCCTTGGCAATCCAGAAAGGAGGATTGGCGTAGGCAAAGGCGCTAAACGAAGCTCTGATTTTCTTGAGTGGTTCTGCAAGTGCTTCAGAGGGAACGATAAACCGCAATAGAAAACCAAAGAGAGTAAGACCGTGGCGGAGTTTCGTTGTCATGCGAAAACAACCGTGAACAATGCGCCCTGTATATCTTACCGACGAATTTTGTGTCAAGAAGAAATCCATAGCGGTGAAGTTGATGCCTCTGCGGCCGCCATCGCCGCTTGCTTTCGCCCTAGCCACAAACCGTCGAGCAACCACGCAATGGATATCGGTACCGCTACGATGGCTATGCCGGTCACACCCAAGCCGGCAGAGGTCCAGGCGCCTACCTGATCGCCGGTTCGATAGATCACGGTGTCGCGGCTTGGCGATTTTCGAAGCCCCCGCCGTTCAAAAGTTCAACGCTCGCTGTGCGAGCTGTTCAAGGTTCAAGGTTCCGAG
>Ga0209341_10005101_pt1 | contig 11970 bp, 8 predicted proteins | sample RifCSP13_2_FD_184020 | JGI IMG/M metagenome (GOLD analysis project Ga0209341, IMG submission 184020) | Soil microbial communities from Rifle, Colorado - Rifle CSP2_sed 13_2 (SPAdes) (version 2) | ecosystem: Environmental > Terrestrial > Deep subsurface > Rock core/Sediment | place: Rifle...
CAAAATGACATTAAGAAAGGCGTTGGCACTCGCGATAGGGATTACGATTACCGGAAGCGGCGCGGCGTTCGCAGGCACTGCACCCCTCTCGGACACCGAGATGGACAGGGTAAGCGCCCAGGGCATCCAGACCATTCTGAACCAGAGCTTCTTTCCGGTAAACGACCAGAACAACAACCTCGATTCCGTCCAGCTTAACGATTTCGCACAGGAGAGCAGCACAGTCGAAGGGCTGGTAAACTCGGCCGTGAGCGCAGTGAACGCATCGGCAAACCTCCTCTACGGCTCCGAGACGACTTCATCGGGAATAACCCAGACGAACGACAACGAAGCCCGGAACCACGTGAACGACGCATTCGCTTTAGACAATGACGCCTTTGCCCAGAACCTCAACAAGCAGACTCAGTACGTAAATAATGACCTGTTCTCGATCATCGACGACCAGGAAAACAACAACAACTCGGTCCAGCTGAACGACAACGCCCAGCAGAACTCCGAGGGCGTAAGCGTCATCAATTCGGCCTTTAGCGCCGTCAACTTCGGCCTGAACGTCTATAGCTCGGATTCCGAAGCCATAACCGGCGGCTCCGTCACCCAGACCAACACCCAGAACGCGTACAACATGAACAACATCGCGGACGGAGAGGTTGACGCGTACGCCCAGAACTTCGAGGAGGGGCAGATAACCCAGCGGGTGGTCAATTCCTTCTTCTTCGCCACCGTAAACTACCAGGACAATAACAACAACTCGGTGCAGCTCAATGACAACGCCCAGCAGGACGCGGTCGTGGATTCACTCGTCAACACCGCCAAGTCGGCGGTCAACATCGGGGCAAACCTCGCGACAGTTGGCGACGTGACCGGCACTGACATCCACCAGACCAACACCGCCGTGGCTGAAAACCACGTGAACGACGCGTTTGCCTCTGACGGGGACGCCTATGCCCAGAACCTGAACAAGCAGACCCAGGACATAGAGAACGGCGCGCTTCCGGTGACCGTGGCAGTGACGACCGTGATATACGACCAGGATAACAACAACAATTCTGTCCAGCTCAATGACTACGCGCAGCAGAACGCCTCGGCGGTCCTCATCGAGAACTCCGCGTCGTCAGCCGTGAATGCCGCTCTCAACCTCCTCAATGCCGGGAACATCCTCAACAGCGACGATACGATAGAGCAGACGAACAATCAGACCGCCGAGAACTTCAACAACTACGCCGACGGAGGCTCAGACGCCTTTGCCACCAACAGCGAGACCTCGCCTAACCCCGTGGGGCAGCACATACATAATCAGTACGCTGTAATCTACGACCAGGACAACAACAACAATTCGGTCCAGCTCAATGACTACGCCCAGCAGAACGTGACAGCGGACAAGGTCATTAACTCCGCAAACTCCGCCGTGAACGTAGGCCAGAACCTCCTCAATTGGGATAGCGCCGGCGGCGACGTGACGAACTCGGTTATAAACCAGACAAACACCCAGACGGCCAAGAACCATTACAACGACGCATTCGCCTCTGACGGCGAGGCGACCGCCGCGAACGAGTTCAAGCAGACCCAGGTAGTGCAGAACTGGTTCGCCACCGACCTGAGCAACGGGACCCAGGACAACAACATGAACTCGGTCCAGTTGAACGACAACGCCCAGCAGTACGCCAGCGCGGTCGTGCTCATCAACTCCGCGGGCTCCGCTGTGAACGCGGGCCTCAACGTCATCAGGGTCGGCTCAATAAACGACACCTGCATTACCCAGACGAACACGAACACCGCGATCAATTTCTCGAACAGAGCGGACGGCGGCACCTTCGCATACGCGATCAACAGGAACTAAAGGCAGGCGGATGAGCAACGGAAGAGGGGGCGGCCTGCCCCCTCTTTTTTTTAACAGGCAGAATAGAAGACCCCGGCATTGGTCAAAAACTCTGGCATACTTACCAGTTATCTGTCACCCGGAGGCGCACCATGAAAAATACCGCAGCCCTGATATTCCTGGCGGCCCTTCTGTGGGCCCCGGAGGCGATAGCCGGGGAATACAGGATCAATGCCGGCGGCTTAACCTTCAGTAAGGAGATAAAGAGCGTCAGGGAGCTCCGTGCCGAAGGCGTGGTGATGCAACAGTTCGATTACAGCTGCGGCTCCGCGGCAATGGCCACACTTCTCAATATCCTTGGGGACAGCGTGAGGGAGGACGAGATCATAGACAGCATCCTGAGGAGGGGAGACATCACCCAGATAGTGGCGAGAAAAGGGTTTTCCATACTGGACCTCAAGAGGTTCGCAGCTGAGAGGGGCTACGGCGCCGAAGGGTACAGGGCAGACGGGATCGAGGAGCTTGCCAAGGTCGACTCCGCCGTGCTCCTGCCGATAGTGATAAACGACTACAAGCATTTCGTGGTCTTCAGGGGTATAAGGGGCGACAGGGTCTATCTCGCCGATCCGGCAAAGGGAAACATGACGATACCTGTATACCAGTTTCTTGAATACTGGTACGAGAATGTATTTTTGCTTGTGCAGAGGGACGGTATGCAGGAACTCGGCCTCAAGCGCGCCGAGGCGCCGTATATGGAAGAGCTCTGGAGATTCGTCCAGCCTCCGGTCCACTACTTTCAGCATGATCTGAACAGTTTAAGAAGATTTTGACCCGGAGTTGCATCCTCCAAAAACAGGTATATACTTTTCACCACATCTTGCTGGACATCTGGAGGATGGATGGGTAAGACGCTTACTTCGTGCATTGCCATAATCCTTTTTGCGGTTTTCGTTTTCGCGGCACAGTCAAAGGCTGAAGTCTCCGGATCGCTGGACCCGGACCAGGCGAGGGAGGCCCTCAAGGGGGAGCCGCCAAGCATAACGCCATCGGATGTCAGGAGAGGGGGGCTCCTTCTCGGCAAAGGACAGTTCGCGCTGGACCTCGGCCTGTCATACGCGCATTTCTCCGAGAACCAGATATTCGTGGACGGCTTCGCCCTCCTTCCCGTTCTCGTGATAGGCGAGATAACCGTCGAGAAGATACAGCGGGACATCTTCATAATCTCCCCCACGGGAAAGGTCGGGCTCACCGACCGCATACAGCTTGAGGTGACCATTCCCTACAGGTATCAGAGGGAGAGCTTCTTCAGGCCCGATGTCGCGGTGGGCAAGGAAGAGGAGGAGAACTTCGACGACGGAAAGGGCGACATCTACGCAACCGCCCTGTTCCATCTCATGAACGAGGGCGCGTCCATGCCGAACGTGCTCGCCGGACTGACCTTCAAGTCGAGGACAGGAGACAGCGTATTCGAGATAGACCCGGCCAAGGGCGAGATGCCCATGGGCACTGGCTTTTACTCGTTCAAGGGGACGCTCTCTTTCATAAAGAGCGCGGACCCGGCCGTCGTATTCCTGAACCTCGGGTACACTCACAGCCTGCCCCGCGAGAACAGCCTTTTCGTCGCCACGCAGGACGAGACCACAAAAGAGATAGTCTACGTGCCGCAAACGCTCGAGATTAGCCCCGGCGACACATGGGAGCTGGGCTTCGGCGCGGCCTACGCCCTGAGCTACAAGCTGGCCGTCAATATGCAGTATCAGCAGAGCCTTACCTTGAAGACCAAGAAGAACGGGGAGGAGATAGCCGGCTCTCTCATCAACGCGGCCTCCATACGGCTTGGCGGGGTCTGGGCCTGGAGCGACAAGGTGACAATAGACCTCTCCACCAACTTCGGCCTTACCAATGACGCGCCCGACAATATTCTGGAACTCAGATTGGGATTCAAAATGTGACAGGAGGAAAAATGAGGACGACCATTCTGCTGTTTTTCATAATCTTCAGCGCTTCTTCCGCGTGGGCAGGGGACCTGAAAAAGGAGCTGGAGGCCAAGGGCCTGGATAAAAAGATCGTCGATAGCCTGAACCCTGCCTGCCTCAAAGCGGTCAATTTCGACCTCAAGCAGGGGATGAGCTTCTGGAACGCGGTCTGGACCGGCAAGGGCGAGATGGCGGTCGTGGATTTTTTGCAGGGCACGAAGCACTACGCGCTTACCCTGGCGCCCATGGCCGACGGCTCGTGCCAGACCTCCCGCTCGATAACGGCGTACTGGACCGCGGATTGCGGAAAGCTCGAGGAGAGGTACGGCAAGAGCTTCAAAAAAGGGAGCGTCAAGATAAAGAAAAAGGAGAATATATATTCCTGGATATCAAGCTCCAAGGGAACAGACATATACCTTTACAACGTGCCGGGCGGATGCGTGGAGGTCTTCAGGGAATTCTTCGTAAGCCCCAAATGAACCTCCCCGCAGCATTTTTCATGGTGTCAATATCGGTTGAGCCTATGTGTTTCTCCTTCTCCCCTCGGGGGAGAAGGTTGGGATGAGGGGGGGTTTTTTGTAGAAAGACCCCCCTGACCTTAGTCCTCTCCCCCAGGGGAGAGGATAATGGAAATATGCAGCTTTTCTGCGAGGTTTAGGCCCTAAGAGAGAATAAAATCTGTTCAGAAGTGCTCGAACCCGAGCCTTTTGAGCTTCAAAGGCCTGCCGTCCTCGTCTATTACCGTTATGGTCCTTTTCGCCTTTTTCCCCGGGATTATCCTGCCGATCGGAGTGAAAGGAAGCGCGAGTTTCTTCGAGAGCGCCGAGAGCTTCTTCATGTTCTCTTCAGGCGAGGTGAAGAGGAGCTCGTAATCCTCCCCTCCGGTCAGGGCGAAATCCATCCGGGGAGATTTGCCTGTACGCTCTCCGTATTCACTGAGCTCAACTGAGATCGGGAGCGCGCTCAGGTGGATGACCGCCGCCCTGCCGCTCGCCTCGCACAGCCTCCTGAGGTCGAGGCCGACCCCGTCGCTTATGTCCATCATGGCTGTGGCGAGCCCGGAGGTCGCCAGCGCCCTTCCTGCCTTGAGCCTCGGCACAGGGTCCAGGTGCCTTGATATGGAATCCCGGTAGGGTTTCCTTTTAAGGGCGTCGGGCCCGTGGTTTTTCAAGACCTTCAGCCCCAGGGCAGATGAGCCCAGAGAGCCGGTGACAAAAACGATCTCTCCGGAGCGCGCGCCGCTCCTGTAGAGCACCTCGTCTTCCGTGGCCTCTCCGAAGACGGTCGTCTCTATCAATATATCCTTTTCAGTCCTCGCCGTGTTGCCTCCGGCAAGGACGCAGCCGCTTTCTCCGGCTGATTCGGCAAGCCCGCGGTATATCTCATCTACGAACTTCTTGTCTATTTCACGGGGCAGGGCGATAGAGACAAGGAAGAAAAGGGGCGCCCCGCCCATTGCCGCTATGTCGGATAACGAGATTGAAAGAGATTTCCTGCCGAGCAGGTATGGAGGAGTGTAGCTCCGCTTGAAATGGGTGTTCTCGATGAGGATGTCGGTAGTGGCAAGGAGGGCCTTCCCGCCCTCCTGCCTTACGACGCTTGTGTCGTCGCCGATGCCCTTTATGAGGCGGGGGTGCCTTGCGCCGAATTTCACGGCAAGGCCCGCTATGAGCGCGTCCTCTCCGATACGCTTGAGCCGCATAAAAGGCCTTAGGGCCTTATGTGCTTGCGGCCGGCAGAGTGCTTCTTGAGGCTCCTGGGCGTGGGCTTCCTACCCTTGGGCAGCCTGTGCTTCTTGAATATGACCTTCAAGACGTCGTCCATGTGCTTGACGAAGATGAAGTTTATCTTCTTCCTTATGTCCTTGGGTATGTCCTCTATGTCCTTCTTGTTCCTCTCAGGCAGGATGATGTTGGTTATCTTTGCCCTGAGCGCGGCAAGGCACTTCTCCTTTACGCCGCCAATGGGCAGGACCCTTCCCCGGAGAGTTATTTCGCCGGTCATCGCGATGTCCTTGTCGATCGGCGTCTGCGTCAGCGCCGATATCAGCGCCGTGGCCATAGTTATGCCAGCCGAGGGGCCGTCCTTGGGGATGGCGCCTGAAGGCACGTGTATGTGTATGTCGAGGTCTTTATAAAAATCCGGCTTGAGATCAAAGAGGTCGGCCCTTGACCTGGCGTAGGAGAGGGCCGCGTGCGCGCTCTCCTTCATGACGTCGCCAAGATGCCCGGTAAGGGTAAGCTGCCCCTTGCCGTTCATTATGGTGGCCTCGATGTAGAGTATCTCGCCGCCCACAGGGGTCCAGGCAAGGCCCGTTGCCACGCCTATCTCGTCGAGCTCCTGCTCGGTCTCCGGTATGTACTTGGGTATGCCAAGGAGCTCCTGCACCGTCTTTGGAGAAACGGCGGTCTGAGTGGATTTTCCAGACGCGACCCTCTTGGCGACCTTCCTGCAGATGGACGCTATCTCGCGCTCGAGGTTTCTAAGCCCCGCTTCCCTCGTATACTGAGAGATTATCTTCTTTATCGAGTCGTCCTGAAAGGTCAGGTGCTTCTTTGTGAGGCCATGCTCCTTTACCTGCCGCGGGACGATGAACTTGCGCGCTATTTCGAGCTTCTCCTCCTCGGTATAGCCGGGCAGGTTCAGAAGCTCCATCCTGTCGAGTAGCGGCTCGGGTATCGGGTCGGTCATGTTGGCCGTAGTTATGAACATGACCTTCGAGAGGTCGAAGGGCAGGTTCAGATAATGGTCGCTGAAGGCGTAGTTCTGCTCAGGGTCCAGGACCTCGAGCAGCGCGGACGACGGGTCTCCCCTGAAGTCCATGCCTATCTTGTCTATCTCGTCCATCATGAATACGGGGTTGTTGGTGCCGGCCTGCTTTATCCCCTGTATGATGCGGCCGGGCAGCGCGCCGACATAGGTTCGCCTGTGGCCCCTTATCTCTGCCTCGTCCTTTATTCCGCCCAGCGAGATCCTGACGAAGTTCCTGCCCATTGCCTTTGCAATGGAGCGGCCAAGGGATGTCTTGCCCACTCCCGGAGGGCCGACAAAGCAGAGTATCGGCCCCTTTGTCTTAGGCTGGAGTTTCCTTACGGCAAGGTACTCCAGTATCCTTTCCTTGACCTTCTCAAGGTTATAGTGGTCGGTGTCGAGCACCTTCCTGGCCTTTTCTATGTCGAGCGTGTCCTTTGTCTGCTTTGCCCACGGCAGGTCCACGAGCCATTCAAGATAGGTGCGGATGAGCGCCGCCTCTGCCGCGTCCGGGTGCATCATCTCGAGACGGTCGAGCTGCTTGTTGGCCTCCTTTTCGACGTCAGGGGGCATCTTTGCCTTCTTGAGCTTGTCCCTGAACTCGTCGAGCTCTTCAGTCGGCTCTTCTATGTCGCCAAGCTCGTTCTTTATCGCCCTCATCTGCTCTCGCAGATAGTACTCCCGCTGGCTCTTGTCCATCTCCTCTTTGGCCTGGGACTGGATTTTCACCTGCATCTGGGCGACCTGGAGCTCTTTTACCAGGTACTCGTTTACCTTCTCGAGCCTCTTTACAGGGTCGAGCGTCTCAAGCACGGACTGCGCCTCTTCTATCTTGAGGCCGAGGTTGGCCGCAACAAGGTCGGCCATCCTGCCCGGGTCGATGATATTGTCCAGGACCATCATGACTTCCTGGAATACGACCTTGCCGAAGGAGGCGAGCTTCTCGAGCTGCTCCCGCACCGTCCTCATGAGGGCCTCTATCTCGAGAGAAGGGCCGACCGCAGGCGGCTCCTTCACCTTGTCTATCGCGGCCATATAATGGGGCTTGGTCTGGGCAAAGCTGGCTATGTTGGCCCTGCTCAGGCCCTGCACCAGTATCTTTACCCTGCCGTCCGGGAGCTTCAACATCCTCATTATCATGCAGACGGTGCCTGATTTGTAGAGGTCCTCGGGCTCGGGGTCTTCCTTGATTATGTCCTTCTGCGTGGCCGTGAAGACGAGCCTGTCCTTTGTAAGCGCCGCGTCAACGGCGTTTATCGAGCGCTCCCTGCCGACGAAAAGAGGCACTATCATGAACGGGAATATGACAACGTCCCTTACGGGCAGAAGCGGCAGGACATCAGGTATCTCGAGTTCTCCCTCTTCTTTTTTCTCTTCTGACATTTAGGGTCGTTCTCCTGTGATTGTTTTTGCAGCCTAAACAGATTCTATTTGAACCTTCTTGGTCGAGTTTCGTTTGTCCTCGACCCTGGGCAGCGTGATCGTAAGTATGCCGTTTGCGTGGCTGGCCTTTACCCTGGCCGTATCGACCGGGCAGGGCAGGTCTATGGCCCTGAAGAGCCTGCCGAAAGACCTTTCCATGCACACGTAGTTTATCTTGTCCTCCTCAAAGCATTCAAACTTGACGGCCCTTACAGTGAGGGCGTCCTTGGAGAGGGTTATATCGATGTCTTCGCGCCTCACGCCCGGCAGTTCCATCTCTATGACAAGCTCTGAGGGGGTGGCGAACATATCGAGGGTCGGGATGTGCGTTATCGGCTCAGGCGCGAGCAGGCCAGAGGCGTCCACCCCGCATTCGAACATGAACTCGTTCAGCGGTTCGATCCTGACTGTCGGCTTTGGAGGTTTTCTGGATATCTTCGCCATAGTCTCACCAGGCGCAAGGGCCTTTAAAACCTTACAAGGATATCAGATTTTGAGGTCCTTGAGGAATTTTCTGAACTCTGCCCTGAGCTCAGGGCGCTTTAACGCCAGGGATACGTTTGCCTTGAGGAACCCGAGCTTGTCTCCGGCGTCGTACCTCGTGCCTTCGAATTCGAGGGCGTATATCTCCTGGGTGCGCAGAAGTATCCTGAGGGCGTCTGTAAGCTGTATCTCCCCGCCCTTGCCGGGCTTTGTCTCTTCGAGGGCGTTGAATATGCCCGGAGAGAGGATATATCTTCCGATTATCGCGAGGTTGGAAGGCGGGTTGGACTGGGGCTTCTCGACGAGATCAAGCACCCTGTATATGCCATCCCCGATCTTCTGACCTTTTATCACCCCGTACAGATGGGCCTGGCTCTTTGGCACCTTCTGTACCGCAAGGACCGTTGTGCCGAAGCGCTTGTGCACTTCCATCATCTGGCGCATCACCGGTACCTCGGAGTCTATTATATCGTCTCCGAGGAAAACGGCAAAGGGCTCGTTATTTATGAGGTTTCTGGTTATGCCTATGGCGTGGCCCAGACCCAACGGCTTCTTCTGCCTCGTATAGGCGAAGTGGACCATGCCGGAGACGTTCTCTATCATCCTCAAGAGCTCTGTCTTGCCGCGCTCCTGCAGGAGCTTCTCGAGCTCGAAGGAGGTATCGAAGTGGTCCTCGATCGCGGTCTTGCCCATTCCGGTTACTATTATTATCTCGGAGAGGCCGGATGACTTTGCCTCTTCGACTCCGTACTGGATAAGGGGCTTATCCACAAGGGGGAGCATTTCCTTTGGAATAGCCTTGGTCGCAGGGAGGAACCTTGTCCCGAAGCCTGCGGCAGGGAAGACCGCCTTTTTTATCTTCATTATCCCTCTTCCAGACCAGGCTGCTGAAAAAGTCCATCTGCTGCGTTGGCATCAAAGCGAGTCAGAAGCGACGTACATGAGGAGTACGACTCGTTCCTCACTCCTCGACGCCTTGCATATGGCGCTTTTTGAGCAGCCTGAACAAAATCAAAATTTTTCAACAACCCGATAGATATCAGGACTTAAAATTATAACGCTTTTCAGGGTAGCAGTGAAGATTTGGAAATAGGGGTGCCAGAAAGGATAATAATAAGTTTTTTCCTATAAGTCAAGCGAGGGGGGGCTACTTTCTTTTTCGGGAAAAAGGAAGTAAGCAAAGAAAAGCAATGATTTACCATCAAGACAGGGGGGTGAGCCCGGCGTACCTGACCGCGAGCTTTTTGTTGCCGACATCCTTGAAGTTGACAGTTACCTTTATATCCTGGCCTGCCCCGGCCCTCTCCTTGATTATGCCGATGCCGAATATTGGGTGCGATACCTTCATGCCCACCCTCCAGGGCTGGCCGTCAGAGAGGGGTTCGCCGCCGGAAGAGGGCATGTCTTCGGGAGAATAATAGACCTCCTGTAAGGGCGCGGCGAATGCCGGCTTTCGGGTCTGGAGGCTTTCCTGATGATTTATGAATTTTATGAGGCCCGGCTCTACCTCGTCTATGAAGCGCGAGCGCATCTGGTAACGCGTCTCTCCGTAGAGCGACCTTGTAGTGGCGGAGAAGAGGTAAAGTTCTTCCTTTGCCCTGGTCATGCCGACATAGCAGAGCCTTCTCTCCTCTTCGAGCTCTTCCGGGTCCTCGGCGCTCCGAGAGTGCGGGAATATGCCCTCTTCCACGCCGGCGAGGAAGACCATCCTGAACTCAAGGCCCTTTGCCGAATGTAAGGTCATCAGCGTGAGCCTGTCGGAGTTCTCCTGATACGCGTCGAGGTCGCTTATCAAGGCGACATGGTCGAGGAAGTCGGACAGGGCAGAGCCGGGGTTTGCGGTCTCGTAGTCCTTTATGGCAGAGATGAGCTCGAAGAGGTTCTCCATCCGCTCGGCGGATTCCTCTGTATTCTCCTCCTGCCACATCATCATGTAGCCCGAGTCCTCAAGGAGCCTCAAACACAACTCATGCAGGGCGAGCTTTTCGATATCGATTTTAAAGCTGTCGTATGCCTCGAGGAACTGCCTGGCCTTTGTCTTCCCAAGAAGGGTCCTGTCCTGGGCCTCCCTGAAGGCCTCCAGGAGCGGTATGCTCAAGTCGTTGCTTATGGACAGAACCTTATCGAGCGTGACCTTGCCTATTCCCCTGGCAGGACGGTTTATGATCCGTTGCAGGCTTATTGAGTCGTTCGGGTTGGATATTATGCGGAGATATGCGAGCGCGTCCTTTATCTCCATCCTGTCGTAGAATCTTGTGCCGCCGACTATTGTGTAGGGTATGCCTTCTCTTATGAAGAGCTCCTCAAATACCCTGGACTGGGCGTTGGTCCTGTAGAATACGGCTGCGTCCCTGTACTTGAGCGACCTGTCGTCGTCCATCCTGGCCTTGAGGCGCGTCAATACCCTTCTCGCCTCGTCGTACTCGTCCTTTGCCTGCTCGTGTATGAGCTGGTGTCCGTCGCGGTTCTCTGTCCAGAGGGTCTTCTCCATGCGCCGCTCGTTGCGCACGATTACGGAGTTCGCGGCAGAGAGGATGTTCCTGGTCGAGCGGTAGTTCTGCTCAAGTCGCAATACCGTCGCGTCCGGGTAGTCCTTTTCGAAATCGAGTATGTTTGCGATGTCCGCGCCGCGCCACGCATAGATAGACTGGTCAGGGTCGCCCACGGCAAGGAGGTTCCTTGAGCCTGACGCCAGGATTCCGGTGAGCAGGTACTGGGCCTTGTTCGTGTCCTGGTACTCGTCAACCAGTATGTACTGGAAGCGGTTTCTGTATGCGTCCATTATGTGCTGGTGCTGGCGCATGAGGTTTATGGGCTCGCAGATGAGGTCTCCGAAGTCAAGGCAGCCCATCTCCCTTAGCTTCTTCTGGTACAGGCCGTAGACCTTTGCCACCCTCTCGGAGAAGAAGTCGTTTACATGACCCGCGTATGCAGAAGGGCCGATGTTCTCGTTCTTTGCCTGGTTTATACGGCCCAGCACTGCCTTTGGCGCCAGCACCTTGTCGCTGATGTTAAGCTCGCTCAGGACCTGCTTTATGAGCGCGAGCTGGTCGTCGTCATTATAGACCGTGAGGTCGCCCTTGAGGCCGGTTGACCTTGATTCTCTTCGTAATATCCTCAATCCGAGAGAATGGAAGGTGCCGAGCCAGACCGATTTCGCGTTCTCGCCTATTATGGAGTAGAGCCTCTCCCTCATCTCTCCAGCTGCTTTGTTGGTGAAGGTAACGGCAAGTATGCTTTCAGGCAATATGCCGTTCTTGAGGACGAGGTGGGCTATCCTGGAAGTGAGGACGCGCGTCTTCCCGCTGCCCGCGCCTGCGAGTATAAGGAGCGGCCCGTCGCCGAAGGTAACGGCCTCATGCTGTGTCGGGTTCAGGGATTTTAAATAGGGCATAGGGGTTTACTTCAATTTTAGATGTCATTCTGAGCGAAGCGAAGAATCTGGGGGTATGCGTTACGCTGAGATTCTTCGTCGCCTTCGGCTCCTCAGAATGACATGCCCCTCCTTATAAAGGGGGCTAT
>Ga0209341_10005102_pt1 | contig 11969 bp, 10 predicted proteins | sample RifCSP13_2_FD_184020 | JGI IMG/M metagenome (GOLD analysis project Ga0209341, IMG submission 184020) | Soil microbial communities from Rifle, Colorado - Rifle CSP2_sed 13_2 (SPAdes) (version 2) | ecosystem: Environmental > Terrestrial > Deep subsurface > Rock core/Sediment | place: Rifle...
CATTGTTGAGAACGCTGAGTTAAGCAAGAAGGTAAAGTGGTCTAGAGGAAAGGGCGGATTCCGAAGGTTTGATTGGGATACTGCAGGCGAGATTATAACCGCTGCGCAGGTTTATACAATCAAGAAATACGGACCGGACAGGAACATAAGCTTTTCGCCTATTCCGGCTATGTCGCAAATAAGTTATGCGTCAGGCGCACGTTATCATCAGATGATTGGCGGCGTTAGCATGAGCTTTTATGATTACTATACCGACCTTCCAAGCGCGCATCCAGAGGTATGGGGTGAACAGACCGACGTATCAGAGAGCGCGGACTGGTATCATTCAGGCTATGTCGTTGTAACGGGTGCAACCCCGAACAGGACGAGGACACCGGACGCGCATTTCATTTCTGAGCTCAGACATGGTGGAGCCAAGCTCGTTGTTATGACTCCAGATTTTTCTGAGACCGCAAAATATGCAGACCTGTGGGTTCCTGTAAAACCAGGTTCAGACGGTGCCATCTGGATGGCTATCAACCATGTCATACTTAAGGAATTTTATGTAGACAGGCAGGTTCCGTATTTTGTCGACTATTCAAAGAACTATACAGATCTTCCTCACCTGATTAAGCTCAGAAAGACTAAGAACGGGCTTGAGATGGGAAGGTTCCTCATCGCTAAGGACCTTAAGGACTATGCAGATACTGACAACAATGAGTGGAAGTATGCTATGTGGGACGCCAAGGCAAACAAGGCGAGGATTACGTACGGCGGGATTGGTTACAGGTGGGCAAAGGAAAAGGACAGTCACGGTAAGTGGAACACCCTTATCAAGGACGGGAAGACCAATGAGACCTTTGATCCTTCTCTGTCAATCCTTGACATTAAGGATGAAGCCGTTGAGTGCGCCTTTTATGAGCTCGATTCGGGTGAGGTATACAAGAGGCAGGTCCCTGTTAAGTATATAGAGACAGCTACAGAGGGCAGAATACCTGTCACTACGGTGTTTGATATGCAGATGTCGCATGTTGGTGTTGCTCGTAAAGGCCTTACAGGCGACTTTGCTAAGAACTACGATGATGACACGGCCTTCTCTCCTGCATGGCAGGAAAAGTATACAGGTATTGGCCGCGCAACGATTATCCAGATAGCCAGGGAGTTTGCATCTAACGCCGAAGTTACAAAGGGCCGCTCCATGATACTTAGCGGCTCCAGCTCTAACCATTACTACCATTCAGACCTTATTTACAGAGACTTCATAGGGGCGCTGATGCTCTGCGGATGCATCGGCAGGAACGGCGGCGGACAGAACCATTACGTTGGACAGGAAAAACTTGCCTGCTTTGACGCATGGGGGCAGGTTGCCCTGGGCCTCGACTGGCAGAGACCTCCAAGGCTCCAGAATACACCGAGCTTCTGGTATGTTCATACACAGATGTTTAAGTTTGACGATAAGCTGACTGAATACGCAGTAATGCCCGATAAGAGCAAGGTTACCTATGAGCATTGCGCCGATTGGCAGGTCAGGGCCGTCAGGATTGGAGGTCTTCCGTGGTATGGCCAATGGAACAAGAGTTCCCTTGTGGTGGCGGAAGATGCCATGAAGGCAGGAGCAAAGACGGACGCCGAAATAGTTGACTATACAGCAAAGCAAATCAAAAGCGGAGCGCTTCAGTTTGGCGTCGAGGATCCTGATGCGCCTGAAAACTGGCCCAGGGTCTGGATGATATGGCGTGGTAACGCCCTTGGCTCCAGCGCAAGGGGTCAGGAATATTTCCTGAAGTTCCTCCTTGGCACCCACAACAATCTGGACTGCGAAGAGGTGGCAAAACCTTCCATAAAGGAGATGAAGTACAGGGAGTCACCACTTGGGAAACTTGATCTCATAGTAGACCTGAATATGCGTATGAACACGACTCCGACTTACAGCGACATAGTGCTTCCTGCTGCACACTGGTATGAGAAGGAAGACATAAACACGACTGACCTGCATACGTTTATTCACCCGATGGGTGCGGCGGTTGCGCCAAACTGGGAGGCAAAGAGTGACTGGGATGCATTTGCATTCATCGCGAAGAAGTTCTCTAAGCTCGCAGAAAAGCACTTGTCGAAGCCTATGAAGGATGTTGTAATGACTCCGCTCATGCACGATACTCCCGGCGAGATAACACAGCCGGCGATACCGGAAGTCAAGGACTGGAAGAAGGGAGATTGCGATTTTATCCCTGGGCAGACAGGACCAAATTTAACCGTCGTCACAAGAGATTTCCCGAATACATATAACAAATACTCGTCGTTCGGCCCTCTCATGAAGACCAAGTATGGGTTCCACGGAATCATGCTTAACGGTAAGCCGTTCTATGACGAGTATATGAGCAACCCACATGTTGATAAGGTTGAATGGGGCGGTGAGAAGTACATCTCTCTGCAGACAGCTAAGGAGGCCGCAAACATCGTCATGTTCTTCTCAAACGTTACTAACGGCGAGGCGAACTACCAGGCCTGGCAGGAGGAGGAACATCACTCAGGACTGCATGGCGACACATACAAGGAGGCTAAGGAGTCGGTTAAGAAGATATTCGGCCATGACCCGTCTAAGGTATGGACCTTGAAGCACGTCGACTTGCAGCCACTGGCAATGAATACTGTGGATACGGAATATCACGGTCTTGCCGAGGAGATAGGTGGGCCGGACAGGAATTTCCGCACCAACTATGACGATATCGTACAGCAGCCGAGAAGGTACCTGAACAGCCCGCTCTGGACTGGGGATACAAGATATGGGAGGACGTACAACGCGTACACCAACCAGATAGATTTCAGGCTGCCATGGAGGACACTGACAGGAAGGCAGCACTATTATCTTGATCATCCTACATTCCTTGAATTTGGTGAGGCCCTGCCCACACACAAATACAAGCTTGATCCGAGCAAGATGAACGAGCTTAAGAGGAGCGATAGGACTGGAGCTCTCCACCTAAATTACATTACCCCTCACGGTAAGTGGCAGATTCATTCCACTCACTATGACAACCTGAGGATGCTGACTCTTTCCCGCGGAGGAAACTGTGTATGGGTCAACGACAGGGATGCTGCAAGTATAGGGATCAAGGACAACGACTGGGTGGAAGCATATAACGACAACGGAGTCTATGTGGCCCGCGCTGTTGTCAGCGCCAGGATCCCAACCGGCACACTGTTCGCCTATCACTCTCAGGAGAGGACAATCAACGTTCCTAAGGCTCAGACCAGAAACAAGATCAGGGGCGGGTACCACAACAGCCTTCCGAGACAGAGGCTGAAGATGCCGACACTGAGCGTCGCCGGATACGGACAGTTCTCGTATGGATTCAACTCATGGGGACCGATTCCAATTATCAGGGATACGACTGTCTTGCTTAGAAAAATGAAGAATCAGGAGGTGGAGTGGTAATGGATATCAGAGCCCAACTATCAATGAGTTTCAATCTGGACAAGTGCATAGGGTGTCATACATGCAGTGTCTCGTGCAAGAACGTCTGGACCAGCCGCCAAGGCGCGGAGTATATGTGGTGGAATAATGTGGAGACCAAGCCAGGTGCGGGATATCCACTGACTTGGGAGGACCAGGAGAGATACAGGGGCGGATGGGAGGTTGCTAACGGAACGCTCCGGTTAAAGCTTATAAAGGACAACAAGTTAAGGACTCTGGCGAGCATTTTCTTTCAGCCAAATCTGCCGACTATTGATGACTACTATGAGCCTTTTACGTATGATTACCAGAACCTGTTCAATGCACCAGCAAGCGATCATCAGCCGGTTGCAAGGCCGAAGTCGTTGATCACCGGTGAGTTTATGGAGAAGATAGTCTTAGGTCCGAACTGGGACGACGACTTGGGCGGATCGCCTCTTTATGCCACAAACGACCCGAACCTGAAGAACTTATCGGATTCACAAAAGGAATGTCTGACAAAGTTCCATAAGCTCTTTATGTTCTATGTGCCGAGGATATGCAACCATTGCCTTAATCCGGCGTGCGTAGCAGCGTGTCCGTCCGGTGCAATATACAAGAGAGGGGAGGATGGCATAGTCCTTATTGATCAGAATACCTGCCGAGCATGGAGGTTCTGCATAAGCGCTTGTCCGTATAAAAAACCTTTCTATAACTGGGCGACAGGCAAGTCGGAAAAGTGCATCTTCTGTTATCCAAGGACTGAGACAGGTCAGGCTAACGCTTGCGGGCATGCCTGCACCGGAAGGATCAGAACTGTAGGGGCCTTGTTCTATGACGCAGAAAGAATAGAGGAGACGGCTAAGCTTTCTGATGACAAGATAGTCGAAGGACTGAGGAATATAGTGTTAGACCCTAATGACCCGAAGGTCATCGAGGCAGCTAGAAATGCCGGTATCGAGGATAACTGGATAGCCGCTGCACAGAGTTCTCCGGCTTACAATCTATTCAAGAAGTGGAGACTGTCGTTGCCAAGCCACCCTGAATTCAGGACGCTCGCAATGAACTTCTATATTCCGCCACTATCTCCGATACTCCATCAGGTTAAGGCCGACAAGGGTGGACTATTTGACCCTGAGACAGATGGTTTCTTCACTGAGTTGGATAATATGAGGGTCCCGATAAAGTATCTGGCGAATCTGTTTACCGCAGGTAATGAGAGCCTGATCGTTGAGTCCTTGAAGAAGCAGATGGCCGTCAGGATGTGGGCGCGTATGAAGCGTGTTGGCGACATCAGTGAAAGTGAAGTGAAGAGCGCACTATCTGCCGTCGGTTTGACTGAGAAGGATGCAGCAGATATTTTAAGAATCAATACGATTGCAACGTTTAAGGAGAGGTTCGTAATTCCTGAGACGCATCGCGAGAGTAAGAGTACTATAGATCCAAGGACTATGTATGAGAAGAGGGGATCTATAGGATTTGGATTTAAGAAGCAGGAAATAATCGGGAGGCAGTGGTAATAATTGATGGTTGAGGTTGAGGTTAGTAACTTATACACGTGCCTGGGACAATCCCTGAGATTTCCGCATAATGATATATTGCCTCATGTAAACGAGAGCATAGAAATCCTTGAGAAGGGGCATTATCCGGAGGAAATTTTAAAGGAGCTCAGGTCATTTAAGAAAGACGTCGAAAGGTTGACGCTTGATGAACTTCAGGAGTTATACTCTTATACCTTTGAGTTTACGTCGGAAACTACACTGGATATGGGTTGGTATAGCCATGAGGGGTTTAAGCGAGCACAGAACTTGCTTACCATCAAGTCAATGTATAGAGATCAGGGGTTCCCCTTTGATGAAGTTGCCAAAGGGGAACTTCCCGATAATCTGGCAGTAATTCTGTTTTTTATCGGTCATCTAAAAAATGAGGAGCTTAAAAGGAATTTTGTGAAGACGTATGTGATCATGTCGATGGAGAAGCTGCACAGAAATTTTCAAACCAAGAAGAACGCCTATAAGCACCTGATCAATGCTGTTTATAGAGTATTAGACAAAGACATTAAAGACATTAAGGAGGTAAGCTGATGGACAAATTGTTGTTTGGCGCGTTGCCGTATGTGCTCCTTGCGGTTGGAATAGTAGGGGCGATCTATAGGTATAATTCAAACAGATTTACATGGTCATCCCAATCTTCACAGTTTCTTGAAAACAGGACACTGTTTTTTGGGTCATTTCCGTGGCATTATGGGATAATGACGATACTCTTAGCTCACTTTGTAGGTTTTCTGATTCCAAGCAGCGTTCTTGCATGGAACAGCGTTCCTGTCAGGCTTTATATCTTTGAAGCTTCAGGACTTGCGCTCGGATTTCTTGCGCTGTTTGGCCTCTTAGCACTTACGTATAGGAGACTCACCAACAGCAGGGCAAAGGCTGTAACTTCCGGGTGGGATGTATTTTTACTGATTGTGCTTATAATTCAGGTTGTGACTGGGCTGGCAAATGCATTGCTTTACAGATGGGGCTCAAATTGGTACGCAGCTTCTGCCGCTCCTTGGATGTGGTCAGTTATCAAGCTGAATCCTGAAGTGGATTATGTGGCCAATCTGCCGCTCTTTACCAAGGTACATATCTTTAATGCAATGCTTATAGTACTTCTGATACCGTTTACGAGATTAGCGCACTTATTTACAATTAACATCTATAAGTATCTGGTTAGGCCTTATCAAGTCGTCAGGTGGTATGGTCGGGATCCAAAGACTGAAAATATAATTCAGTACAAATAAGACAAAAAAAGGCGGGCGTAACGCCCGCCTTTTTTTTGTATAATAACCTTTGACTATATTATAAATTTAACTAAAGGAGCAAAATAATGTCTTGGTTAAAAAGATGGGAACCTGAAGATGCACAATTTTGGAAACAGGAGGGGAGTGGGCGAGCCTGGGGGACGCTCAGCGTAACCACGTTCAGCCTAATTGCCTCATTTGCCACTTGGTTTGTCATGAGCGCCGTCGTTGTCCGACTGCCCCAGATAGGCTTTAAATTCGATACTATGCAGTTGTTCTGGCTTGCTGCTATGCCGGGTCTTTCGGCAGGCGCGATGCGAACAGTGCATACATTTTTAATACCGATCTTCGGTACAAGGATGACGATAACCGTAGCAACATTTATTAAACTCATACCTATGATATGGTTAGGTTACGCGGTGCAAAACCCTGAAACCCCTTACATGCATTTCCTTATGATATCATTCCTATGCGGCTTTGGAGGCGGAGACTTTTCTTCATACATGCCTTCAACAAGTACCTTCTTCCCAAAGAGGCTTCAAGGGACTGCAATGGGATTGCAGGCAGGTATTGGTAATTTCGGCGTGAGCATTGTGCAGTTTGTAACACCTTGGATCATAGGCTTTGCTGTAGTCGCGGCAGCTGGACCATCTCAGGTCATGACAAAGGCCACACCTGTATTTGATGTTAAGATAACTAAAGAGGCAGGTGTTATCAAGGACGTGATCGTGGTTGGAAAGCTTGCTGGAGCCATGACTGTTGTGAAAAATGAGGCCGGTTTAGTTCAGGACGTTATAATTGCCGAGACCGATGCTACAAAAGGGATGAAGACAGATGTCAAGAAAAATGCTGATGGAATTGTCACCGATTTAACGGTCAAGAAGATCATAAAGAAGGACATATGGCTTCAGAACGCCGCCTTATGGTATGTGCCCTACCTTCTGATCGCCGGCATAATCTGTGGGGTCTACCTGAGGAGCATTCCTATGAAGAAGCCCTCATTTGCCAAGATGATTGGCGATATGACGAACAACAAGCATGCATACTTTATGGTCTGGACATACATCATGACCTTCGGATCGTTCTCAGGCTTTGCAGCTTCTTTTCCACTCATGATAAAGACTATATACTGGGGTATACCAGGTATGGACATGGCACTTGCTCCAGATCCATTGAAATATGCATGGATGGGACCTTTTATAGGATCAATAGTTAGGTTCGCGGGTGGCCCTTTGTCGGACAAATTTGGGGGGAGCATATTTACGCAGCTCTCAGGGGTAGGTCTGATCGCAGGGTGTGCGGCGCTGATATTTGGCGGCTTCTTGACTCCTACCTCTATTGATCAGTTCCCCATGTTCGTATATATAATGCTTTGGATATTCCTGATGGCAGGTATAGGCAATTTTGCCACCTTCCGTCAGTACCCTATCGTATATGCCTACAACCCGAGAATGGGGGCACAGATACTTGGGTGGACGGGTGCTTGGGCTGCATATGGGCCGTTCGTATTTTCTGCCCTGATTGGAGGTTCTATAACAAAGTACGGTTCTGCAATACCTTTCTTTGCCGGAGCAGCGGTGTTCTATTTTATAGGCAGCATTCTCAATTGGATATATTATACCAAGCCAGGTGCAGAGAGAGGCGACTGGGGTGTCGGCAAGACTTGGTGGGACAGGATATCCGAGTCTGAGAGGCAGAAGTATATAGCAGCGAACCCATAAAAACCACTTTTGGGGGACATGTTATCAATATAGTTTGGGATGTTTAATTATTAGAGAATTGAGGGTTGCAAGAGGGAAGGCAATGCCTTCCCTCTTTTTTCTTAGTATGAAAAATTTAGATTTAACTATAACTGTAATTGGGATGATTTATGGACTCCTCCTAATCTGGATTTACTTTGTTCCTGCTAAGGCTACAGAGACGCTCAGGATAGACGCACTTATTATGCCAAACCCTTCAGAAGCCACCAGGGTTCTGAACCTGGTTGCTGGCCTCTTGTTTGCGGGCTACAGCATATATTCATTATTGGCTGGATGAGAAAACTAACCCCACCTAACCTCCCCTTTATTAAAGTGGAGGAACTTTATTCCCCCTCTTTGTTAAAGAGGGGGTTAGGGGGAGTTAACTTGACACCCTGAAAATCAGTGTTAGTCTTTAATATAGATTTAAAATCAAATAGGAGGTGATGCCATGAAGATCAGTGATTATGACAGGTTTGGAGATGAGGGGTTGAGCAAGGAGGAGTATGCAAAGAGGCAGGATTATGTACTTAGTAAATGCAAATGTCCGGGGTGCCCAACATATGTAAGTGGAGATAGCCCGGCTGGCGCTTATTGCTTCCCTATGGTAGGGACCAGCAAGGTGATACAGTGGGAAAAAGAGTGCGTCTGTGAGACATGCCCGATCTATAAGGAGTATGAGCTGGATCACACTTTTTATTGCACACGCTGTTCACAGCTTTGTCAGACTTACAAAAAGGAAGCAGCTGGAGGTCATGAGTAAGTGTTGAGTTTGAACTAACTTCATGTACGAGGGCATCCCTCGTACATGAATAACCTCTTCTCTTTTCTCCCCGTAATGGACTTCGGATTTGCGCTAGTTATTGTCGAAAAAAAGTACACCTACTAAGTCAAAAAAATATCAAGATGAAAATGCTGGACAGGTTTTCTCGGATGTAGTAAAATTAAACTAAATAAATAATTAAAAAAAGGAGAGATGTTGAATGGAGATTACGACTGTAGAACAGGCAAAAGATGGGGTTAAGAAATGGCTTACGGAGAATCATCATGAGGTAAATGAGGTAAAGGATGACAATGCAAATTTTCATTTTGAGATTGATTATCCGCTTGCTTCACAGAAAAGACAGAGGATCATACAGCCAAAGGAGTATCCTGGACTTGTTGTTTTATTAAACGGTGTCTCTCTGGCGCCTGAACATATGGGGAAATTGTCTGAGCTTAAGGAGGATGAGAGAGACGAATTTTATGAATCAATAAGAAAAGACCTCTTGTTTTTGGATAACAGCTACGATTTAAACATGGACGAAAAAGGTATAGTAAAACAGGTTCAGTTTTCATATGAGCTGTACTTTGACGGCCTTTCCAAGACAAATCTTTATAAAGGACTTCTGTTAAACCACAGGACCCTTTTATATATAGTAAGTACATTTAACGAAAGCTTTGGCATACCGACACTGCAATCTGCACCGATCGAGCATGAGATGCCAGGTCACGCTTAAGAGAAGGAGGTGTAATTATGTCAGATAAGGTTTTAGAAATAAAGTACACATGTCACCATTCATCCTGCGTTGTTCATTGCAAGAATGGAATATTGTACCTGACAGAGTCTGAATACGCCCAGTTAGCGGCTTCATATAAGGATGCCAGATATTTTAAAAGCCCCAGACATGCGTGTCGGATGGGCTATTCCCAGCAGTTTGAGGCATTAAGTATTGAAGTAGCAGAGGATGAGAATGCGCTGGGTGAAAGCGGAGATCTGTCTCCAGCTGCTCACCCGATGACAGATCCAATTGAAGCTCTGATTGCTGAGCATCAAAAGATATTGGAGATGGCTGATAAAGTTGACGAGATTCTGACCAAGAGGAATATCGATGAACTCTGGGTTTCCACTGCAGAGCTCGATAACCTCCTCCACCTCCATTCCGGCATCAAAGAAGAAGAGGTTCTGTTCCCGGCTTTGAGGGGTCTTGTGCCTTTTGGAGAAGGTTTAGTTGCCTGCATTAATGAGGACCATCGCGAGATTATATCGCTTATATACTCATTCCGGGAGGCCCTCAGGGATGGAACCATAAACGATAAGATAATCGGCTCGGCACTTGTTGCTCTCAGGAGCCATGTTCGCAAGGAGGATAATGAGTTCTTTGAATTTGTTAGGAAGTATATAACAGAAGAGATGAAAGAATCCTTGATGAAAGGGATGAGGCATGCAGAGCACGTATTTGTGCCGGCTGAGCCGGGAGAGCGCAAACCGGATGAGGAAAGAGCCGTTGAAAGGGCAAGATTCCATGAGAAGGCCCTTGAATCTAAAGAGATTGCGTGCGACTCATGCTGCCACTAACAGCATTATTACTTATTTATTCCACAATCATTGTTCCTGAAAACTATAAGACCATCCAGGAGGCGGTAATTAACGCCTCCCTGGAAGATACTATAATTGTGAGTGAAGGAATTTACAAAGAAAATGTTTCGATCACGAGGCCGGTTTCGATAAGATCACGCAGGGGCCTTGATTTCACAACTGTCCGGGCAGCTGTTCCCAGTGAGCCTGTTTTTAAGATAAGCAATGCTAATAATGTAGCTATCACGGGTTTTACGACCACAGGTTCTCTTCTTTCCGGCATATACCTTTATAATTCCAATAATGTGACTATCAGTGATAACAAGACCGTAAAAAACGCAAATGGGATGATTCTCTATGGTTCCAGTAACAATACAGTAGCAGGCAACTCAGCCGATTTAAACGAGAAGTATGGGATATATCTTGATTCATCCAACAGGAACAGCCTGGGAAAAAACAGCGCGAATTCAAATAAAGACAATGGGATATTCCTGAGCTCCTCCAGCTATAATAATCTGACGGACAATAGTGTTAACCATAACACCTGGAACGGGATTATACTTTGGGATTCAAGTAACAACACCTTGAAGGACAACAGGGTATGGAGGAACAGGTTTGGAATCGTTATTAGTGGGGGCGGCAATAACACATTAATCAACAATTCCACATGGTCGAATATCTACATCATAATGCCGTTGATTTTGGCGTATATAGGGATCATCTCCTATCTTATCCAAAGACGGGTGTTGCCGACTATATTCAGGGCCTAAAATGTTTATATTTACAAATGTTTCTATAATACTAGCGAGTATCGGGATTGTCCTGGCTGTAACCAGTTTCATCAGCGGTCTGCAGCTGGTCAGGGCTACGAGCGCATCAGTTGAGGGGATGATCCATCGCGCAAATGGATACCTGACAATAATCCTTTTCATCGTATTAACCCTTATAGCAATTTCAAGCAGTATGATTAATATAGCAGCATTACTTTTGCCCCTCACCGGCCTGACGGTCTTTCTGGTCAAACTCTGGATAGTCAGGAGGCATAAGCGTTTTTTGAAATACGTCAGCTGGATGGGTGGGACTCTTATCCTTGTCTGGCTTTTCATTTTTTACGTGAACATACCTGTTTAAAGCTTTTTAAGGAGAATCCTAAAAACTGCAAACCACAGAGACCACAGAGATAAGATTTGAGTATAAAACCCTTTTCTTCTCTGTGTTCTCGTGATGTTGATTTTAAAACTTATAGGGCTTATAAAATTCACCGTTTGAGTGCACAGAGAAAAGAGGTTTTTCTTTTGGTATTAAATGGGTTCCTCCGTGTTCTCTGTGGTTTGATTGCAGGATTTAGGGGTATAATTTAACACTATGAAAACTAAAGACTTTGAGAACGAGATAAAGATCCATATCGAGGCCAAGTACCCTATATTATGGCTTGTGTCCTTTGAGGAGCGAAGGGTAGAAAGGATAGTTGAGAACCTCTCTGAGTCCATGAAATTCACCTTCTGGTCCTGGTCTGTCTCCCGTGGACTTTACGGCGGGGAGAAGAAGAAGAGGGAACAGCTGGGAAGGGAGAAGGTACTTTCCGTTATAGAAGAGAAGATATCAAAAGGCGACAGCAATAATATATTTTTGCTTAAAGACATAGCTGGATATTTCACCTCTCATGAGTTTTTAAGGAAATTCAGAGATCTTCCCGCA
>Ga0209341_10005103_pt1 | contig 11969 bp, 14 predicted proteins | sample RifCSP13_2_FD_184020 | JGI IMG/M metagenome (GOLD analysis project Ga0209341, IMG submission 184020) | Soil microbial communities from Rifle, Colorado - Rifle CSP2_sed 13_2 (SPAdes) (version 2) | ecosystem: Environmental > Terrestrial > Deep subsurface > Rock core/Sediment | place: Rifle...
GAAGGACGCGCTGCCGACGGAGCCTTCCGAGCCGAAGCCCACACCTTCGCAGTCGCCGATCGCGATTCCGGTGGTGATGCCCCAGCCGACGCCGACTCCTGTCCTCGGGGGGCCGGCCCCGACGCCCACCCCGACGCCAGCTCCCGGCTCTACGCCCGCGCCGACGCCGACGCCCGCTCCGCCCACCACGGGCTCGTGCAACCTGCCGCCGAGCAGCAACCCGAACGGCTCCTGCTCGATGCAGAGCCCCGCGTTCCTGGGCGCCGTCGACCAGGCGATCACCCTGCTCACCCAGCAGCAGCCCTCGCTCTTCGACTTCAACAACAACCTCTGCCTGAACTGCTACTACGTGAAGGACGGGAACGCGTACGCCGCCGGAGTGATCAAGAACCTGACCGCCGCCGGATTCTGCGCGCACTACGACGGCGAAGAGCTCGCGGTGAAGAACTCGAACTCCTTCAACGAGCAATACGACATACACCTCTCGTCGGGGCACATCCGGCGCGGCAGCGGCTCGTATCGGCTCACCTGCTCGCCGTCCTGGTTCTAACGCCAGCGGGGCCCGGGGGGCGCTCAGCCCCCCGATAGCTCAATCCAGAAAATCCTGGCGGCCGTGTCGTTTCCTCCGTGCATGGTCCCTCCGTTCATGGTCTTCGGTGCGTCCGGCGACGCACACCAGGCCACTCGCAGCGACCCGCCGGCCGGAATAGATCGAATGGACGATACGGCTGCTCTTTACTCCCGGAACGGCTCTCTGATATCGTCGCGGCCGGTCGTTGGCTGAAAGTTCCTGGTGCCCACCTCCCCTCCCGTCGCCGCCGATTTCCTGACCGCCCACGCGAGCATCCTCGTCTTCCTCGCGGCGGTGGTGGGGCTGATGCTGTTCGTGCTCGTCCTGTGGCGCGTGGTTCGGCCGCAGCGCTTCTCCGAGGAGAAGCTCACGACCTACGAGTGCGGCGAGGAGCCGGTCGGTAACGCCTGGATCCAGTTCAACATCCGCTTCTACGTGTTCGCGCTGATCTTCGTGGTGTTCGACGTCGAGGCCGTCTTCCTGCTGCCGTGGGCGACGGTGTTCCGCGAGCTGGGCGCTCTCGCCTACCTCGAGGGCCTCGTCTTCATCGCGATCCTGGCCGTGGCGCTCGCCTACGTCTGGCGCAAGGGCGATCTGGCGTGGGTGCGGCCGGAGGACAAGGTTTGAGCGGCCCCGAGCCCGTCCGGGGCCTGATCCAGAACCGCTTCGAGGACGGCCTCATCGTCACGAGCGCCGACCAGCTGATCAACTGGAGCCGCAAGAACAGCATCTGGTTCATGCAATTCGGCCTCGCCTGCTGCGCGATCGAGATGATGGCCACGGGCGCGAGCCGCTACGACACGGAGCGCTTCGGGATCATGCCCCGCGGCTCGCCGCGCCAAGCCGACCTCATGATCGTCGCGGGCACCGCGACGCTCAAGATGGCGACCCGCATCAAGCGGCTGTACGAGCAGATGGCGGAGCCCAAGTACGTGCTGTCGATGGGCTCCTGCGCGAACAACGGCGGGCCCTACTGGCGCTACGGCTACCACGTGCTGAAGGGCGTCGACGAGGTGATCCCGGTGGACATCTACGTCCCGGGCTGCCCGCCGCGGCCCGAGGCGCTGCTCTACGGCCTGCTGAAGCTGCAGGAGAAGATCCAGGAGGATCGCGTGCTGCGCAAGCGCGGCCTGACCGTGGGAAGCCTCGCCGGCGCGACCCTGGACGGCAGCGCCGACATGCCGCGCCCGGCGGGGAAGAGGTAGCGGATGGACGCTGCTGCGATCCACGCTGCGCTCGTCCAGCGGTTCGGCGAGAGGATCACGGGCGCCTCGCTCGATGCCGGCTCGCCCTTCGCCATAGTCGCGACGGACGCGATCGCCGAGGTGGCAGCCTTCTGCAAGGTGGATCCGGCGCTCGCCCTCGACAACCTGATGTGCCTCTCCGCCGTCGACTACCCGAAGGAGACGCCGCCGCGGATGGAGGTCGTCTACCACCTCTTCTCCTACCGGCACCTGCACACGTTCGCGCTCAAGGTTCAGCTGCCGCGGGAGAGCCCCGCCGTGCCGACGCTCGAGGGCGTCTGGGGCGTCGCCAACTGGCACGAGCGCGAGGCCTGGGACCTGTTCGGCATCCTGTTCACGGGCCACAGCGACATGCGGCGCATCCTGCTCCCCGACGACTGGGAAGGCCACCCGCTGCGCAAGGACTGGCAGGACCCCGAGTACTACAACGGCCTGCACGTGAAGCCAACGCCGCAGATGATGGAGCGCGCACTCGCGGGCGAAACCATCGGCGTCGGGCCCTTCGACTTCACCCCCGAGAACAAGCACGTGGAGGAGCCATGAGCGCGGCTTCGCCCACGGGCTTCGTCTCCGACTGGGACCAGGACGGGCTCGACACCGACGAGATGGTGGTCAACATGGGGCCGCAGCACCCCGCGACGCACGGTGTGCTGCGGGTGGAGCTGCGCACCGACGGCGAGGTCGTCAGGGCCGCGCGCCCCCACATCGGCTACCTGCATCGCTGCTTCGAGAAGCACTGCGAGAACGTGGACTACCCGGGCGTCATGCCCTACGCCGACCGGATGGACTACTGCGCGGCGATGGGCAACACGCTGGGCTTCGCGCTCACGGTCGAGAAGCTCTGCGGCATCGAGGTGAGCCCGTACGTCCAGACGGTGCGCGTGATCATGGCGGAGCTGCAGCGGATCGCCTCCCACACCATCGCGGTCGGCACCTACACGATGGACATCGGAGCCTTCACTCCGTTCCTGCACCTGATCCGCGACCGCGAGAAGATCCTCGACCTGTTCGAGTGGACCTGCGGCGCGCGGCTGCTCTACAACTACAACTGGGTGGGCGGCGTCAGCCACGACCTGCCGGACGGCTTCATCCGCGCCACGCGCGACTTCCTGCGCGAGTTCGAGACAGTCACCTTCCCGGAGCTGCTCGACCTCATCATCCACAACCGCATCTTCGTGCGACGGCTCTCGCACGTCGGCGTCTGCTCGCCCGAGCTCGCGATCTCGTACGACCTCACCGGCCCCAACCTGCGCGGCAGCGGCATCGCACGCGACCTGCGCAAGGACTTCCCCTACTCCGGCTACGAGAGCTACGACTTCGACGTCTGCGTGGGGACCGGCCAGTACGGGCCGAAGGGCTCCTGCTTCGAGCGCAACTGGGTGCGGGTGGTGGAGATGCGCGAGAGTGCCAAGATCCTGCACCAGGCGCTCGACCGGCTGGAGAAGACGGAGAAGGCGGACGTCCACGAGAAGGTGCCGAAGCGGGTGAAGCCCCCGAAGGGCGAGATCTACTTCAGGAGCGAGGCCCCGCGCGGCCAGCTCGGCTACTACCTCGTCTCCGACGGGAACATCAACCCGTACCGGGTCAAGGTCAAGAGCCCCTGCTTCACCGCCATGAGCGTCTTCCACCACCTGGCGAAGGGCATGCTGATCGCCGACGTCATCGCGCTCATCGGCAGCCTGGACATCGTGCTCGGGGAGATCGACCGCTGAGGGCCTGATGGACGCCACCTACGACTATCTCGTCTGGCTCTTCCCCGCCGCCGCCCAGTGGCCGTCGTGGCTCGTCACGCTCGTGATTACGGCGCTGCCCGCGCTCGCCTGCTTCACCTTCATGTCGCTCGGCCCGCTCGTGTACGTCTACGCCGAGCGGAAGGTCGCGGGCTTCATGCAGGACCGCCTGGGGCCGATGCGGGTGGGGCCCTACGGCCTGCTGCAGACGGTGGCCGACACGGTGAAGCTGCTCTTCAAGGAAGCCATCTTCCCGAGGAAGGTGGACCGCAAGCTGTTCGTGCTCGCGCCGATCCTGGTGAACGTCGGCGCCTTCATGCCCTTCGTGGTGATCCCGTGGGGCGCGCGGCTGCAGCCGGCCGACCTCAACGTGGGCGTCTTCTACGTGAGCGCGATCGCCGCGCTCTCGACGGTCGGGATCATCATGGCGGGCTGGGCCTCGAACAACAAGTACGCCCTCTTTGGCGCGATGCGCTCGGCGGCGCAGATCGTCTCCTACGAGATCCCGTCGCTGCTGATCATCCTGGTGCCGGTGATGCTCGTGGGCAGCCTGTCGCTGCTGGACATCACACAGGCGCAGGCCGGCGGGCTCCAGAACTGGCTGCTGTTCCGCTACTTCCCGATCATGCCGGTGGCGTTCGTGTGCTTCTTCGTCACCGGACTCGCGGAGACCAACCGCGCGCCCTTCGACATCCCGGAGGCGGAGAGCGAGCTCGTGGCCGGCTTCCACACCGAGTACAGCGGCTTCTTCTTCGCCATGTTCTTCATGGCCGAGTACACCGAGATGTTCGTGTTCTCGGCGGTCGCGGCGGTCCTCTTCCTCGGCGGCTACCTCGCCCCCCACCCGGCGCTGCAGCAGGTCGGCCCCGTCGCGATGGGCTGGTTCTGGCTGTGGTTCAAGGCCTGGTCCCTGATGTTCGTGATGATGTGGCTGCGCTGGACGCTGCCGCGCTCGCGGGTCGACCAGCTCATGTACATCGCCTGGAAGGTGCTGCTGCCGATCGCACTCGTGCTGGTGGTGCTGGTGGGCGGGCTGGTCCTGATTCCGGCGACCGCGAACGGCTTCCCGTGGGACCGCTACGTCGCCTGGCCGCTCACGCTGCTGCTCGTGGGCTTCCTGACGCTCGTGATGATTCGCGCGCTGCGCTGGGACAAGGGCCGTGCCCGCGAGCTCGCCCTCCCCGCAGGCGGCGCCGCGCCGGCGCGACAGGTGGCTCGATGAAGCGCTGGCTGCAAGAAGTCTGGGCGGGCTTCTACACGGTGCTCGTGGGGATGCGGATCACCTGGCGGCACCTGTTCACGAACTCGGTCACGCTGCAGTACCCGAGCGTGCGCTGGACGCTGCCGCCGAAGAGCCGCATGCGGCTGTTCATGAAGTACGAGGACTGCATCGGCTGCGGCCAGTGCGTGCGTGCCTGCCCCGTCAACTGCATCTCGCTCAAGACCGAGAAGCGGCCGGCCGACGCCCCGCCGATCTGGGCCGCGAGCGGGCAGCCGATCAAGCTCCACGTGTCGGTGTTCGACATCGACATGTCGCTGTGCTGCTACTGCAACCTGTGCACCTATCCGTGCCCGACCTTCTGCATCTACATGACTCCCGAGTACGAGTTCGCGACCGGCGACCTGAGCCAGCACCTCTACCGCTTCGCGAAGAAGGACGCGCAGTTCCTGATGGAAGACCCGAAGAAGAAGGCCGCGCCGGCCGAGGCCACCCCGGAAACGCCAGTCGCCCCCCAGAATCCGCCGGCGAGTCCGGCCGGAGCGTGAGCCGGTGAGCGGCGAAGCGGTCGTCTTCTGGATCTTCGCGACGCTCACCGTGGCCTCGGCCGCGGTGGTGGTGCTCTCGCGCACCCTGATCTACAGCGCCTTCTCGCTGCTCGTCACGTTCTTCGGCGTCGCCGGGCTCTACGTGCTGCTGGGCGCTGACTTCCTGGCCGCGACACAGCTCCTAATCTACGTGGGCGGGATCCTGGTGCTGCTGCTGTTCGGCGTCATGCTCACCCACAAGATCTACGACCTCGACCTGCGCAGCGAGACGACCCAATTGCTGTCGGGATTGATCGTGGCGGCGGGCCTGTTCGTGGTGCTGACGGCCGTGGCGCTGAAGGCCGAGTGGCCGAGCGTCGAGCGAGCGCCGGCGCCCACGACCGCCGGAATCGGCCGGTTGTTCCTGAGCGACTACCTGCTGCCCTTCGAGGCCGCGTCGGTGCTGCTGCTGGTGGCGCTGATGGGCGCGGCCATGATCGTGCGCCGCCGGAGGGACGCGTGATCGGACTCCAGCACTACCTCGTGGTGTCGGCCGCGCTTTTCGCGCTGGGCGTCCTCGGGCTGCTCACCCGCCGCAACGCCGTCCACGTGCTGATGAGCATCGAGCTGATCCTGAACGCGGCCAACGTCAACCTGGTCGCCTTCTCGCGCTACGCGGGGGGCGGCCTGGGCGGGCAGGTGTTCGCCGTGTTCGTGATCGTGGTGGCGGCGGCGGAGGTGGCGGTGGGGCTCGCGATCGTGCTCACGCTCTACCGGCTGCGCCGCACCCCGAACCTCGACGACGCCGACATCCTGAAGGGCTAAGACGACATGGACGAGCTCACGCGCAGCCTCGCCTGGTTCCGGCCCGAGATTGCCCTCGTGGCGGGCCTGCTGCTGGTGGTGATCGTCGACTCGATCGGGGGCGCCTGGCGCGGGCCCGTGATGCGGCTGCTGACAGTGGGCGCGCTCGGCGCGGCGCTCGCCTTCGCGTTCGAGCTGCAGGCGGCGGGTGCCAAGGGGATGCTGTTCTCTGGCATGACGGTGATCGACCCCTTGAGCGCCGCGTTCAAGCTGGTCCTCGTCGCCGCGGGCCTGCTGACCGTCCTCGCCTTCAGCTTCCGCAACTCGCGCGAGCTCCACGGCCTCGGGCAGGGGGAGCTGTTCGCCCTCGTGCTCGCGCTCGTGCTGTCGTGCCTGCTGCTGGCCGCCTCGAACGACATCGTGATGCTGTACCTGGCGCTCGAGATGGTCTCGATCACCTCCTACGTGATGGTCGCGTACCTCAAGGGCGACCGCATGTCGAATGAGGCGTCGCTCAAGTACGTTCTCTTCGGCGCGGCCTCGACCGGCACGATGCTCTACGGCTTCTCGCTGCTCTACGGCCTCGCCGGCACGACCTCGATGCCGGGGATCCAGGAATACCTGGCGGGCGGCATCCCCGACGCGAACCGCTTCGCGGTCTACGCCGTCACGCTGCTGCTGCTCGCCGGCTTCGGCTTCAAGATCGCGGCGGTGCCCTTCCACTTCTGGTGCCCCGACGTCTACCAGGGCGCCCCCACACCGGTCACGGCGCTGCTGTCGGTCCTGCCCAAGGCGGCGGGCCTCGCGATCGCGCTGCGCTTCTTCTACGGCACGCTCTCGGTCCCGGCGGCGAACGCCTGGGACCTCTCCGGCTCGATCGACTGGACGACGCTGCTGATGCTGGTCTCGGTGCTGACCATGACGCTCGGCAACGTGGCGGCGCTCACCCAGACCAACATGAAGCGGCTGCTCGCGTACTCGTCGATCGCCCACGCGGGCTACCTGCTGATGGGGATCGTGGCGCTGTCCGAGAACGGCGCCCGCGGCCTGCTGATCTACCTCGCCGCCTACCTGGTGATGAACCTCGGCGCCTTCCTGGTGGTGACGCTCGTTCACCTGCACGACGGCAGCTTCGACCTGCGCGACTACCCCGGGCTCTACCGCCGCGCGCCGCTGCTGACGCTGGCGATGGCGTTCTTCCTGCTCTCGCTCGTCGGGATTCCGCCGTTCGTCGGCTTCCTCGGCAAGTTCTACGTCTTCGCCGCGGTGATCGAGCAGGGCATGGGGATCTACGCCACGATCGGCGCGCTGAACGCCGCGGTCGCCGCGTACTACTACTTCAAGATCCTCAAGGTCATGACGATCGATCCCGGCAACGAAGACAAGCCGGCGCTCAAGCTCGCCTTCGCGGATCAAGCCTGGCTCGCCGCCTTCGCCCTCGCCAACCTGGTCCCGCTCCTGTTCTGGGACCGGATCGAGTCCTGGGCTCGCGGCGCGCTCGTGTTGTACGCCGGCCGGTAGTCAAAGACCGCGCAAGCCCGTCGGCGCCCCTCGCCCCTCTCTTCGGTCCCCTCACGCACCAGGCCGTAGAATCCGGTCTCCGGAGGATCCATGGCCGAGACCGATCGCACCACCGCCCTGCTCGCCGACGCCGCCGCCCGCGCGGCTCGCTACCTGTCCGAGATCCAGGACCGGTCCGTGGCCCCGACGCGAGAAGCCCTCGCCGGCCTCGCGCGCCTCGCCCCCCCACTGCCCGAGCAGGGCATGGCCGCGGAGCGAGTGATCGCGCTACTCGACGAGGTGGGCTCCCCCGCTACGCTCGGCACGGCCGGGCCGCGCTTCTTCGGCTTCGTGATCGGCGGCTCGCTGCCGGCCACGGTCGCGGCGAGCGTCCTTGGCGCCGCCTGGGACCAGAATGCCGGGCTGCGGGTCACCTCGCCGGTGGCCGCCGCCCTCGAAGACGCCGCCATCAAGTGGCTCGTGGACGTGCTGGCGCTTCCGCCCAGTACCGGCGTCGGCTTCGTCACCTGCGCCACCACCGCCAACCTGAGCGGGCTGGCGGCCGCCCGGCATGCGCTCCTGGCACGACAGGGGTGGGACGTCGAAGGGCACGGCCTCTTCGGCGCCCCGGCGCTGCGGGTCGTGGTCGGTGACGAGGTGCACGTGAGCGTGCTCAAGGCGCTCACGCTCCTGGGCCTCGGGAGCGAGCGCGTCGAACGGGTCCCCGTCGACGGCCAGGGGCGCATACGCGCGGATGCCCTGCCCCGGCTCGACGAGCGAACCATCCTGTGCCTGCAGGCTGGCAACGTGAACACCGGCGCCTTCGACCCGGCGGGCTCGATCGTCGGCCGCGCCCGTGCGGCCGGGGCGTGGGTTCACGTCGACGGGGCCTTCGGGCTGTGGGCGCGCGCGGCGCCGGCTCTGGCCTCGCTTGCTGCGGGATTGGAGGGCGCCGACTCGTGGGCCACGGACGCCCACAAGTGGCTGAACGTGCCCTACGACAGCGGCCTCGTCTTCTGTCGCGACGCGGCGATGCTCCACGCCGCGCTGCGGCCGCCGACCGCGGCCTACCTCGTCGAAGGCGACTTCCGCGAGCCCGACCAGTACGTCCCCGAGTTCTCGCGGCGCGCCCGCGGCATCGAGGTGTGGGCGGCGCTCTTGTCTCTGGGCCGGGAGGGTCTTCGTGATCTTCTCGAGCGCACCTGCGCGCATGCCCGCCGCTTCGCCGCCGGCCTGCGCGAGGACGGGCACGAGATCCTGAACGATGTCGTCCTGAACCAGGTCCTGGTCTCGTTCGGCTCGCCCGAGCGCACGCGCCACGCGATAGAGGAGGTGCAGCGCGGCGGTGTCCTCTGGTGCAGCGGGACGCTGTGGCAGGGCCGCACCGCCATGCGCATCAGCGTGAGCAGCTGGGCCACCACCGCGGCCGACGTCGAGCGCAGCCTCGAGGGGATCCGCGCGGCGGTGGCGCGGGTCCCCGTCTAGATCCGCCGGCCGCGCTTCCTGATAGGATCCGCCCATCTGGGGGATCTGATGCGGGTTGTCGGTCTCTGCACGGGAGCGTGCCTGATCGCTGCTGCCAGCGTCGCGACGGCCAGTGAGCGCGGACCGGTCGTCACCTTGAACCACTTCTATGTGGTGGTCGACGCGCCGACCTACGAGGCCGCGCGGACCTCGGCGTTCCTCACGGGCCAGTTCGCGCCGTTCGAGGCGCGCACCACTGTGCGCAACGACAAGAGCTACACCGGCATCTACTGGTACGGCCGCCGCACGTACTTCGAGCTCTTCGAGCCCGGTGAGCAAGGACCCGCCGGTGCGAGCGGGCTCGCGCTCGGAGTCGAGGAGCCGGGTGCGAGTGCCATGGTCAAGCTGCGATGGGAGGACGCGCTCGGCAGTGCCGGCGGCGGCCTGGTGACGCGCAAGACGGAGACCGAACAGGTGCCGTGGTTCGAGATGACCTACGGCCGCGAGATCCCCGGCCTGCGCGTCTTCATGCTGGAGTACCACCGGGACTTCCTGGCCCGCTGGTACGGCTCGCTCACGCCGGCACGCTCGATCACCCGCGCCGACGTGCTCGACCGCTACGTCGCGAAGATCGGCCAGTCCCAGCGCCGCAACCCGGCGCTGCTCGAGGACGTCGTCGGCCTGACGATCGCCCTCGCCCCGGCCGAACGCGAAGCGCTGGTCAGGCAGCTGCGCGCGGCCACCTGGATCGCGCAGGACGAGGCCGACACCGTCGTGTGCACCGGCCCCGGGTCGGAGCGGCTTCAGCTCGTCGCGCCCGCGGACGGCCGCACCGGAATCGTCGCGGTCGACTTCTCGCTGCAGCACGCCGTCGCGAAAGCCAGCCGCCGGATCGGCGGAGCCGAGCTCCGCCTGGATGGCCAGTCAGCCCAGCTGCTGGTCAACGTCGCGTCGAGCGCCCGCTCGGTCATCCGCTGACACCGTTACAGCCTCCTCGCCGCGCGCGCGAGCAGCGCCACGCCCAGCCACAGGGCCAGGCCGCCGAGCGGCCAGGCCAGGGCCTCGGGCCAGAGGAGGGCGATCGGGGCGAGCGCTACGAGCACGACGCCGGCCGGCACCAGCAACCGCCTCTCGGCGGGGCCGTGGAGCTTCTGCGGCGAGAGCGCCGCGCCGAGCGCGTTGCCGAGCCGCAGGGCTCCCGCCGCCGCGCGGCCGGCGCTGCCCCCGGCCCGGCGCGTGCGCGGCAGCTCGACATCGCCCGCCGGTCGAACCCGTCGCCGCCTGTTGAGCACCACCTCGGTGGCAGAGGCGAGGTCCTTCAGGTACTGGGCTTCCATCGCGCGGGCGAAGGCCTCGTCTTCCACCACGACGTCGAGCTCGCGGTTGCCGATCCAGCTCGCGAGGTTGAGGTTGGTCGAGCCCACGCGCGCCCAGCGGCCGTCGGCGACCGCGGTCTTGGCGTGGATCATGGGCCCGTTCCACTCGAAGACCTTGACCCCGGCCTCGAGCAGGGTTCGGTAGCCGAGGCGCGAGATGGCCTGGACGATGCGGATGTCGCTGCCCCGGCCGGGCACCAGCAGCCGCACGTCGACGCCGTCCTGGGCCGCGGCGCGCAGGGATTGGGCGTAGGTGCCCGTGCCCGCGTAGTACGCGTCGGTGAGCCAGAGGCTCCGGCGTGAGAGCGCGGCCACGAGCTGGTCGAGGCGGAAGAGTCCCGTGGTTCCCGCGGTGCCCGCGACCACGCGCACGGGGGCGTCTCCCGCGCTGGCGGGCGGTGTGTCGCCGGGCTGCTCCTCTCGGGCCAGCGGCGGACCGCAGGCGTCCCAGCTGTCGGCGAAGGCGCGCGCCACGTCCGCGACCGCGGGGCCGCGCAGCTCCACCCCGGTGTCGCGCCAGGGCGCGAGCCGACGGCCGGGGTCGCCCTCCCACGCCTGCCCGACGCAGAGGCCGGTGACGAATGCCACTTCCCCGTCCACGACCAGGCATTTGCGGTGGTCGCGGCTCAACCAGCCGAGCGGCTCGTCGAGCCGCGGCGGGTTGTAGCAGCGAACCTCGACGCCTGCTTCGCGCAGTCGCCTCCAGAATCGGTGCGAGGTGTTGCCGAGGCCGCCCATCCAGTCGTAGACGAGCCGCACCGCGACACCCGAGCGCGCCTTGTCGACGAACGCCCGGGCGAAGCGCTCGCCCACCGCGTCGTCGTGCACGATGTACGTCTCGAAGTGAACGTGGCTCCGAGCCGCCGCGATCGCCTCGAGCCACGCCGGGTAGTTCTCGCCGGCGTCGCAGAGCAGGCGCACGGCGTTGCCGGGCACGAGCGGCGCTCCGGCCGCACGCGAGAACGCCTGATCGGCGAGGAGACGGATCGCGGAGGCCACCTACCGCTCGCGGGTCCAGCCGGGGGGCAGCCCCGTCCGACGGAACCGCTCCTCGAGGTCGGCGAGGGCGTGCTTCGCCTGCCGGAACTCCTCGCTCTCGACGAACTCCTTCACCTTCATCTGGACCGGGATGCCCTGGTAGAACTCGGTGCGAACGACCTCGTGCCAGCAGGCCGCCTCCGCGAGGGCCAGCTGCTCGCGCGCGTTGGCGAAGCGGACCCGCCACTCGGCCTCGAGGAGCTTCCTCTCCTGGCGCTCGCGTTCGAGCTCGCGAAGCGCCGGGTCGGATTCCTCAGTCGCGGGTGGCGCCTCGCCCTCCCCGGTCGGGACTGCCTCCTCCCCGGCCGGCGCCTTCGGCTTCAGGTCGGCCTCCGTGAACACCTTGGGCGGCGTGGGATCGGGCTGCTGCCTGCGCTTCTGGCGCTCGCGCGCCGCGGCATCGCCCAGGCCCTGGGCCGAAGCCCCGGCCGCCGCGGCCAGCAGCAGCAGAAACACGAAGCAGCCACGCTTCATGGCAGCCTCCTCGGACGCGGCT
>Ga0209341_10005110_pt1 | contig 11961 bp, 12 predicted proteins | sample RifCSP13_2_FD_184020 | JGI IMG/M metagenome (GOLD analysis project Ga0209341, IMG submission 184020) | Soil microbial communities from Rifle, Colorado - Rifle CSP2_sed 13_2 (SPAdes) (version 2) | ecosystem: Environmental > Terrestrial > Deep subsurface > Rock core/Sediment | place: Rifle...
ACCCTCGTGAACCCGAAAGGAGAGGAAGTCTCGGTCGTCTATCGGCTGCGGCGCAATAGTGGGAAATGGAAAGTTTACGATGCGGTGGTCGAAAACATCAGCATCGTTAACAACTACCGCTCGCAATTTGACCGAGTGATTTCCAAATCCTCCTTCCAAGAGCTTATACGATTGCTCAAAGAGAAGGCGGGGTAACGTCAGGCGCGGAAAAAATGGAAACCGTAAATGGCGAGGCCGCCTGAACATGCGACCCCTTAAAGAGGAGAAAGTAAAATGGCTAGTAAAAGCTGCCGACTTTTTTTAGGCATGGTCATTGGCCTCAGCTTGTGCATGCCTCTACAGTCAGTGCTTGCGCAGGAGCCGTTCTATAAAGGGAAGTCCCTTCGGCTCCTTGTGAACTTCCCTGCCGGAGGGGCCACGGACGTCGTTGCCAGGCTCGTCGCCAGGTATCTGCCTAAGCATATTGCCGGGAACCCGACGGTTGTGGTTCAGAACATGCCTGGCGGCGGCGGCAACATTGGAGTCAACTACGTTTACGAGATCGCTAAGCCCGATGGGCTAACCGTCGGCGTCTTCTCAGGAGGATACCTGCCGCAGATTCTGGGCAGCTCTGGTGTCCGCTTTGACCTGAACAACATGCCGATGATCGCTGGGGTAGGGGAGACTTCCGTCGTCTACATTAAAGCTGATACCGGGGTGAAAGCTGCTTCGGATATTTTGAAGCCCTTAAAACCCATCGTAATCGGCGGCTTTACCCGCGAGAGCAACAAAGATCTGGCGCTCCGTATGGCCCTTGACCTCCTGGGCGTCCCCTACCGTTATGTGACGGGATACCCGGGAGAGTCCGACCTTCGGGTGGCCATCCAGCGGGGCGAGATCAATTACACATCTGAGGGTCTGACCGGATATACCATGGGCGGTGCCCTGCTGGCCCGAGAAGGGATTGTGGTCCCTATATATCAGGACGGTTTGGCTGGACCCGATGGGGCTATCATTCGCGATCCGAGAGCTGACCTCCCTACATTCAGGGAGTTCTTTAGAACGGTCAAGGGAGCCGACCCCTCCGGGCCGCTTGCGGAGGCCTTTAAGATTTCTGGCGCTGTACGCAGCATGGGGAGGTACGTCGTAGCCCCTCCCAAGACGCCTGTTACGGCAGTCGAGACCCTGCGGCGAGGCTTCCGGGACACCTTTGAAGACCCTGAGTTCAAAGCGGAGTCAGGTCGCGTCTTGGGCTATCAATTGGTGACTATTGTCGGGGATGATGTGGAGAAACTCAACGCTGCCGTGTTCCGATTCGCTAGCGGCCCCGTGCGGGATGCGCTGAAAAAGATGACTCAGGAGTAGACAGGCGAAGAAGAACTAAAACTTCTAAAACTTATACGGTCGTCGAATGGGGCCAGGGGTCAGAGTGAGCTGACCCTTGTCGTGGCCGACGCATTGGACGGTTGGTCGAAGATTAACGGCGGTCGCCTTGCTTCATTTTCGAATAACGGGCTGCGGCCAGCCTATCCGCGTTTGCCGTGCAGATGAAGAAACAGATGGTAAAACGATGCGATGCTGCGTTCTTCAATATCCGTAAAACCATGCCGGTTACGGTACAACAGAGTCACGGTCAACGCCCGTTTATGAATCTCCAAGAGTTCCGCTCCTTGCAGCTCGAGATAGGACCCGAGCGTGCGCAGCGTATTAGAGACGCTGTAAAACTCGGGGAGCCGATCGCTCCTGACCCGTTTCGCGGCTCCCTGCCCCTCAAGACTTCCGATGTCCTGGCTGGCGTAGGTGAGTGAGGAGATTAGCCCTTCGCTGCGCAAGCGTTTCTGCCAGTCGCGCAAGGCCGCCAGGAGCGACGTTTCTTTTTCCGGCTTCCCATTCACCACGAAATGATCGCCGAGATACTTTAATTCGAAAATATTGATTCTTTGGGCTTCCAGCGATTGGCCGATGGCCCGAAGCTGGTGATCGTAGGAAATCTTAGCAGCCATAAAATCCTCACGCGGGAACGACTGAAGTTCGAACATTTCGACTTCATAACATTGGTGATTGCCGGAGACAAGAGAAAAATCAGCTTTCTTGACAACCCGTTGGTCGGAAAGTATGGTGGTGCACGAATCGCGACCGCGAATTGCTCAGGAGGAATTCATGGCACGGCCGGAAAAAATAAGCGCGACGGAGAGCGGAGTCCATTACCGCGGCCTGCGCGACTGGCTGGAGCAGGTCGAGAAACTGGGAGAGCTGGAAAAGATCAACGGCGCTCATTGGGACCGGGAAATGGGGGCGATCACCCAGATGTTGACCGAAGGCGGTAAGGGCAAGGCGCCGGCGATCCTCTTCGATGAAGTGCCCGGATACCCGAAAGGATATCGTACGCTCTACGGCCAGTTCTCAACGATCAGGCGGGTCGCGCTGACGCTGGGCTTGCCCCTCGAATACGAGCGCAAGGCCGACGTCGTCAAAGCTTATCACCACCGCATGACCGAGATGAAGTTGATCAAGCCCAAGTTCGTCAAGAGCGGGCCGATCTTCGAGAACGTTTTGGAAGGCGACAAAGTGGACGTGCTCAAGTTGCCGGTGCCGCTGCATCATCAAGCTGACACCCACCGCTACATAGGCACGGCGGACATGTGCGTCACCAAAGATCCCGACGCGGAGTGGTACAACTTCGGCGCCTACCGCTGCCAGGTTTACGACGGGAGAACCATCGGCTGCCAAATCACCGAAGGCAAGCACGGGCGCATCCATCGCGACAAATATTTCGAACGGGGCCAAAGTTGCAAGTTCGCCATCGTGTGCGGCCAGGATCCTTTGCTCTACATGCTCTCGGCGAGTCCGTTGCCTGCCGGAGTGTCCGAATATGATTTCGCCGGCGGCATCCGCGGCGAGCCAGTGGAGGTTGTGAAGGGGCCGTTCACCGGATTTCCGATTCCCGCCGACGCGGAAATCGTTGTCGAAGGCGAGGCGGTGCCGGGACAAAGCAAACCGGAGGGGCCGTTTGGCGAGTGGATGGGTTATTATTCGGATGACGTGGTGCCGCGGCCCTGCGTCAACGTGAAGACCGTCATGTACCGCAACAATCCGATTCTCACCTGCGCGCCGCAGCATAAGCCGGTGGACGAAACCGGTCTGCTCAAAGGCATCGCCGGCGCGGCCGAGATCTGGAACGCCCTGGAAGCCTGCGGCCTGCCGGAAATTCTCGGCGTGTGGAATCACGAAGGCGCGCCGGCGACTCGTTTCACGGCGATCCAAATCCGCCAGCGCTATCCCGGCCACGCGCGCAACGTGCTCCACGTCGCGTCGAACTGCATGGCGGGCGCCTACAATGGTAAATGGACGGTGGTCGTCGATGACGATGTCGACTGCTCCGACATCGATCAGGTGCTATGGGCGATGGGCACGCGCTTCGATCCGGTGACGGATATCGATACCGTGCAGAGGGCCTGGTCGTCGGGACGCGATCCGATGTTTCTGCCCGGCAACTTCAACAACCGTATCCTGATCGATGCCTGCATCCCGTACAACCGAAAGTTGCGCGGCGAGTTCCCGAAAGTCGTCGAAGTGCCGGAAGACTACCGGGCGAAGATGAAGGCGAAGTTTCCGCAAATCTTTAAGGCATAGTTTTCTCTGAGGAGAAACAAGAAAACAAATTTGAAACTCGAAATCCGAAACAATTTCAAATGACCAAAAATCACAATGTCCAAGACCAGCCCGTTTTGAATTTGGTTATTGGGATTTAGATCCGTGAGTTTGTTTCGGTCCGCGGGGCCTCTTTCGATATTCGGATTTCGGATTTTGATTCGGGAATAGCAGGAGTCCAAGATGGGTTTTATGAGTTGGCGCGGAGCGGTGGGAGTGATTAAACCCACTCATCGGCCCGGATCGCTGGAAGAGTTCATCCGGCTGTTGCCGGAGGGAATCGGCGTGGTGCCGCTTTATCTCAATTTTCAGCGCGGAACCGAAGACGAGTTCCGTGGTGCCCTCAATGCCATCGAAGAAAAAGTCGCAGAGCTGGCGAAAGAAGGCGTCGATCTCATTCATCCCGAAGGCGCTCCGCCTTTCATGGTGCAGGGTTTCCGTGGCGAAGAAAAAATCATCAAAGAATGGGAAGCCAAATACAAAATTCCCATGGTCACCGCCGCTCAGACTCAAGTCGAAGCGTTGCGCGCGCTGAAAATCAAAAAATTCGTCGGCGTGACCTATTTCACCGGCAGCGTCAATCACATCACGACGCGCTACTTTCAAGACGCCGGTTTCGAAGTCCTGGCGATGGAAGGGATGGAAGTCGCCTTCGCCGATGTCGGCCGGCTCGCCTCGCAGGAAATCTACGCTCACACGCGAAAAGCGTTTCTGAAGAACCAGAACGCCGACGGTATCTACATGCTCGGCACGGGCTGGCGCTGCCTTGACATCATTCATCTCCTAGAGGAAGACTTGCAAGTGCCGGTTGTCCACCCTGTCCCCGCGCGCGTCTGGGCGGTGCAAAAGCGCTTGCATGTGCGCCAGCGTAAGAAAGGATTCGGAAAACTGCTGGAAGAGATGCCCTAACGAAGGTTCCCCCTATTCGCCTAGATGGCGGTTCGTGAGTCCTTTGCTTCCTATCACTTTACTCTCCTCGGCAGAAAGCCACGGGTGTAAACCCGTGGATGAATGCGAGGTGGGTACCCTCCGAAGCCTTGGCGAAGGAGGGTGCGATTCGGAAGGTTCCACCCTACGAAGCGCGTGGAGAGATGCCTTGGGCTTGTCCGGGGACTCCACATCCCGACCGCGAAACCGCCGGAAGCAGTGCAGTGGATTGATCCGGCTCATCCGAGAATTTGAAAAACCAAATGCAACGTAAACGAGGGAGGGCTTATGAGCAAAGCTGAGCTAAAAAACTTTGGCAAACCGGACGAGGTTCGCGAGTTTCCCAAAGGTCGTCTGGAACTGATCAAGATCGGCGGCGCGACTGTCGGGCGAGCGGTTTTCGAACCGGGCTGGAGATGGGCAACGTCGGTTCAGCCGCTGGCCAAGACCAAGAGCTGCGAGGCGCCGCATTTCCAATATCATGTATCCGGCGTTGTGCGAGTCCGAATGGATGACGGAAGCGAGTTCGATTGCCAACCCGGCGATGTTTCTTTGCTTCCGTCCGGTCACGATGCCTGGGTGGTGGGCGATCAGCCGGCGGTGGTGGTGGATTTTCAAGGCATGATCGATTACGCCAAGTCTACATAATCGGTTCAATGCTCAACGTTCAGTGTTAAAGGTCCCCGCTCCACATCTTGAACTTTGGGGCTTCAGGCTTCCGTGTGGCTAACCGCGGAGGCGCTGAGTACGCTGAGAGGAAATCAGATGAGGATATCATCTTGAACAAACCCTCTGCGAACTCGGCGTCTCTGTGGTGAATACTCCTTCGCAGTAAAGCCGGAAGAACTTAAACTTTGAACCCTTCGACTGTGCTCAGGGCAGGCCTGGAACTTTGAACGGACAGGGACGAGACAGATTTCAATAATATTGCGCAAAACGGTTTTTATGCTGGGAAAGATCCGCGCCGACGGCCGCTGCCCTTGGATCACGCCGAACAATCAAGACTACATCGACTACCACGACAAAGAGTGGGGCGTGCCCGTCCATGACGACCGCGTGATCTTCGAGTTTCTGACGTTGGAAGCGGCCCAGGCGGGTTTGAGCTGGTACACCGTGCTGCGCAAGCGCGAAGCTTACCAGGCAAAAATTCTCGCCGCCGTAAATAACGCGAAACGATTCCTGGAAGTCCAGGAAACATTCGGCAGCTTCGACGCCTACATCTGGCGGTTCGTCGAAGGCAATACTATCGTTCACCGGATCAAGAGATTGAAAGATTTTCCCGCGACGAGCGCCGAGTCGGATGCGCTCAGTAAGGACCTCAAGCAGCGGGGATTTAAGTTCGTCGGGGCGACGATCTGCTATGCGCACATGCAGGCGACCGGAATGGTCAACGACCACGTCGTCGAATGCTTTCGCCGTCGGGAGATCATCAATGGTTACGGAGAACGCGCCGGGTGATCCGGGCGTGGAGCCTCACGGGCAAGCCGGTGCCACCGTCCAGTACGCCCGTGGGGCGGAATCCTGAGCAAGAGCCCCCGGCCTCCGCCTGATCGTTACCCATAAGTTTTGTCTGAACACGGCAGGTGTTGAACATACAACCGATTCTCATCGACCATTCAACACGTGGCAAATTCTCCGTTACCCCTCTTTGGAAAAGAGGGGCCAGGGGAGATTTTTTGCCCTCGCTCGGCTCCTATCTTCCTAGAGGACAGCCCCTCTGCGAGAAAGAAAACCTCCCAACCGCACCAGCAAATCCCCCTTGATCCCCCTTTTCCAAAGGGGGAATAGATAACGGGCAGCCAACTGCCGCCGTCGCTCCCGTGTCCAGCCAAAAAGATATGGGATAGGGTTAGGTCCAAGGCCGGGGATCGAGTCGAAGGGTCGAGTGCATTCTTTTCAATCTTTTAGCCCCAAGACGACTTAAAGTGCTTTGGCCGGGACGCCCGCAGAGGCAAACTGCGTAGTTTGTTTCCCCTTTAAGATAACCGAGTCATTTCATATCCTCCGCCGACTCGCGCCGCCGCCGCGCTTTTCAGCGAACGAGTCAGCCGTCCCCAACTCGAAAATGTCAATCCTGTCAGCGAGCCGTGCAATCTTGTTACGGCGCAGCGCGAGGTTCACTTTTGTAAATCTTTCGCTCGGTAAAACAGGTGAAAAACACACAGCTTTTATCGCCTGTGACTACGAATTCCTTGGCACAATTTGTGCCATACCATTGTGCCAACAGAGGATTCGCGCTGCGCATGGGTAACGGCGCGCCATTTTTTTCACGGTTCTTCTTCTTTGTTTACCAATAGGTAGTAATAGCGGAGGCGTTGTCTTATGCGATTGAGTGTTTTACGCAAAAAGGGCGGCCAAGCCGTGGTTGAAATGACTTTTGGGTTTCTCATTTTTTTTACCATATTCATGTCGATCGTGGAGTTTTCCCATTTGCTCTACGCCAAGGTCACTTTGCAGCATGCGCTCCGTTCCGCGGGCCGCTACATGGTTACCGGCCAAACGCAAAAGGACGGCGACGGAAACGACATCCCGCGCGACCAGATGGTTCACACCGTCTTTTGCGCCAACGTGATCGCCGCCGGCGTCGTGTGCCCGAGTCTCGGCTCGGATTTCCAATTCGAGTGCCTGCCGACGCCCGACACCGCCTGCACGAAGCCCGGAGGCGGTCCCAATCAGACCGTGATGGTTACCGTAAATCTTGCCAAGCCGGCGTTGATGCCTTTCTTCTCCCAGTTTTATCCGACCGGCGGCGTTCCGTTCACTCTGAGCACCACCTGGAGGAACGAACCCTTTGCATAATGGAGGAGGTTACATGACCGCAGCATTCTCGCTAAAGAAGACTATTCAGTCCAAGAAGGGGCAGTCGCTCATCGAGCTGACCCTGATGTTCCCGCTCATGTTGCTTTTGGTTTACGGCGTCGTCGAAGTCGGCCAGATCATCAGCACTTATCTGACGCTGACCCATACCACGCGGGAGGGAGCGAATCTCGCGTCTCGTGGAACCCCCCCCGACACGACCCTCGACGCCATCATCGCCGCCGCGGCGCCGACTATCCGCGATGATAATCCGAGTCAGTGGCGGATCATCTACTCGCAAATCGTACAATCTCCTGGGATCCCCTGTCCGCCCGAACCCTGCACCTACGAGATCAATGCCCAGATCATCCGTGGCAGCATGCCGGAATCGAGCAAAATTGGTCCCCAAGGCGCCACGGTGACCCCCTCGAATCTACCGGGAATCGAAAGCGTAGGCCCTGGTCAAACGTTCAAGGTCATCGAGATGTATTATGACTACGGTCCCAACGTCATAACTTTTATCGGCAACAATATCGACAAGACTTTCTACGACCGAACCATCTTTACCAAAGTAGACGGACAGGCTTAAAGACGAACAAAGTAGGAGCAAAATTATGCGTAGGTTGAACAATCAAAAAGGCTCTTTCATGGTATTTCTTACCTTGAGCTTCGCGCTGCTCGGTACCTTCATCGGCTTTGCCATCGATTTTGGCCACGCCTATCTGGAAAAAGCGCGGATCTCGCGGCTGGTCGACGGCGCGGCATTAGCAGCCGCCAAAGCGTTGAAAGGCCAGTCGGGATTTGAAGACGAGGCCACTCGGGCGGCCTGCGACTCGATGGTGATGAACGGCGCCCCGGTTATCATGGCCGGGCCACTGAGTTGCACAACGACCGAAGGCGCACCTCTTACGGTGGCGTTGAGTTTCTTCGACGTCCCCGTCGAAGGCGGCCCGCCGATCAAACATGTCTCAGTGACCGGCACGGAACCGGTCTCGACGACCTTCTTAAATTTCCTCAGCTGGATGGTCCCGGGCGATTACACCAAGATCAACGTCAGCGCCATGGCCGAAGCGGCGCCGGAACGGCCCATCGACCTGATGCTTGTCCTCGACAGGTCGGGGTCGATGACCGCGACGGACGGAAGCGGGCAACAGAAAATAGTTTCCCTAAAGACCGCCGTAAATGCGTTTCTCGGCTTGTCCAACACTTTTTCGTCGGATGACCGCATCGGTATCGTCAGTTTTGCCACTCGGGGTTGCGGTAATTCAAGTGGGGGGGACTCTACGAGTACGACATGCGCACCCGATCGGGATCTCTATTTTGCCACCAGCGCATATATCAGCCAGCTTCAAGCTACGGTGAACGGGCTCGATGCACTCGGTGGAACCAATACAATGGAAGCGCTCCAAACGGCCCGCGGCCCGCTCGCCGCTGCTTTCAACGATCCTAACAGGGCAACGACCCGAAAGGCTGTGCTTCTAGTTACCGACGGTCAGCCAACGTACATGAGGCGCGCCAATAAGTATGACTGCGAGCATAATCCGAAAACGGGGGCGATATTGCCCTCGCCGGGAGATATCAACGGACCCGCCGTCGGCTGTCTTCATGGTGTGGCCAGTTGGACCAGTGGCGTTTCCACTCCTTACATGCGGAGACGACCTCTCAGCATAGATCCAGCGGTTCGAATTCCGGGTACCCCTCTTACTGACCCGGACTTATATCGGCAAGTGATAAGCTGCACCCGCTCCATGACTGGTTATTGTACGGGAACGGACGGCGCCATGCACGAAGCTAACTTGACGAGAAACTGCGGGTTCGGCAACAGCGCTTGCGCTAGTGGTGGAGCGCACGACATCGTGGTTTTCACCATCGCTATCGGCAAAGTAGATAACGATCAACCCCAGCAGAGCATGGACAAGAACGCCAAGTGCCTTCTGGCACGCATGTCCAACGCGGAACAAATAATTAGTGCTGCAACAGGCGTCATAGAAACTTTGACTTCTGTTTGTACCGGTCAGATTATTACTCTAGACGGTGATACCCATTTCGACTTAACTCAAGGTTTCCCCCCCTGCGGTACCACACCCTGCATCGATGGTACGCAAGAAAAGGGGCGGGTCTACATGATCGATAGCACCGGTAACGTGCAGGCGCAACTACAGACGGTCTTCGACGAGATCGCCAAGCTCCTGAAGCTCCGGCTGGTGATCTAGCATTCGCTCCGTTTCGTTTCTTTCTTGTACCGGCACGGACCGCGTTGAGCGGTCCGCGCCGGTATTTTAGGCTCCTAACCCGTTTTTCTTCACTCGGATCGATATAGGATTTTTTGGATATTCAGGCGTCTGTGTGGCTAACCTGGCCAACGCGATTTCAGTGCAAGGACTCGGAGATTGCACCGCGGAGGCGCTGAGGTCGCGGAGAAAGGTCAGTCGCATGGCTTCTTCTGGCAGGCCGCGGATGAAGCGAATCGCGTGATTCTGGATTGGGTTAACGCGCATCGCTGATTTCGATGACAAAAAATTCCTTCAAGTCTCAGATTATTGAAGCCGTTGCCACTCCCGAGTGAATCTCCTTTTTGACGTTCAATTTCATTGTTTGCGCACGTTTGGTGCCACATCAGTTTTTCTTTCCAGGCGCGCATTTAGACTGAGGCCGTCGATAGGCGCTGTTCCAGTGGCCCGCCGAGTCACAATGGACAATCCAAGGTTGTCACATCTGGCACAGGATTGATCGGTTGACCCGTGTTTTCTGGAAGTTTTCAGTAGATTCGGTTTGTTTTGGACCGGCATGGTTGTTGCGCTATAGCCTGTCAAATTCATTATTAGAGGAGGCGCAATCATGAGAATACGCAGTTCTTTGTGGCTCGTTGCTGCGGGAGTGTTCGCGCTAGTGACCGTGGGGTTCAACTCCGCAGCGATGGCCCAAAAGGTTACCGGAGCGATCTTTACGACTCTGATCGATGGTAGCAGCGTCGATCATAACATCTATAACGCGAAGCAGGATGTTTATCTTAATGGGGGGCCTAACTCGCCGAGCGCCCCATGCACGGCAGCGGGATTACCGGACGGCGACTACTATTTCCAGGTTACCGATCCGTCGGGGAAAATCGTTCTCTCTACCGACCCTATCGAGAAGCGTATGGTACGAGTGCAGGGAGGTATCATCAAATCCTACCTCGGTACTACGCATTCTGTGAGCGTCGGCAAGTGCGGTAGCGTGACGGTTCAGTTGATGCCTTTTGACGATACACCGAATCCCGGGGGTGAGTACAAAGCTTGGATGACGCCAGTCGCCGGGTTCAAAGGATTTCTTCCGAGCAAAAGTAAGACCGACAACTTCAAGGCGCCTGGAGATACCGACATCGATTCCGATGGCGACGGTTTGACCGACGAGTTGGAAAATAGCCTGGGAACTGATCGATTCAACCCTGACTCGGATGGCGACGGTCTGACCGATGGTCAGGAAGTCAACGACTATCACACCAATCCGCTCGTTCAAGACAGTGATAATGATGGCTTGACGGACTTCGATGAAGTGACGATCTTTTTTACAAATCCGAACAATGCGGATACCGATGGTGACGGGTTGTTGGACGGCGACGAAGTGATGATCTTCGGAACCAATCCGAACAATGCGGATACCGACGGCGACAATTTTCCGGATGGTTCGGACGTTTGCCCACTCGATCCTTCAAATACTTGCGGGCCACCAGACGCATAACAACCTATCGCTTTTCTATCTCAGAGGGCCGTCCGTCATGGCAGATCGCCTGGCGGACGGCCTTCTGTTTTTGACCCCGGCTAATTTAACTCCCGGGCGAGGTTCACCATTAATTCTTCGATATCGTCGAGCCAATTCTGGGGCGGCGAGCCGCCGAGGTGGGGCGTGATGATCACGTTGCGGAACTTGAGCAGCGGGTCGGTGGTGTCGCCCGGCTCCTCGTAAAAGGTGTCGAGACCGCAGCCGCCCAAACGGCCGGAAGCGAGCGCATCGCGCAATGCCTCGCGGTCGACCAGGTGCGGCTGGGAGACGTTGATCAAGAATGGACGTGACAGATGGACGTGACAGACTTGCGTTAATTGCATAACGCTAGTCGGCAAGGGAAGCACGGTTCGCATTCGCAGGGTCCACAAGTGTGACACTCAGTCTCTTAGTCAAGAGCCGGCGTGTTTGTTCTCGGCTTTCGACCTGCGATTTGGATTGGAATAGGATTCGAGCTGAAGACCAGTTCGAGAGCGCACCCGCAATGGAGGGATGCGAAGAACTAGAAAAGGCGATCAAAGAATTGCCGCGCGATAAAGAGGTCGTGCAGCTCTGTCAAAAACTCACTGGCGCAAATCCTCTTCCGGCGCGGTGAAAGGGATTGAAATGGAAAAGTAGCCTGTCCCCTTTGATTACATAGGCACACAGATCAGCGAGGCGGGAGAGGCCCGGCCCCCACAAGCGTTTTGAAAAGCTCAATCACTTCAGGCTCGCGCGGGATTTCTCTAATAGCCCTTTCATGATCTTTGGGCAGGAGAGGTGAGGGTTCGTCGCCGGTGAGCTTTTTGTATTCGTGGAAAAATTCGGGGTCTTTATAGGTTTTGCGGAAGGCCTCCTGGAGAATCT
>Ga0209341_10005111_pt1 | contig 11959 bp, 13 predicted proteins | sample RifCSP13_2_FD_184020 | JGI IMG/M metagenome (GOLD analysis project Ga0209341, IMG submission 184020) | Soil microbial communities from Rifle, Colorado - Rifle CSP2_sed 13_2 (SPAdes) (version 2) | ecosystem: Environmental > Terrestrial > Deep subsurface > Rock core/Sediment | place: Rifle...
TGCACAAGGAGTGAAGCGGCTGTGAAGAGCGACGTGGTAAGGACCGTTCCCATGAGCGAGGCGCGCGATGACTTCGCTGGCCTCGTGAACCGAGCGGCCTACGGTCAGGAGCGCGTCGTCCTCATGCGCCACGGCAAGCCCATCGCTGCGATCATCTCGGCCGACGAGCTGGCCTACTTCGAGGAGCTCGAGGACCGCGACGATCTGCTGGCCGCCCAGGCCGCTATCGACGAAGGTGGCGAGACCGCGGCGCTCGACGAGGTGGAGCACGCCAGGAGCCGGTGAGCTACGACGTCCGGCTCGTACCCGAAGCGGTCCGCGCGCTCGACCGATTGGATGACCGGACGCGCCGCTCGATCACGCGCGCGCTCCGCCGCCTCGCAGAGGATCCGCGGCCGCCGGGCAGCCGACGGCTCAGCGGTGAGGTCCTGGTCGACCGCACACGTCATCCGGCCTGGCGGATCCGGGTCGGCCAGTACCGAGCCGTCTACGTGGTCCTCGAGCAGCGGGTGATCGTCCTCGTCGTGCGCATCGCCCACCGGCGCGAGGTTTACCGACCCTGACCACGGCTGCGTACCACCGGCCACCGACGCTGCTTGACGATGGCTCCGATGACTGCATACGATTACCGTGTGAAGAGGCATACCACGATCGACCTCGACGTCGACCTGCTCCGCGAGGCCCAGGCGGACCTCCGCACCCAAGGCATCTCGGAGACCATCCACGCTGCGCTGGCCGACGTGGTCGCCCGGCGCCGGAGGGCTCGCCTGGCGCAGTTCGACTTCGTCGATCTGACCCCCGAGGCGCTGGAGGCCATGCGCTCGGCCCGCACGTACCCGATCCGGCGGCCCTGATGGAGCTGGCCGACACGAGCGTGTGGGCGCGGAAGAGTCATCCGGCGGTCAGCGCCTGGTTCCTCGGCGCGCTCGAGACCGGCGAGATCGCGGGCTGTGACATGGTGGCGCTGGAACTCCTCCACTCGGCGCGCGACCCCGCCGAGTTCGAACTCATCGAGGACGGCCTCCTCGGCCTCCCGTGGGTGACCAGCGAAGCGGCCGACTGGCAGCGCGCGCGGGAGATCTATCGCGCGGTCGGACACCGGCCGAGACAGGCGCAGCGGAGGGTCAAGCATCCCGACCTCCTCATCGCCGCCGCCGCCGAACGCGCCGGTCTGACCCTGGTCCACTACGACGCCGACTACGAGCTCATCGCCGAGATCACCGGGCAGGCTGTCCGCTGGGTCGCCCCGCGCGGCTCCCTCTGACCGACGGTGACCGCCCGGGCTCTCCTGGCTCAGCTGCGAGTCGAGCTCGTCCTCATGTCACGGCGGGGCGAGGCGTTGCTGGTGACGCTGGCCGTGCCGCCGGCGCTGCTCGTCTTCTTCGCGTCGGTGCCGCTGCTGCCGAGCGGGGACGAGGCGCCGATCTCGTTCCTGCTGCCGGGCATGATCGCCCTGGCGGTCATGGCGGCGGCGATGGTATCGCTGGGCATCGGGACGGCGTACGAGCGGTACTACGGGGTGCTGAAGCGGCTCGGGGCGTTGCCCGGGTCCCGCCTCACTCTCGTCGTGGCCAAGACGCTGGCCGTGCTGGTCGTCGAGGCCGTCCAGATCGCCGTCCTCGTGGCCGTTGCGATGGGGTTGGGGTGGGCGCCGACCGGCGACCCGATCGCCGTGGTGGTCGCCCTCGTTCTCGGCACGGCCGCCTTCGCGGGCATCGGCCTGTGGATGGCCGGCACCCTCCGCGCCGAGCTGACCCTCGCCCTCGCCAACGGACTGTTCCTGGCATTCCTCCTCCTGGGCGGCATCGTCGTCCCGACCTCGCACCTGCCGGGCGTGCTAGCGGACCTCGCGCCCTGGCTCCCCGCGGCCGCCCTCAGCGACGTGCTGCGGGAGGCGCTGGCGGGTAGAGGCTTCGCCCTGGGCCCGCAGGCCCTGCTGGCCGGGTGGGCGGTGGTCGCGCTGGTCGGAGCGGGCCTGACCTTCCGGGTCGAGGAGTGACCGACCTTCCGGGCGGATTCGACAGCCAGTGGTGGCTCAGGACCCGGTGACGCTATCCTGGCGAGGGATCAGGGAGGGCACTGGACTGATGGGTCGATCTCAGGTCGTCGCGGTTCTCGCCCTATTCGTATGAAGCTCGAACCCGGCGCCTGGGAGCGGCTGGTCACGCGGGGCCTCGCCGCATCGCTCGATGCAGCGAGAGATCTGGTCACCGAGATCGTGCGGATTGACCCGGCAGAGGCGCCGATTCGAGTCACTCAATACCTGGCGCCACTGGTAGAACGAACACTCCGATCAATCCCCGAGTCTGACAGCGGTGCCCGCATTGCGGTCGCCAACGCCCTACTCACCTTGCTTCGAGATGCTGCGCCGCGCACTCTCGAATCGTCAGACGATCAGGTCGATGAGCCTGCGCGAATGCTCTATTCGGTCTACCCACAGTCGGCATTTGGAACTGGAGCGCGACCTAATCGCCCAACAATCCCGCTGAGCGACACTGCTCTTCTCACCAACGCAACCGACGAGCCAGCTATTGGAAGGGAGATCCAACTCGAGCTGGAGACAGCAGACGACGTCGATCTCCTCTGCGCGTTCGTGCGTTTCGAAGGCGTTCGAATCCTCGAGGACCAGCTGCGCGCCCTTGTCGAACGCGGGGGCAAGATCCGGGTCGTTACAACGACGTACCTTCAGAGCACGGAGCGACGGGCTGTCGACATGCTCATCGACCTAGGCGCCCAGGTGAAGATCGCGTACGAGCTTGAGGCAACCCGATTGCACGCGAAGGCGTGGCTCTTCAAGCGTCGGACAGGCTACTCAACGGCCTTCATTGGTTCCTCGAACCTGTCGCGCACCGCCCTTCTCGATGGTCTGGAGTGGAATGTCCGCCTGTCAAGCGTGGCGACTCCAGAGCTCATTCGGAAGTTCGAAGCGACCTTTGAGAGCTACTGGCAGGCCCAGCGGTTTGAGAGCTACTACCCGGAGCGGGACACCGAGCGCCTCGATCGTGCTCTTGTCCATGACCGGGCCAGCGACTACGGCCCTTCGTTCCTCACGCTGGACGTTGAGCCTAGACCGCTCCAGCGGCGCATCCTCGAAGAGCTGGAGGTCGAGCGAGAGCGTCACAACCGGTGGCAGAACCTAGTCGTCGCCGCGACCGGCACCGGGAAGACCGTGATCGCCGCCCTCGACTACCGCCGCGTGAGCGAAGCCAGATCACTGCCAGACCGCTCGTCGCAGACCGCCTATCCGCGTCTGTTGTTTGTCGCGCATCGGCGCGAGATTCTCTCTCAGACGCTCGCAATGTTTCGGACGGTATTGCGTGACGGTTCGTTCGGGGAGCTGTATGTCGATGGACACCGGCCCGACGAGTGGAGTCACGTCTTCGCCTCTGTGCAATCGCTCGAGCATCTCAGCCTTGGCTCTGTCGACCCGCGCTACTTTGATGTTCTGATTATCGACGAGTTCCATCATGCCGCTGCGCCAACCTATCGTCGGCTGCTCGAGCATTTCAAGCCATCGCTCCTGTTGGGGCTGACGGCTACCCCTGAGCGAACGGACGGTGAAAGCGTCCTCGATTGGTTCGGCGGCCGAATGGCCAGCGAGGTCCGGCTCTGGGAGGCAATCGACGAGGGCGAGCTCGTCCCGTTTCAGTACTTCGGCATTCACGACGACGTCAGCCTTGCAGCAGTTGAGTGGAAGCGCGGCGGGTACACGCCGGCGGGACTTGACTCCGTCTACACCGGCAACGACGCCCGGGTCGCCAAGATCCTTCAGGCTCTGCGTAGGCGAGTTGCCGACGTTTCGAAGATCAGAGCGATTGGGTTCTGTGTGAGCGTCGAGCACGCGCGGTTCATGGCCAGGAAGTTCGACGAATCCGGCATCCCGGCAGTTGCGGTCACCGGAACAACGGAATCGGATGAGCGCGAGGATGCGTTGCGGCGCCTTAGGAGGCGAGATCTCAACGTGGTGTTTGCCGTCGACATCTTCAATGAGGGCGTTGACGTCCCTGAGGTAGACACCGTCCTCTTCCTCAGACCCACCGAGAGCGCGACCCTCTTTCTGCAGCAGCTCGGGCGCGGATTGCGCCGGGTCGAGGGGAAGGCTGTCCTGACCGTCCTCGATTTCATCGGTCGCCAGCGGGCCGAGTTTCGCTTTGACCGACGGTTCCAAGCAATGACGGGGCGCACTCGCAAGCAGACGGAGGGGGACGTCGAGGATGGCTTCGGCTTCCTGCCGGCGGGGTGCCATATCGAACTGGACCGCGTTTCGCGGGAGGTCGTCCTCGAGAACATCAGGCTTGCGATCAGGGGACGACTTGACCGGCTCGTCGTGGAACTCCGCCAGACCGGCGATCTCAGCCTGCGAGAGTTCCTCGAAGCATCTGGCGCGGAGCTCGAAGACGTGTACAGGCCTGGGCGCTCCTGGACGACACTGCGTCGACGCGCCGGGTTCGAGCAATCCGTTCCGGGACCAGAGGAGGATTCCCTGGTCTCCTCGCTGAGCCGCATGCTCCATGTTGAAGATCGACTACGAATTGCCGAGTGGACCAGACTCCTGCATGAACTGCCGTCCGGTTCTGCCGGATACGACCCGCGAGTCGTCGCCATGTTGTATGTGGACCTGTGGGGAGCGAGGAGGAAGGGAGACTCAGCGAAGGCGGCGATCGGGCGATTGCGGAGACATCCTGCGATCGTCGGCGAGTTGCTCGCCTTGTTGGAGGTGCTCGATGACCGGGCGCACGTACTCACTCGCCAGATCCAGGACGCTCGGGAGTTCCCGTTAACGCTCCACGCTCGCTACTCTCAGGACGAAGCTCTGGCCGCAGTCGGAGCGTCTACGCCCGAGGCTCCTCGCCACATCCGTGAAGGCGTGTTCCGCGATCGTCAGAGTGGCACCGACCTGTTCTTCGTGACACTCCAGAAGTCGGACCGCGAGTTCTCACCGAGCACACGCTACCGTGACTTCGCCATCTCTCCGACTCTCTTTCATTGGGAGTCCCAAAGCACGACGTCCGTCAATTCGATCACGGGACGCAGATACCAATCGGCGACCGCACAGCCTTTGCTCTTCGTCCGAAGAACAAAGCGCACCGACGCCGGCCTCGCCGCGGCATTCACCTACCTGGGGCCGGCCACCTATGTGCGCCATGAGGGGAGTCTGCCAATGGCGATTACATGGCAGCTTCGCCACGCAATGCTGGCCGAGTTGTACGAGGAGGCGGCGGTCGCTGCCGTGTAGGGCCAAGGCCTGAGCGCAAGGTAGACGGGAGCTGGGGATGTCCGAGACCAGAACCAATGCCACTCAGCAGATCATCGTCCTCCTGCAGCGCGTCGGATACCTCGAGGGCGACATTGAGTCGGCCGCGCGGGACGGTGGCGGCTCGATGCGGGAATACGCCCTCGACGTCCTCAAACCCGGTGAGGTGCCCGAGCCCGACCTCGTGGATTGGGAGGCTGTGGCTGACTCGTTCGACCGTCGGGTTTTCGATCCGTTGGGACCCGCCGTGACCCAGCGGACGTTTGCCGCCCGGTATGTGGTCGCCTTCCTGACGAAGCGCGAGGCTGAGCTCGTCGAGGCCTTCGTCCAGTTCCCCACCCGCAACGCCGAGGCCATCCATGGGTACGAGGAGGCCACCGGCAGGGTCGTCTCGGCGGACGACCTCGCCAGCCTGAACATGGCGGTCGCGGCTCTCGACAAGGCGGTCGCTATCTTCGAGGCTGGGGAGTAGATGGGCGAACGCGTTGAGATCGAATACCTACTCCTGGCCGACGCCGTCCAAGTGATCGACGGGAAGATCTACGTCACCGGCGGCGGCTTCGACACGATGCTCGTGCCAGCGGTTCCCCAGACCATCTCGCTGGCCATCGCCTGCGGCGTGTTGATCCCGTGGGGCGAGGCGGAGAAGGAGCAAACGCTGTCCGTTTCCGTCGCGACCGCGGGCGGTCGGGCGCTGGCACCTTCGCATCGGCAGACGTTCCGGACCGGCCGGGCACCGGGCCTCCTTCCCAACGCCCCGGTCCACGTTCCGTTCGCCATCACTTGGGAGCTCACGTTCCCCGACTACGGCCGATACGCCGTGATCGCGACGGTGGACGCCCGCCGCGACGCGGAGCGACGGCTCGAGTTCTCGGTGCGCCCCGCTCCGGGCGCCGAGCCCATCATCTCCGAGGAGGAGATGAACGTGATCGACGAAGAGCTGTCCGCCGGGATGTAGGTTCGCGCGAAGCCACCCGACCTCGGCTCGGGCCTCGGACGGCTATCCTTCGCACCGAACGCCGACACGGCGTTCGCCTATCCAGAGCGGCCCGAGAGTCCTGGCTCGATGACGGCCCGGCAACCGGCCTCGCGACCCTCACGCGGCACGGTGCCACGACCAGCCTGGCCCGACCTGGCGACCCGGGGGCGGGCAGGACTGATAGGAGTCGAGGGATGTTCTCCGAGACACCCGTTCCCGTGCTCTGTCGGCAGGGCTGGCACGCTCGACTGAGCGAAGACGGCGTCACCTATGTCCGCTTCGGCACCCGCATGAGCGACCCGAACGGGACGTACATCTACCGCATCGGCCCGATCCCGGACGACCGCTCCTGCACGACCATCTGGTGCTACGGCGACAACGGCGTGGCCTGGACGTGCAGCCTGTGCGGCCGGCCGATCGTCGGGCTCAGGCCCGTCCCGGCCGCCTGAGGCCGCTCGCTCAACCCCAGAGCTTCCGCCAGAACCCGGCCTTCAGGAGGGCGCGCCCGACCAGCTTGTTCTTGATGCGCCTGCGGGCCATGCCCGGATAATAGGCCGGTGGCGGACGCCCCCTCCCCGACCCTCCTCTCGACGTCCCAACCTGCCGCGCTGACGATGCACGCCCGGCGGGCCGCAGGGTCGCTCGTCGGCCGGCCGGTCGAGATCGCCGCCCTGCGCCAGGAGCTCGCGGCCGTGCGCGAGGGTCGGCTGAGCGCGGTGACCGTGGAGGGCGAGCCGGGCATCGGCAAGACGCGGCTGCTGGCCACCCTGGCCGAGCTCGCCGAGGCCGACGGGTTCATCCCCATCGCCGTCACCGCCGACGAGGAGCTGAAGGCTCCCCTCCTCATCGCCCGGGCCATCTTCTCGTCCGCGGCGGCCCGCGAGGCGGTGGCGGGTCGCCCCGAGGCCGAGGCGCTGACCCGCGCCCTCGACGCCGTCTCCGGCCGCGTCGAGCCCGGCTTCGAAGCGCAGCCCCGCGACGAGCGCCTCCTGCGCACGTTCGACCTCGCCGTGCTCGGCCTCCAGGCCCTCGGGCGGATCGCGCCGGTGGCCATCCTGGTCGACGACGCGCAATGGTCGGACGAGGACTCGCTGCGCATGCTCCGCTACCTCGTCCGCACGGGCAGCGGCACGCCACTCTTCCTGGCCCTGGCGGTGCGCCCCGAGGAGACGGCGCTCGTTCGCGAGGCCGTGACCCTCATCGCCGACATGGAGCGCATGGGCCTCGTGCGCCGGCTGCGGCTCGCGCGCTTCAACCAGCCCGAGACGGGCCAGTTCGCGCGCCAGCTGCTCGGCGGCGAGGTGGAGCCCACGACCGTGGCCACCATCCATGCCCAGTCGGAGGGGGTGCCCTTCATCGCCGAGGAGCTCGTCCGCGCGTACCGCGAGGCCGGCATGCTCCAGCGCATCGACGGCGTCTGGACGGCGGCGAAGAACGCCGACCGCCTCGTCCCGTCGGCCGTGCGCACGCTCATCGAGCGTCGGGCCGCCCGCCTCGAGGAGCCGACCCGCATCCCCCTCGCCCAGGCCGCCATCCTCGGTCGCGTCTTCAGCCTGCGCGACCTCAGCACCCTCCGGGACCAGCTCGGTGAGGCGGTCACCGACCCGGCCGAGCTGGCGGAGCTCCTCCAGCCTGCCGTGGAGGCCGGGCTGCTCACCGCCCGGCCGGGCGATCCCCACGCCGATTACAGCTTCCCGCACGAGCAGGTGCGCGAGCAGGCCGTGGCGGCACTGTCAGTGGCCCGCCAGCGGACGGTCCACGAGGCCATCGTCGCGATGCTCACCTCTGGCGGGGAGCCGCCCGCGGGGAGCCTCCAGATGATCGCTCTGCACGCGCGCGCGGCGGGCAACGCGGAGCTGGCCGGGCAGTGCTCGCTCGCCGCGGCCCGGGAGGCGCTCTCCTCCAACGCGCCCGAGGAAGCCCTGCGCATGGTCGGGCTCGGCCTGGACTCGGCGAACAGCGCCCAGGACCGGGTCGCGCTGCTGCGCGTCCAGGACGACGCGCTCGCCGCCCTCCATCGGCCCGACGATCGGCTCCGCGTCCTGGCCGAGATGGAGGCGCTCGCCGGTGCGCTCGGCGATCCGGCGGTCGAGCTCGAGACGACGCTCCGCCGTGCCGCCGCGTACCGCCTGCTCGACGACAAGGAGCGGGCGGCCGACCTCGCCCGCCAGGTGCGCGCCCGGGCGGCCGCAGCCGGCGACCGGCGCAACGAGCTGGCCGCCTGCCTCGAGCTCGGCCAGGCGCTCCTCGGCAGCTCGATCGGGGAGAGCTTCGTGCCGGTGGAGAGCGAGATCGACAGCGCCGGCGCGGCGGAGGCCTACGAGCGGGCGCTCGCGCTCGCCACCGAGCTGCACGACGAAGCCAGTCTCGCGGCCGTGACCCGCGAGCTCGGCGTCATCGACATGGCCCGGGTCCGGGTCGAGGTGTTGCGCCTCCGCACGAGCGGCGCGGTGCCCGAGCACCTCAACACCTACGAGCCGATCGTCCAGCCACTCACCGCGGCCCGACAGCGCTTCTCGGCCGCCCTCGAGCTGTACGAGAAGCTGGGCGACCGGCGCGGCATCATGCTCGCGATCATCTCGCTGGCCTACTCGACGTGGGGTGCCGAGGGGACCTTCGGCTCCGCCAAGCACCTCGAGGCCATCCGCCGGTTGAATACCCTGCAGGAGGCCCTCACCTCCGAATCCGAGCGCGCACACGGCGAGGCCGAGCTCCTCTACAGCATCCACGTGTATGCGCGGGCCTCCGGCTTCCCCGACCTGGGCCTGGCGCGCGGCCTGCAGGCCTATCGGGCCGCCCGAGATGTCGGGGACCGTGGCCTCGAGTTCATGGCGGCCGGCGGGATGGCCCAGCTGCACCTGCTGCTCGGCGAGACGGCCGAGGCGGGCCGCTGGCTCGATCAGGCGGCCGCGGCAGCGGCCAACGAGCCGACGCCCCTGCGCGCCCGTGCGCTGGAGCTGTGGCGGGGCCGGTGCGCAGCGCGGGCAGGCGACGCCGAAGCGATGACCCAGCACCTGACCCGGGCGGCCAGCCTGGCGACCGAGCAGGGCCGGCCCGCGGCGCGCGCCGAGGCCCTCGCCTGGCTCGCCCTCGAGAGCGCCCGGCTCGGGGCTCGCGACGGGGATGAGCGCCTGCTGGCCGCCGCTCAGCAGGCCGCCGGCGAGCTCCAGGCGCTCGCGTCCACGCTCCCCGGACAGCCGGGCTGGCCCGTCTTCGCAGCCGCGGCGCTCGTCGAGGTCCTCCTCGCTCGGGGTGACGAGGCGGGTGCTGTCGCCATCGCGGGCCCAGTCTTCGCGTACGCGGCAAGCGAGCTCCTGAGCCAGACGGGGGTCGCCGCCCTCGTGAGCTACACGGGGATCGTGGTTCCCATCGCCCGGGCGCTGGCCCATTCTGGCGATGCCCCCCAGCGGGATCTCCTGCGAACGCTTGCGGGGCAGGTCGTCGGCCTCGTCGCCGAGCGCACCGCGGATGCCGACGTCTTCCGACGCTGGCTCTCGGTGCCCGAGCATGCCGAGCTGTCCGAGATCGCGGGCGGCGTCGAGGCCGCCCGCGCCGTCGTGCGCGCGATGCCCGAGACGATGATCCAGCAGCGCCTGCCGGTCCTACCCCTCGATCTGACCGAGGACGAGTCGGCCCTGATGCGACTGATGATGGAAGGGCGCACCGACTTCGAGATCGCCCGCGAGCTCGGCGCGGAGGAGCCGGACGTGACCCGCCGACTGGCCGCCGTCTTCGCCAAGATCGGCGCTCCGAGCCGCTCGGTCGCGACCCTCTACGCCTTCATGGCGGACATCGTCTAGCCATGCTGCGCGTGCAGGTCGACCGCTCGCGCTGCATCGGGGCGGGCAACTGCGTCTACCTGGCCCCGACCGCGTTCGACTGGAAGGAAGGTGAGTACCACAAGGCCGACGTCGCCGACATCACGAGCGTCGACGAGGAGCAGCTCCGCGAGGCGGCCTACGCCTGCCCCACCCGGGCCATCGGCGTCGAGGAGGTCGAGGAGCTCCTGCCCTGGCAGCTGCGTGGCCGGGCGATCGCCAGCCGACGCGTCGTCAAGACCTTCATGTTCACCGACATCGTCGGCTCGACCAACCTCGTGAGCGCCATCGGCGACGAGGCCTGGGAGGGCATCCTGCGCTGGCACGACGAAACGCTGCGCGCCCTCTTCGCCGCCCACGAGGGCGAGGAGGTCGTGGCCACCGGCGACGGCTTCTTCGTCGGCTTCGACAGCCCCGAGGCCGCTCTCGCTTGCGCGGTCGCCATCCAGCGCCGTTTCGCCGACCACCGCCGTCAGGCGGGCTTCGCCCCTGCGGTGCGCATCGGCCTCCACGCCTCGGGAGCCACGCAGATCGGCAAGAACTTCGCCGGCAAGGGCGTCCACGAGGCAGCCCGCATCGCCGCCCTCGCCGAGGGCGGCCAGATCCTGGCCAGCGTCGATACGGTCGCCGGCACGCGCTTCCCATTCCGCGACCAGCGCGACGTCACCCTGCGTGGCACGACCGAGCCGATGGAGATCGCCACGGTCGACTGGTCCTGACCGGCCGATCGACCGGTGGACCGAGACACTCCGCGGTCGGCGATCGCGCGACCTGATCCGGTGCCCGACGAGGCGGTGCGTGCGTCCCGTCGGCGCCTCCTCCTCGACATGGTCGGCATCGTCGCCTCGGTCGCCGGCTTCGGGATCGTCTTCGGGCTGACGGCGCGTGGCGCCGGCTTCTCGATCGTCGAGACCGTAGCCTTCTCGACCATCGTCTTCGCCGGCTCGGCGCAGTTCGCGGCTGCCGGGATGGTCGCGGCCGGCTTCGCCTGGCCGCAGATCGTGCTCCTCACGGGACTCATCAACGCGCGGCACCTGCTGTACTCCGCGGCGCTGGTGCCCTGGCTGCGCAGGCGGCCACGTCCCGAGCGCGCCGCCATGGCCCACGTCCTGACCGACGAGGCCTTCGCCCTATCGCTCGTCCACTTCCACCGTCTCGGGTTCGCCGACCGACCGGGCTACTGGCTCGCGGCGATCGGGGGCGTCTTCGTCCCCTGGAACCTGGCCACGCTCGCCGGGTACCTCGGCGGTCAGGCCGTGGCGGACCCCGTCACGCTCGGGCTCGACGTCGTCTTCCCCGCGGCCATGGCCGGCCTGGCGGTCGGGCTCGTGACGGGGCGGCGCGAGGTGGTCGCGCTCGTCACCGGCGTCTCCATCGCCCTCGCCGCGGCGCTCACCGTCGACCCGTGGGTCGGGATCGCCGCGGGAGGGGTCTTGGGACCGGCGATCGGACTACTGATGCCGCGCCGATGAGCCTCGAGCTGGTCGGGCTCGCCCTCCTGATGCTCGCCGTGACCTACCCGGCGCGGGCCATCCCGCTGCTCGCCCCGCGGTTCGAGCGGCTGCCGCCGCTTGCCCTGGACTACCTGCGCCTGGTCGGCCCGGCGGTCCTGGGAGCGATCGCCGTGAGCGACGTCCTCGTGGGCGCCGGGGCCGATAGCCGCCCTGTGCTCGTCGTCGGCTGGGAGTCCGTCGCAGTCGCGCTCTGCGCGGCGCTCGTGGCATGGCGCCGCAACCTGGCCCTCGGGCTCCTCGTCGCCGTTGCCCTCATCGCCGTCCTGCGGGCCGTCGGGATCGCGTGAAAAGCAACGACCCTGAGGGCCGGCTCAGGGTCGTCTGGTCAGTATGCGGATTGGTTGCGGGGGAAGGATTCGAACCTCCGACCTTCGGGTTATGAGCCCGACGAGCT
>Ga0209341_10005113_pt1 | contig 11955 bp, 10 predicted proteins | sample RifCSP13_2_FD_184020 | JGI IMG/M metagenome (GOLD analysis project Ga0209341, IMG submission 184020) | Soil microbial communities from Rifle, Colorado - Rifle CSP2_sed 13_2 (SPAdes) (version 2) | ecosystem: Environmental > Terrestrial > Deep subsurface > Rock core/Sediment | place: Rifle...
CGCGGCGGACGGAACCGTCTACGCGGTTTACCTCGCGGATGTCTCGTTTTCTGAGAACCGCGCCAGTCTGCGATACGCCCTGCGCACCGCCAGCGGGTGGCAACGCGAAACGGTGGAGGGTCCCCCTGGGATGAAGGGCTTTTTCCCAACAATCGTTCTGACCTCCGGGGGTCTGCCGCAAATCGGGTTCCAGAATTGGGGACAACACGGGTCAGACCTAGACTTGAGGTACGCCGCGTACGACGGCACCGCATGGGCTTTCGAGACCGTGTACGACGCTCCGGTCCTGGGTGTCCAGTTCCCTAGCTTTGCGATTGACGCGTGCGATCGTCCGCACACTGCATTCTTCTCCAACGACGACCGAGGCGTGATGTACGCGACGAAGGGCGAGCCGTGTGACTCGGGAGCGGATCTGCCCGCTAATCAGAAGCGCGAAGCGATGCAGCGCGTGAAGGCGCTCAAGGAGCGGGCGGTCGACCGCGGGGATTGGCGGTTCCGCGGGAACCTAGACTCCGCGGAGCGGTCCGTCTGGAAGAGCCTCGGCTACGCGGATCCGTTCCGACCAGTCTGGATCACCGCCAACGCGGGCGCGGGTGTCTCCGTGGCGCGAAACCGCCACGACCGCATCGACCTCGTTCTCGGTCCCTCGTGGATGCCGCGGTTAAACGGGTACGACGCGGTCCGCATGACATGGGAGAACGGCGACGTCACCACCGCGGACTTGCCGTCGGGTTGGCCCCGACGCCCGCTGCGGTACCACGACGAGGCGTGGGTTGACGGCTGGGAGCAGGAGCTCTCCATTGGTTCGAGCGGGGACCTGAGGACGGGGCGGGTGACGCTCACCGTCCGCGCCCGCGACGCGAGCCTCGGCTTCACCCTATCCCTGGACGCGGACCCCGTCGCGACCTTCTCCTTCACGTACGACGTCCGCCCGTGGTGGATCGACGCGTCGCACCTCGACCCGAAGCAAGGTCACAAGGTGTTCGATCTCGAGCGGAGGGCGGTGGAGTGCCTCATCACCTCCGGTGCACGGAGTGGCGGCGGCGACGACGACGGGGACGACGATGACGATGGGGACGGGGACCGGGATGGCGGAGTCGGCGTCCTCCACGGGGACGACGTCCGCAAAGAACGCGGCGCTTGCCGCCACCGCGACGACGATGACGATGATCATGACGAGGGGGACGAGGACGACCGGCGGTCCAGGGAAGCCCGCACCCCGCGCTGCCGCCTCACCCCCCGCCTCTGGTCGGACGCGGAGCGAGCGGAGCTCGACGAGGCGTGCGCCGCAATCGCGAACCTCCTCGTGGAGGCGGACGAGGGCCTCGCTCGCACCGCGCTCGGGGACGCGATGGACACGCCGGTCCGGGACCCGCGGAACCTGGGGAGGGTCGATCGGGAGATCGAGAGGGCCGAGCGGGCCCTCGCGAGAGCGAAGGAGGCGTGGGACCGCCACGCGTACAGCGACGGGATTGGCCTCTTCGGCATGGCGTGGGAGCACGCGCAGCGTGCGATTAGGCTGGCTGGCCGCTAGCCTGGGCGGGACACTCTTCTCTGCATCAGCCAGACGTGTCGATCGAGGCGACCACGCGGGGGCATTCTCGGCGACTTCGCCGACCTCAAAAAGGCCGTGCACGACGTCCTTTCGGAGTACGACCACAGGGACTGAAACGCGTTCCTGAAGTATCCGACCGTGGAGAACATCTGCGAGCTGATCCACGGGCGGCTCAAGGAGAAGATGACCTTCCCGTTCCGCGTGCGCGTCTGGGAGGGCCACGGGAGGTGGGCGGAACTTTGAGGACCGTCACGCGGGCCCTGGCGAGGAAGCGAAGGCGCTCCCACCTCGGGACGCTTCGGGGGACCGGATCGTTCTCGGAGCGCGACGACTCGGCCGATTGACCGGCGAAGGGTTTTTTGGCGGCGGTGCGTTCGCCATCCGATGGCCGGACTCCTCGATGCGGTCGATGCGGAAGTTCGAGGAGACTTTGCGAAAGCGGCGATCGCGTACGCGACTCTCACAGAACATGGTTCGCCCCTCGACCGGATCGGGATCTACCAGGCGCTCGCTCGGTGCTACGAGAAGATGGGGCATCTCGCCGACGCGGCCCCATGGCGTCGGAAGGCCGCCCAAGGGTACATGCTCCTTCCAGACGAGGAGATGCCGAAAGACGAACGACGGTACTACGCGCTCGTGGAAGCGCGAAACGCCGTTCAGGATTTGGCGGCGCGCCCCGAAGACCTGAAGGAGGTGACCGAGGAGTACCGCCATATTCTCGCGGAAAACTGGAAGGCCGGCCCCGAGGGGCTCACGCACGAAGGGTTGTTCGGCGCCCTGTTCTTCCGCGCCCATGGGGACTGGGTCACCGCCGCCAAGTACTTCTTCGACACCGCGGAGGCGATGAACGAGCAGGCCGTAGGGTCCGACGATACGGGCCTGAAACACACCGCACTCGTGAGCTACGAGCTCGCGGAAGAGGCGGCGACGAAAGCGGGGCGCCCCGACGTCGCTCGCGTGGCAGCGCTCCGGGCGACCGCTCTCCGGGGCGGGCCGAAACCCCAGAAGCTCGGGGGCCTCTGAATGTGCACCCTGATCGCGCTGCTCGCCACCGTCCCCGGGTACCCCCTGGTCGTCGCCATGAACCGGGACGAGTTCTACGACCGCCCGTCCCTCCCGCCAGAACTCCGAGAGGGCTCGAGGAGGATCGTGTGTCCACGGGACGAAAGGGCGGACGGGACGTGGATCGGCGTGAACGCCGAGGGCCTCGTGGCGGCGGTGTCGAACCGATTCGCGGGGCCACCGGACCCGAAGGCACGGTCCCGCGGCCTGCTCTGCCTGGAATCGCTGGCGAGGCGCGACGTGACGGAGGCCGCGATGTTCGCCTCGGAGGCTGCGGAGACCGCGGCGTCCTACAATCCGTTCAACCTTTTCCTCGCCGACAGAAATCGTATCGCGTGCACGGGCCACGAGGGAGGCACTTGGACGGTCCACGGGATGAGAGGGCTCAACGTCCTCACGAACGCGGGACTGAACGCGGGCGACCCCCGCGCGCTATGGGTCATCGAACGGCTGGAATCCACGTCCTTCGACTCCCTCGACACCGCGGTGGCGGCGATGCGTCATGCGCTCGCGGACCACACGGACGCGGGCGGACGGGCGATCTGCCATCACGGGGACAAGACGGGGACGCGGTCGCAGACGACCATCGCACTCAGCGAGGCGGGCTGGGGGCGCAACTGCCTCTGGTACGCGGAGGGCCCGCCGTGCACCGCCAAGGCGGCGGACCTGAGCGACCGGTTCCGGTGAATCCGACGTACGCTCATCTGCTGCGCAGAGCGCTCAGCCCGTCGTGATCTTGATTGCGAGGACCGGGCATGCGGTCTCGCACGCCATGCAGTCGATGCAGTCCGTCTCACGGACCGGGTCCGCCTTCGCCTCTTTGATCATCGGCGGGAGATCGGGGTGCATTTTGTGGGGGTTCGTTCCCGGAGTGTCGAACCACTCGAAAACCTCGACGGGGCACACCTCGATGCACGAGCCGTCCCCGATGCAGATATCGAAGTCGACGGCCACGTGCGTGCCGTGAATTCCGGTGACCTCCGGCGGCTCGACGGGGCCCCAGACGTCGTGCTCATAGTGCTTGTCGACGACCTGACGTTTCTGCTGGAAGTCAGGGTCGATCGCGACCATCGCGCGCCACTACCCATAATGCCGTAATAAACCTTGTTCGCGAAACGCGCGAGGCGGTGTGAACGCCCCAGTCAATCGAGAAACGGAGCGTCGTGCGACGCCGCCGTGGACCTCACAGGAGCCCGTGCTTGCCCAGGGCTCGGAGGCGGCGGACCATCGCTTTGCGGACCTGCGGCTCCGTCATGCCGCAGGGTTGGAAGTCCAGGATCTCTTGAGAGTGGCGGCCATCGTGGATGAGGTGCGCAGCCGGCATATGGCCAAACGATTCGATTGCGTTGTCGGGCGCGCGGAACTGGAGGCGGGCGAGGTCCCGTCCGACCTCCTCGGGATCCCGCGTGAGTTCGTTCCACTCGCGCCGGAACTCCAGCGCTTCCGCGAGGTCCCTCTCGCGGCGCGTCACGACGAGCTCGAGGCCGCGCCCGGCGACGAGTATCTCTTCGTGCGGGAGGTTGCACTCCACCGCGAACCGACGTGCCGCCGGAATGTCCTCGGGCCGACGCACCTCGACGACGCCACGCAGACCCTCGACGAGGTAGCACAATCGCTTGCGCGTCGGGAACGAGGCGTCGAGAGTGCGCAGCTCCGGCACGACCTCCTCCTTGCATCCCCTATATTGAACCGTTCCGCAAGTACGGTGCCCACGCCCGCCGCCGGCGCCCGCGTCAAGCCTTCGTCTGCGCCCTGTGCCTTCGCGCGAGTTCTACCTTGCGAAGCGTCTGCTCCTCAAGCTTCGCGCGAATCCGCCCCTCCGCCCCTCCGCGGTCGTCCTGGGGGAACAGGGAGGTCCACTCCGCGACGTATCCCGCCTCGAGGGCTCCGTTGAAGACCCTCCGCCCCCGTTCCGTACGCACGACGACGGTCGTGAAGCCGGGGCTCGACCCGACCCCGCCGAGGGAGAGGTCCGCGAAGCGACACGCGAAGTCCGTGCAGCGCAGGCAGTTCGGCCCCGCGAGGAGCGACGCCGTGTCGAGGTCGATTCGCCTCGTGCGCCCGTCCCGCATCGTGAGGATGAGTTCCTCGCGCAACTGGAACTTCTCTACCTCACCGACTCGGAGGCCGGTCGCCTCCTCGAACCGCTGCCACTGCACCTGGTTCAGCGGTAGGGCTTCGTAGCAGAAGAGGCCGATCACCGTATTGATCCGCGGTGCGGGGGAGACGGCGACCTGCTGCAGTCGGCGGACCGTGTACGTCTGGCACGGAGTTCCGACGATTGCAAGCCGCTCCGCGCTGGCGGGGTCGTCCTTGTGCATCCTGCGCAGGTGCGCGATGATGTCCAGGTTCACGACGACCCCGGAGTTCGTGGCCATGGAGGCGCCGCGGCCCAAGCGGAGGCCCGCCGCCTCGAGGACCTCCTCCCGGGTCCGGGCGACGAACATGCTGGGGCCGAGCTGGCCGCCGCCCCTCGAGAGCACCGCGCTGTCAATCTCCCCCGCGTCCAGCAGGTACCAAAGGAGCGACGACACCACACCCCCGTCCTCGCTGCGCTCCTTGATGATCGCGCTTCGCGTGAGGGCGCTCGTCACGGCCTGCGTATGACCGAGCGTCCCCTCCTGGGCGTCGTACCGATCTTGCAAGTCGTCCCAGGACCACGGGGCCTCGGGGCACACGGCATAGCAGAGGCCACACCCGGTGCACTTCTCCGCGTCGAATCGGAAGGCTCCCAGGTCGAGCGAGAGCGCCTCCGGGCCGTCCGCGGCGCAGAGGTCCACGCACGCCCGGCACTCCGTACAGCGGCCTGCCTTGATCACTTCCGCCTCGAGCTCTCCGAATCCCTTCGTTGCGCCCTCCAAGGTCCGAAGAGATTCCGGTAGTGCTGCGGCGATCGCCTGCGCCTCCAGGGAGCGGGACGCGACCCGGCTCCAAGAATGATGTCTTGGTATTCTGGGTGCGAGGACCCATAATACGTACGACGACGGCCCGCGGGACGACGAGACCGATATGACGGCGTCATAGCGTAGAGAACGTACGCAATGACCTTGGTCAGTACACGTATGTATGGACCATGGAGTCGGAGCCACGCAAGGTCCAGAGGCTGGGGTACTCGAGCATGGGCGTTTCCCTTCCGAAGGACTGGGCGAAGGGATGCGGCATCGAACCCGGCAGCACGGTCCTCATCGTCAAGGAGGACGATGGCACGCTCCGGATCCGGGTGGGAGAGAGTCCCGCCATCCCTGCGAAGGACGAGTGTGCGCTCGATGCGGACACGTGCAGCCGCCCGGGAGCCCTCCGGCGGCTCCTCGTGGGCTCCTACGTCGTCGGTCGCAACTCGATCCGCGTGAAGTCCCGCAACGGACTGTCCCCCGAGCACCTCCGAGAGATCCAGGAAGCTACAAAGTCCCTCACGGGACTCACAATCGTCAATCAGGGGCCGAAGTTCGTCCTCATCGAGAATTTCGCCGAACCCACGCGATTCCCGGTCGACGGTCTGCTTCGCCGCCTCCACTTCCTGACCACGAGGATGGGGCACATGAGCCTCCAACCGCTCCGGGGGCACGGGGGCCATGAGGTGGCCGAGGTCCATCGCCTCGAGGATGAGGCCGACCGACTGTACTGGCTCGCGACCCGGCAGCTCCTGCTCGCGGCGCGCGACCGTACCGTGGCGGCGCGAATCGGCGTCACGGAACCCCGGCACCTCCTGGGGGACCGCGTGGTGGCCATCACCTTGGAGACCATCGCGGATCTGTGGGAGGAGGTGGCCCACGGCGTGGAGGCCCTCGAGCAGATGGGGTTCCGCCCCACGACCGCGTTCGCGGAGATCGCAGGGAAGCTCGACGCCTCGATGGCCAGCCTCTCGGAGGCAACGCTCGCCGCGTTCTTCTCCACGAGCCTCTCCGATGCGAACGCGTCGCTCGACCTCGCGCCGTCCGTGAGTGCGCAGGTGGACGCGCTTCGCGTCCAAGCGCCTTCCCAGCACTGCGACCGGGGCATCGACGTGTGCGCGAGCTGCCTGCTCGTGGGCGAGGTCGTCCGGCCGATCGGCCAGGTCGTGCGGCAATACGCGACGATCGCCCAGCTCACGATGAACCGGGCGCTCGAGGCCGACCGCGAGATTTTCGGGTTCGGTTAGAGCCCTTCTCGAGGAAACGCATCAACCATACCTACAAATATCCCAAGCGGGTGCGTCGAACCCAGACGGGTGAGTTTGATGACGCGAGAACCGCGTGACCCGAACGAAGTGGGCATCGAGTACCCCAACGGACGCAAGCTGCGGACCTCCGCGGACTATCCGCCTCCGAGGATGGCGCGGCCCCGGGTGGGCGGGGTGGCCCTCGCCACGGCGCTCGCCGTAGGAATCGTCCTCGGAGCCGTCGCGCTCGGCGCCGGATACTGGCTTCGCGGGCCGTCCCCCACGGTCACTCCGCCGGAAGGCAACGAGGTATCGTTCACTCTAACCGAGTTCATTACCGGCTTTGTGGGCAGCGGAGGGGCAATCGATGGGGTTACGAACCCGACTCTGCGCGTCAACCGCAGCGACCGGGTCACGATTACCGTCACGAACGGTCAGTCGTTCGAGCACGACTTCTTCATCGAAGGCTACCTGAAGCACATCACCGGCCTCACCTCGATCAACGCGCGGGGCTCGGTCACCTTCGTCGCGGATCGCGAGGGGACCTTCGCTTACTACTGCACGATCCCCGGACATCGGGCGAGTATGGAGGGACAGTTCATCGTCGGAACATCCGAGCCCGGCCCGGAACCGGCAAGACCCGTTCAGGTCTCAAACATCGCGAAGAACGCTACGCACTTGCCGCCTCCGCTCAACCGGACGACGCCAACGATCGTCGACCTATATTTGGAGGCGCACGAGGTCGTTGCGGAGATCGAGTCCGGGACGACATTCACGTACTGGACTTTCAATGAGACGGTCCCGGGACCGTTCTTCCGCGTCCTCGTGAACGACACGGTCTTCGTCCACTTCCGGAACAACGCTGAAAGCAAGCAACCCCACTCCGTGGACTTCCACGCGGTGACGGGGCCAGGCGGCGGCAAGGCCGCCAGCGAGGCGGTCCCCGGGGAGGAGACGGACTTCACATTCAAGGCGATCACGCCCGGGCTATTCGTCTATCATTGCGCGAGCGATCACATCCCGTCGCACATCGCGATGGGCATGTACGGCCTGATCCTCGTCGAGCCGGACGGCGGCCTGCCTGCGATGGCCGACGGACGTCCAATCCGCGAATTCTACGTCGTGCAGGGCGACCTGTACACGAAGTGGGCCGCTGGGACGCAGGGCCACCAGGAGCACGACGAAGCAAAACTCTTGGAAGAGGATCCCTCGTACGTCGTCTTCAACGGGAAGTGGCGGGCGCTGACGGGGACCGGCAAGCTCAATGCGAGCGTGAACGATACCGTCCGCATCTTCTTCGGTGTGGGCGGACCAAACCTCATCTCGTCCTTCCACGTCATCGGCGAAATGTTCGACCGCGTGTACTCCCTGGGCGATGTCCTGTCCCCGCCGCAACAGATGGTTCAGACAATCCTCGTCCCGCCCGGCGGCGCGGCAATCGTGGACTTCAAGTTGGAGGTCCCCGGCGACTACCTCCTCGTGGACCATGCGCTCTCACGCGCGATCGACAAGGGGGCGCTCGGCATCCTGACGGTGACCGGACCGCCCAACCCGTCGATCTTCAACCCCTAGTGCGTCGATTTCCGGGGGACGCTGTTTAGGGCATCCTCTCCGGCACCGCGCGAGGACAGCGCGTACCCATCGGAGTACATACGCTTGCGCGAAATACATACTGAACACTCTTCGCGCCTCGCGGGACGGATGGCTGAGGTTTCCTCATGCAAGCTCGGACGGTTCGGTGGAGTTGGCCGGTCATCGTGGTCGCCCTCGTGCTCGCCTTCCTCCTAGGGATCGCGGTCATCCTCCCCGGAGTCCCGCGGACCACGGCCCAGAGCGTGCGGGAGTTCTGGCTGACGGCGCAAGGCGCCCAGGTCAGCCTCGAGGGCGGCGTCGTCTGGAACGCTTGGACGTACAACGGCACGGTCCCCGGTCCCACGCTCCGAGTGCGTGTCGGGGACCTCGTCCGCGTCCATTTCACGAACAACCTGGACCGCATTCACAGCGTTCACGTGCACGGGCTTCGCTACACGGTCGAGAACGATGGCTCGCAGGCTTACCCCGATTCCATGCCGGCGCCGGGCGAGACGTACACGTACACGTACGAGGCGACCCGGCCCGGGCTGTTCTACTACCACTGCCACTCGAGCGACGGCGGGACGATCAGCTATCACATGCTCAAAGGGCTCTACGGAGCGATCGTCGTATACCCTGCGGATCAGTGGCCTCCGGACCCGACGTACGAGTTCGTCCAGTTCTTCGCGGAGGCGCCCACCGACCCCGGCCTCGCGTACGTCATCAATGGAGGGCAGGCGTCCGAACATGCGCTCTGGGACCTCGTCAACACGCAGGGATACGCAGGTGCACTGCAAACCCTCAAGGACGCGGGCGTCCGCGTGGTCCCGGTGAACCAGGAACTCACGTTCTACCTCATCGGGATCGGGAACGAGTACCACTCGTGGCACCTGCACGGGGGCAATCCCGTCTACGTGAACGGACAGGCCGCAGAGGGAGACGTCGTCCCGCTCGGCCCCGGCTCCGTCGCAACCGCAAAGGTAAAACTCGCGAATCCGGGAATCTGGCTCATCCACTGTCACCTCGTGTTCCACGCGGACGCCGGGATGGTCACCCTGGTCATCGCGGAGTGACCGCGACCGGGGCCGAGCGTGAATCCGCGATCAAGGTGCCGTAGGACTCCCTCAGGCGGTGGATGATGGCCGCGTAGGCCTCGTGGAGCCCCCATCCGACGTCCTCGCGCTCCAGGCGGTCGAACTCCCGGGCGATCCTCGTGCGCTCCGTCGCGCCGACCGTGCGATTGAACTCCGGCAGGAGCGTCTCCTCCTCGATGCGGATGTGCTCCCGGAGGAGCCTCGAATAGGTCCTAAGGTCCTTCCCCAACTGCGCCCGCGCGGTCTTCGTCGCACTCGCCCGCGGGAGGAGTTCGCGCATGGAAGCGACGAGCCGCCGCAGGGCGCGGTGCTCATTCGTGAGCCGCCGGGCCATGTCCGCCCCCGCCATGGGTGAGGCGCTCGACAACGCAGGGAACACGAGGTCTTCCTCCTTAATCTGGTGGCACCGGTCCGTGAACTCGACGATGACCGTCATCGCGTCGAGCAGGTCCTCGCGAGGGACGGGCTCGTTCGCCGCCAATCGCTTGGCCATCGCATCGAGGACGGTCAAGAGCCCTTCGATCGCCACGTGCTCGGACCGGAGCGTCGCGGTCGGGTCGATCATGGGAGTCATGCCGATTGGTGCGTTTACGGCCATCTCCGTTCCGCCATGACAATACATAGTGTCCTATCCGCGCCCGGGCACAACCTTACCGAACGAGACCTGCGAGAAGGGGGCCGACCCCGATCGGGAACGTGAGGGCGGGTCACGTCGGATTTCACGCTTCCCCAGGTCCCGTCCGCGCCTTCACCGTTGGCTCGAAGCGCCGATACTGCCCGATCTCTTCAATCGGGTAGAACTTAGTATAGAACTCGACGTAGTGCAGACGAAGCGAGTGGATGCTGACCGTGAGGAGAAGGAGGGCCATCACGAAACCATGGCCCACGACGAAGACCGCAACACCGACCACCCAGCCCAGGATGCCCTGGGTCAGCAGGCCTTCGCCGACGATCGTGTTCAGAGCCAATCCCAGAACGGATTCGGCGATCCCGAGGACGCCGAGTCGAAGGTACGAAAAGATGTTGCCGATGAATGCGGGCACCTCGACCACGTCGACGATTCCGCCACCGAGGGAGATGAGCGTGATCGCGAAGGCGATCAGTGTCACCGCGGGAATCCAGACGGGGCCCGTCAGGAAACCCAGGACGCCCAGGCCGAGCAGGACGAAGCCGCCCTCGAGCACGAGCCAGCTGAATTTTCGCAGGACGGCCGCACGAAGTCCCGCACGGCGATGCTCGTAAACAAAGCCGATGGCGAGGCCAAGGGTCAGGTGGACGAGTCCAAAGCCGATTGAGAGGAGGAGGATCTGAGGCACGTCCTCCAGTCGGTCGATGAGGTGGAGCGACAGGGGGCCGACGTCCGCGTGGAAGGCAAAGAACTCGGCGAAGACGAAGAGTCCGAACACGATCGACCAGATGCCGCCCGCGATCGTGAGCGTGGAGGCAAGCTCCGCGACCGGCGTCCGGAACCGCCGGCGCACGTACCATCCCGCGATCACGAACACGATTCCATACCCGAAGTCTCCGATGACGAACCCGAAGAAGATCGGCAGGATGAGGAACGTCAGGAACGTCGGATCGTATCCCTCGCGGCCCGGAAGCGAGAACAGCTCGACGAAGGTCTCGAACGGCCTCACGAGCCGGGGGTTCTCCAGGGAGACCGGTGCGACGGTCACCGCGGGGTCGACGGACTCGTCCCAGACGACCGTGACGCGCCCGCCCGTCCCCCTCTCGAGGATGAAGCGCAGTTCCTCGAACCAAACCTGTGGAAGCCATCCATCCGCCAGGAAGTGATGCTCGCCCCGTGCGACCTCCGTGACGTCCATGCACTTGAGCGCCGTCAGGGCGTCCTCGGCCGCACGATACGCGTCCGCGGTCCCCACCACGAGGACCTTGACGAGCTTCCGGATCGTCACCGGACCACCAGCGTGGAGGAGGGTGCGTAGTGGAGCACCTTGTCCGTCACGCCGCCGAGGGCGAAGGCCGGCAGGGCACCCCGACCCTGGTGACCGAGGACGATGAGGTCGTACCCCTCCTTCGCCGTATGGATGATCGTTGCGGCGGGCCGCCCATACTCGACCCGACGTTCCACCGCGACGCCTTGGTCTGCCAAGCGGGCCGCGATCGGCCCGAGGAACGGCTCCCCGACCCCGCGGGAGACCGTGAACTTCACCTCCTCGGTCTCCTGAGGGATGACGTAGAGGAGCGTTACCGTGGAACCGTGGGACCTCGCGATCGCCCCGGCCCACTCCGACGCTCGGGCGGCGGGGGCGGAACCGTCGAGCGCCGTCAGGATTCTCCGGACCGGATGGTCTTGGCGCACGATCAGCACGGGCGACGTCGCAAAGTGGGCGGCGGCGTACCCGACGCTTCCGACTAGGTGGATCCTCTGCGCGCCGAGACCTCGGCTTCCGAGCACGGTGAGGTCGGGAACCGTTCGGGCCACGTAGGCGCAGATCTCCTCGGCGGGGTGACCCTCGAGGACCATCGCGCCGTCCTCGAGGCCTGCCTCGACGATCGCCGCCTGCGCTCGA
>Ga0209341_10005117_pt1 | contig 11952 bp, 18 predicted proteins | sample RifCSP13_2_FD_184020 | JGI IMG/M metagenome (GOLD analysis project Ga0209341, IMG submission 184020) | Soil microbial communities from Rifle, Colorado - Rifle CSP2_sed 13_2 (SPAdes) (version 2) | ecosystem: Environmental > Terrestrial > Deep subsurface > Rock core/Sediment | place: Rifle...
GCCAGCTCGTCGGTCCAGCAGCAAGTCTCGCTGGAGCATTCCGTGATCGGAACTATGCCCATCGGCTGGAGCTCCGAGCCGCAGACCGGGCAGGACTTCAGTTCGCCGCGCTTGATCTTGGCGGCGAACGTCTCCTCGGTGCAGGGGCACGGTTCCGCCCCGACCAAACCCTGGCCGCGGCACCGCTTGCATTGGGGGTGGGCCTTTCTCTCACTCATGGCATGGGGCAATCTTTGGGGCCGTCCCAGTGATGCCGCCCGCAATTCTTGCACAGGTACAGCGGGGTCTTCTTTGGGGCCCGCTTCCACATGATGACGGCACTCACATTCTCCCCGAGAGGCCCCTCGTCGGGATGCCCTGGGGTGACTTCCCAGCTTCCCTGGCAGGCCCCCTCGTGTCCCTCGGGAAGCTCGCACTTGGTGTAATATCCGTCCATGTGGACGACGATGGCCGTCTCCGGGCAGACGGCCTCCAGCGTGTAGAGCCCTTTCACGAAGGCCTCGTCCGCGAGGTCGAAGGGCTCGTCCTTCTGATAGGCGAACTGGTACGTCCCCGCCACGGGGTCGAAGCTCTGGAGAAAGGCCACCTTGCCGCTCAGGAGGCATCGTCCCTTTATCGCCCCCGCGATCTCGTGAAGCTCTTCGCGGGTCTGCATTTTGTCCATGGCGTTCTCCTTCTTAAGCGTCGCGTATCTTCTTGGAAACGTCGGCTCCCAGCACCTTGGCTACTCCCCACTGTGATGGAAGGGTAAGTTTATACCAATTCTCCGCGATCTGGGCACACCGCTCCCGCTCTTCCACTAGGGCCTTCTCGATTCTTGGCAGGAGGTAGCACCGAAGACAACCTCCCGGCGGATGACGACCATCACATCCCGGAACGCGATCCCCCAAGATTTCTACCGAAATCATGTTTCCCTCATTTCGACCCTACGCATGATTCGTGCGTGAGTCTCCAGTTTCCCCACTCTGGCCTATCTCCGGTGACCACGAAGCTCCTCTGCTGTCCGGTGATCCTGTCTCTCGAATCAAGAGTCACCGTGAAGCGGTCTGATGTCCACATGTACGACCAGAAGCCCGTCACAGTGCGTTTCCCGTTCTTCCAGGTTGCCTTATGCATGTTAGTATCTTTCGGCGGCTCGGCGAAAGGCCTCGCTCGCGTTATAATTCCGCATATCAAAAGAGACCAGCAGTCATCGCCTTTCTATGCTTTTGCGCGTTTCGCCTGATTTGCGAAATCTATTCCGGAAGTACAATTTATCATTATCTCTCAGTGGGCATCTCGGCCACTCTTTGCACTCCCCGGACCACGGATGGCACTTTATAATGTGCTTGCTCTTTTCTGTGTCCACATTAGCCATACCTATTTCCGCGCTTCGGCAACTCATTAGGATTGCGTGTTTCCATAGGTCCCGTTCTTCTGCTTTCATCGCATCACCACCAATTAGCGCCCGATGTTGGCGGCCCTGGCGCGTCCTGCCTCCCAGACGGGGAGCAGGAGCGCGAGCACTTTCTCAGGGCCCAGCTTCTTGGCGTTCTGATCCCACCACCCCTGGACGCCCCGGGTGTGCCGCCCGAACGCCCGGCGCAGGACGTCCAGTACATCGCGCCGGGTCGGGAAAACGCATTCGATTTTCATCGCATCACCACCATTATGCGACTCACGGCCACTCGATCAATTCCGCGTCCTTTCGGACATAGAGCGGATGCCGGGGTTGGCCATCCTTCGTCTTCCCGAGGCACTTCAGGGCGAGGCCTTCTCCGCGAACGACCTTCGAGATGATTCGCGCCGCGCCCCGGAGAGGCTCGCGCAGAGAGCCCCACGCCGCGATCAGCAATTTCCCCTGACGGCAGGCCCAATGGATATACATGCCATTCTCAGGTCCCTGCGACTCCTCTCCCCCGCCAAGCTCCACGATCTCCCTCGGGTCCGTGGCCCGATACGCGAAAATATTGACCACGACCAGCGCGTCGAAGCCGAGGCGTTGGGTGAAAACCATGCAACGCCGGATCGTGGGATCGTCCGTCTCGGCGTCAGCCGTCGAGGGATTGAGCATGATCCAGGTCACGCCACCCTCGGCATCGCCCCAACGCCTGGTTAGGGTATAGCGGTATTTTCCACACCGGCTCAGAATCGCATACCGAATCATAATCTTTGCGCTGCGGAAACCCCGGACTTCAGTCCGGGGTCGTTGACGGAGCCATTCTATCCGCCCTGGATGACGTCTCCACCAAGATCACGGCCCGTCCGCTTCTGGAAGTCCTCCTCGACCGAGATCTCGAGGTCGGGGGACTTGGGCTTTTTGCGCTCCTCCTCGAGCTCGATCTTGTAGTCGGCCAGAAGCTTGTTCTGCACCTCGAGCTTGGCAATGAGACCCGGGCAGTTCACATAATCGGCCCGAAGCTCGTCGCGGGCCGTCTGGCCGCTACCGATGGGGGAGCCGTCCCCCGTGAACTTGGGCTTGGGCTCACGGCGGGCGATCCGGCCGACGAACCCCAGGATCTTGGCGTAGGCGCAGAATGGAATGGCGACCGCCATGATGGCGAATATAAACGGCCACAGGGCGAACGAGGCGTAGGACATGAATTCGAAGAAGTCCCAGCCCATACCGTGATAGTCGCAGATGCACCCCTTGATCTTCTCGTAATTCTTGTCCGTGATGTCATCCACCCTCTTCAATAGCCTGTGCTTCACCCAGAGGTGCCGGTCGAGGACGTACCGAATGATGGATCCGATCAGGGTGCCGATCACGAGGTAGAGGATGGGGAAGACGAACCAGTACTGCTTCGCGAGGGAGGCGATTTGAGGATTCATGGACTCTCTCCTTGAAATAAAAAGGGGCGGCCCACAAGATTTCTACCGAAATCACAGCTCCCCCACAATGAGCCCTTTCTTTCCGACCACGCCCGCGCCCCCGACGATTCCGTCGAGGACGGCATCCAGGATGCCTTCCTCCTCGACCGTGCGGTGGCTCTCCCCGAGGGCGGCATGGACCACCTCGCGTTTTGCGTCGATGAGGGCCGCGATCCTCTCCTCGATCGTGCCCATCGCTACGAGGTAGTAGATCGTGCAGGGCATGTCCTGCCCGATCCTGTGGACGCGGTCTGCCGCCTGGGCGTGCTTCCCCGGGTTCCAGTCGAACTCCACGAAGACCACCGTGTGGCTGGCCGTGAGCGTCAGACCCTCTGCGGCGGCCCTGATGCCACAGATGAGGACCTCCAGATCGCCCTCTTGGAAGCGCTCCTTGACGGTTTCGCGGGCCGCGCCGGATACGCGTCCGTCGATGAAGTCCGCCCTCACCCCGGCCTTCCGGAGCTCGGCGATCATCCGATCCGTGGTCTTGTGGTGCGACACGAAGACGACGACCTTGCCCTCCTGCTCGTGGACGTCCAGGATGAACTCAACGCACTCCCGGAACTTCGCCTGCACCGCGGCCAGCTTGATCTTGTCGATCAGGCGCACGGCCGAGCCCGCCAGTTGGGTCCTTTTCGCCGCCTCCGCGGCGTGCTCCGCGAGGAACCGGGCGCGGTCTCCCTCCGGCACTGCCTCCAGTTGCACCTTCCAGGCATCGCGGTCCCGCTTGATCTCGGCCAGGCCCTCGATGTCCGGCTTTGTCTCCCGGTGATACCGGCCGAGGCCGTCCTCCAGGACGATGGGGACGGTCACCTGGACCTTCTTCGGGAGGTCCTTAAGAACTTGACTCTTCAGCCGGCGGATCATGACGCGCTCGCGGAGCTCCCGATCCAGCTCGTCCAGGTTCGACGCGCCTGAGAAATCCCAAACCTCCATGGTTTCGCTCTTCCTGCCGCCCCTTACCGGGATCTCTTTCTTGCGGCCGTCGCAGAAGCGCTTCCCGAACTCCAGGAAATTCGGGAACACCTGCCGGTTGACGGCGTAGACTTGGCTCCAGAGGTCCTTCGGACGATTCAGGATCGGCGTCCCTGTGAGGCAGATCGCGTGCGGGACGCGCCTGGCGATCTCAAGGACCGCCAGCGTCCGTTGCGCCTTCATGTCCTTGATGTGGTGGCTCTCGTCGGCGACGACGGTCTTGAAGTGGAAGTCCATGAAGTCGTCGAGCGTCCCTCCATTCACGGAGGCCTTGATAAAGCGGCGCCGGTTCGACTTCGGCCCCTGGGCCTCAATGTCCCGGATGACCGACAGAAGCCGCGCCCCAGCCTCCATGTCCTTGCACTTCTCGTAGGCCCAGTTGAGCGCCTTCAGGGCATATTGGCCCGCCTGCAGGAGGAGCGGCCGCCCCGTCACATCCCCCTCGACCAGCGCCTTTGTCCAGGTCTTCGGCGTCTGCGCCTCGAGGAGGTCGTAGTTCATGACGACGATGTGGTAGCCCGGCTGGGGCCAGATGGCCGCGTCCACGCCGATGTCGCGGAACGCCTTGAGGCTTGTCTTCGAGCACAGGAGGAGCGGTTTGAAGGGCGTGAACTTGCTGACCTCGCGGCACCAGTTGACCCGGACCGTGGCCGGGCAGATGACAAGCGCCGGCAGGGCTTCCGGGTGGAGCGCGATCCAGCCGAGGACTTCGGCAGATTTTCCCGTGCCCATTTCATCCGCCACCAGGAGGCGGCCCTTGTGGTCCTCGATGGCCTGGACCGCGGCCTGCTGGAAGGGATAGAGCGGGAGCTTCAGGAGCGCTGTCGGGCTAGGCGGCGCCGCCGGCGCGGCCGCCTTGCTCGCCTCGTAGGCCGCCTCCTTGGCTTGTAGGTGTGCCTCGAAGGTCGATCCATCCCCGTCCGGAGGCGGGACCAAGGCCCCGTAGTCCATGCCGAGTCGGTCCCGGTACCGGCCGAGGATGGACCACACGCTGCGGACCTGCCGGCCGGTCGGGACCTTCTCGGCCAGGACGGATCTCAAGACCGGGACGTCCACGTCCTCGCATCCCCCGGCTTCGAGGAGCGCGGCCGCTGCTTTGAGAATCTCCGCGCTAGTGTCCATTCTGCTGTCTGGGCAACTGTTTTTCGATGAGGTCTCGGCAATCTTCTCCGAAGACCAGCCTCAAGAATTCTGGAGGTTGCTTCCGAAGCAGTTCCAGCGTCTCGGCCCGGAGCGGACGGATGCAGTCCTTGTAGACCTTTATGTCTTCGCCCGGCTTGGGCCTCGGTATCGGGGAAACCCCGAGCACGACACGCGCCTTGTTCATCCCTTGAAGGGACAGGCCCCTGACCTTCAGGTTCTTGTACTGGTACTCATAATAGTCGATCTGGTTCATCACGCAGGCCTCCCGACCGCGAACGTGGCAAAGAACCCGCCCTTGGACTTATGCTCCCGCAGCCGTGCCGCGATGGAGCGCCCGAGATCCGTGAGGGCGACGAAGCCGTTGGCCTCGGAGATCACGGTGACCAGCCCGGCGGCCTCCATGTCGTTCAGACAGTCCCAGTCGTCGTGGGACTTGATCTGCCGCTTCGGATCGGTGGTTTTGCCGTTGCCTTCGCCGAGGCCGCCGCGATGTTCTTCCCCGGTCTTCCAAAATCCGGAGAGGCGGGTCCCGTAATCCGGCTGCCAAGTCCGCGGACCCCCGTACGGCATGACCGCGTGGAGGGGATGCCGCTTCGGGTTGCACCGGATCCTCCGCTTGTCGATCTCGCCGACGCCGCTGTTGATGGAATCCACGCAGAGCGTCTCGATGTATGCCGTCAAGCTCCAGTGATCACGCCCCCATTCCTGAATGGGCACGGTCCTCATGGCCCCCCCCTAATCGACCGGTTCCAGGTACGTGTGCCTCTTGTCCGCGACGCAGCGATAGCCCTGCCAGACGCCGTCGCAGTCTTTGATGGGCTCGTCGAGCGACGGATCCCGGAGCATCGGCCACCCGCAGTGGTCGCACTTGACCGGGTAGTCCTTGCCGTCCACCTCGAAGAGGAGGCCCTTCGGGCCCCAGACCTGCAACCGCGGCGGCTTAAGGGCGCATGGCTTCCCCACGTCGATCCAGAGCCTGTAGTCCTCCCAGAAGACCCGGAGGGCCTCGCCCGCGTCGAGGGTCCCCGGGCTCCCCACGGTGGGGATGACCCGCGCGCGCCGGATCCGTGTGGTTGCCGTCATGACAGTCTCCTTAAATCTGCACCTTCACGCCATCCGGAGTGATCCCGACGATGGCCTTGCGGAACGCCTTGAGGAGAATCCGTTTCTCCGAGAGCACCAGGAACCAGGGTCTCGCGGTCGCCAGAAAAAGGCCGCGGTCGACCGAGGAGAAGGCCACGCCCTGGGGGCATCGTTGGCTGTCCTTCCTGGGCATCCCCGGGACATCCGCGAGATGCCCGAAGATGCGGCATACGACCGGGCGGACCGGATAGACGAAGCAGCTCCGGTCGGGCTTCAAGAACGGGCATATGTCCGGCTGCGTGTCCGCGTGGGCGAACTGGGCCTGGATCGACCCGGGCGTGACGTTCTTCGGAAGCCAGGCGGCGATCTCCTCGTACTCCGCCTCGCCGAGCGGGGCATCGGCCACGCAGCACTTCCCGCATCCCGGGAGGCAGAGATGTCCCTCCGAGGGCAATATCCGCTTCAGCCGGTCCAGCATATCAGCTCCCCAGCTTTTCGTTCAGGACGTTGAATAGGCCAGCTTCCTTGATGATCCACGCTGGCGGATCCTGCCTGGAGAAAGTCATCTCGATGTCGAACTTTTCCGGATCGGGTCGACGCCAGCAGACCAGCTTGTTGCAGCGGAGCGCCTTCCCGGCATCGCCGGCGCACTTGTCCATGAGGACGTAGACGGCCCGGAGCTTGTCCCGTTCTTTCTCATCGGCGGTCATCGCCTGGACGAGCTGGCCGACCGTCTGCTTCTCTTCCCCGGGTCCATGCGCCAGGATCACGGCCATCCTCTTCAGGATGTCGACCGGGCCCAACTGGAAGGCCATCTGCCGTCCCATCGGTCACGCCCCCCTAGTACTCGTCGTTGATGATCCTGATCCGCTTGCCCGCGTACTTCTTCGCGATGTGGGCGCGTATCTCCGGCTCGGTGCCCTTGACCTGCTTCCACTCCCCGGTCCCGATCTCCTGCTCGACCTGGAAGAGCGTGTGGGTCCTGACGGCGCGCCTCCAGCGGCGGTCCAGGAGAGCCTCGTTGAGGAGGTTCCCGAGGAAGACATCACCGCTGAACAGCTGTCGCTCGGGCATGCCGTGGAACATCTTGTCCGCGGGGATCTTCGCGCGTTCCTCCTCGATGAAGGCGTCGAAGATTTCCTCATCGGCCGATAGGCCGCCCTTCCGGTCGGCCCAGGACACGAAGAGCGCCCCGCCATTGCCGTCGTCGTGGACGTGTGCCACGGGTTTGTCGCCGCGCGTGAGCACGGCGTCGAATGCCGTGCTCTCCATGCCCGGGAAGGTCTTCAGGCCCTTGAGCCCGTAGGGCCCTCCCAGGGCCTTGTGTCCGGCCGGCTTCTCGACCTGCTCGTTGGTCTTGGACGGATCCAGCGGGATCGCCTGCACGACTGGACGTTCATCACCGGCCATGGCTTTCCTCCTCAAGGGTGTCTATTCCCGATTCTTTATACACCCAAGTATATACCAGAGTTGACCCCGGGTCAAGAAAAAAAAGACGCGGGGCCCGCGGAAGTGACGGGACGCGGACCCCGCACTCTTGAGGAGTATGCCTAGGCGATCCGGAAAAGAACCGGCACGTACGGCCAGCCCAAACGGGAGGCCGCGTAGGCCCTGTGGGCCCCTTCGATCCAGTACGCGGACTCCTCCTCGGAGGCTTCCGGATTTTCCGCTACCAGGATCGGGCGCATCGAGCCGCCCGCTTCAAGGGCCCTGATGATGGTTTCGATCCTGTCGAGAGTGACGTCCGCCGCCTGTTCGGCGATCCAGCGGGCCTCCGAAGCCGGGAAGTCAGAGCGAAAGAACCAGATCGATTTCCGGGCCTCATCCGGATCAAACCGACCCAGAATCTCTTCGCGGTGTTCCGGATGCAGGCTTTCGAAGGCGTATTCCCTGCCGTGCTCGTAGAACGGCTTCGCGGTCATAACGGCCTTTGGAGCGTGACGACGATCGAGTTGACCAGCGTCCCGGCCTCCCTGAAGGACTCTTCGGGGAGGTCCTCGATCGCGCCTCCGTAGTTCGCTACCATCTCCCGGAAGGCCGCGAATTTCTTCCCGCCGTGGAACTTCACGCTCGCGGACATCACCGAGACTAGGCGGCCGCCCGGCTTGAGGAGCCCGAACGCGCGCTTCACGTGGTCGACGTCCTGGCCGCGGGAGAATGGGGGGTTCATGACGACCCGGTCGTAGCCCTTCCTCTTGAATTTCAGGAAGTCCTTCCCCACGATCTTGTGGCCCTTCGTTTTAAGGACCTCGCGGTCGCGCGGGTTGATCTCGACCACCTCCAGGACGCACTGGGGGCAGAAGTCGCGGATCGCGTCCGCGATCGCGCCCCGGCCGGCTGATGGCTCCAGGACCCTCATCCCCGGCTCGATGTCCGCCATGGAGGCGAGCTGGACCGCAAGGCCCGGCGGCGTCTCGAAGAACTCGAAGGCCTTCTTGGGGTCTACGGCGGTCCCGGTCAGGACTGCCTGCATGAGCCGCTCCGAGGGATCCTCCTCGAAGACGTGTCCTCGGAGCTTCCGGTTCCACTTTCCGCCCAGGGCCTCGAGGACCTTGTTGACCCTCGTGTAGAGGTCCCGGTCAAGCTGCTGGACGATCCGGGCCACGTTCCCCTCGATCCGGACCTCCCTCAGGACGTCCAGCACGTCCGGCTCAAAAATGAGGACGCCCCGATCCCCCTCAAGGCGCGACATGACGTCTCCTTAACGAATCCATGGTCCTAAACCTGTTTCCGCGACGTAAGCGTCGTTCCAAATGTTCCTTTGCGTTCTTCAGAATACGCGCCGCTTGGCGGGTTAATTTGGCGAACGTGTTGGCTTCGGAAACAGCCTTTCTGGCTCTCTTCCCAGTGAATTTCGCTGCTCTTGCCTGAGCCAGTTCCGCCTGGTTGCGTAAAACGGCAAACATACGTTCGATGTGCTCGATCGTTATCTTGGTAGCGTATCCAAGAACTATTTTTCCGCGCAACAATCGGCGCGCAAGGGACACGATCTGTTTCAGGGCTTCCTGGTGAAGCTTGACGATCTCGTGGTAAAGCGCCGGATCAACGTCTTCCGCCAAGTCCTCCGCCTCGCGAAGGCCCTCAAGCTTGGAAGCCAAGAATTCCAATTCGCTGATGGTCGTTTCCGTGGTCTTGGGCATAGTTGTTAATGTTCTAGGAGTTGCCCGTTCCACCAGTTGTCGACGTTGGGGACCTCGAACCGCGGGTTGATCTTGAACATGCGGGCGAGAAATCCCGGGTCCTTCAGCTTCTCGGCGAATTCGAGGTCCATGGCGCGGTGGCACTTGGGGCACAGAAAATCGAATCCGGAGCGTCCGGGCCCGCACCGGGGACAGTGCGCCCGGGCACACGGGGCGCAGGCGTAGGCGCCGCTGTGCCACGGGAAGAAGGACTTCTCGCAGTACTTGCAGGCGCGCTTGATCTGCTTCCAGAGATCCTTGTTCGGTATCGTCCAATTCCGGAAATGGAGGTCGTAGCAGTCGGCGCAGAACTTTTGGCAATGGGGATGCTTGGTGCACTCGATCGTGAACAGGTCGGCCTTGCACAGCCAGCAGAGCCTGCCATCGAGGAGTGTTTTCTGGTGCTCCGTTAGGTGCATATTGCATAGTCTCCTGAAACAAGGACGGCCAGTCCGACCAAACCTATAAGCGGAAGATTGCGAACAAAGGCTCGACGCGCGCCTTCCATGGTACCGCCATAAGTTAGAACGTTGTCCAATAGGATCACCTTCGATCCTGGTTCCAGGCGATCCACGACAGGATGCTCAAAATCGACGGCCATAGTCCTGGCGTGCTCCTCAGGCGGGAACCGCTCACGCCTAGCGCGGATCTCGCCTCCGCTCGGCTCCTGGGCACGAATCAGAAGATCGGTTCCGTCCAGCTTCCCGGTTTCCGAGGCAACTCTGCCGGCGAGATCCGCCATGTCGTTCGGTCTTTCGGGAACCCTTCTGGGTACCGGAATAACGGCGACGGCATCATTGAGTTCCGGTCTTGCCAGGATAACGGAGGCTATCACGCTCGCCCAGTGGTTTGTTTCCATCGAACCGACGGTACCGGCTTTCGTGGCACGGACAAATTGTGACAAGCGATCCAACCCTTCGATCGCGGACATATAATAACCGAGAGTCACGACCGGAACACCCACGATTGGCGTCGGCTGAAACCGCCAATGCGGCCACGGACTATTGAAAGCTTCAGGCTTGAAGGATGTGCATCCCGAATTTCCCAGCGACTCCGATTCGCCCAAAACAGGCACGATCTCGACCGGAATTCCGGCCTCTTCGGCCAATCCAATGGTCATGCCCGTGCCGCCAGAGTAGCCATCCCAGAACGCGACAAGCATATCCGCACGGGCAATCATGGCCTTGTTCCGATCCCGGTAGGCTTCAGTGCTGAGACGTGGCGCTTGAAGCTCAATTATTTCATCAGCACATTCGCGGGCCCATTCCTGCGCTTCAATGGGCTGGTCTCTGAGCCGTTTGGGAACGATGACGATAAGCTTGGGTGGCCGTTCACCGGCGAGGGCTGCGCAGACAGCCGCCAAAGCCACTGTATCGGCACCCCGAGCTCCTCCGAAAATCATCTCCTCGGGCCGCTTGGCTAGGAGTTCGGTTACGTATTCCTCGATGACTGCGTAATCCCTACGCGAGACGTCCCGAATACCTGATATTGCAATTCGCATGACCTGGTCCACAGATGGATTCTCTCTAGGACAGGCATCCCTGTCCAGAGCAAACATGCGGCTTGAACTTGACCCCGGCGTGGAAGGCCTCGAGCCAGGCGGCCGTCTTCAGGACGGCGGTCTCATAGTACGGCTTCCCGCGGTACCGCTTCTCCATATCGTCCACGCCGATGTCCTCTTGGACGCCCATGATCGTGATCGCCGCCAGTTCGAAATCGCTCCTGATCTGGTCGGTCCGGTGCGTGTGCGTGAGCTCCATAGTCATCTCTTTTCTCCAGCACTCTCTAGTGTGCCGCTTGTTCCTTGAGCTTCATCCAGCACTTTGAGCAAGGTGCCGTCGTGCGGGTTGGCCGACGCTTGGCCGTAACCCATTCGTCGTGTCCACAGTCGAGTTGAAGACACCACCGCCCCTCGTTCATCGGCGACTGCTTGACCGATTCGACTCGGGACTTCGGAACCTTCACGCCCATATGCTTCATCGCCCTCTCCCTTGATACTCTTTCTGCCTTCTGTGTCCCCTATCGTTCTTCCTTCAGCGTTATAGCCATAATAAAGGGAATGACGACCCACAGTAGCGTGACCGCAAGCGTCACCTTGCCGATTAGCTCGCCAACCAGAACACCGGAACAAAAAAATCCAGTCGATCCGAGGAACATCCAACAAAAAAGAACCGTTTTATTCGCTTGGATATCTCTCATCATCTCCTCACCCTCCTAGCACTCTTTCCTGGAAGTATGTTCTTTACGTTACGGGGCCAGCTCCTCTTCGGTGAATCGGTGCCCGTCCGCGAGTGCCTCATTGAGCGTCCAGTAGGCCGAGTGGATCAGCGTCCAGAGCGTGTCGTGCTTCCCCACGCAGAACGCGATGCACTTGTCCTTGTCCTGGTGGCAGTCCCTCGGGATGACCTTGGCGAGGAGGCGCCGCGCGTTCCGGACTGCGGAGGCACTCACGAGTTCAGGCTCGAGCTGTTCTTCGCCGGGTTCACACAAAGAACACACCACCTGGTCGCTGATGCGAAAGTTAAGAACTTCCGGCGGTTTCTTTCCGCATTTCGAACAGATGAAAATCGCCATAAAACCACCTCACGAGATCGGTCCAAACCTCTTGGCCCACTCCTCCCTCACATGGAGCATGGGCTCGTTCCAGGTGATGAGCTTCCAGTCCTGAAGGACCTGGAGGATAGGTCCCAGCCCATAGAACAGGAGGGTAGAGTCCAACCCC
>Ga0209341_10005120_pt1 | contig 11949 bp, 7 predicted proteins | sample RifCSP13_2_FD_184020 | JGI IMG/M metagenome (GOLD analysis project Ga0209341, IMG submission 184020) | Soil microbial communities from Rifle, Colorado - Rifle CSP2_sed 13_2 (SPAdes) (version 2) | ecosystem: Environmental > Terrestrial > Deep subsurface > Rock core/Sediment | place: Rifle...
GGCGGTCATGACCTCCGGCAGAATCTCGATGACTTCGCTGCGGCCGCGCTTGACGGCCCGCATGTTTTCCATGACCACTTCCTCGCCGCGTTTGCCGAAAAACTTGCGCAAGGACTTTTCTATGGCGGCGTATACCTCGTCGTCGCTCAGGCCCCGTTCGGTAACGAAGGGCGCCACCCGCAGGAACACCCCCAGCAACACGATGCCTTGCATGCGCTGGGCCAGTTGCGGGTGGCTCGACACTTCCTGGGCGACCTTGACCGAGTCCAACGCCAGCACGCGGATCCGGTTATCGCGGATGAACTGCTTGGCATTGGCCGGAATCGATTTCCACACCTGTTCCGGATCCCGGCTCTGATGCTGCACGAAGACCGTGCCGCCGAGAACCAGCCCCGCGAGCGGGTTGCCGAGATTGAAAGCGTTGACGTTGTTGAGCGGCACGAAATCGACGTGCTTCAACTCCGCGTGGGCGCCGATAGGCTCTTCGGCCACCGTCAAAAAGTAAGTCGTCGGCAGGCCTTTCTTCTCCGAGCCGTACATCGGATAGGCTTGCACCTGGAGTCCGAACAGGTCCCCGACGATGGTGGCGATCACTTTGTTGGTCGTAACCGAACCGTACCCGCCGACGGAATGGCCGCGCATCGAAAACGCACCTTTGGGGCGGACATCGGGCTCATTCTCAGGGGCGATGGCCAGGGGGTGCTGAATGCCCAAGACAAAGAACCGCTGCTCTTTCCGCGCGCGCATGTGCTTGATCACCGCCACGAAATCCCCCGGGCGAACGTCGCGGCTGCCCAGTCCCGCGGACCCGGAGTAAATCGCGGGAATATGATCGAGCGCCGGATATCCCTGCACCCCCGACATAGCGTCAGCGAAGGCCGCCTTGATCTCCGCGGTCAGAGGGTTCGATTGCGCGGTTGGATTGTCCATGCGCTCGACGACGGCGACAGCTTTGACATGCTTGAGCGCATTGACGATTTCCGGTCCGGGGAACGGCCGGAAACTGGTGATGTGCAGGGTCCCGACTTTGATCCCTTCCTGACGCCGCAGGTATTTCGCGGTCGCGGTCGCGGTCTCGATCAAGCTCCCCAGGCCGACTATCGCGTATTCGGCGTCGCCCAGCTCGTAGCCGTTGATCATGCCGTAGCTCCTGCCGGTCAGAAAATAAAACTCATCCATCACCCGCTTCATGATCGCAGGAATCCGGTCGTAGAAATAGCGCTGGGCGATCTTGCCCTTCATGTAACTGTCCTGGTTTTGCACCACGCCGCTCATGATCGGATGCGCCGGATCCATGAGATTGCGCAGCCGGTGCTCGCCGTTGGGATCGCCGACGAACTGTTTCATCAACGCCGGTTCGGGTAGCCCCAGGCTTTCGATGGTATGCGTCGTGAGAAACCCGTCCTGAATGTTGAAGAACGGGGTCTCGGACTCCTCCGCGACGCGGCGCGAGATCAGCGCCAGATCGGCGGTCTCCTGAACGTTGCGCGCGAACAACATCCCCCAGCCACAGTCAGCGACGCCCATGACATCGTCGTGCCCCGCGTGAATGTTGAGCCCCTGAGACGTGAGGGCGCGGGCGCCGATATGAAACACCACAGGCAGCCGCTTGCCGGCGATCACGTAGAGGACTTCCTTCATCAGAATCAGGCCCTGCCCCGATGTGAAATTTGCCACGCGCCCGCCCGCCAGAGCAAAACCTTCGCAGGTGCTGGCGGAGCTATGCTCGGATTCCAGTTCGAGGAAAGCCAGCGGTTCGCCCCAGAGATTGCGCTGGCCATTGGCAACGGCCAATTGATAACCGCCGCCCATGTTGGTCGAGGGCGTGATCGGGTAAGCGCAAGCACCCTGCGTGATACGAGTTTCCACCCACACCACCGCCTCTGAGCCATCGGCGGTCGTGGCGATACCTGGGAAAGGCACAGACTCGCTACTCGGTTTCATTCTTTTCCCCAATGATAATAGGCATGTTAGTGAATTGGCATCAGTAAAAATCGTTTCGCCGTGAGAGCTCGCGGCAAGGCCTGCCTCCTCCAAACAAACTCTTAAACGGCTATTAGGCAATGTCGATGCCACCGTAAATCGGAGCTATCCATTAGAGTAATCGCCAAGGATCTTATCAGCTTTAGGAAGGAATCGTCGCGCCATTCGCAGAAGTAGTAAGACGAGTCGCGCCAGTGCTACCGAAAACGCTAGTCAACAGCGAGCCCGCTTGCTAAATAGCGAAACCTCTCGCGCCAGTCTGAAATAATATTTACGTCTTAACTTTCAATACCTTGAATAGTAATTCTCCGGCGTCACTCTCCTGCTTCTGACAAGAATTTCGCCGCCCGACTGCGCTTTTACGTTCTCAGCACACCCGCCGGTGAGAACTGGCACATAATCTGCTGCAATAATCACCACAACACCAGTAATGCAACGTGCCTGATCCTAAACCGAGGTGAACGATGAAATTACTTTTTCTTACGCCGCCGATGCGCAATTGGGTCCGCTGGGGGCAGAAGCATATAGCCTGCAATCCCCTGCATGCGCACCTGGCAGCTTTCGTGCGCGAGCGCAACGCCGCGGACGTTGACGCCCTCGATTGCCGCGCCCTGGAATTAAATCAGGAGGAGATGTTGGAGCGCATTCGCGCCTTGGGCCCCGACGCGGTTTTTCTCGGCACCCGTTTGGTCACCGACGGCGGTGCGAGCCCGGTGGTTTTTAATCTCGAAGCGATGAGCGCGTTGAAGGAAGCCTTTCCCCGCCTCATCACGATTCTCGGCGGGTTGGGAGTGTCGGCGATTCCGAAAGAGATCATAGGATTGGCGCCGCAGCTCGATTATCTGCTCATCGGCGAAGCGGAATGGACGCTGGTGGAACTGCTGGAGGAATTGAAGAAGGATGCGCCTTCGCTCCGGGAGATTCGGGGATTGGCGTACCTCGACAACGACGAAGTTCATCTCACGCCCCCACGCCCCCTGATGCCAAACTTGAGCGATCTGCCCATACCGGCCTACGATCTCTTTCCGATGAGCCGGTACGTCGGCTTTTCGCGGATCGAACACTACAACGAGGCGGTCACCAGCCGCGGCTGCGAAGGCGCTTGCAGCTTTTGTTACGAGTGGGGCTTGATCGATCCGCGCCGCAGCGGCGACTTTTTTCTGCACCGCACCCGCTCGGGCAAGCTCGTTGCCGATGAGCTGGAGCTGTTGAACAAGACCTACGGCGTCAAGGCGCTCAACTTCATGGACGATGATTTCAATTCGGACCGGCAAAAAATGCTCGACTTGTTGGACGAGCTGGAAAAAAGGGACCTCGACATCCAGTGGTTTTTCATGGGCCGTGCGCGCAACCTCATGCGCGACGCCGATCTGATTCCGCGCATGCGCCGGGCCGGTTGCTACCAGGTGCTTTTCGGCATCGAGGCGGGCACGGACGAGGAACTCGCTCATATTCATAAGAGCGATGAGCGCTACACCATCGAGGATTTGAAAGGTCTGGTGCAGCTGTTGCGGAACCATGACATCGCCACCGTGGGCACCTACATGAACGGTTTCTGGGAAGACGACGCGGAGAAGATCAAACACCGCTACCGTGTGGTCGACGAGATCGATCCGGATGTCGCCGTGCTGATGCTGTTGACGCCGATGCCGGGCTCGCCGATCTGGCGCCAGGCTTTGCGCGACACGCGGATCGAAACCCTCGATCTGGAAAATTGGGACGCGATTCACACGATCATGCCCACCCGCCATCTGTCGAGAAAAGAGCTGGGGGAGATTTCAGCGTCGGCCAACCGTGATTTTTTCAGCCGTCCGGAGCGCATCGAGCGCATCCGCAACGGCTACAGCTCGCCTTACGTGTGGAAGAAATTCGCGACCTACCAGGCCGCCGCCGAGCTGATCGACCGGTAGTCATTGGCGCCGGAGTTCGCGCTTCGCCCGGCCCCGAGCACGAGCAAAAGGGAAAGGTCTCTGCTCGCGCCTTTCTGGATCGTTTCCGTTTCAATTTAATTGGTAATAGCGGTTCGAGTGGCCGCGGTTTTAGTCACCGCGCGTCTTGACCAAACAGGAGGCAGTCTATGGAAACCAAACTGATAAATCCCCTCGCGCTGGCCAAGCCCACGGGCTACACTCACGGCGTGAAGACCTCGGGCGCTTCGGCGCTGCTATTTCTCGGCGGCCAGGTGGCATGGGATCAGGAAGGCCGGCTGGTCGGAGGAGGCGACATCGTCGCCCAATTCGACAAGGCGCTGGAGAATCTCCTAGCCGTGGTTCGCGACGGTGGTGGAACGGCGGAGAACATCGTCAAGCTCAACGTCTTTGTCACGGACAAAGCAGCCTATCTCGCCGGCATGAAAGAAGCGGGGCAAGCTTACCGAAAATATATGGGCAAACATTTCCCGGCGATGACCCTGGTGGAGGTCAAAAGCCTCTATGAAGATGGCGCCATGGTCGAGATCGAAGGCATGGCGGTTCTATAGCGAATCGGCGCGGCCGCGCTTCTTTCAACCCGGATTCCGTAGTTGAAGTTACAAACTCCACTGAGCGAGGTGTGAGACTGGAGTAGCGAAGGCTCCCAGCTGTGCAGGATCAAAGTCCTTTTTGGTGCTTGGCAATCTACTGCAAGCAGGTTACGGATTCCACTCACGGCACTGCTGGTCTCAACGCTCTTAGAGGCAAAACCTCATTGCCTTCGCTACGGAAGGCTCGCGCCTCGCTCCGTGCATTAACTTTCAACTGCGGAATCCGAGTTCAATCAAAGCGTCGGAACAATCTCTCCCATGAGCCGTTCCATCTTCTCGATCATCGATTCGATCGAGATCGGACTGGGAATATTAAGGTCGATACAGATGTGCTTTACGCCGGCCTCGCGGTATTCAAGAAGTCTCTGCCGCACGGCCAAACGGTTGGCGGGATCGCGTAAGTCCGGAAACGCATTCCAGCGCAGCGTAAGATCGATTTTTTTGCCATCCCGCCCTTGCTCTTGAGCGAGCTGCGACACGAAGGCAAATTTTTTCGCCATTTCCGCAATCGGCATGCGGCTGGTCGGATGCCAGCCGTCGCCATAGGCTGCGACGCGCCTCAGCGCCCGCTCCGAGTTGCCGCCGATCCAGATCGGCGGCCCAGGTCTCTGCACGGGCTTCGGCAACAAAACCGAGCGGGGCACGCGGTAATATTTGCCGTCAAATTGGACCTCTTCCGCCTTCCAGAGCTCTCTAAGAAGCTCGATGAATTCATCGGCCTGTTGATTGCGTTCCTCGATTCCGTGGCCCACCGCGACAAATTCATCCGCGCTCCAGCCGGCGCCGAGGCCGACGATCACCCGCCCGCCGCAAAGCACATCCAGAGTTGCGATCATCTTGGCGGTCACCGCTGGGCTGCGGTAACCGGCGACCAGCACGCTCGTGCCCAGCGAGATTTTTTCCGTATGCGCGGCGACGAAGCTCAACACCGTCAACGGATCGTAGGTGTTGCGCATGGGGCCGGGCATCTCCCCGCGGGGATTGCCCGGATATTTCGACGCCGGCGCCACCGGCCAGAGTAGGCGCTCAAGAACCCAGAGCGAGGAAAACCCCAAGGACTCGGCCCGGCGGGCAACCGCAACGATCGCCTGCGGACTGGCATAAGGCCCGAAGTGTGGTAAAGCAATGCCGAGCTTCAAAATGAGCCTTGCAAGACAAAGTCATGAGTGCTGAGTAACGAGTGATGAGGCCGGAGGTTTTTTCTTACTCCCTACTCATTACTCAGCACTCACGACTCGTTACTTATTGTTGAGCGCCGCTTCGAGCTCTTGGGCAATGGCGAGATATTTCTCGTGAACGCCGGCGCCCATCTCGCGTGTTTCATGCTCCTCGAAGGATTTGAGCAGCGCCGCTTGTTCCCCAGCAGGAATGCAATCGTCCGCGATCCTGAACAAAATCTCGTCCTCTTTCTGGATATGCTCCTTCAAAAGACGGAGATAGCCCCGCGCATGATTCAACAAAGATTCCACGCCGCCGGTCTCGCCCCGCTCCAAACCTTCGACCGCGGCTCTCATGGCGCGCACGTGACTCCGCCCCTCTTCATGCTCCATCAACATCACCCCAATAGGCCCGCCGTCTCGCGGTATGCCTTGCGCCTCCATCGCGGGGAAGAGAAGTTTTTCTTCTTTGAGATGATGGCATTGATCGGCGAAGTTACTAATGAAATCCAGCACTTTTTTCCAGTGGCTCAACGATGGCGCCGGCGCTGCGGCCAGGAGTTTCTCCACCGCGGCGAGGACTCTTTCGATCACTCGATGTTCATCGCCCAAGACTTCCGTGGGCTTCTCGAACTGATGATACCCCCAAACCCCGTGCGCATGAGCGTCTTCCATGTTTAACCTCCGTCGTTGTCCGATCGTCCTCAACCTGGCGCGGCGTCTTGCAAAGTCACCGCCGGTTAGAACAAAATCCATTCTTTAGCATGGAGCATGCCACGAGTTCCAGACAGGTACAAATGAATTTCACTTGGCAAGACGGTTCCCTTGAACAATGCGATCCTTGTGCCGAAGATCTCAGTCCGTGATTTTTCGTCCCTGGGAAAAAGAACAATTGTGATTCCAAAAGGTTAAATAGCGGAGCTGAGAATCGGCCCTACGAACGCGCCGTCACCACCGAGCGGAGATTGTTGAATAGAAACAAGAGCACTGCCGCGATGTTTCCAACTCCGCCCCATTGTTGAACCGCCGTTGACAACGCGAGATCGCCGCCGACCCTGAGCAGCAGCGCTCCGTGCAGGAGCGCGAGATGAAGATAAAAACTCCGGCGGAACGGCAGCGCAAATCCGGTGACCGACGGAAAAATCACCGGCGCATGGGCGAAAATCATCGAAAAGACAAATCCCAAGAAAACCGCATGCAACATCGCGTCATACTTCGGCCCGGCGACGAAATCATCCGCGAATGTGATCCAGAGCATGCCCGCGGCGGCAAGCCAGAAATAACCGGATAGCAGGCAGACAGCCATATAGCGCGTTAAGCCATGCTCGCGGACCGTCCGCCCGGCGATATCGTAACGGAATAGCCATAGGGCAAGCGCCAATAGCGCCGCTCCGGCAACGCGAATTCCGGCGTCAAAGGCGGGCAGAGATAGCGCGAGGCCGATCAGAAAGACCGCGACGCTCGCGTCAAAGAGCCAGGACGCGTGCTCCGGCCGTTGCATGACGCGCGAGAGCTGCAGCCTTTCCCCGGCGATCATAAGCACGAGGAACCCGACCCACCAGGGCGCAGCGACGTTGAAGGGTTGGGACACCAGCCAAAGCGTGTTGCCCACCGCCCAAAGGACGGCGCTCAAAATCATCACGATAAAATGAGCCGCCGGCGCCAGGCGGTAAAGGGAGACAAAAACCAAAATCGATAAACAGCTTGCGCCGAGCGCCAGCGCGGCGCCGAACTCAGGCGGGAAACCCAAGAGAACGGTCAGGACGCTGACACCCGCGAGCAGCGCCGCGCCATAGGGCCAGAGACGGTCCAGCGCCACCGCTCTTTCCAGGGCGATCAATGTTCCGAGAAAACCAACGGCCATCAAGGGGCCGTGGTTCGACGGCAGATCTTGGTTAAGCGCCGGCAAATCGAACCCCATCCGGGCAGCGCCAGCCCAGAGACCCGCTATGAGTGAAACAGCGGCAAACGCCAATAGAACGAATCGCAATTTGAACCGGTTAAGCATGGCTGTCCTTGCGTTCCCCGACCCTCCCGCTCAGCTCTCCAAGTCACCGCAATCGCAAACATCGTTTTCCCGGGGCGCCATCGATGACCATCTTCAACATCGACGACGGCTGTGCCGATGCGATGTGCGTCCATCCATATCACAACGTCAACGATGATGCGCCACGGGTTGGAGACTCTACAAACTTGCTGCCGGCCGCCCCAGTTCTTGTGCGGTAGACCAAGAGGCTCTGTTGCGAAAGTTGGAAACGTCAGGTCGGATTTTCCTATTTCCAAAAAAGTTATGCGCGGCCCACTGAACAAAACTCTGAAAAAGCTCAAGATTGATGATGGTACAACGATTGCGTATCGCGTCGCTAACGGACTTAAATCATCCGTTGACTCCATCCAATCGTCATGAAACTCGGTAAGGAAAGTCGATACGCTATTGAGGGATTGGTTGTGTTGGCGAGAACCCCCTTCGGCACGACGATGCAGTTGCGTGATATTGCGGACGGGGGAGGGGTACCGCAAAATTTTCTTGCGAAAATATTTCAAAAGCTTAAAAGGGCGAATATCGTCGCCTCTTCCCATGGCGCCGTTCGTGGTTACGCCCTCGCCCGCCGTGCAAAAGCGATCAACGTTAAAGATATTTTACTGGCGGTGGAGGGAAGCGACACTTTTGACCGCTGTGTTTTTTGGAGTGATCGCTGCGCCGAGGCGGCTCCCTGCCCGATGCATATCCATTGGAAACGAGTACGGCAAACCATCGCCGGATTGATGGAGCGCACGACGGTGGCGAACCTGGCTAGACATACCCATGCGAGAATAAGGTTTAATCCATCGGATACCGATGAAACACCAGACATTAGATTTAATTTTAAGAAACCAGATCACGGTACGGTTGGGGCGTCACACTCATAAACAACGACCCCATCGAGGCTTCGAGAAGGAGACAAGAGATGAAAATGCTTTTTTCATCGGCGCTCGCGGCGATCGTTGTTCTCAGCTGCGCGGCGGCTCTCAGGTCCGCCGATACCAAACCTCCAGCGGGGTCCGCTCGGTTGCTAGCGCTTGGTAAACTAATTTACGGCCAGCAATGCAGCGCCTGTCACGGCGTAGGGGGCCGCGGAGACGGGGAAGCAGCTTATCTCCTTTATCCCAAACCGCGCGATTTCGTTGCCGCCAGGTATCGCATGGTTTCGACTTGGGAACGAGTGCCGACGGACCAGGATTTGTTCGACACGATCACGCGCGGCATGCCGGGTTCGGCCATGCCCTCTTGGGGGCATCTACCTGCGGAGCAACGCCGGGCTTTGGTTTTCTACGTCAAATCCCTTGCCGAAAAACCGCTCGATGTAAAGCCGCAAAAAAATCCCAATCCCGACGGCGGCGGCGGCCAGGGAGTGATTCAACCCCCCAAACCTCCTCCCTTCGACGCCGCCGCGAAAGCGCGCGCGCTGGAGCTTTACAAAGATGCTTGCGCCTCATGTCACGGAGCCAACGGTCGAGGCGACGGCGCAGAAAAGCAGATTGACGAAGAAGGTTACCCCACAAGGCCGCGCGACCTGACTGCCGGCGTGTTCAAGGGAAGCCCCGATCCCGTTTCACTCTACCGCCATATCGTCGCCGGCATTCCGGGAAGTCCGATGCCGATGAGCGATTGGGCTTGGGGCGACGACGCCTGGCATTTGGTCAACTACGTGCGCTCGCTTTCCAGCGACACCCAGCGCGAGCGCGTGGAGATGAAAAAGTTCGCTATCGAAGCGGCGCGCGTTAAATCCCTTCCGGATCATCCTGATTCCGGCGTATGGCGCCTTGCCGCACCGGTCAATCTTCATCTGATGCCGCTATGGTGGCGCACCAACCGCCCCGAGGAAGTGACCGTCCGGGCGGTTCATGATGGCAAGGAGCTGGCCGTCCTGATGGTTTGGCAGGACGATACCAACGACCACACCGCGATCCGGCCGCAGGATTTTCGTGATGCTGCCGCAATTGAGCTTGCGCTGACGCCGAACCCGCCGTTTTTCGCCATGGGAGCGAAGGGTCAACCGGTAAACATCTGGATGTGGAAATCCGAGCGGCAAGCCGACCTGGAGCCGGCGTTTCAAGAGTTGGATAAGATCTATCCCAACATCGGCATCGATTCCTATCCTAATTTAGCGCGCTCGCCGTTGGAGCAGCCCCTGCGCAGCGCCCTCACTCTTGGGTCCGATAAGACGTTTGTCACGGGTTGGGGCGCGGGCAACATTGTGTCCGACCCGCAGCGCAAGAGCCCCGCCGAAGATCTGACGGCGCAAGGTTTCGGCACCCTGACGGGCCGTCCTCGGGTCGACCAAAGAGTCGATGCCAAAGGGGTCTATAATGAAGGGTCCTATCGAGTCATGTTTCGCCGGACTTTAGTGCCGACCGGCAAGGATGCGGCAGCATTAAGGCCGGGAACGAGCATACCGATCGGGTTTGCGGTTTGGAACGGCAGCGCCGGGGATCGCGATGGCAAAAAGTCGGTGACGATCTGGCAAGAACTAAGAATCGGAAAATGAATCGTTCAAATCGTTCAAATCGTTCAAGCCGGTCAACCCCTTCCTTCATCCCGCGACGCGGGGGAGGAATGCCTGTCCCGAGTCCCATCGAGGGAAGGTGGGGGTTGGAACGACTGGAACGGCTGGAACGGTTTGAACGAGAACAGAGGAGACACGCCGATGTCTGATCAAACAACAAATGAAACCTTAAATTTGAGTCGCCGCAATTTCTTGAAGTGGCTCGGCGTCGGCAGCGGCACCGCGGCTTTGAGCGGCACGCTGCCGCTGAATCTTCTCGCGGCGGCAAGTCCTGACGGCAATCCGCTCGCCGGTTCGGTAAACCGAAATTGGGAAAAAATTTATCGGGACCAATATAAGTACGACAGAGCCTTCGACTGGGTCTGCTCGCCCAACGATACTCACGCCTGTCGGGTGCGCGCCTACGTGCGCAACGGCATCGTCACACGTCTCGGCGCCACGTACGACTACCAAACCTACGCCGATCTGTACGGCAACAAAGCGACGGCCAACTGGAATCCGCGCCAGTGCGCCAAAGGCTACACTTTCCACCGGGTACTCTACGGCCCCTACCGTCTGCGCCATCCGATCGTGCGCAAAGGCTGGAAGGCGTGGGCCGATGCCGGCTTTCCCGAATTGACGCCTGAGAACAAAACCAGGTTCATGTTCGACAGCCGTGGCCAGGACGAGTTCGTGCAAATTTCCTGGCAGGACGCGTTTGACAATATCGCCAAAGCCTTGGTGGCGATCTCCACCCGTTACAGCGGCGAGGAGGGGAAAAAGCGGCTGCTCGCCCAGGGCTACCAGCCCGAGATGGTCGAGGAGATGGGCGGCGCCGGCACGCGGGCCGTGAAAATGCGCGGCGGCATGGGGCTGCTCGGCGTCATCGGCAAATACGGCATGTATCGACTCAACAATTCCCTAGCGCTGCTCGACGCGAAAATCCGCGGCGTCGGCCCGGACAAAGCGCGCGCCGGGCGCAATTTCTCGAACTACACCTGGCATGGCGACCAGGCGCCGGGACATCCGTGGGTTCACGGCCTGCAGGCGTCCGACTGTGATTTCAACGACCTGCGCTTTTCCAAACTCATCATCATGGACGGCAAGAATCTAGTCGAGAACAAGCTCACCGACTCCCACTGGTTCATCGAGTGCATGGAGCGGGGCGCCAAGATCGTCGTGATCGCGCCGGAGTACGGACCGCCCTCGACCAAAGCGGATTACTGGATTCCGATTCGTCCGACAACCGACGCCGCGCTCTGGTTGGGCATCACCAAGCTGATGATTGATAAGAAGTGGTACGATGAAAGCTTCGTCAAGCACTTCACCGACTTTCCATTGCTTGTGCGCACCGACAATTTAAAACGGCTGCGCGCCCATGAAGTTTTCGCGAACTATAAAACCGCCATCGCCGCCGACGGACCGTCGATGAAGATCCAGGGATTAACGGCGGAACAGCACGCGCAGCTCGGCGACTTCGTGATCTGGGACGCGAAGAAGAACGGCCCGGTCGCCGTCACGCGCGACGACGTGGGCGCGACGATCGACAAGAAAGGCCTCGACCCGGCGCTCGCCGGAACGTTCAAGATTAAACTAGTCGATGGTAAGGAAGTCGAAGTCGCCACCCTGTGGACGCTCTATCAAACGCACTTGAAAGATTACGACCTCGATACGGTCGCGGATATCACCGGCGCGCCCAAAGCGATGATCGAGCAACTTGCGCAGGACATCGCGACGATGAAGCCCGTCGCGATCCACCAGG
>Ga0209341_10005121_pt1 | contig 11947 bp, 11 predicted proteins | sample RifCSP13_2_FD_184020 | JGI IMG/M metagenome (GOLD analysis project Ga0209341, IMG submission 184020) | Soil microbial communities from Rifle, Colorado - Rifle CSP2_sed 13_2 (SPAdes) (version 2) | ecosystem: Environmental > Terrestrial > Deep subsurface > Rock core/Sediment | place: Rifle...
GGGAAAGTTCCTGCACACGATACTGGGCTACGACTCCGCCCCTGCCCTCGCACAGATTGCCCTGTACTGGAGCTATCTCACGGTTGTTGTCGGGGCGTACTGGCTCGCGCCCGTGCAGCGACGTCCTTTGGCGCGGTCACCGGCGATGGCGCCGGTGCAAACCGACTAAAGCAAACTCAGAAGGAGGATGATGTGCCAAAGTTCCTTGTACTGCCATGCGCGGCGCTGCTGGCCCTCGGCGTGGCGTGCGCGAGCAGCGGGGAGGGTGGGAGGGAGATCCTTTTCACGCAGGGCGACGACGGCTGCTCGCCGGAATCAGTCGACGTCACCCCGGGCGAGAAGCTGAAGCTGACAGCCAAGAACGAGACCGGGACGCTTTACGAGCTCGAAGGCACGAACGGCACGCAACTGGAGGAGCTCCTCGTGCCCGAGGGGCGAACACGGTCCATCGGCTATACGGTGCCGGACGAGCCGGGCACCTTCGACGTCAAATGCTATCAGCCGGGGGGAGTTTCCACGATCATCAAGCTAGTAGCTGGAGAGGGCGGCCTACACGGTGAAGAGGAAGAGGGGAACGAGGTTGAGTCGGTCGGCGGGAACGATGACCCGGTAGACACGACCGTAGCTGTAGAACTCGCCGAGTACAAGGTAACGGCCGGCGAGACATCGGTGACTGCTGGGAACATTGAATTCAGCGTAACCAACGCGAGCGCGGACTTCACCCACGAACTGGCCGTGCTCAGGGTGAAAGAGGACGGAACGTTCGACGTAATAGGCGAAATTGAGGATATACCAGCCGGCGAGGGCGGCACGGTGCGACTACGCCTGGAGCCGGGTGACTACGAGCTGGCGTGCCTGATCGTGCCGGGCGAAGAGGGAAGCACGGTGGACCACTACGCTGAAGGAATGCACACGGACTTCACGGTGGAGTAAGCGCCTAACGACCGGGCGAGCTAAGGAGAAAGTCAAGAGCCGGTTGGTCCGACCACCAACCGGCTCTGATTTCTTGCGGTACGGGAGGGGGTACAACCGCGCCGCTTTGTTCTTATGTCAGATTAGGGCAGTGCCGGAGGCGATGGGTTAAACCACGGTGAGGCGGTGGTAATAGTTGCGTGAGAACGCTGTAGGGGCCACCTGGGAGTCCCCGGGGCGATAGAGCCTCAGTCCGCTCCCCCCGGGTTCTCGTGCGGCACAGCGTCGGCCGCAAAAACATCGAGCCGGTTGACCGACCATCGTTCAACCGGCTCGCATTATTCACCGCGGGCGGGAGGGGGTGTAACCGCGCCGCTGTTTGTCATCCTCAGACTACGGGCATGGCGCAGGCCTCGGGTTAAGGGACGGTTAGATGCTGGTAACAGCGCAGTGAGAATGTTTCGTTGACAGAGACGTGATGCGTCATAAGTAACCGTTACCGAAGCGGAGTTGATGCGTCATAAAGGTCGTTACCCAACTTTCGTCTGTTCCTTCCGTTCAGTGCAATCCCAAAGGTGTCTGAGTGCCGCCTCGATGCGAAGCTTCAGGTCTGCCGGGTTGAGGGCCTGGAACTCGTGCTGCAGACGTTCTTGGGTGGCCTGATCGAGGATCCCTGAGTCCAGGAGGCGCTGGTAGGGGGTGCGGGGTGCGTCGTAGAGCTTCGTCACTCTTGCCCCGGAGCGGCGCTTTCCGGCCAGCTTGCGGACAGGACGGAAGTAGTTCATCTGCAGCCGCAGGAGCCGGTACAGGCGGCGCAGGGCATCGAAGGCGCGCTGGGAGTTGTAGCGGTCGTAGCCGACGACGCGCCTGACGGCCAGCCAGTTGCGCTGCTCGACGTAGGCCTGGTCATTCTTGCGGTAACCGCGGCCCCGCGTGAAGCGGATCCCGTGCTGCTTGCACCAGGCGCTCAGCGTCTGGTTGATGAACTCGGACCCGTTGTCTGTGTGCAGTTCCCTGAGAGGGAAGGGCAGAGCCATCCCCGACCGTTGTATGGCTTGCCTTACCCGCATCATAGTCGTCCCCCAGGCCGGCCAGACCTCGGTCCACGCTGTCGCGACGTCCACCATTGTGAGCGTCGTCAGAAAAACCCCCTCCAGACTCTCACCGCAGTGCAGCACGAGGTCCGCCTGGACAGAGCCGGGCCGGACGTACTGCCATTCGCTCCAGGTCCTGATTGGAATCTCCGCCTTGAGACCGGTAGGCGCTGGAGCGTGACGTCTTGGCTGCCTACCGAGCCCTTTTCGCCAGCCCTTGAGCCGGCGGTCGATCGTCGACGCGCTCATCGACAGGAGCGCTTTCCGTTCCCTTGCCGCGAGCCTCATCTCACCATGCCGCTCAAGTGCTGCCACTAGCTCGGGTAGCACCGACACCAGGAGCTTGCCGCACATGCGGTCTCCTGCTTCCCAGACCTTAACCAGCGCCGGCGTCAGCTCCGGCCCGTACTCACAAGGGCGCCCCTTCTTCCGTGGCGCCGGCCCTGACCCCTCTCGGGCGCTCAGCAGCTTGATTGCCGTCTTCCGATGCAGACCCGTGGTCTGACAAAACTCGTCCAGAATCCTCCCTTTCTCCTGCTTCCCGGCCTTCCGATAACGCTGCCTCATCGCAGCCGCATACTCGCTCACCGAACCCCGCGTCACGTCGCCCCCTTTCGGTAACGCTACTTTTGAGGCAACGCTCTCCGTTCGGTAACCGTTTAAGTGAGGGTGATCGTTGTTTAGCCGCTAGCTCGACGGGGCGTTATACTGCGCCTCGTCATGCACACAGGCGTCAGCTACTTCTCCTCGCGTGACATCCGGCACGTCCGCGACGATTTGGGCGAGATGGTGCAGCAGGGCTGCACCTACGTAGTCCACTGCTTTACCGAGACCGACCTCGCCTATCACCGCGATGTCATGAGCGAGATCGTGACGGCGACACATGAGGCGGGCATGGAGGCGTGGCTTGACCCCTGGGGACTCGCCGGGATCTTTTCGGGCGAGACGTTCACGAAGGTCCCGCTGGACCACCCGGAGACATGGCAGGTGCTATCGGACGGCCGTCGCGTCGGCGCGGCCTGCCCGAACCACCCGGAGACGCGGAAGTTCCTGCGGGACTGGGTGGACGCCTGCGCTGCCGCCGGTGGCGATGTCCTCTTCTGGGACGAGCCTCACTTCTACGTCGGCCTCTGGCGGGGCGACTTCTCGGGCGGCTGGGCCTGCTACTGCGAGCACTGCCTCCGCCGCTTCCGCGAGCGTTTCGGCAGCGAGATGCCCCGCGAGTTCACGCCGGAGGTGCGGGCGCTTCGTGAAGCGTCGTTGCTGGAGCTGCTGGCGGAGCTGTGCGCTCAGGGGCGCCAGAAGGGGTTACGGAACGCGCTCTGCCTGATTCCGACTGACCTCGCGGCGCACGGTTTCCCAGAGCCGGAGGAGCGCATGCGGACGGCGATGGCGAAGCGACTCGCAACAACCGAGGCGGACGCGGTGGAGGCCGTCTATCACGTCGGCGTCGGCGACTTCGACGCGGCCGCCGCCATACCGGACCTGGATATCTTCGGTTGCGACCCCTACTGGTACCTGTTCGGGACGGACGCCGAGGCGTTCATGCGCCGGTACTCCATCGCCGCCGCGGACGCGGCGCGGAAGCACGGGCGCGACCTCCAGCTCTGGGTGCAGGCGTTTCGGGTGCCGGCGGGGCGCGAAGATGAGTTGCGCACCGGGCTGCGTGTGGCCGAGGAATCCGGGGCAACCCACGTCGCCGCCTGGGCCTACCGCGCCACGGAGACGATGGCTATTCGTTGCTCGCGGCCGGATGTCGTCTGGCGCATCATCGGCGAAGAGTTCCGGCGGCTGCGCGCCTAATCGAAGTCGAACACCCCGGCGACAGACAGGGTGATGGCGACGGTGTTGTAGACGGCGTGAATCGCCACCGCGGCCAGGTAGAAGTTGCGGCTGGACTTCGGCAAAGGCCCTTCACCCTGCGCCCAGGCCACGAGCCCGCGCGTGATCCCGAGCCCGACGAGGAAGCTGCCCGTGGTGTGCAGCACCAGCGGCAGGGTAAAGCGGTAGGTCACGAACCAGTCCGGCGGATTATCAACGTACACGTAGACGTAGACGAGAGCTTCAATCACCCCGAAGGTGAGCCCGGCGAGGGCCGCCAGGAGGGCGACGTGAAGGCGGCCGAGCAGCAGGTGCGGCCAGCGATACCTCAGCAGATATACGCCGACCGGCTTCAGGCCCTCTTCGATGATCGGCGCTCCCAGTATCGGCAGCAGGATGAACCCGCCGGCACGCACCTCCTGGACGGCGGCGCCGATGATGCCCAGCAGGCCGCCGATCAGGGCGACGAGTATGGTGAAGGCGAAGCCGAAGATGCCGACGTGGTGTTTGGTAGAGGGATCGGGCAGGTAGCCCGCTTCTGCGATAACCCGGGTCGGGTCCGGCTGGTCCACTACCCGCGTGGCAGGCCGAGGCCGCGGCCGGCGATGATGCCCTTCTGGATCTCCGTGGTCCCCGCTGCCACCGTGAGGGCCGAGGCGAACAGGTAGAACTGCTCCACCCGGCCGGCCAGCGGCGCCCACTGTGAGCCGCCCTCCAGCTGTCCGGCCAGCCCCATGATCTGAATTCCCGCGCCGGCCAGCCGCTGCTGTAGCTCGGAGCCGTACATCTTCGACATAGAGGCCTCGGTGTTCGGTATCTGTCCCCGCGCCTGCATCGAGGCGACCCGGTAGGCCAGCATCCGACCCGCCGTGAACTCGATCGCCAGCTCCGCGAGCTTGTTGCGCACGGTGCGCTCGTCGCCCAGCCGGCGGCCGTTGACATGCGTCGCGAAGGCGTACTGCACCAGCTCCTCCAGCGTACGATAGCCCATGACGACGCGATTGATCCCGGAGCGCTCGAAGTCCAGCGTCGCCGCCGCGACGTACCAGCCCCGGTTGAGCTCGCCGACGAGGCTCGTGCGCGGAATCCGCACATTCTCGAAGAACACCTGGTTGAAAGTGTGGCGGTTCGTCAGGTCGTAGAGCGGGCGCACCTCCACACCCGGCGTTTTCATGTCCAGCAGGAAGTAGCTGATCCCCTTGTGCTTCGGTGCGTCCTGGTCGGTGCGGGCGAGCAGGATGCAGTAATCGGCCTTGTGCGCCAGCGATGTCCAGATCTTCTGGCCGTTTATCACGAAGTAGTCGCCGTCCGCGTCGGCCCGCGTTTGCAGTGAGGCGAGGTCGGAGCCGGCCCCCGGCTCGGAGAAGCCCTGGCACCAGACATCTTCGGCGTTGGCGATGCCGGGGACGAAATCGCGCCTCTGGTCATCCGTCCCGTAGAGGAGGATCGTTGGGCCCACGCGGTCGGGCCCGACGCCGAGCTGCGTTGGAGCGCGGGCGTAGGTCATCTCCTCGTTGTAGATGACCTGCATCATGTGGCTGGCGCCGAGGCCGCCGTACTCTTGCGGCCAGCCGAGCGTGAGCCATCCCTTCGCCGCCAGTTTCTTCTGGAACGACCGCAGGAACTCCCAGCGCTCGTCTCCACCTTCGCCGAGCTGGCCGCTGCCGCCCTGCTGGGCAAAGCTCTCGGGAAGCTCCGCCTCCAGGAAGGCGCGGATCTCCTGCCGGAACGCTTCCTCCGCGGGGCTGAATCGAAACTCCATCGGGCGGACTCCTCGCTCAAGGTGAGGCACTCGTACCATATGGTGAGGCTCTCGTACGATGAACGCGGCCAGTATACTACAGGGGAAGTGAGGCGCATCGGACGCTGGATGATGCCGGGGGTGGCGCTGCTGCTCGTTGCCTGCGCCAGGGAAGCGACCGCTCCCGGTCCCGCTGACGAACCTCCGTCTGACGGCACAGCGAGGTCCACCCTCGGCGCAACGTCGAGAGCTACCGCGACTCCCGAGGCCACGCCGGAACCTCTGACGCTGGCCGATATCTTCCCCCCGCGCGAGCTGCCGCCGGGGCTTGACCCATCGAGGCTGCGGACGGTGATCGCCACGGGCGACGTCATCCCGGCCCGCTTCACCGACGTACAGATCCGCAACCGCGGTGATGACTTCCTCTGGCCGGTGGCGGCGACCAGGGATCTAACCTCAGCGGCCGACCTGACGGTGATCAACCTGGAGGCGCCGATCATCGAGAGCTGCCCGTACCACGACGAGGGGTTCACGTTCTGCGGTCGGCCGGGGATCATCGGGGCCTTTCAGGCCGGCGGCGTGGATGTGGTGACGATCGAGAACAACCACATCGGCAACTACGGGTTCAGCGGGATCACTGAGACGAAGCAGCATCTCGACGCAGCCGGGCTGCGCTGGGCGGACCGCGAGACATCCGCGATCGTGGACGTGCGCGGGCTGACGTTCGGGTTTCTGGCCTTCAACGGTGTCGGAGAGCGTATCGACCGTGAAGCGATGAGCGCGCAGATCCAGGCGCTGCGGTCGCAAGTGGACGTGCTATCCGTCGCGTACCACTGGGGGGCGGAGTACGTGACGATGCCCACCATCGGCGCGGGCATCGCCGAGGACGACCCGGTGGAGATCGGGCACCTGGCGGTGGACGCGGGGGCAGACCTGGTGATCGGGAACCACCCGCATTGGGTGCAGGGCATCGAGCTGTACAAGGGCGCGTATATCGCCTACGCGCACGGAAACTTCATCTTCGACCAGATGTGGAGCTACGAGACGCGCGTCGGCGTCGTCGGCAAGTACACGTTCTACGAGAAGCAGCTCGTGCGGGCTGAGTACGTCCCGGTGCTTAGCGTGGATTACGGCCAGCCGGTGCCGATGACGGGCGCGGAGCGGCAGGCGGTGCTGGACGGGATGAAGGCGTCGAGCGAGGCGATCGCGGCGGGCCGGCGGTAACGAACGTAATCCCGGGCTACGATGGCGGCCATATCTCGTCGAACGCGACTAGTTGACCACGGCTCGACGGGCCCAGCCGCTCTCTGAAACATGTCCCATGGGAGAAGAATTGCTGCTCACGCTGTTCGCCCTCCGCGGCGTCCCAGGTTGTCACCACTACCAGGGCACATGGATCGAACCCCACTGATTGAATGGACGTCTCACAAAAGCAGCATTGGAACTTCAGCCTTTCGCCGTCGGGCAGCCTGATTACTTGTCGACCTGATTCATCGAGTTGCATCGTTACCGCCCTTTGAACTCCGGCTCGCGCTTTTCGACGAAGGCGCGGGGGCCCTCTCGGGAGTCTTCGGTCTCCTGGGCGATGAACATCGCCTGCTGGGCGAGGTCGAGGGCGGAGTCGAGGGAGATGTCCTGGGAGCGGTAGGCGAGGCGCTTGGCCTGCTGGATGGCGACAGCGGGGCCGTTTACGAGCTTGGCGGCGTACTCGCGGGCGTGGGCGATGAGCTGGTCGTCGGGCACTACGGCGCTGACGTAGCGCATCTCTAGCGCCTCCTTTGCGTCGATGAGGCGGCCGGTCCAGATCAGGTCGAGGGCCTTCGCCATGCCGACGATGCGGGGGAGGAAGTAGCAGCCGCCGTCGCCCGGGATCAGGCCCATGCGCACGTAGGTCATCCCGAAGCGGGCGGTCTCGGCGGCGAAGCGGATGTCGCACATCGAGGCCATGTCCATGCCGGCGCCGACGGCGGCGCCGTTTACGGCGGCGATGTAGGGCTTCTCCATAATCGAGACGAGGCGGGGGATGCGCTGGACGCTGTCGCGCAGGAAGTTGCGGTTGTCGATGTGGGAGCGGCTGCGGTCGACGAGGGAGAGCCCCTCGCCGCCGCGGGCGACGTCGGCGCCGGTGCAGAAGCCGCGGCCGTTGCCGGTGAGGATGACGACGCGCACTTCGTCATCGGTGTCGGCGTCCTGAAGCGCCGCCAGCCACTCGCCGAGCATCACCGGCGTGAAGGCGTTCAGGCGCTCGGGGCGGTTGAGGGTGATGGTGGCGATGCCCTCGGACTTGTCGTAGATGATCTGTTCGTAGGTCATGGGGCGTCTCCTTAGCGTTTCGATGTTGTCACCCTGAGCGCCCACAGGGCAGCGAAGGGTCTCGGCGGTCCCGAGCTATTGCAGGGTACGATCCGCCGAGATTCTTCGCTCTCGGTCGCCTCCCGGCGACCTTACCGCTCAGAATGACATGAAGGCGCCCCCGCTGGTCAGCCAAATACCGCTCAGAATGACATATTAGCCAGCCGACGCGCCTCCGTACATGCCGTAGGACCGTACGATATCGAATTCGTAGATGAGGCGCTGCTCCTGGACCATGGTCTCGAGGAACGCCTCGTGGGTTAGCTGCCGTCCGAACCAGTTGATTTTACCGGGTTCCACGTGCATGCCCTGCTGCATCAGTTGCATCAGCCGCAGGTTGAGCTGTGGGGCGTCTGGACCGTCGAGGATGGTGACTGTGCATTCGAGGGTGAGCCAGCGCCACTCGGCGTCGAAGACGGAGAGGGTGGAGCGCGGGTCGCGGCGCAGGTGCCTGGTCCGCGCACGGGTGTGCGTGCCGGAACTCCAGAGCTTCCCGTCGACGACCCCTACGCCTACCCGCACGGAATGGGGCGTGCCGTCGCGCCGGAGGGTGACCATCGCGGCGGTGCGGTTCCTTTCGAGAAACGCTTGAACCGCTTCGTCCATCAGGCGCCTCCTCCTGCTACGTTGCGGTAGGCGATGCGGAATACGGGGTGGGCGGGCGCTACGCGCTCGAACTCGGCGATGTCCGCCGTACTTTCGAGCCCGAGGTGAAGTTTCGTCGAACTCACGGTGCGCTGGTACCACGCGCGGATGATCGGCGCCCGCTCAGCGAGCGGCACCTCTACCAGGCTTACGGCGCGGCGGCGTCCGTGGCGGATTACCGCGTCGCCGCCCGCGGCGCGCGAGTTGCGCACCCAGTCGGAACGCTCTCCCAGCATCGAGACGAGGTAACGCTCTCCTTCATATTCGACCCAGGTCACCATGTTCGAGCAGCGCTCGCCCGTCCGGCGTCCGCGCGTCTCGATGGTGGCAGGGCCGATGACCGGCTGCCCGGGCCAGCGTTCGGGCGTGAGGCCGTTGGAGACGAGCCAGGACCACGCCCGGTTGAGCCGCCGGCCGGCCGCGGTGGGCCGTCCGCCGCGATAGAACAGCGGCGCCAGGTAGCGGCGCCCCAGGCCCGTCGGGTAGACGACAACGGACGCCGCGATGGCCCCGAGGACGGCGATGACGGCGATGACAGCAGTTCTCATCGCATCAGTATCCCGCCGTCGACGTTGATCGCCTGGCCGGTGACGTAAGCCGCGGCGGGGGACGCCAGGTAGGCGATGATCCCCGCCATCTCGGACGGCTCCGCCTGGCGACCCAGGGGGATGAACGTCCGCACCATCTGCTTGATCGAGCCCTGCGGCAACCCCATGCGCTCTTCGGTGCGACCGAACGTGCCGTCCATCATGTCGGTGTCCGTGGAGCCGGGGCAGACGGCGTTGACGGTGATCTTGTGCGGCGCCAACTCCTTCGCCAGCATCTGCGTGAGTCCGACGACGGCGAATTTGGCCGGGGTGTAGCCGCCGTACTGCGCCTGTCCTTCGCGCCCGGCCATTGAGGAGATGTTGATTATGCGGCCACCTTCGCTCTGCTCCAAGAGGACGCGGATCACCGCGCGGCAGCAATGGTACACCCCGTGCAGGTTGACGTCGATCTCACGGAACCACTCGTTGTCGTCCATCTCCCAGAGGTTCTTCTTGCCCGAGACGATCGCCAGTCCCGCGTTGTTCACCAGGATGTCGATGTGGCCGAATTCCTGACCCGTGCGCTCCACGGCGGCGCGGACGTCGTCCGGCTTCGTGACGTCGAGGTCCAGGCCGAGCGCGCGACCCCCCGCAGCCTCGATTTCCTCGGCCACGGAGGGGATACCCAGCCATCCGGCCTCGCGTTCGTGCTCCGGGAAGGACTCCGGCGATCGGGCGACCGCAGTGGCGGTGACGGCTGCGCCTTCCTGCGCCAGGCGGACGGCGATGGCGCGCCCGATGCCGCGCATACGGCCGGCGCCGGTGACGATGGCGACCTTGCCTTCGAGGCAGCCCATCAGCGTGCTCCTTCCGGTACAGCTTGCGTTATCGGCGCGCCGGGGCCGCGGCGTTCCGAAAGCAACCATAGCGTGAAGCTAAGAGCTACCGATACTACGAGGAAGCCCGTCAAGCCCAGGAAGGCCGCCTGCGTGTCCCACCGGTCCACGAGCGCCCCGGCGATCACCCCGCCCAGCGAGCCGAGGCCGAAACCTGCGAAGAACGATATACCATAGCTACGACCGACGGCGCCGGGCGGCGAGTAGTCTGCGATGAGTCCGGTGTAGATCGGCTGGTTCGCGAAGTAAAGGAAGACGAACGCCGAGGCGACGAGGACGAGCGCCGGACCTGTCACGACGCCGACAAGGATCAGCGGCGGTATGGTCAGGAGGCCAATCACGGGAACGATGCGCTCCAGCGGCCAGCGGTGCGAGATCGAGCCACCGACGAGCTGCCCGACAGCTCCCATCAGAAGGGCTACCGTCACAAACGCGCCGCCGAAGTCGTCGTTGACGAAGTCCTCAAGGTGCTTCGGCAGGTAAGTGATGGCGCCGCGATAGACGGTGCCGCCGAGGATGAAACCGCCGTAGACGATCAGCAGCGGCAGCAGGAGCTGGTTGCGCCCGCGGTCTGCGCCTGTGAGCGGGGGCGCGGGCTGCTCTACTATCTCCGAGCCGTGCAGGAGATTGAGGCGTGTTGTCGCCATGGCGACGGCCATCAGCGCGGACAGGCCGCCGACGGCGAAAAAGGCGAGGCGCCAGTCCACGAGGACCGCCAGCCCGATCGCCAGCGCCGGCGCGAGCGCCTGTCCGGTGTTGCCCGCGACGCCGTGCAGGCCGAGCGCCATCCCCCGCTGCCGCACGCCCTGCGCCATCAGCGAGAGGCCGGCCGGGTGGTAAAGCCCGATGAAGATCCCGAGCCCCGCCAGGGCTGCTGCCAGGAACCACTCGTCCGGCGCCAGCCCGGCGAGAACCGAGAGCACCGCCGCGCCGGAAAAGCCGTAGACGATCACCTGCCGGGAACCGAGGCGATCGGCGAGGAAGCCGGCGGGGATCGCGCTGCTCCCGAACGCCCAGCCGAAGATCGTGGCGATGGCACCTGTTACGACCGCCCTCAGGCCGAAGTCATCCTCGATGCGTGACAGGAGCGCCGGGTAAGTGAGTTCGATGACGTGAACGAGGCCGTGCGCCGCCGCCGCGTAAGCGATGATGCGGCGCTCCTCGGCGTTCATAGCAGGGGTGATTATACGGCGGTCCCGAGCGGACGGGCGACTGACTATGGCTTAGAGGAGGCCCTCCGCCCGCAGCGCAGTGACGGAGGCCTCAAACGCCCCGACCGTCTGGTCGATATCGGCGTCGGTGTGTACGCCGGAGACGAAGCCACCGATGTGAGGCGGCGAGGCGCTGCTCGCCATCAGGTCAACCCCGTTGTTGATCAGGGCGCGCTTGAGCGTCATCAGGAGCGAGCTGGACATGCGCGGCGGCGGCGCCGCATCCGCCCATTCGATGCCGTTAACCGGCCTGGACACGTCGTGGCCCAGCGTTATGTGGAAGTAGGAGGCAAGCCCATAGACACAACCCGGGACTCTGCTGCGGTCCAGGACAGCGTTGATCTCGCGCACGAGGCGTTCGTTCAGACCGTCGGCGCGAGTGTGGTGTTCCCCGGAGGCGACCATCCGTAGCATCGTGACGCCGGCCGCCGCTGAGAGCGGGTTAGCGTTGAAGGTGCCGGGGTGGGCGACCCGTCGTTGCGCGTTCCATTCGGGATCAGACCGGATCTCCATCATCGAGACGATGTCGGCCTTGCCGGCGACGGCGCCGCCGGGCAGGCCTCCCGCCAGGACCTTCGCCATGGTAGTCAGGTCCGGAATCACGCCGTACCGCTCTTGTGCTCCGCCCGGCGCCACCCGGAACCCCGTCACTACCTCGTCGAAGATAAGCACGGTGTTATGACGGGTCGTGACCTCTCGTAGCGCCGCCAGGAACCCAGGGGTCACGGGCAGCGTACCCCACGACGCT
>Ga0209341_10005123_pt1 | contig 11943 bp, 10 predicted proteins | sample RifCSP13_2_FD_184020 | JGI IMG/M metagenome (GOLD analysis project Ga0209341, IMG submission 184020) | Soil microbial communities from Rifle, Colorado - Rifle CSP2_sed 13_2 (SPAdes) (version 2) | ecosystem: Environmental > Terrestrial > Deep subsurface > Rock core/Sediment | place: Rifle...
TCTCGCGCGGTGCCTTGCCGAGCAGGCTCCTGCCGTCCAGTTCGATCGAGCCGGAATCGGGCGCGAGCTGTCCGTTGACCATATTGAAGCAGGTGGTCTTTCCGGCGCCGTTCGGTCCGATCATTGCCAGCAGTTCGCCCGCATCCACGGCGAAGCTCACGCCGGATACTGCATGCACGCCGCCGAACGCTTTCGACAGCCCGTTGACGGCGAGGACGCTCACGCGCCGGCCCCTGCGCTGCTTCTCATTTGCGCCCCTGCGCGAGCGTGCCGAGGCCTTGCGGCAGCGCCATTACCAGCCCCAGGATCACGATCCCGATCAGCGCGCGCCAGTAATCGATATTGCGCGCCGCCGAGTCCTGCAGCCAGGTAAACAGCGCCGCGCCCCAGGCCGGCCCGGTGAGCGTCTGGATGCCGCCGAGCATGACCATCGCCAACGCGTCCACCGAACGCTGGATTCCCATCGCTTCGGGCGAGATCGACCCTTTCGAAAACGCATACAGCGCGCCGGCGATCCCGGCGGCGAGCCCCGCGAGGGTGAATGCAGCCCACTGCGTTGCGCGCACGTCGATGCCGATTGCATCGGCGCGCAGGGGCGAATCGCGGCCCGCGCGCAGCGCATATCCAAACGGGGAATAGATCGCTCTCCACATCAACGAAATTCCCAACGCGCAAAACAGAAGCGTCAGGAAGTAGTACGCCGTCTTCGAGGCGAGCCACGGCGCCGGCCAGATGCCGACGATGCCGTTCGAGCCGCCGGTCAGCGCGTCCCACTGGAACGCCGCCGACCAGACAATTTGCGCGAATGCAAGCGTAAGCATCGCCGAATACACGCCGGAGAGCCGCACGCAGAACCAGCCGAAGACGAGCGCCCCGAAGCCGGCGGCAAGCGGGGCCAGCGCCAGCGCGAGTTCCATGGGCATTTTTCCCTGAAGGAAGAGAATTCCTGCTGCGTACGCGCCGAGGCCGAAATAGGCGGCGTGGCCGAACGAATACAGGCCCGCGGGCCCCATGATGAAATGCAGGCTGACGGCGAACAGCGCGAAGATCAGCACATCGGTAAGGAGCACCAGCGTGTAGCCGCCGGAGGCGAGCGGGACAAGCGCGAGCGCCGCCACGAGCGCGACGAGCATCCGCAGCAGGCGGGGCGAGGGCCGGGCGAGCGGCTGTTGCGCTGTGCCCGCGCCGCGCGCCTCGGCCGGCATGCGCCCGAGCAGGCCCCAGGGACGCAGCACGAGGACTGCAGCCATGACCATGAACTCCATCACCAGAGTGGCCTCGGAAAATCCCAGGCCGATGCAGAACGCCTTGATCTCGGCGATCAGCAGCGCGGCGAGGAAGGCGCCCGGAATCGAACCCAGGCCGCCGACCACCACGACCACGAACGCATCCGAGATCACGGTGAGGTCGACCATCAGGTTGGCGGGTTCGCGCGGGACCTGCAGCGCACCGCCCAGCCCGGCGAGCAGCGCGCCCAGGACGAAGACCCCCGTGAACAGCCAGCGCTGGTTGACGCCGAGCGCGCTCGCCATTTCGCGGTCCTGGGTGGCGGCGCGCACGAGGATGCCCCATCGGGTCTTTGAAAGGATCAATTGGAGAAAAACAAAAACCACGGGTCCCAGCACTATGAGCAGCAGTTCGTACTGTGGAAATGCGCCGCCCGCGATTCCCACCGCCCCGGTAAAGCCCGGCGCGCGCGGCCCGAGGAGATCTTCCGGGCCCCAGATCCAGAGCGCGGCGTCCTTGATCACGAGGAGCAGGGCAAAGGTGGCAAGCAGCTGCAGCAGTTCAGGTGCCTTATAGATCCTTCTCAAAAGAGAAATTTCAACGACGGATCCGAACAGCGCCACGATTGCCGCAGCCAGAGGCACGGCAGCCCAGAAACCGACCCGCTCGGCAAGCCACACGGCCAGATACATCCCCAGCATGTAGAGCGAGCCGTGGGCGAAGTTGACGATCCGGGTAACGCCAAAGATGAGGGACAGCCCGGCGGCGACCAGGAACAGCGACGAAGCACTCGCCAGTCCATTTAGAAACTGGATGAGGATAGACGAGTAACTCACTGATTAAACTACTCTTTCCTTAGAATCCTCACTTCTTCGAACGGCGGCAGGAAATTGGCGCCGTCGGCAAAGCGCCAGTTGACCATGCGGCCCTTGCCGCCGCGCGCCGAGAGCTGCCCGACGTAGGCGCCCATGGTCGACTGGTGGTCGTGCGCCCGGTAGACGATCGGGCCGAAGGGCGTGTCCATCTCCAGCCCCTTCAGGGCCGCGATGAGCTTTTCGGTGTCCGTGCTGCCGGCTTTGCGGATCGCGTTGGCCGCGCTGTAGATCGCGGCGTAGCCGACGACCGAGCCCAGGCGCGGGTAGTCATTCCATTTCTTGCGGTAGGCATCGAGGAATTTCTGGTGCGCCGGGGTCTTGATCTCGCTCCAGGGATAGCCGGTGACCCACCAGCCTTCCGGGGTTTCTTCCTTGAGGGGATCGAGATACTCGGGTTCGCCGCCGAGCAGGTTGAAAACGGCCGTGTTCTTGAACAACCCGCGCAGGTTGCCTTCGCGCACGAACTTCTGCAGATCGGCGGCGAACAACGACGAGAAAATCGCGTCCGGCTTGGCGTCGATCAGCGCCTGCACCACGGCGCCGGCGTCGATCTTGCCGAGCGGCGGCGCCTGCTCGGCGACGAACTGCACGCCCGGTTGCGCCTTCGCGAGCAGTTTCTTGAACGATGCGGTCGCCGACTGGCCGTACTCGTAGTTGGGATAGACGATCGCCCAGCGGACTTTCTTCAGCTTGACCGCCTCGGGGATCAGCATCGCGGTCTGCATGTAGGTCGAAGCCCGCAGGCGGAAGGTGTAACGGTTGCCGTTTTCCCACACCATCTTGTCGGTGAGCGGTTCGGCCGCGATGAACACGATCTTGCGCTGCGCGGCGAGGTTGGAGACGGCGAGACCGATATTCGAAGCGAAGGTGCCGGTGAGCAGGGCCACGTTCTCGCGCGTGATCAGTTCCTCGGCCACCCGCACCGCGTCGCCCGGGTTGCCGCCGTCGTCGCGCGAGACCAGCTCCAGCTTGCGCCCGTTCACCCCGCCCGCGCGATTGATTTCCTCGAGCGCGAGCTCCATGCCCTTCTTGTAAGGCTCGAGGAAGGCCGGGAAGACCTTGTAGCTGTTCAGTTCGCCGATCTTGATCGTCTGTGCGCTTACACCCGTGGAAACAAGCAGAAGCGCCAGCAAGCATAGGAGCTTCATGCTTCCACCTTTGCGCCATGATCCGGCTTTATCTTCGCAGTGCCGCCGGGGAAGACGCGCCAGAACTCCTTGCGCACCAGGCTGGCGATGGTCGCGCTCTTGTTCAGCCCGTGGTATTTCGCCACCGCTTCCAGCATCGCGAGGTCGCGCAGGGTCGCGGAAAAGGTGCTGACCTTCGTATTGGACATGTCCGGGACCTCCAAGACTATATAAAACTTATATAACTCTTATACGCCTGGCCCGGCCCATTGTCAATCCGCTAGACGAAGGTCCTTTGCTTCCTGAGTTCCGGCATGCAGTGGCGCAGCCAGCCCGCGCCCAGCTTCTCGGCAAGCGAATTCTGCTGCAGGCGCTCGTGCAGGCCCTTGAAATCCACGCTGTCGAGCGGCTGGTCCTGGTTGAAGCAGGAAAAGACATAGCTCGTCTCCCCGGTCACCGGGTCGCGGTGTGGCTGCAGGCACTGCGCGCAGATCTCCTTCAACATGCACTGCATCGGCGAGTTGATCGAACCGATGGCAAAGTGCTGCGGCTTGAGGTGAGGTTTCAGAATGTCGTGGCGCGCGCGCGCCACCGCCGCCATCATCCGGTCCGAGCCGATCGCGATCAGGCGATCGGCGTCGTCGAGGCGGATCGAAGGCGCGCCGAGCCGGCCTTCGGCGTAGGCGTCCATCGCCTGGACGATGTTGCCGATGAAGCTGCGGTCCTGCGGCCGCCCCGGCGCGAAGCCGGGCTCCTCGTCGCAGCACCAGACCACGGTGTCCGCCGCGTTCTCGATGTCGGCAATCTTGTAGCGGTCGATGACTTTCTTGTAGCCGGCGAAGTACAGCACCTTCGATCCGGCGGCGCGGAACGCCGCGCCGATCGAAAACAGCACCGCGTTGCCCAGGCCGCCGCCGCAGAGCACCACGGTTTCACCGGAGGTGATTTCGGTCGGCGAGCCGGTCGGGCCCATCAGGATCACGGGCTCGCCGGGGCGCAGCATCGCGCACAGGTCGCTCGAGCCGCCCATTTCCAGCGCGATGATGGATACCAATCCCCGCTCGCGGTCCACCCATGCGCCGGTCATGGCCAGGCCCTCCATCTGCATCCGCGTGCCCGAGGCCATCGGCGCCAGCGATTCGAAGTTCTGCAGGCGGTAGAACTGGCCCGGCTGGAACTTCTTCGCCGCAAGCGGTGCGCGAACCACGACTTCCACGATGGTCGGGGTGAGGCGCTCGACCTCGTGGACGGTTGCGAGCAACTGGTCCGAGAGTTTCTTGAAGAAGACTTCCTTCTGTTCGATATTCTTCGGATGATTCTTTGCCAGAACCCGCGAAACAACGGGATACCCCTGCTTTGCGCTCCCCATCGCTTTCACCACATTGCCGAAATAGGACGGGTGCACGTCGCCGAAATAGCTCACGAAACGGCCATCGGGCTGCTTCGCGAGCAGCACGTTCGCCGCGACCGGCTTGGCGGAGGAATACTGCGGCTTGACCGGATTGCCATCTTCGTCGCAGGCGGCAAAGTATTTGCCCTCGAGCGGGAAATGCGCGGCGTCCTCCCGCGCGAGCACGGTATTGGGCTGTGTGCCGGCGGCGACGAACACCGTGTGTGCGGGAAGCCAGTGCTCCTTGCCGGACGCATGACGGAAGCGCACGCCGCGCACTGCCCCGTAGTTGTCCGTGTCCACGTGCGCGGGCGTCAGGCCTTCGGCGAATGCGATGCCCTCCTCGAGCGCCTTCTCCACTTCTTCGTGATTGAGAGTGTAGGAGGGACTGTCCACCAGGCGCCGGCGGTAGGCGATCGTGACGCCGCCCCAATGCCGCAGCAGCTCGATGATTTTCGGCGCGCGCCCCTCGCGCGCGGCCTCGCGGCGCTCGCCGCGGATCGCGCGCGCGTGCGCCAGGAACTCCTCGGCGATCTCGCGTTCCTGGTCGTCCCAGCCGGCGCGGATTTCGCTTTCGCCGATCTCCTTCGCCAGGGTTTCGTAGCGTGCGAGGAACTTCTCGACCTGCACGACGTAGTAGGCGAGCGACTCGGTGGCGGTGTCGATTGCGGTCAGGCCGCCGCCGATCACCACGGCGGGAAGGCGCAGCTGCATGTTGGCGAGCGAGTCGCGCTTGGCCGCGCCGGTGAGCTGCAGCGCCATCAGAAAGTCCGAGGCGGCGCGCACGCCGCGCGCCAGGCCGTTGGGGATGTCGAGCACCGTGGGCTTGCCGGCGCCGACGCACAGGGCGACATGGTCGAAACCCATCTGCCAGGCGTCTTCGAGGGTAATCGTTCCGCCGAAGCGCACGCCGCCGTACATCGCGAACGTGGGGCGCCGTTCGAGGAGCAGCCGGACCAGCTTGAGAAAGTTCTTGTCCCAGCGCACCGTGATGCCGTACTCGGCTACGCCGCCAAACCCCGCCATGGCGCGTTCCGCGAGCGGCTCGTACAGGTCGAGGGCCTCGCGCACCGGCTTCACGGCCCGGAGGTCCTCGGCAAGCGGCTCGATCTTCAGTCCGTCGATCCCGACCACGGTGTGCCCGTCGTTCATCAGATGGTGGGCAAGCGTGAATCCGGCGGGTCCGAGGCCCACCACCAGCACCTTGCGTCCCGAGTCCGGCCGCGGCAGGGGGCGCCGCAGGTGCAGCGGGTTCCAGCGCGTGAGCAGTGAATAGATCTCGAAACCCCAGGGCAGGCCGAGCACGTCTTTCAGGGTGCGCGTTTCCGCCTGCGGGATATTGACCGGATCCTGCTTCTGATAGATGCACGATTTCATGCAGTCGTTGCAGATCCGGTGTCCGGTGGCGGCAACCATCGGATTGTCCACGGTGATCATGGCGAGCGCGGCGAGCGCCTGGCCGCGCGCCTTCACCATCTGGAACTCGGAGATTCTCTCCTCGAGCGGACAGCCTGCGAGCGTGATGCCTAGAGGGGTCTTCCTGAATCCGGCCGCCGGCGCTTTCTCCTTCAACCCCTTGGCGCAGGAGTCCTTGCCCTGCTCGTGACACCAGATGCAATAGTTCGCCTCGTCGAGCGCGCCCACCAGGTCGGTACCGGGATCGGTGAGCGCGAACCCCTCGCGCAGCCGCAGGTGATCGAGGGTATGGCGTGCGTAGCCCTGGCCGTCGTCGGTGCGCACCGGAACCAGGCGCATATAGTCCAGCTTGCGCGGAGTCTTGAAGAGCACGCCTTGAGCGTGCTTCCTGCGTCCTTCCGGCGTGCCCGCCGCCCATGCCGCGTAATGCGCCGCAAGATTCAGCTTCGCGGAATGCGCCGCTTCGTCCTTCTGCCATTCCGTCACGTGGCGCGCGAATGCAAGTTCGGTGAACTGGCCGCCGAACAGGGTGCGCAGCTCCTGCTCGGCCGCGGCTGCGTCCAGGGCCGCCGCATCCTCGGGCCTCACCTTGTGCATTGCGCGGCGCTGCACGAACAGGCGTTTGACGGAGTAGAGCGGAGCGAAATTGTGGTGCCGGGCGGAGAGCGCGTGAACCTCGGCTTCGATGCCGAACAGGCGAGCGAGGAAATCGTCCAGGTGCGGCGCCAGCGCGACCAGCAACTCGGATTCCTGCTTCGGAGCGAGCGCCGCGGGCCCCGCACGCGCCGCCTCAAGGCGCGCGCGCAGCGCCGCATCAACTTCGCCCAGGAAGCCGAGAAATGCCCGGTCCACGCGCACCAGGCCGTCACGCGCGTAAAACTCCTCGAAGCGGAGGCCGAAACCGGGTGTCATCGCGTCATTTGTTGGGATACCAAACAATTATAATGACACTTTTTTCCGCGGGAGGAAGTCATGCAGATCAAGAACAGCGTATTCGTCGTGACCGGCGGCGCCTCGGGCCTGGGCGCGGCGACGGCGCGGATGGCGGCCGCCAATGGCGCCAAGGTGGTCATCGCAGACCTGCAGGTCGACGCCGGCGAGGCCCTCGCCAAGGAACTCGGTGGCAAGTTCGCGAGGTGCGACGTCACCTCCGAGGCCGACGGCAAGGCCGCAACGGAGCTGGCAGTAAAGTCCTTCGGGGGTCTCCATGTGCTGGTGAACTGCGCCGGAATCGGCGTCGCGGAGCGCACCATCGGCAAGGACGCGCCGCACGACCTCGCGCGTTTCACCAGGGTCATTACCATCAACCTGATCGGCACTTTCAACATGATCCGCCTGGGCGCCGACGCCATGGCGAAGGCCGGGCCGAATGCCGCCGGCGAGCGCGGCGTGATCGTCAACACCGCTTCGGTCGCGGCGTTCGACGGCCAGATCGGCCAGGCCGCGTATTCCGCTTCCAAGGGCGGCGTGGTGGGCATGACCCTGCCGATAGCGCGGGATCTGTCGCGCAACGGCATCCGCGTCGTCACCATCGCGCCGGGCCTGTTCCTGACGCCGATGCTTCTCGGATTGCCGCAAGAGGCCCAGGATTCCCTCGCCAAGCAGGTGCCGTTTCCGTCGCGCTTCGGCAAGCCGGACGAATACGCCGCACTGGCGAAGCACATCGTCGAGAACGAAATGCTGAACGGGGAAACGATCCGCCTGGACGGCGCGATCCGGATGGCGCCGAAGTAAGCAGGGTCAGCGCGCGGAAGGCGGCAGCGGTTGCTCCCGCAGTTCCAGCTTGAATCGCCGGGAACGCTCGACGTAGCCCTGGGCGATCCGCAGCAGGCCTTCCTGCTCTTCGGCTTTCAAATCGCGCACCACCTTTGCCGGCGTGCCGACCACCAGCACCCCGGGCGGGATTTCCTTGCCTTCGGGCACCAGGGTGTTGGCGCCGACCAGCGTGCCGGCGCCGATGCGCGCGCCGTTCAGGATCACGCTGTTGATGCCGATCAGCGCGCCATCGCCGACGCTGCAGCCGTGCAGCATCGCCTTGTGGCCCACGGTGACCCTGCGCCCGAGCGTCATCGGGTACCCCGGGTCGACGTGCAGCACCGAGCCGTCCTGGATGTTGCTCGCCTCGCCGATATGCACCCGGTCGTTGTCGGCGCGGATCACGACCCCGAACCAGACGCTTACCTCGTTCTCGAGGACGATCGAACCGGCAAGCGTGGCGTCACGGGCGATGAAGTGATGCGCGCCGCGCAGTTCGACGCGGCGTTGATTCAGCGAATAGATCGGCATTGAATCGTTATCATAGCGCCCTGCCATGCGACAGAGTGAATCGCTGTTCTTCGAGCTGCGCGGCCTGCGCTATCACGTGCGCCATTGGCGTGGCGAAGCCGCGCGCCGCATGATCCTGCTGCACGGCTGGATGGACGTGTCCGCCTCGTTCCAGTTCCTGGTGGACGAGCTCGCGCCAGGCTGGGACGTCTACGCGCCGGACTGGCGCGGCTACGGGCTGACCTCGTGGTCGGGCGCGGACAGCTACTGGTTTCCCGACTACATCGCCGATCTGGACCAGATCCTGGATCGCATCCAGCCGGATTCTCCGGTCAACCTCATCGGCCACAGCCTCGGCGGCAATGTCGCGGCGCTCTACGCGGGCATCCGGCCGGAGCGCATTGCGCGCTTCGTCAACCTCGAGGGCTTCGGCATGCCGGCGACCCGGGCCGAGCAGGCGCCGAAGCGCTACGCGCGCTGGATGGAGGAATTGCGCGTCGAGTCGCGGCTGCGGCCCTACGACAGCTACGGCGCGCTGGCCGACCGGCTGCAGCGGAACAACTCGCGGCTGACGCGCGAGCGGGCCGATTTCCTCGCACGCCACTGGGGCAAGGACGCGCCGGGCGGCGGCGTCGTGCTGCGCAGCGATCCGGCGCACAAGCTGGTCAACGCGAATCTCTACCGGCTGGATGAAGCGATGGCCTGCTGGCAGCGCGCCACGGCGCCGGTGCTCTGGGTCGACGCGGCGCATTCCGAGACGCGCACCCGGATGAGCCTCGGCGAGGAGGCGCTTGCCGAGCGTCGCGCCGCCTTCAAGGATCTGCGCCAGGTCACCGTCCCGGATGCCGGGCACATGCTGCACCACGACCAGCCGGGGCAGGTTGCGCGGCTGATCGCGGATTTCCTGGCCCCGGGCTGAACGGTGGCGCAGTACTTCGAGATTCACCCGACGCACCCGCAGGCGCGCCTCGTCCGGCGCGCGGCGCAGATCGTGCGGCGCGGCGGGCTGATCGCCTATCCGACCGATTCCTGCTACGCCCTCGGCTGCCACCTCGGCGATGGCGAGGCGCTCGGGCGCCTGCGCCGCGTGCGCGGCGTGGACGACAAGCACCATCTAACGCTGATGTGCCGCGACCTCTCCGAGATCGCCGCTTATGCGGTCGTGGACAACGTGCAGTACCGGATACTCAAGGCAGTGATGCCGGGCAGCTTCACCTTCATCCTGCGCGCCACGCGCGAGGTGCCGCGGCGGCTGATGCATCCGAACAGGAAGACCATCGGCGTGCGCGTGCCCGAGCACCCGGTCGCGCATGCGCTGCTCGCGGAACTGAACGCGCCGATGCTGTCGGCGACGCTCGCGCTGCCGGGCGATGCACAGCCGCTCTCGGACGCGGGCGAGATCCGCGCCCGGCTGGAGCATGTTCTCGAGCTCGTCATCGATGCGGGTTCCTGCGGCGTCGAGCCGAGCACGGTGGTGGACCTGACCACCGACCGGCCGCTCATCCTGCGGCGCGGAAAGGACGCGGGCCGTCTGATAAGATTCGCCGCCTAGATGGACGTCAGCCACCTTGTTCAGACCATCGCCATCTATGCGCTCCCGGTGCTGTTTGCGATCACGCTGCACGAAGCGGCGCACGGATACGTCGCGCGCCATTTCGGCGACATGACGGCATTCGCGCAGGGCCGCATCAGCCTCAACCCCGCGCGCCACATCGACCTCGTCGGCACCATCGTCGTTCCGATCGCGATCCTCGTCGCCAGCACGCTGGCGGGAGGCGCCGGACTGCTGTTCGGCTGGGCCAAGCCGGTGCCGGTCAATTACTCGGCGCTGCGGCGTCCGCGGCAGAACATGCTCTGGGTGGCAGCGGCCGGACCGGGCGCCAACCTCGCAATGGCGTTCGCCTGGGCCGCGTTGTACAAGGCTGCGGATCTGCTTCCGGCGAGCTACTTCACGCAGCCGCTGCTGCTAATGGGCAAGGCGGGCATGGAGGTCAACATCATCCTGATGCTGCTCAACCTGCTTCCGATCCTGCCGCTGGACGGCGGCAGGATCGTCGCCAGCCTGCTGCCGAGCCGGATCGCATGGGGTTACGCCAAGCTCGAGCCCCTCGGCTTCCCGATCCTGCTGCTGCTGCTTTTTACCAGCGTCCTCGGCGTGATCCTCGCACCGATGGTGAATTTCTCGTTCCGGGTTCTCGGAACCGTGTTTCACATCTAGCGCGATGTTCGAGACCCGGGTCCTTTCCGGCATGCGCCCGACCGGCGCCCTGCACCTCGGGCACTATCACGGCGTGCTGAAGAACTGGGTCAGGCTGCAGTCGGAGCACCCGTGCCTGTTCTTTGTCGCCGACTGGCACGCGCTGACGACGGACTACGAAGCGCCGGGCGTGCTGCAGGATGTCGGCGCCGACATGGTGATCGACTGGCTGGCCGCGGGAGTGGACCCGAACCAGGCGACGATCTTCGTGCAGTCGCTGGTACCCGAGCACGCGGAACTGCACCTGCTGCTGTCGATGATGACGCCGCTCGGCTGGCTGGAGCGCGTTCCGACCTACAAGGACCAGCAGGAAAAGCTCGCCGACAAGGACCTCTCGACCTATGGCTTCCTCGGCTACCCGCTGCTGCAGGCCGCCGACATCCTGATCTACCGCGCGCGCTATGTGCCGGTGGGCGAGGACCAGGTGCCGCATATCGAGTTCACGCGCGAACTGGCGCGCCGCTTCAACCACCTCTACGGCCGCGAGCCCGGCTTCGAGGACAAGGCGAAGGCGGCGGTGAAGAAGCTGGGCAGCAAGAAGGCGCGCCTGTTCAACGATCTGCGCACCAAATTCCTCGAAAGCGGGGATGCGGAAGCGCTCAAGCGCGCCCAGGCGCTGCTCGATGAGCAGCAGAACATGCCGCGCGGCGACCGCGAGCGCCTCTACGGCTGGCTCGAAGGCAGCGGCAAGAAGATCCTGGTCGAGGCCGAAGCGCTGCTGACGGAAGCCTCGAAGCTCAGCGGACTCGACGGCCAGAAGATGTCCAAGTCCTACGGCAACGCGATCGGCCTGCGCGAGGACCCGGAAACCGTGGCGAAGAAGATCCGCACCATGCCCACCGACCCGGCGCGCGTCAAGCGCGGCGACCCGGGAACGCCGCAAAAGTGTCCGGTATGGTCGATGCATGCCGTTTATTCGGATGAGGCAAGAAAAGCATGGGTCGAAAAGGGTTGCACCACCGCCGCGTTCGGTTGCCTCGAGTGCAAGCAACCGGTGATCGACAGCGTGCTCGCGGAACTCGCGCCGATTCGCGAGCGCGCGCAGGCTTACCTGGATGATCCGACGCTGGTGAAAAACATCCTTGCCGACGGCTGCGACAAGGCGCGCAAGCTCGCCGGCGAGACCATGCGCGACGTGCGCGAAGCCATGGGGCTGTCCTACACCTAGAATGCAACCGTGAGCGAGACCTTGCCGCTGCCCGCAGCGCCGTTTGCCAGGATCTACGGCGAACCGCTGACCGAGATACCGGCCGATCTGTACATACCGCCCGATGCGCTCGAAATCCTGCTCGACGCCTTCCAGGGACCGCTCGACCTGCTGCTGTACCTGATCCGCAAGCAGAACCTCGACGTTCTCGACATACCGATGGCGCCGCTGACGCGCCA
>Ga0209341_10005124_pt1 | contig 11941 bp, 13 predicted proteins | sample RifCSP13_2_FD_184020 | JGI IMG/M metagenome (GOLD analysis project Ga0209341, IMG submission 184020) | Soil microbial communities from Rifle, Colorado - Rifle CSP2_sed 13_2 (SPAdes) (version 2) | ecosystem: Environmental > Terrestrial > Deep subsurface > Rock core/Sediment | place: Rifle...
AGCTGGTCATCGGCTTCGACCACGGCATGGGACGCGGTCGCACCGGGGACGTCACTGTGCTCCGAGCCCTGGGGAGCCGCCTCGACTTCTCGGTGGACGTCGTGGACGCCGTCACCGTGGACGGTCGGAGCGTATCGTCTACGGTGATCCGCCGGGCCGTCGCGGGCGGGGACCTGGCCCGGGCCGCCCGGTTTCTGGGCCGGCCTTACTCCCTCACGGCGCCGGTCGTGCCCGGCGCGGGACGCGGCCGCACCATCGGTTATCGGACCATCAACCTGGAGCTTCCCGACCACCGCAAGCTCCTCCCACCTGACGGCGTCTACGCCGTACGCGCCGAATGGGCCGGTGGCGCCAGCGGGGGGATGATGCATCAGGGCCCCCGGCCCACCTTCGGCGACGCGCGCCGTTCGCTCGAGGTCCATCTCTTCGACCAGGCGCCCGACCTCTACGGCCACCTCGTGAAGCTCTGCTGGGTGGCGCGTCTGCGCGACATACAGGCGTTCCCCTCGGCCGACGCCCTCAAGCGGCAGCTCGACAACGATTTCGCCGCGGCTCGCGCCGCGTTGACAGGGTCCGCCGGGCCCGCTAGTCATTAAGCCCGCCTCGTTAGCCATGGCCATGCCAGCGAATATTCGCAATCGTCTCATCGTCATCGCCGGGCTCGTTCTGCTGAGTGTGGGCCCACCTCCGATCAACATGCTGGGATTGGGTCTGTGGCCTCAGGAGGTCACCCTTCGCACGCGCGGCGCCGACGGCCGCATGCGTGACACCACCGTCCAGCGAGTGCCCATCAAGCTGGGGCTAGACCTGCAAGGCGGCATTCACCTGGCGCTGGAGGTCGACCAGAGTCGCGGTCCCGTAGCCGACCCTGGGGGCGCGCTGGAGCGCGCCTTACGCGTGATCCGCACCCGGATCGATGAGTTCGGCGTGGCCGAGCCGCTGGTCCAGCGCGTTGGCACCGGCCGCATCGTGGTGGAGCTTCCTGGACTGCGCGACCCGGCCCGGGCCAAGCAGATCGTGCAACGGTCGGCGTTCCTGGAGTTCCGCATCACCGACATGCAGAACGCGTTTAGCGCCGTGCTGCCCCAGATCGATGCGGCGCTGCGGCGCGCCGGCGTGCGGGCCACGGGAGCGGCGGCGGGCGTGAGCGCCGTCGAGCAGCTGTTGGGCGGCGATACCACGCGCCGGGCCGATACCGCTGCCGTGGATTCGCTCGCCGCCGGCGGGGCCTTCAGCTCGCTGCTGTTCCAGGGCAGCCTGCCGGGCGAGTTCCTGGTGCCGGAGGAGGATTTCCCGCGCGCGGACAGCCTGGTTCATCTGCCTGAGGTGCAGCGCCTGGTGCCGCGTGGACTGGAGTTGATGTGGTCGGCTGGCCCCATGTCCCAAGGGGCGCGCTCGTACTACGGGCTGTACGCCGTTGACCGGCGCCCCATCATCACCGGCGACTACCTGGCGGACGCGCAGGCCCAGATTGACCCGACCTACAACCAGGCGGTTGCCAACTTCCAGCTCACCCGCGCCGGGGGCCGGATCTTCAGCCGCGCCACCGGGCAGCACGTCAACGACTTCATGGCCATCGTGCTCGACGGCCGGGTGCAGGGCCGCCCACCCATCATCAAGAGCCAGATCGGCCAGCGCGGCCAGATCGAACTGGGGAACGCCAGCCTCCAGGACGCGCAGGACCTGGCCCTGACGCTGCGCGCGGGCGCGCTGCCGGCGCCGCTCACCATCGTCGAAGAGCGGACCGTGGGACCGAGCCTCGGGAAGGACTCCATTGACAAGAGCAAACGGGCAGCCATCGTCGGCTGCTTGGTCATCGTCGTAATGGTCGTGGTCTATTATCGCTTCGCCGGACTCCTCGCCGTGGCGGCGCTCGGATTCTACGTCCTCTTCACTCTCGGTGGGCTCGCCCTGCTGGATGCCACGCTCACGCTGCCGGGCCTCGCCGGCTTCCTGCTCTCCGTGGGCATGGCGGTGGACGCGAACGTGCTGGTGTTCGAGCGGATCCGCGAAGAGCTGGCGCAGAACAAGACGGTGCCTGCCGCGGTGGACGGCGGCTTCCAGCACGCCATGCCCGCGATCGTGGACTCGAACCTCACCACCGTGCTGACGGCGCTGTTCCTGTTCCAGTTCGGCACCGGGCCGGTGAAAGGCTTCGCCATCACGCTCATCATCGGCATCCTGGCCTCGTTCCTGAGCGCGGTCTTCCTCACCCGCACCTTCTTCTTGATCTGGATTCAGCGCCGGCCGACGCTCAAGGAGTTCCCTATCTGATGTTCCGCCTGCTTAAAGACGCCAAGTACGACTTCCTGGGGGTTCGGCGGTACGCCTACGCGACGACCCTTGCGATCGCCCTGCCGGGCTTCGCGTTCCTGCTGTTCCGGGGCCTGAATGAGAGCATCGAGTTCACCGGCGGCACGTTGATTCAGCTCCAGGCGCGGAACCCGGCGATCGCCGAGGGCGGCATCCGAGCGGCGCTGAACCAGGCCGGCATTCCAGGGGCGGAGGTGCAGCGGTTCGGCGGGCCGGACGAGTTCGTGATCCGGGCGCGGCTCGACCCCGAGGTAGTGCAGTCTACGGAATCCACCCAGGAAACCGCGGCCGCCGTGGACACGGCGTTGACCCGGGCGTTTGGCGCAGCCATGTATGACATCGTTCGGATCGAGGCGGTCGGCCCCAAGGTCGGCGGCGAGTTGCGACAGAAGGCGCTCATGGCCATCCTCCTGTCGTTCGGGGCCACCTTGGTCTATCTGTGGTTCCGGTTCGAGTGGCGGTTCGGCATCGCCGCGATCGGCGCGACCGCCCACGACATTCTCCTCACCATCTCGTTCGTGTCGATGATGAACCTCGAGGTGAGCCTGGTGGTCATCGCGGCCATCCTCACCATCGTGGGGTATTCGCTCAACGACACCATCGTCGTGTTCGACCGCATCCGCGAGAACCTGCGAAAGTACAAGCGGCACTACATGGTTGAGCTGATCAACCTGAGCCTCAACGAAACGCTTCCGCGCACCGTGATGACGGGGAGCACCACGTTGGCTGCCACCATCGCCCTGCTCGCGGTCGGCAGCGAGGTGATCCGCGGCTTCGCCTGGGTTATGACGTTCGGCATCGTGGTGGGAACCTTTTCATCCATTTTCATCGCGTCGCCCATCCTGCTCGCCATCGAGCGGCGCTGGCCCGGCGAAGACGCCCGCGGCGCACGGGCCATGGTGCCACCACGCGGCCCGGAGACGTCGCCCGGCCCGGCCGCCCCCTGACGCCTCCGGCACGATCGGGGCACTCCCAACCGCCGGATGCTGGTTGACACCCACTGCCACCTGGCGGACATGGCGTTCGAGCCGGACCGCGAGGAGGTGCTTCGGCGGGCAGGGACTGCGGGCGTGGGACACGTCATCGTCGTCGCGGATTCCCTCGAGACCACCCGGCGTACCGTAGAACTGGCGCACGCCTTCGCTCTTTCGGCCACGGCCGGCGTCCATCCCCACGTCGCCTCGACCTGGAACCCGGACGCCGCGGCGCGCATCGAAGCGGCGTTGACCGATCCGGCGGTAGTGGCCGTCGGCGAGACCGGGCTCGACTACCACTACGACCATTCACCCCGCCCGGACCAGCGGCGCGCCTTCGAGGCGCAGCTCGTGCTCGCGGCTCGGCTCGGCAAGCCGGCCATCGTGCACGCGCGCGAGGCGGATGACGACATGGCCCGGTTCCTCGTGGCCTTCGGTGCCAGCCTGCCAGCCGTGGTGCTCCACTCTTTCAGCTCCGGTTCACGAGTGTTTGAGGCGGCCTTGGACATCGGAGCGTACGTTTCCTTCAGCGGCATGGTCACGTTTCGGAACTGGCGGCTCGGCAGTTGCGTGACCGAGTGCCCGGGCGACCGCATTCTGGTGGAAACCGATGCCCCGTACCTGGCCCCCGTGCCCCATCGCGGGCGGCGCAACGAGCCGGCCTTCACCGTGGAGATCGCGACGCGCGTGGCGGAGCTGCGGGGAGAACCGTTCGACGCCTTCGCGGCACGGTCCACGGAGAACGCCATGCGGTGCTTCGGGAGCCGCATTCACCACCTCCAAAACCAACCAACATGACAGCGACCGCTTCCAAGAAGACCGTCCCTGCTGACATCGAGATCGCGCAGCGCGCTAGACTGCGTCCGATAACGGACGTGGCGGCCGACCTGGGCCTCGAGCCGTCAGATCTGGTCCTCTACGGCGACCACATGGCCAAGGTGCGCCTGGAGGCCGCCACGCAGCGCCCGCGTCGAGGCCGGCTGGTGCTGGTCACCGGCATCAACCCCACGGCCGCAGGCGAGGGGAAATCCACCTGCTTGGTGGGCGTCACCCAGGCCCTGCGACGCCTGCGACACAACGCCGTCATGTGCATGCGTGAGCCCAGCCTGGGGCCGGTCTTCGGCATCAAGGGGGGCGCCGCCGGGGGCGGCTATGCCCAGGTCGTCCCCATGGAGAACATCAACCTCCACTTCACCGGTGACTTCCACGCGATCACCAGCGCCCACAACCTGCTGTCGGCGATGCTGGACAACCACCTGCACCACGGCAACACCCTGCGGGTGGACCTGCGCCAGATCACCTGGCCCCGGACCATCGATATGAACGACCGGGCGCTCCGGCAGGTGATCATCGGGCTGGGTGGCAGCACCGGAGGCGTCCCCCGCGAGGAGCGCTTCGTGATCACCCCGGCGAGCGAGATCATGGCCGTGATGGCGCTCGCCCAAGGCCCACGAGACCTCGAAGAGCGCCTCGCGCGCATCATCGTCGCGGCAAGCGTGGACCAGCAGCCCATCCGGGCCCGCGACCTGAACGCCCAGGGCGCCATGGCGTTATTGCTGAAGGATGCCTTGCAGCCCAATCTGGTGCAGACGCTCGAGGGCGGCCCCGCGTTCGTCCACTGCGGCCCCTTCGGCAACATCGCGCACGGCTGTAATTCGGTGATCGCCACCGACCTGGCCCTTCGCCTCAGCGACATCGTCTTGACGGAGGCGGGTTTCGGGGCCGACCTCGGCGCCGAGAAGTTCTTCGACATCAAGTGCCGCGCCGCCGACCTCAAGCCGGAAGCGGCGATCATCGTGGCCACGGTGCGGGCGCTCAAGCTCCACGGCGGCAGCTCGAAGGACCGGCTCGGCCAGGCGGACCCCGGGGCGGTGGAGCGGGGCTTCACTAACCTCGAACGGCACGTGCGTAACCTGAAGAAGTTCGGCGTTCCGGTCGTCGTCGCGGCCAACCGATTCGTGACCGACTCCGCCGACGAGATCGCGGAGATCACCAAGGGATGCGACGCGCTGGACGTGCCCGTGGCCTTGACCGAGGTCTGGGAGAAGGGCGGGGAAGGCGGCACCGAGTTGGCGGAAGTCATGCTGGAGCTGGTGAAGAGTGGGAAGTCCAACTTCAAGCCTTTGTACGACGTGAAGCTGCCCATCAAAGAGAAGATCACGACGATCGCGCGGGAGATCTACGGCGCGGAGGGCGTCGACTTCGCACCCAAGGCCGAGCGTGCCGCCCGCCAACTCGCCGAGTTCGGCCTGGGGGAGACCCCGGTCTGCATGGCCAAGACCCAGTTCTCCTTCAGCGACGATCCCAGCCTGCTCGGCGCTCCGTCAGACTTCCGGATCAACGTGCGGGACATCTATCCATCCGCCGGCGCCGCGTTCGTCGTCGCGCTGGCCGGGGACATCATGACCATGCCGGGACTGGGCAGGGTACCCGCCGCCGAGCGCATGGCGGTGCGGCCGGACGGCTCGATCGAAGGGCTCTTCTAATATGGACATCATCGCGACGGACAAGGCACCTCGGGCCATCGGGCCGTACAGCCAGGCCATCCTGGTGGGCAACGTGATCTACACTGCGGGACAGATCGCCCTCGATCCGGGTACCATGCAGATCGTGGGACAAGATGTCGCCGAGCAAACCGACCGCGTGCTCAGGAACCTCGCCGCCGTCCTCGAGCAGGCCGGCAGCAGCCTGCAGCACGTGGTAAAGACGACGGTCTTCCTGGCCGACATGGCGGACTTCCCGGCGATGAACGAGGTGTACGCCCGCCATTTCGGCGACCATCGGCCGGCTCGGTCCACCGTGGCCGTCCGGACGCTGCCCAAGGATGCGCGCGTGGAGATCGACGCGGTCGCCTTACGGCGGCGGTAGGGAGTGGTGAAGGATGAACAGACCGGGGGTGGATTGGGCCTGGTGGCCTGCGCGGTCTTCAAAACCGTCGGGAGACGCCTTCGGCGGCTCCGGTGGGTTCGATTCCCACACGCTCCCGCCATGCGCCGAGCCGCGCTGATCCTCCTGTTGGCCCTCGGGGCACACGCCGCCCCGACGAGCGCCGCCCCCCAGATCCCGCTGCCGCTCCCCACACCCACGCAGCGACCTGACACGGCCCGACCCGATACTATTCCGGTCCCGCAGTTCCGCTATCCGCCCCCGGTGCCACCCCTCGGCGCCATGTGGCGCTCGCTGCTCCTGCCGGGATGGGGGCAGGCCGTGCTCCATCGACGCCTTACGGGCGCCGTGTTCGTGTTCTGGGAAGGACTATCGCTCACCATGACGCTCAAGGCGTCGGACCAGCTGCGCTATCTGCGCCGGACCGGCTCCGACACGACCGCCGTCAGACTCAAGAAACAGGAAGTGCAGGATTGGGCGGTGGTCCTGGCCTTTAATCACCTGATGGCCGCGGCTGAGGCCTTCGTGTCGGCAGAGTTGTGGGATTTCCCCGCGGAACTTGAGACCCGGGCCCTGCCTGGTGGCCGCGTCGGCATAGGGCCCGCCCTCTACTGGGGGAGATAAGTCCGGAGTTCGGGTCCTCGCTCCGTGAGGACCGCATAGCGAAAGCCGTCCATCCAAGCGCCGGCATTCAGGTACCAACGCTTCTCCCCCACCGCCGCCAGCACCGCCCGGTGTGTGTGCCCCAGCACCACCAGGTCCAGATCGCGTCGCGCCCCCAGCGTAGCCCGGGCCCACGCGTCCTGGGCCGCCGCGGCACGGTCCAGCGCGCCCGGATCTCGAGTGCGTTCTCCCAGAATGCCTGAGAACCGCTCCACCAGGCCGTGGCCCAGATCGGGGTGAATCCAGCGGAACATTGCCGCGGTGAGCGGGTGGCTCGTGACGGCGTGGAGCATCCGCGCGCCTCGGTGTTGCTCCGCCAGCCCGTCTCCGTGGGCCACCAGCGCGCGCCAGCCCGCCAGTGTCAGCTCCACCGGACCGGGGTGGAAGCCGGCACCCAGCTCGCGCTGCCAGAATCCGCGCCCCCAACGATCGTGATTGCCGCCGGTCAGCGTGAGGCGCACGCCGCGCTCCCGCGCCGCCGCCAGGCGGGCCAGCGTGGGGAAGGCGCGGCGGGGAATCACGCTGTCGTACTCGAACCAGAATTCAAACAGGTCGCCGTTGATCACCAGGTGATCCCCGGCGCGCGGCACCCTGTCGAGAAACGCATGCAGCGCGGAGCCCACGGCGTCCGGCACGCCGCCCAGGTGCGCGTCCGACAACACGAACACGGTTTCGGTGGTCACGCGGCGCTATATACCCGGCGCCCCGGGCTACCGGCAAGCGCCGCGCCGAATACCGAACGATGCACCAGGAATGGTGAAGGACGAGGATGTTCGATATCCTTTCCTTCGTGACTGACGAAATCACCGCGGTCGAGCTCCGCGTGCGCTACGCCGAGACCGACCAAATGGGCGTGGCCTACCACACGCACTACCTCGTGTGGTGCGAGGTGGCGCGGACCGACCACATGCGCCGGCGCGGCGTGACGTATCGCGAGCTGGAAGGGCAGGGGCTGAGACTCGCGGTGGTGGAAGCCGGTGTTCGGTACCGGCAACCGGCTCGCTACGACGACCTACTCTCGGTCCGCTGCTGGGTGCGGGAAGTCGCCAGCCGGCGCGTGGTGTTCGGCTACGCGATCGCTCGGCCCGCCGATGGCGCGCTCCTGGCGACCGCCCAGACCGCTCTCATCGCGCTGGATGCGGGCCACCGGCTGAGCTCGATTCCCGACCAGGTCAGGAGCCGGCTAGCCGTGGTGCCGGATCCGGTTCGATTGTGAAGGCCGCGGGCCGCGTCTATTATGCTCTGGCAGTCGCCCTGGTGCCCGGCCTGGGGGCGTGTGTACCCGGATTGGAGAGCATTGCCCCCTCCGGCCTGGAGCCCGCCCCGCGCGACACCATTGAGGCGTGGCTGGCATCGTATCGCCCGGCGGGACCCGTGCGCTACGATGTCCGCTGGCGCTTCGCCAATCAGAAGGGATCCACGGCCGGGCGGGCCGCGGTTCGGATCGCGCCGCCGGACACGCTCCGGTTCGACTACCGGGGCCCGTTCGGCCGGTCCGGCGCCGCCGTGATCGTCGCGGACTCGGCGCTGTGGGTGGCCCCGGAGCGCGACACCCGAGAGCTGCTCCCGGCAGCCCCGCTGTTCTGGGCCGCCCTGGGGATTCCGCAACCACCGCCCGAAGAGGCGGTGGTGTCGAGCCGGGAGGCCGCGGGCGGCCGCGTGTGGCGGTACGTTTCCCAGGCAGACACCATGGATTTCGTGGAAGTCGGCCCGGGGCCCGAGCGGTTGCTGACCGAAGTGCGGCGCAACGGCGAGATCGTGGCGTCCACGGAGGTCCGATTCCGGCCTGGCGGGCGCGCCCCGCTGGAAGCCCGCGTGCGCTTCCCGCAGGACGGATCGGCGTTGATCCTCACGGTGGAGGGTGTCGAGAGCGTTGCTGCGTTTGACCCGAGTACCTGGCGCCGTCCGTAGGATGCGGTGGCTGGCCCTCATCGCTGCGGCTTGCAGCGCATGCCTCTATGGGTTCGCGGGCGGCGGACTACCTCCGCATATCCGGACGGTGGCGATCCTGCCGTTCGACAACCAGACGGCCGACCCGTTGCTCACGCAGCAGGTCACCGACGCGATCCGGGAGGCCTTCGAAAGCCGGCTGGGACTCAGGCTGGCGGGTGAGGCCACCGCCGACGCGGTGGTGCGCGGAGCCATCGTGCGCTACGAGCCTGAGGTCACGATCTCCTTCCAGGCGGCCCAGCCGACGGCCACCACTCAGGTGACCCGCCGCCTGGTCCGCCTCGCGCTCAACGTCGAGGTGTTCGACCAGCGCGAAGGTCGCATGCTCTGGCAGCGCTCGGGACTGACGGTGGACGGCGAGTACGAGCCCCCCCGGGAAGCCGACGGACGGCAGGCCGCCCTGAAGAAGCTGGTGAACGACATCGTGGACGGAGCGCAGTCCCAGTGGTGACTCCGATCCGCCGGCTCGGGCGGCGAGGAGCCAGCCGGTACGGTTGCCTGGTCGGGATCCTGTTGTTCGTCGCCGCGTTGTACTACGGCGTCGAAATGGGCGCCGTCTACCTCCGGTACTGGCAGATGCTCGACGAAATGAGGTCCGTGACCCGGCTGGCCCCCAGCCTCGACGACGCCACCATCCGGCGACGCCTGCACGCCAAAGCCGAGGAGCTGGATCTGCCCACCCCGGCGCATCGCTTCATCATCCGCCGTTCCGCCCGGCCGCGCGAGATCCGGGTTTCCACGTCATACACGGAAACGCTCACGCTCCCGTTCACCACATACACCATCCGCCTGACCCCCACCGCCCGCGCTCCGCTCTGATGCTCGCCGCCCTGCCGTTGGCCGCGCCGGCCGCCGCGGGGCCGGAGGAGCTGCTTCGCCTTCTCTTCGTCCTGGCGATCATGCTCGCCGCCGGGAAGTTCTCGGGAGAGCTGTTCGACCGCGCGGGCCAGCCGGCCGTGCTGGGGGAGCTGCTGGCAGGCGCGGTGCTGGGTGGAAGCGCGCTGGGGATCATTCCGACCAGCCCGGACGACCCGCTCTACGGCACGCTGCACGTGCTGGCCGAAATCGGGGTCATCGTCCTGCTGTTCGAGATCGGCCTGGAAACGGACCTCAAGCAGCTGCTGCGGGTGGGTCCGGGCGCCGCTTCGGTCGCCGCGGTCGGAGTGGCGCTTCCGTTCGCGGCGGGCTTCCTCTATTGGATTTCGCCGTTGGGCGTCGAGGCGTTCAACACCGCGTCGGCGTCCACCACGGCGATCTTCCTGGGGGCGGCGCTGACCGCCACCTCCGTCGGGATCACGGCGCGCGTACTCACCGACCTCAAGATCTTCCGGACCACGGAGGCCCAGACGATCCTGGGGGCGGCCGTCTTGGACGACGTTCTCGGCCTGGTCCTGCTCGGCCTGGTGGCCTCGTTGGCGGCCGGCGGCTCCGTCGGCGTCCTCGAGGTGGGCCGCGCCCTCGGCGTTGCCCTGGGGTTCCTGGCCGTCGCCCTGGGACTGGGCCTCCTCCTGGCGCCGCGTATCTTTGCCACCATCGACCGGATGCGGGTGCGGGGCGTGTTGCTGGTGTCCGCCTTCGCCTTCGTGCTGGTCGTCTCGGCCCTGGCGCAGGTCGCCGGGTCCGCCATGATCATCGGCGCCTTTGCGGCGGGCATCATCCTCTCGGGCACCAATCAGTTCGACGCGATCGAATCGCAGATGAAGCCCGTGGCCGACGTCTTCACCCCGCTGTTTTTCCTGAGCATCGGAGCGCAGCTCGATCTGGGGCTGCTCAACGTGTTCTCGCCTGCCAACCGGCCCGTACTGCTGGTGGGCGGCGTGGTCACGCTCATCGCGGGGCTGGGCAAGGTGGCGGCGGGGTGGGCCGCCCCCTGGCGCCGCTTCAACCGCCTGGCGGTGGGCGTGGGGATGATGCCGCGGGGAGAAGTAGGGTTGATCTTCGCGAACATCGGGCTCTCCCAGGGGATCCTGTCGCGCCAGTTGTTCGGCGCCATCATGATCATGGTTATCGCGACCACGTTCTTGGCTCCGCCGCTGCTCAAGTGGAGCGTGCGGCGCGGCGGCGTGACCCCGGCCGAGGACCGAGCAGCTCCGCCATGGCACCCCGTGGCGTGAAGGACGCCCCGTGACGCGCCCCGACGGCCGAAAGGCGGGGGAGCTTCGCCCCGTGACGCTCGAACGAGCCACCAACCCCTACGCCGAGGGATCTTGCCTCGCGCGCATGGGCGGGACGCTGGTGCTGTGCACCGCCACGGTCGAAGAGGGCGTCCCCGGTTGGCGGCGCGGGTCGGGTATGGGATGGCTCACCGCCGAGTACGCCATGCTGCCCCGAAGCACCCAGGAGCGCACCCCACGGGAGCGGACCGGCCCCGGCGGGCGGACCCAGGAAATCCAGCGGCTGATCGGCCGCAGCCTGCGCGCCGCGCTCAAGACCTTCGCGTTCGGCGAGGTCACGCTGCGGGTCGACTGCGACGTGCTCCAGGCGGACGGCGGTACCCGCACTGCCGCCATCACCGGGGCGGCGGTGGCGCTGGCGGACGCCTGCGCCTGGCTCGCCGATCGTTCCGGGGTACCCAACCCGCTCGGCAGCCTGGTCGCCGCCGTCTCGGTGGGGATCGTGGACGGAGAGGCACGCCTGGACTTGAGCTACGCCGAGGACCGAGCGGCGGCAGTGGACGCCAACATCGTGGCTCTCTACCCCGACCGGTACGTGGAAGTGCAGGGCACCGGCGAGGGGGCGTCGTTTGACCGGGGCCAACTGGATCAGATGCTGGCCCTGGCTGATCGGGGCCTGGCCCGCCTGTTCGCCGAGCAGCGGCGCGTGCTGGAGCGGTGACGGCGCCGTTCCTCATCGCCACGCGCAGCCTCGGCAAGCGCAAGGAAATCGTCCAGATCCTTCGCGATGTCCCGTATCGCCTGGTCTTTCCCGACGACGTGGGCCTGGTAGAGCAGGCCGAGGAAGACGGCCTGGAGACCGCGGATTCCTTTGAGGGAAACGCGCGCCGCAAGGCCGAGTACTTCGCCCGCCGGTCGGGCCTCTCCACGGCGGCGGACGACTCCGGCCTCGAGGTGTTCTCGCTCGGCGGCCAGCCTGGGGTCCGTTCGCGCCGGTTCGCGCTGGCTTCCGGGCCGCCGGACCAGCAAGACGCGGCCAAC
>Ga0209341_10005127_pt1 | contig 11936 bp, 15 predicted proteins | sample RifCSP13_2_FD_184020 | JGI IMG/M metagenome (GOLD analysis project Ga0209341, IMG submission 184020) | Soil microbial communities from Rifle, Colorado - Rifle CSP2_sed 13_2 (SPAdes) (version 2) | ecosystem: Environmental > Terrestrial > Deep subsurface > Rock core/Sediment | place: Rifle...
CCCCCCCGCCGATATCCTCGTCTGGATGCTCAATGAATATATCCTCAGGCCCCAGAGCAGTATCCGATACCAGAGCGACGGGAATATCAGGCAGGAATCGTTTGAAGCTGTCGATGGCTCCCGTAGCGCAATCCCGCGCAGGTTTGCCATAAGCCACGAAATACACGCCACGCTGCCCATGACGATCGCTCTCCACGCCATCACCAGAGGCCCCGTTCCCTGAAGATGTTGCGGCAACATTCTTGAACTTGGCTTTCTTCTCACCCGGAGTTATAGTCGCCCCCAACGCTACTTCAAAGCCCCTGACGTGGCTCTCAACCCAATTGGCGGGCGTGTAATGTGACACAGCCGCGCGCAGGACTTCCCGATCAACCGCCTTGGCTTGCTCCAATCCAATCGTGACCGCCGCCTGCATTGCCTCATAATCGCCTTTCGGGAAACGATATATCCCCGGCATCTCTGGTAATTCGTCAAGCATCCCCACGCCCTGCGGAATAACAACTGGAACGCCACACGCCAAGGCTTCCAGTGGAGGCATCGGGATACCCTCGATCAACGATGAGCATAGGAATAAATCCAAACTATTGAAAAAGGCAGGCAATCCATCCAGACTACGATTTATTGCCCGCGCCGGCCAGCCCTCGCCGCTGGCTACGATCTCGGCTCTCTTTCCCAAGTCTCCGGCCAGCTGTGCCACCATGCGCTCACCTTTGCGTCCGGTATGGCGATCGACGAAACCAGAGACGCCGATCAATGGGCGCGGATTAGCTTTCTTCTCGCGGATCTCGAAACGCTTATCGATAGGCGGGGTGACTTTGACGATATTGCCTTTCAGGATCTCCCCATATTGGCTGGCCGTAACAGTTTTGATATTGATCAACGGCTCAGCAGTCTCCCACCAGAAACGCTTGTATGGCGTATCTGGCTCGAAGTGCGAGAAATAGGCCGCCCATTTTCGTCTGCGCCAATCTGTGAAGCGTTGGGCGAAATCGATGTAACAAATCGAGTAATTTAGATCAACGTCCTCACGCGGGCGCTCTGATAACGTCCAGTCTGTGCCATCGACCAGGATGCGCGCCAGACGCTCCAGGATGCGCTCGCCGTTCGGATCATTATAGACCAGATGGACTTTCATGTTTCCTCAACGCTCCCCATCTATGTGAAATAACGCTCCCGCCATTCCAGCTCTTTCCCAGCATCCACACCCGAGCCGGAACGGTAGCTAAAGCGCGCATCAAAGCCGCCTGATCCTGGTCTTTCCAACGTAACCATTCGCATCTCCAGGCCGCAAAGAGCCGCGCTGTATTCTGGCTTTTACCAATAAATATCACGCCTGCCTGTAATCCTAATACATCATAACTTAATTCAGCTAGAGTTATGGCGCGCTCCTTCTCCTCAATATGCCAGAATAAATCACGTCCCTGGTTAGTACTAGCCGTCATTGCCATATCCCAACCATCGGCGACAATCTCAAATCCAGCCGAGATATCCGCCATCGGCCAGGCATCAGCATCGATATAAGCGGTCAGTTTATAAGGCGTCAATAAGTTCACGTTTAATTTAGCCCATCTCCCCCCGGGGTCCACCTGCTTGAATTCGATATGCTCCGCCCCCGTGACGGGCTCCCCGATCACTGTTACTGGCAAGTCATTGAATAGTCGCAGGGATTGTATTGATAACCTGGCTTCTCTACAGGCGGCCTCACCGTAGGCTACGTAGCAAACCCCGCGCTCAGCGCACATTCTGATTCGTCCACGTCACCGGTAGAGCCAGCACCAGCATCGGCGTACGATATAAGCTCCTCAAAAAGGCATGATGCTCTTCGGCTCCTCCGGTCATTTCCTCTTGCCAACGCTCAAACAATGTCGTGGTATTCTTGCATCGTTTAGCGAACATCAGTCGCGTATCATAAAGTGGCACGCGATCATCATGTAGTAATTCGCGCGTCTTATCCCGTTCGGCCTGGCTACCAACCTTAGAGGCAATATTGTCATAGTCCAAGATCGGGATCGCCAATTCCCATTTATCCAGCAGGCTCAACCCAACTGGGATCATATCAACCCGAAACTTTACGCCCGATTTTATGATCACTGTCCGATCATAGGCCAACAAAGGTACAATCGAAACAAAGACTTGAATACCCGAATAAGGGAGCAACATTTTCTTGGCGGCTTCATGGGCTTTTCCTGGCTCTTCTTCCGTTATCAGAACTATACCCGAGCCGGGCGATATTCCTAATTGTTTGTATTCCTCTCTCTGTGGAATAATTGCCTCACCCCGAGAGAGCCATAACTGAGCCATCTGTTTGCCAACATTGATCCAATCGCCAGGATGATAGGTGACAAGCTTTCCCTGGACTTCGAGATATTGTATCGATTTTAGTTGCACCCACATGGCGTTATCCTACGACGGGCGGCAGCTCATTACTCTGCCGCCCGTCTTAGAAAGGGAGGGAGGAGGATTGTTAGTTAGTCAACGATCTCAGCCCAGTTGGTTGTCGCCACTGGCTTGAAGCGTGGCTCGCAACCGTACAGGATAGCCGAGAAGGTCACGTTGTCGGTATCAACGTCATAGGTAATGCAGACGTGCTCGAAGCCATTGGCGATGTCCAGCTCTTCCGTGCGCAGCTCGATGATCACGATAGAATCATCATCCGCGCCGGTTAACTGGGTAGCTGCCTTGGACTGCGCCGCCGTGGTCGGGATACCCTTGACGCCTGCCCCGGCAGACGTAGAAGCCTGGCGGAGCTGGATATCTAGTGTGCCGGTCGCGGTGATCGTACCACAATGCACGACCAGTACCGCCCGATGGTAGTTAGCCAGAGATACATAGGTCGAGTTAGTAGCCGCGCCTGGCGCATAAACAGCCGGCACAACGGCGACCAATGGATAATGAACCTCTGAAAAGCGTTCCGTGTAACTCATGATAATTTTCTCCTTGGGGGCAGGTTGCCCCGCCCCCGGTTATTTGCTTGTTTCCAGTTCGTTATCGATTAAGTGCTCTTCGCGCCCAGGATGACGAATGGGGAAATTTGAACGGTTCCATCGACCAGGGTCAACGGGGTCGAAAGCCAGGGTTGGCCGTCCACCCGGTGAACCACACGCCAGGAGGTCTTATCATAGCGCCATTGGTCATATTGCGTACTTTCGATGGTGGTCGCCTGGCGGTCGCCGATCAGGTAGTATGACCAGTCAGCCAGCAAAACATCACCCGCATTGCCAACAGTCGGCAACTTCTCCGTGAAGAACACCGGGAAACCGAAGATGGTCTGCGGCATACCCTCGCGGGCGTTCGGCTGCCAGACGTAGGAGCCGTTCGGGTCCTGGATGGTCATCAAGTTGCTCAGGGCAGACTGCGTGATGAACCACGCGCCCCGTCCGGAGGGCAGGAAAGACTCCAGCATATTAACCAGGTCAACGTACTGAACTGGCGTTGCAACCGCCTGCCGTGCCACGGTGATGGTTGCCCCGGCGTTGATCACGCCGAGAGGCTGCCCGGCTCCGGAGCCACGCAGGAAAGCATAATCTTCCATCCAGGCCACCCCACCGGCGAAGCCCAAAGGCCCCGCCAGGAAGTCGCCCAGGGAGATCGCAGCATCGGCCACCAACTCATCGGAAGCGACGGTATAGCCGATCAGCTTATGTGCTACTAGCTCGACAGAACGGAAGGAAGGATCAGACTGTGATTTCTGCGTTGCCTCTTCCTCCCAGGCAAAGGTCATCCCGCCAAACCAATGCGGAACGCCGGCCGTTGTCCCGGTCTGATTGAGCACCGGGATATCGATCTGACGCCGCCTCATGCGAATGATGGTCGGGCGGTTACGCCGAACCAACGCACTCTCGGCTTGCACGGCCTGAAGCTGTGCCAAGAATTCGGCAGGAACCAGGAAGCCACCGGAAGCACCAACTGATTCCACCATATCCTTGACCTCATGACCCGCGGCTTTCTCTTCCGCGAACCACTGCAAGCGGTCATCTTCGCGCCGGATGCGGGCGTCTTTGTGGTTGGCGACGAAAGCCGCCTCCAGGAACTCGCCCCAGTCTTTGAACGCGGTTTTATTCTTCCGCTCTGGGGTTTCTGGGTCTTTGCCCTGCTTATTCTCAAGGTGCGGGAGAATTTCAGCGGCATGATCCATAACGTCTTTGAGCTGCAATGCCTCGGCCTTCAATACCTTAGCCTCTTCCAGCATGGGAGCGACTTTGGCACTTTCCTCGGCAGTAGCTTCTTTGTTTTCAAGAATGGCGCGCACGTCAGTAAACAGCTTATTGGCGCGGCCAAGTTTTTCTTGTAGAGTCTCCATGTCTAAATCTCCAAAAGGGTTAATTCTGATTGTTCCAATTCGATCAGTTTCAGCAAGTCCTCTTGGGTGGGTGGTATAACCGGCCCGGCCCCCGCCTGCATGTTTTTATCCGCGGCCTTTTCAGGTGCGGCCATTTCCTCATCGTGTTCGTCTTCGCCCATCATTGGCTCCATTAACCCAGCATCAGCCAGGGCTTCGTGAAGCAGGTTCATCGCGTTGACAATGCGAGTAGCATTGCGAGCGGCCAGCACGCGGCCGGCTTTATCTTCTTTCTCACCTTCATCTGGCATAGGCATATCCTCTGCCTCATATATAGCGCGCAATTTGCGGATCGCCTCCTGCTTACCTGGGCCTTCATAAACATTGCCCCGATAGCCGCCGTGCAGCGCGGCCCATGCTCCGCCCATCAAACGATGATCGGGTTTGCCATCCATCCCGCATACGCGCAAATGCCAAGTATCGACTTTTTCCGGGTCTTCGATTACTAAATAATGGCTGGCTGGATGCTCACCGTCAGATTCGGTTTTCATCGGCGCCTTGCCCTCTTTCCCCTCATTGGCATATAACGCGCGTATCTGCGCCCGCGCTTCCTCTTCAGTATCATGCTCGCCCAATCGCTCCCCGGTTGGCTGGCCATCCGCATCGACTTTATAAACGCGCCATTTGCCATCTTCTTTGAATATGTTCCAGGGCTTCTCTTCTGATGGCTTTTCTTTAGCACTCAACGTCGCGGTAGCCGGATTCATGGCCCATAAAACTGGGCTGTATTCATAGAGCTTCAACGTTCGCAAATTGCGCGCGGTGATCTTCTTTCCATCGTGAACTATATCGGAATAATCAAAGTCAAGCGGGTCATAGCCAATGGAATATTCATCGACCGCCCCGGATTGGATGCGTTCAAATGCGCCCTTGCCCTCGGGCGTATTCATCAGGTATTGGGTCTCCACCAATAGCGCGCCGTTTGCATCTGGATACTTCATCAGCAGATCGGAGGGCAATTCATGTTTCCCGATCTCGCGCATACTGCGCGGCTTACCCAGGACACGCATAATCGAATCGGTATTATGCGCGTCCAGCACCCGAACCTTGGTGCCACGCTCCGAAATGGTCTTGGCGAATGCGCCTGGGTGAATGATGTCATTACCCATGTCCAGGTTACCCATCACGGCAATGATATGCTCAACGATGCCCTGCGCCTCATCAAGTTTGATCGCTACCGTTTGAAATGTTTTTCGTTCCATGTTTCCCTCACAACAAAAATGCCCGCTCGAGATGAGCGGGCGCAAAATGCGGCGGCTGTAAAATTATGGCGTACCCTGGAGGGGGGAGGCCTGTTAGATGATTACTGATTTATAAAATATTCAATTCCTGGGTCACTTTTGTAAGCAATTCCATTTCCTCAGATTTAACTAAATCTAAACGAGGCATATCATTTATCTCGTCATACGAAACGCTACCTATAACCCAAAACGTTTTCCAGTTATTATCACAATTATCTATAATAGGTAGACTTAAAAGCCCGATGGTACCCAACTCAACTTGGATGCCCTGTATTGAATATTCGGTCTCAATTTTCTTTCCATCAAGATAGATAGAAGCTTCCATATCATGTACCAGATTGTATTGTAATCAAATTCAAACAACGAATATCGTTTGATTCATCATATGAAATATTACCTGTAACTGCAATTGCTTCTTGATATGGATAACTGTTATCATCTATGGCAGATAACTTGAGCCATGCAAAACGTCCCGGTACCGGAATTTCTATCTCATAACCTGTTTCAATTTTCTTTCCGTCAAGATAAACAGATGTTTCCATACCTTACGATCCTTCATTCTCCCAAATCGGTGGCACAGTCATTGTAACTGCCTCTTCACGCATATTATACCGCACTTTTTGGATAGGGATATCGCGCTTCAGTACCTGGAGCATCCGTTCGCAGGCTGCCGCTTGCGCCAGGAGCCCGCGCCGTTGTTCGGTCAGGTAGGATATAAACAGGTCGCGCTCTTCAGCGGTCATTTCCTATCCAATCTCCTGGTTATTCTCTCCCGATAAACCATCGCGTCCCGCGCTCTGGTAAATGCGCGATGCAGGATGCGCCGCTTTCCCAGGTAAAGTATAGCAGGGAGATAAACCTTGCTGCCCCACATGGTTTTGATCAGGGTATATTCTGGTGTTTCGATGGTGCGATAATTTATCGTAGCCGTAGATGTGCTCACGCTATCCCCTCCCCTTTGAACTCAGTCGGGCCAGCCGGCCCAACAACAACCGGCTTCGGCGCGTGCAGCCCATGTATCCCGCTAGCCTGGCTCTCTGCCGGCTTGATGCGCCGCATCCCGCACCAGCAGCATACCTCACTTTGGGTAGTTGGTGATTTGCCTACGACGTGCCAGCAGTGGTTATGGTGATTGTATTTCATGCTTCCTCCTCAACTATAGGCACAGTCGTGCACCGGCAGTTGATCGTATTTCCCGGATCACCCACAGGATCGCCTGGATATTCCAGCATCTCTCCACCCACATCGAACGGCTCCCCGACTTTCACGATTTGTCCGTTCGCCTCAAGGTGATCGGGCCGCACCCGGTCATCTAATGTTGCTAACCATTCATGTTTCTGCACCCCCCAGTCCTTATAAATCTGAGTGCTCCCTGCGTTTGAACTGCGGATCGTCTCCGTCCTGGCGATCATCTCCGTGCGATACGGCGGCATCCGTTCGGCGAACCAGGCAAAATCTTCCGGCGACAAATCGCCCCCCATCCATTGCTCGAATGTATCCGAGAGATGAGATTGCATCGTAGGAATAGCCCAGCCTTCCTCCTGTGCCTGGGCCAGCATCGTGGCGATACTCTCCTTCGTGGTCAGATTGATGTCCTGAGCAAATTTCAATATATAATCATTGAACCAATCGCGGGCAAAAAGATTTTGAATATCGAATTCCATTCCAAACTGTACCGCCAATTGTTCGCCGCGGGCAGTGATTAGGCCGCGGATAACAGGGATAAAGGCCTCGCGCCAATTCTCGCCGGCCTCATCAAGGTATTTCTGCCAATCATCCCCGACCATCTGCCAATCCACAGTAGCCTTCGCCGCCAATGCAAGCTGCTTACTTTTAGTTAGCATCGCCAATAATTCTCGCTTATCCTTCTCGAATGCCTTGTTAGCCGCCTCCCGGAAGCGCGGTTCCCAACTGCGCGCCGTACGGTCATTGGCTTTCCAATGCGCCTGTTTTTGCGCTGGGGTTAGGCTTCCCCGACTGCTTTTTTTGAGTGCGGCTTGCCGTTCTTCTTTCCATTAGGCTCAGGCAGCATCTTCGCCCCACCCTGGCGGGTATCCTCCTCAGCTTCCGCCGCACCGACATTAGAAGATGGTGTCTCTTCGCTCGTGCTGCCTTGCGGTAAAAGGCTCAATGGCAAATACGATGTATCTCCACCTGCTGTATCTGTGGCTTTCAAGCCAACCATCTCATAGGCTGTATTTCGTGTTTCGCCCATCTGGAAGCGTTTGAAAGCGGCATCTATCAAGGCTGGCGTATCCCGCCGCAAGGCGGGCACGTCCGAGAGATCGTAAGCCACGAATCCGCCGTCATCGGATTGTAGATAATATTGGAAATCATCCTCGAATAGCCCGATTTCATAGATCATCGTATCTTCCCAAAAAGCGTGCCGCGCCTCTTGCCAATTAGCATAGGCCGAATGTTTCATCCCGATCCGACTACCAATTAATTGAAGCGGCACACCGAATGGCCCCGCAATGCGTGTTTCATTGCGCTCGTCCTGCGTCTCAAAGCTCATCTCGTCGAAATTCATCCCGATGCGCTGATATTCCCCACCCTGATCCAATACGCCGATATCCGTCCAGTTCTCATAGCTACTATACATCTCCTGCCAACGCTCTTTGACTTCGGCCACTATATCATCGGAAAGTGAAACATTGAATTTCAGCACACCTGGAATAACCGCACCTTTCTCAAAGAATATCTTCAAGAATTTAGTGACCATATTATCCACATCGGCAGAATGTGCCATCGGGGAGATAGGGGAAAGGCCATAGCCCATACCCTCTAATGGGTCTCCAGGGTTAGGCAGTTTGACGTGGCTTATATTCTCGGGCAGAAATGGGATACCATCGCCAACTCCGCGCCCCTCGGGAACGTAAACGAAACCTTTGATCGCCCGGTTTCCCGGGATGATATACATCCGGTCAGGGCGCAATGGATACATCGCGCGCGGCAATCCCCCGCGCTGAGGGCGATCGAGGTAGGTATAGGCATTGCCAGCCAGGTTGAGATACACATCCTGCACTCCCTGGAATTCGCGCCAGGACTGCGAAGGGTTAGGGCGGGCGATTAGCTTTGATAATGGATGGTCAGGCGGTAGCAACTCCGGTTCATCGGGATCGCCTTTATAAGCTCGCAGTTTAGGGATACCAATCGAGCGCACCTTATACATAATGGCGGAATAAATCAGGCTATTGAGATTAAAGCCCTCGTCAATATAGGACTGCATATCGACGATCTGCCACTGTGCCTGTCCCTCGCGCCATGCCGGCCACATAAACGGGGCCTGCTTGCTCGCCGGGCGTGCCATAGGAGAGCGCGGGAAGCCATAGCGGAATACTTGCCAGGCGACGCGCGCTCGTTGAATTGCGGATGGTTTATGGATCATAGTTTTACCTGAAGAATACACCAGTCTTTAATCCCAGGACACAGTAACGCAGCGCGTCCAGGCGATGAAACGTCTCTTTATCTTTGATTTTCTCGGTCGGTTGCCCATACTCATCTAACTCTCGGCTGTAAGTTCCGAATTCATCTAATATCCCGCGGCAGTTATCGAACACGAATAACCGCTTGAATTTCAATAGCTCTGTTACCCGATCAATGCCCGTCTCCACTTCCGGTACGGGCGGCTCCTGCAGAGGTACTCCTGCTGCTGCCCAGTCCCAGCGATATTGGCTCTCTGACTTCGCCCCGCCCATCCAACGCACCACCCGCTCATGTTTAGCGTGCTCTTTAGCGATTGCGGCGTGCTGAGCAGTTGTCCGGCTGCCCTCCATGTATTCCCGATAAAGATAGTATACTTTATGTTCCACGTCCTCAGCCAGCCAGACCATTGCGGTGTGAATTGCGCCGAAGTCCACACCAACCATACGCGGCCACTCCTGGGGAATGGGGAAGGGGGCCACTTTGTGAACTGTATCATCAAAATCCTCATAAATCATTCCAGCCGGCCTGGCGAACTCACCATCATAATACATACGGAATTTCCAGCCCGGTAAAGTGGCCTTTGCCCGTTCATACTCTGCCACCGGGAATGATGGGTTCATGATGCTCTTGAACTGAATAACATCATAATCCGGGTCTCCGGCTCGCCACCTGTCAAATATCTCGGTCTTCAGCCAGCCCAGGTTATATGGAGTGGTCGTCCCGAGCACCCGACCCTGGCTGAGCGATAACCGCCGCTGGATTGCTTCCCATGCACTGAGGCGGAAACGATCCTGACCGCATTCATCCAGCCAGGCCGCTTTCGCCGTAGCACTTTCCAATCCGCCTTCGGCTTCGGCAGAACGCAGGACAATCCGGGTCTTGCCGTCCAGGGTAGCGATCACCCGGTCACTCGCGCGGTATTCCCATCCTGGGAGCATCTGGCAGAATACCCGCTGCATTTCGGGCAGTAGTTTAAGTTTGTAAAGATCATAGGTGGCGGTTACACAAAGGTAATCGCCAGCCCCGCATCTTTGGATCTCACGGTAGAGCCACCAAGGGCCCAGAGAAGTTTTGCCTCCCTGGGTTCCAGAGATAACAAATATAAATCGGCGCGTACTTTTCCAAGCTTTATCTTGCCCTTTATGGAGGTCAATACTTGCTTTCCCGTCCTTGACCGTGACCAGATCATTCGCCACTCTTCACCACTTCGATAATTTGGACTTTCAGCGGGTCGCCATCTGCGCCTGTCAATTCATGGCGCTGAGGAGGGGTACCAATCAAATAATCTGCAATGAATTTCCTTGCCACAGCATCGCCACGTTTAGCTTGTTCAACTGCCTTAACGATAATAGCTCGCCAAGCAGCAGCCGTGACAGTAGTTTCCATGATGCGATAATATTCAATTTCTCGCTCACGTTTTGGGCGACCCGGACCCCCACCACTCCCAGGTGCAAATCTTCCTTTTTCATCACGTACTGCTGCCATATTGTCCAATTTTCTACCGTCTAAATGGTTCTTTTGCTATAATGGCTCCAATTTCGAGGCCCAACCAATCAAGCAAAACTTTTACTTGCTCTTTGCAATCCTCTGGCAAGTTCAAGATCACGTTTATGGAGCCATCAACCATAGTTCTGATCTGACGCAATTCGGCGCGGATCTTGACAGCTTTCAAAGGAATAGCCGCAGGGTCTTTAGGCATAATTCAATCAATCAAAGTTCATCGCCGGCCCCGCCCTATGGGCTTTCGCCCAAGTATCCCGCGCCGTAACCGGAGGATGGATCGCGGCGCTCCCTCCGGCGATGAATGGATATCATTATACCCGATTTTATTTCGTATTATGAAACACATTGAATTCTTATTCGATGCCTTATTGTATAGCATTTTCGCGCGCCATATCAGTTAATATGTATTTATACCAATGATCTAATATCAATTGTAGTGGTCGCCCATTCGAATGGGACTGCATTCGAATGCGCTATAACTATCACTTAAAGTGACTAATACCACACAATGGCTATGAAGGCGGCAAGGACGGCGACGACCAGAAATAGAAGGAACAGACCTACCAGTAGAATACATCTATCGCCAGGTCGTTCGATATCTTGTATCACAGTGTCAGGATCAGCCCTGCCACGTCGCGCACAACCTGGACGATGGCAGCCGTGATCAGTAAACAAACCACGATTAGCATAATCGAGATTAGCATCTTACACCTCCGATCCTTTGAGAAATCCATCGTGCAGCTCCGGGTGCGCCTGCCACAATCGCTCGACCTTCTCTTCAAGGCTCAGCCCAATGTCAAATTCATCGTCAAAATCATCCTGAGTACCGTTGAAATAATCCAAATCTATCGAATTGGACTGCGCGCCGAACTCCGCGCCGCGCCCGTTGGGTGGACGATCCGCGCTCCACTGCCAGAATAGCCAATCGTTCCAATCGCGCGGCCTGAGCTTATCCTCGTCTCCTGGATTGCCCCACGGCTCCGGCAGTGCCGTATACCTAGCAATGGCCAGGTCGAGCGACCCCCACAGTTGCCTGTAATCGATGTTGTCGTTCCAGTAATAACCCCTGGTGTAGATCGCCGGGTAGCCAATCCTGTACCCTATCTGCTCGACAAACTCTTCCAGCCTGTCCGTTGCCTGGTTTTTCGACATTCCCGACAACGGGGCTTCGATATCCGCCCACGGCGGGATGCGCCAGTTCTTAGTCTCGATCAAATCGCAAAAATAGTTGGCTTGCAACAATCCGCTAAACTGCGGACGCCAGTACCAGAAATACCCGACCGGCATGTATTCATGAGCAACCTCCGAGTTGTAGTCGAACTCGAAGTCCTCATAGCATATCCCGGTATTGGCGTTGATACTGCCTGACCGAATAAATGCGAACTTCGCCCCCGCCTCTTTGCACTTTGCCCAGTCCATGTGAATGA
>Ga0209341_10005130_pt1 | contig 11934 bp, 14 predicted proteins | sample RifCSP13_2_FD_184020 | JGI IMG/M metagenome (GOLD analysis project Ga0209341, IMG submission 184020) | Soil microbial communities from Rifle, Colorado - Rifle CSP2_sed 13_2 (SPAdes) (version 2) | ecosystem: Environmental > Terrestrial > Deep subsurface > Rock core/Sediment | place: Rifle...
CCCCCGCTCCTTCAGCTTTTGGCTGAGGGCCACCAGATACCGGTAGGCCACCGGACCCAAGTAGCAGTTGAGAGCAGCCGTGGCCGTACGCTCGTATTCGCCCATCTGCGGGGCCAGATCGCTGGAGGCAGTCACAAAGACCTGGGGGTACTCCCTCTGGACCAGGTCCCTAACCTGTGCCTCGTGACTTGGATTCATGAAGGACCAGAGGAAACAGATGGAAATGGCCTCCACACCCGCCCTAACCAGCTCTCGGGCCGCCTGGGCCGCCTCTCCCACGTTCAGGGGCACCAGGACGCGGCCCTGGTAGTCCACCCGCTCAGTGATCCCCTTGATGAGGGGTCTGGGAACGATGGGATCGGCCTTGTCCAGCTTCACCGCGTGGATGATCTCCCGTTCCGAGAGGCCCGCCACCTTCTGGTGCACGCGCCCGATGATAATCGTATCCTCGAAACCCTTGGTGGTGATGAGGCCGGTCTTCACCCCGTTCCGGGTCAAGAGCGCATTGGTGGTGACGGTCGTACCGTGGGCGAACACCCTTGTCTGAGCCAGAAGCTGTTCCAGGGAAAAGCCCAAGGTACCCGCTGCGATGCCCACCGAGTCCAGGACGCCCTGGGAGAAATCATTGGGGGTGGAAGGGGCCTTGGACAGCGTGATGCGACCCTCTGAGTCAACCACCACGCAATCGGTGAAGGTGCCTCCGCTATCGACTCCCACCATATAGGCCATACCAAGCCCTCCTCCATCCGAGATGGTCCCCTACCTTAACATCTCGGGACCGGTCCCATACCAGGCCAACCGGGGCTGGAAGGGTCGAGGAGACTATTGAGTCCTGCTGGCCGGTTGAGACCGTTTCTGAGTATATCAGGACAGGGCTTTGCGTACAACCGTCCCATTCAACCCATTGAATATGGGGCAGGAACGTGCCACAATGGCAGTTAGATACTGTCGCCAGGAGGATCAAATGAAGGTAAGGGTAGATCGGAACGTGTGCATCGGGGCGTCCAACTGCGTCGCCGTCGCCCCCACGGTATTCAAGCTGGACGACTCCAAGACCGCTACGGTGTTAGACCCGACCACAGTGCGTGATGACACGCTCTGGGAAGCGGCCGAGGCCTGCCCCGTGAGCGCCGTCATCCTGGAGGACGACAGCGGCAATCAGGTCTATCCCTAGGAGGTGCTCTTGGAGGGTAGGACCGTCTCCCAGTCCGCCGTGACCATGGCCCAGGCGATGCAGCCCAGTCAGGCCAACGCCGCCGGCAACGTACATGGCGGCGAAGTCATGATGATGATGGACAACGCTGCGGGGGTGGTGGCGGCTCGACACACGCGCTCCAACGTGGTAACGGCCCGGGTGGAGAGCATCGATTTCTTCCACCCCATCTACGTCGGCAACGTGGTCACGGTAGATGGCCATCTCAGTTTCGTCAGCCGGCACACCATGGAGGTAGAACTGGGGGTGGCAGCCGAAGACCTGGCCACAGGGAGCCAGGTGCAGGCGCTGACGGCCTACTTTATCATGGTGGCGCTGGACGAGCAGGGCCGCCCGAGGGAGGTGCCGCCACTAATCCTGCAAACCGACGAGGAGCGTCGACGGTTCGAGGCCGGTCAAAGGCGCTACGACGAGCGTAAGCGGAATCGGACTCCGTGACCTACTCGGGACTCAAGGTCACCACCGTTGTCTCTTGAGGCAGCGCGTCTCTAGCCAGGGGGTAAACAGTCGTGTCAACCCGCTGGACCTTCTTATTCAGCAGGAAGTCCTCCACCCCGACCCCTGGCCAGTCCGGGCGCAGCTTGGCCGTCTTGTAGTGGATGGGGATTACCACCCGGGGCTTTAGCAGGTCGACCACCTGGGTCGCCTGGGAGGCGTCGATGGTGTAGAAGCCTCCCACCGGGACCAGAAGCACATCTACAGGCCCGATGGCAGAGGCCTGCTGACGGGATAGCACGTGGCCCAGGTCTCCCAGGTGAACGATCCTCATACCGTCGGCCTCAAAAAGGAAATTCGAGCCCGTGACTGAGCCTGTTCCCCCGTAAAAAGTTATTCTGACTGTTTTATTTGCTGTTTTTCCCATAAATAAAGAATAGCACATAACCCACCTAATAAATCAAAGAATATATCTGAAGCAGTATCAACTATATTAAACTGTTCCTTCGCGATAATATTCAAAAAGAATTCGAAAGCCTCCCATAATACTCCAATTAATAAAACACCTAAAATAACAGTTAGAATTTGCTTCAAAAAAAGATTTTCATTGTAAAAAACATACAAGAAAAAAAGCCACTTAAAAAGTGCATGATTATGTCAAAATACCAAATGGTAAAATACCAATAAAACTCTTGCGCTATTAAATTCAGTATAAAAAGAAAAAACATCAGAAACACTAGATGTTTTAAAATCCTTTTCCTATTCATAGCAACATTTTAGCACATTTCTAAGAAAAAACCCCGCGCGACGGGGTGCCTTCTTAGGACTATTTCTAATGTATTACCGTAGCTCAAAGCTAAGTGGGTGCTAGACGCGTGAGGCCAAGACCAAAAGCGATCGAAGCTCCCATAAAATAGTGTTCTAGGTAATAATTGGAAATAACCCTACTTAAAGTATAGCAAGTATAAAAACTAAGGCAACTAGACAAGAATAATTTTCTGTTTTTGAATGAGATTGCAACTAAAAATGCCTATTACGGCATATATTGCTTCATTTTTTCTTTGAAATCTTCAAAAGATGTGTAAAGTTCTGTCTGTATGCCAAAATCTTTCGCTCCTTGTATGTGTCCGGCTGTGTCGTCCCAAAATAATATTTCTTCTTTTTGTATATTTTTTAAATCTTCAAATATTTTTAGGAAAAATTCTTGATTTGGTTTTTTGTGCCCTAAATGAGCAGAGGAATATGTCTTATCAAAACTATTTTTGAAACCCATCTTGTTGAGCATATACTCAAAACGGTACCTTTCGTTGTTAGTAGCTAAAAAACATAATATTCCTTTATGTCTTAAACCTTGTATATACTCTACCAATTCTGAATTTATCTTATGTTCACGCTCAAACCAATATTCCATAAAAGCGTCTAGGCCTTTATTCCAGCCCCAGAGAGTTAAATAAGGGGAAATGGTTTCTTTTAAGTCACACTTACCCACTAAACAATCTTGAAACGGTCCATTGAAGAATGGGAGAGTTTTTTCTATAGTAATTCCGTAGTCTTTCTCAAGAGCGACACTAAATCTCTCTTGATTTGTCAGTAAACCATCGGCGTCAAAAATAACTACTTTTATCATTAGAAAATATTTTACTCATCCACCCCAAAGCGCTTATAGTCGTATGTTGTACTATTGCCAAACCAGTGCTTGATTTCGTGTTCCGCTTCTTCGGGAGTTTCTGAACAGTGCATGATATTCATCACTGCTCGCTTTTCCTTATTAGCCATAGCCGGAGAATCAATAGAGAAGTCTCCACGAATAGTGCCCACGGCTGACTTATAAGGCAATGTATCACCTGCAATCTTTCTAACCACATCTACTGCATGTGTACCCTGGACTACCATTTTCACCAGTGGAGCTGACTTCATATAGTCAATGAGCCATTTTCTTATTTCAGGGCCAATTTTAGAAGTATCAGTCGTCCCAAAATCTGCCAGCATATCATAGCCGTACTTTTCGTACGTAGACTTAGTTTTCTCTCCAAGTCTGGTAATCCACGCTTCGTCTTTTGGATAATGATCGTTGAGCTGTTCATGTTCCGGTTGAAACATCTCAAGCGCTACAACTTTAAGATCTCGTCGCTCAAATCTGCTTATGACTTCGCCTATTAACCCTTTCCTAACCCCATCAGGTTTAATCATGACATATGTCTTCTCTTCCTTTGGATGTTTCATATTTGGGTATTCTAGCAGAAAAAATTACTTTTGCAAAATTAAAAATTACTCCATACTCTTATACCTGCCCATGATTTCGGCTTCTACTTCGGCGCGGTCGCGACCGTATTTTATATAAGAAAGTTCTTTCAAGCTGTCTACTATACCTACAGTACCCTTTTCAGGGGCTAAAGTTTTCAAATTAAAAGGCTTGGTCGGCTGGCCATTGACCAGCATGCTCATGTAGGCATTGTAATTATCAAGTTTAGTTATATCTTGGGCCGTAAATTGAGGCTTAAATTTCGGCTCGAGAAAACTCGCATCTTCAGTGCCCACGCGGAATACCGCCATAGAGCCGACATTGCCGAAAACAGCATTTTTAATATTTTCTTCCAATTGGGTAATATATTGATGAGCAATGTTAAGAGAAAGCCTGTATTTGCGAGCTTCAGACAAGATAGAAGCAATAGAATCAGTGGTAACATTCTGGAATTCGTCAATGTATAAATAAAAATCATTCATGGGTTTACCGAACATATCCACGCGCGAGAGCGCCGCCATTTGAATCTTGCCCACCAGCACCAAACCAATCAAATTCGCATTAATATCTCCGAGCCTGCCCTTGGAAAGATTAACCAAGAGAATCTTTTTCTCATCCATTATTTTACGAAAATTAAAAACAGAGTTCTGCTGCAGCACTACCGGACGCATAATGTCGTTGGAAATAAAATTATCAAATTTTGAAGAAATATACGGCACGAAGTTTGCCAAAGACTGGTCGCCTGTCGTCTGTTCGGCCGAAACCCAGAATTGTTTGATGATAGGATTCTGGCATCTAGCTAATTTCAAATCTCGAAATTGTTTATCAGCCAGCACTCTGGTAATCTCTAAGAGAGTCGAGCCCGACTCCGGATCCTCCATTACCAGAAAGGCGCTGTTTCTGAAATATTGTTCGAACATTGCCCCGCCACCGACTTTCATATCAAAAAGTTTGTTGAAGATTCCCATCATTTCATTTACCACGAAAGTTTTCTGCTCCGGATATTTCGGATCATACTCAAGCATATTTAGCCCAATAGGACGAGCTGTATAAGCAGGGTCGAAATATATTACATCATCAATACGTTCTTTTGGAATTCGCGACAAAATAGTCTGAATGTCTGTGCCGTGCGGGTCAATATAACAGCAACCGTCACCATTCTTGATGTCCTGCGTAATCATATTGAGCATAATATTGGTCTTGCCGGTGCCCGTCTGGCCTATGCAATAGAAATGCCGCATCCGGTCTTCCCGAGCCATGTGGATTTCCGTGTCTTTGCCTCGGTAACTATTAACCCCTAAGACTATGCCGGCAGTACCCATCTCAAGTGGCGCAGGGGCAATACCAGCCTTGGCTTCTTTCAGTTGGGGCTGGCTGCCTATGCCTATAGGGAAATGAAATACCGAAGCCAGCTCTTTCAAATTCATAGGTAAAATTTTATCAGGTGAAAAAGAACGGTAGGAAAAGTCATGGAAAAGTTTTTTCAAAATACTGCCCTGAGCTTTTTCGAAAACAAAAGATTGACTGGCGGCTTCGGAAAATTGATTAAAGGAGGACTCTATCTCGGTTAGTATCGCTTCTGCCCGCTCAATGCTCTCACCGGAAGCAATGACGCGAATATTAGCCTTCATGATAGTGCTTTTCATCTTATTGCCTATTTTTTCGGTGGCGCCTTCATCCACCGCTTTTCGGCCCGGAGTGTATTTTTCATCTTTTTCCCCCTTTTTTTCTTTTACACCAAAAAGAAGCTCTTTGCCAACGGAGAGGAAAGCTTTATGAAATTTATAAAAATTATCCGACGCATGTTTGACAGACATACCACTTTTTACGTCATCTAGAATCATATGGAATTCGTTTATGAATTTATTGCCCGCGGGCGCCACTACGAGCTGGATCGCGGCGCCTTCGCCTTTGGTCTTTAACTTAGAGAAAACATTTAGTATCGTATTCATGGGGTCATGATCTATATTGTCGTAAGTCTTGATAGGCATAACTTCACGCTGTGAGAATGCGCCATAGGCTCCAGCTGAACCGCCTTTTTCGTTAAAAATATTATAGTCATCCGTAACTTCGCGGATTTTAGCATTATGATAAAAAGCTAAAATTTGTTTTTCAAAAAGTGAAAGATGTTTATTCGGAATTCCGGCATAGACAACCACTTCATCACTTTGGTTGCCAAGCGCAACTTCAAGAGTGAAGTAAATTTCTTTGGCATTACTTTTGCCTTCGGAAATAGACTGCATTCCTGCGTAAAATTGCTCCATCGCGCCGATGAATTCTTTAAAGCCTTTTGACTTGTCGGCTTCGTCCATCGGTGGTGGCAAAGTTATTTCAAAAAGGGTCATATGCAGAGACTTATACATGGGTGTACCTTCCTTGAAACCAATTTCTACTTGACCTGTTTTAAGATACTGAATCAAGATTCTATGGAAATCGTCATCCACATGCGGGTTACCCATGGATTCTACAACTGCAAGCGCATTTTTAACCCCTTTTGTTATGACAATACCCAGAAGTTCTTCCATCACAGCATCATGTGGCTCGGGTTTCAGAGCCAGAACTATGTCTTCTGTTTGTTTTTTTTCTAAAATACTATTTTTATGTATTACCTCTTCTATGGGTATATTCTTGTATGCGCCTACCACGTCCTGCACTGCATTGTCTTTGGCATTCTCAAAGTGGCCTAGTGTTACTAGTTCTTCTTCGCGCTTTCTAACATGCGCGCGCAAATAGTCGAGCTCTTCTTCTGGAGTCCTAAACTTCGGCATTTCCCTAAAAAATGACGGATGCATTGCTCTTAAATTATACACTAAACCTTCGTCAAAATCTCTGGATCATTTTCTGTAATCAATATTGTGTGTTCAAAATGGGCGCTTCGTTTGCCATCAGCAGTGTGAAATGTATAGCCATCTTTATCTAAAGTTACATTTTTTGTGCCATTGTTGAGCATCGGCTCGATGGCTATGACCATCCCTGGCACAAGCTTGGCGCCTGTCCTGGCTTTGCCAAAATTCGGTATATAAGGGTCCTCATGTATGGCTCGCCCCACTCCATGCCCAGCCAAGACTTCCACAATGCCGTATTTCTTTTTCTCTGATTTTCCTTTTGAACGAACAAACTGCTCTATGGCGTAGCCTATGTCCCCCACGGTGTTGCCAACTCTCGCCATATTTATACCCACTTGTAGAGCTTGCTCTGTCACTGCCATAAGCTCCATGCTTGCAGAGTTTACCTTGCCTACAGGCGCAGTGAGTGCCATGTCCGTAAAAAGCCCTTTGTGTTTTACCCCTAAATCAATAGACACAATATCTCCCTCTTTTAAAATTCTGTTTCCTTTAGGAATACCATGAACAACTTCGTCGTTGACTGACACACATAGTGATGCAGGGAACGGAATCTTAGCTCCTTCTGGTTTATAATTTAGAAATGCAGGCTCATCACCCATTTCTCTAATTAACTTAAGAGCATACAAGTCTAATTCTTTCGTGGAAACCCCCACGGCAATTTTGTCCCGCACTTTGTACAGGACAGTCGCTAAACGTTTCCCGCATTCTCGCAGTATTTTTATCTCTTCTGGTGTTTTGATTATTATCATAAATATGAAACTCGTCGCAGGCGCACTTTTTAGAAAGCCTTTCGCAGGGCGACGGCCCGAGAAGTTCGCTCCGCAAGCTTGCGGAGATAGATTGCTTTATAAAAAGTTGTGCCAAGAAAGAGTTTCATATTTATGAAATTATTGTCCCTAGAAATTGCTCCCCATTTAGACACTTGGTCAAATTATCAATCGGCTTGCCGTTCATTATCATTACTTGGATGCCTTCTTTTTGCGCTACTTCCGAAGCCACTGGGTCAAATGGAGAGCTTAGCCTCGAGGTCCATTGCGCAGGTATAATTGCTCGATAATCAGCCCAAGAAATTTTCTCAATTTTTTTGGCGTCCGGATTTACCTTGGGGTCTTTATCGTAGACATAATCAATATTGGAAAGATTTATGATTTTTTTGGCCTTCAAGTGCTTGGCCGCCAGCACGGCATCCCAGTCTGTGCTTTTCCCCGGCTCGTAGGCGGAGCCTATGACTACATTTTTTTCAAAAGAAAAAGGAACACCCAAGTTGGCTATCACTTTATTATGAGCAACATCTGCGAAAATAACACGGAGCAACTCCGCATTGAGCTTCAGTGACGCAATGCCTATCCAGTCTAAGTCTTCACTAGTCGGACTCCCAAGTTCTTTGGCCACTTTATTATACCTGCGATTAATTTCTCCTCCGCCGGTTATAATTACAAATTTTTTACGCTGATTGTTATCTTTGGCAACATGCGAAAGTATTAAAGCTTTAAATTCTTTTAAAAAATCTATGTCTATGCTGTCGGGTACTATAAGTGAGCCGCCCAGTGAAATTATTATTGTTTCCATGTGTTAATACCCTAAAGCTTTAATAATATCTTTATGAACATCCGGTATAGATTGCTCTCCATTAATTGTGTAAATTGTGTAACCCGTTTTATTTTTGAAATAATTCATCGCCGGAACCACATTGTTTATATATTCATCAAATCTTTTGGCAATGCCTTGTACTGTGTCATCACTTCTACCCCGTAATAAATTTCTGTTCATTGCTTCCTCTTTACCCACTTCAATATAAATAACACTTACTTTGTCGTGCTTGAAAAACTTCATCATTTGTTCAAAAAGTTCTGATTGCGGCACTGTGCGAGGATAGCCGTCAGCCACCAGATTCTTTTCGGCTGTCAGAGAAGAGATGAGGATGTTGGTAAAAATTGCATCGGTTAAAAAGTCCGCTACCAACTCTCCCCGAGCTATGGTGTCTTTTATCAAATTTCCCGTATAACTCCCAGAAGCTATCAATGACCTGAAGCCTTCACCAGTGCCAGCATATACAGACTCTAATCCGCCTTTAGACTTGAGATATTCCATCAAGAGCTTCACTTGTGTCCCCTTACCGGAACCCACTATTCCAAAAAATACAAATGCCTGTGGTTTCATCTGTGTTATAATAACACAAATCATGAAAAAAGAAATCATCACTATTTGCGGAGGGCTCGGCAGTGGCAAGTCCAGCACGGCGAAGAAAGTTGCGCAAACTTTAGGCTATAAGCATTTCTCTTCCGGAGACTTTTTTCGAGAAGTGGGGCTGAAGCTTGGGCTGTCAGTCAACGAAGTCAACATACGAGCCGAGACTGACCCCAGAATAGATGAAATGACTGACCAGAAACTGCGCGACATGGGCAAAGAAAATAAAGTTGTCATAGATTCTCGCACTGCCTACCACTGGATACCAGAATCTTTTAAAGTTTATCTTGACTTGCCGACAGAAATAGCCAAGGGAAGAATCTTAAATAGTGTCAAGGCGGATAAATTACGCGAGCAGTCCGAGCAAGTATCAACTAGTGAAGAAGTCTTTCAAAAAATGCATGAACGGTTCCAAAGCGAGCAAAAGAGATATTGGGATTTATATAAAATAAATAATACTGACAAAAACCAATTTGACCTCGTAGTAGACACAAACAAAAACAATCTTGAGCAAGTTGTCGCTATCGTCGTATCAGAATACAAAAAGTGGAGAGAAAAATAATATGTTTCAATCAAAAATACTTTTGAACAACTTCTAACTTCTGTCGTGAAATCACGCATATGCGTGATTTCACGACTATATCACACCATTAAAAACATACATATTACTACTTCCTACAAACCAAAGTAAGTCTTTAATTTCTTGTCGTCCAAAATTTTATCCACCTCCAAAATTTCTATGTGTCTACGAACTCCGAAAAAGTCAGCCACAAAGAGTATCTCCCCTTCGCATGGATACGGATAGATCCATGCGCTTTTTTGGAATTTGAAAAAGCCTAGATCTTTTAGTTTCCATCTAAATGCATCGCGCGCTTTTTTAAATCTAATAGGCAGGTCATACATTACTAAACTCCATTTTCCGTCCCATTTCTTTGGATTTTTTATCATAACCTCATCAATCAAAATATCCTGCAATTTATTTTCGCCTTTTGGGGTAAGCACGTTTGTATTTTCCCCTGCTACATGCCTTATAAATCTATAGCGCCTAAATCCATAGAGAATCCGTCTAGCCTCCCGGCTTTCATGCAAATGGGGCGGTAACTTTTCTCCAAGCGCAATAGAACAAAGAATGCTTTGCGCCAAATTTATCCCCTCGCCTCCAGCGCTAAACAATTTCTTAAGTTTTATGACATGTTTTCGTTCAACCATATGTATGTAGTGAATTCTAGCATATGCGTGATTTCACTACAAGAGAAAATGGAACGCAGATGAAGAGAGATTAATTTTTATTGAAAATAGAAAAAGGTGTCGGCAACCTTTTTCAGATTACGCAACACCTTTGATATTTCTGCCGAATTTTTCTTCAGTGAACTGATACTAACTCGTCAGCTTTAACTTGAATGCGTTCACCTTGATAGGAGATCAAGACTCTTACGTGATGGCTAGAATATCCACAAAAGAAGCCCACGCAGACTGCTCTGGTTTTTGATGCCTTGCTATACACCAAAAATTTTCTGATTCCTTCAGCAGTAGCTAAGGAAAAGGTAGTGCCCTTTTTTAGAAGCTTGAATTGTACATTCTTTGTTTTGCCTGCCATTTTGCCTACTCCTTCAAAATTTTGATGCACCGATCAAGTTTGCCGAGAGATGCCTTCATGTCACAAGAATCCATGATCTGTTTTCGAATGAACTCTAAGATCTCATGAGCAAGAAAGTTCCAAGATTTTCGATTAGTCGATTCATTTTGATCATTATAGTGGTGAACAGAACCCCACCCATCTTTTAAAAATATAAACATGTGTCCATCATGGGGTCCCAGGAGGCCCTGATATTCGAACAGGATGAATGGGTACCCCTGTTTTGTAGAATCATTGATTCTGGACCACATTCCAAATTCTGCCATGAATTGAACAACTTGAGTCAAAAACCCATCGCGCAGCTCATGAATCGCCTTTTTGCTATTGGCAATGTCACTAGAAAATGCTGATGGTACATCAAAAGCAACTTGTCTTGTTTCCATTGTCAGTCTCCTTTTTTTGGATAAAATCTTTGTTTTCTCAAGGAACTTTTATAAGACCCTAACATATTAGAAGCTAATTGTCAAGAAATTTTACCAATTTAATTTATTTCTAGCCATATATAATCAGGTTAAAAAGATATCTACATAATTTTGTTATATTTTATTGACACAAAACGAGTGTTGGTATATAATGGCTAAATATGAAGGAACAATTAATAAAAATCAAAGAATTATTGAAAAATAGTGGTTTTTTAGACAAAGAAATAGCTATATATTTGACTATTTTGGAACTTGGCAGAGGCACTGTGGCAGAGATATCTCGAAAAGCAGGCATTAATCGCTCGACTGGCTATGTGATTTTAGACAGTTTGGCTGGCAAGAACTTAGTAAGTATTTCCGGCAAAGAACCGAAGCAAGAATATGTAGCCCTTTCCCCTTCCAACCTTGTTGAGTACTTAAATAGGGAAGCATCCAAACAAAAAAAGCTCACAGAAAGTGCAAGAGAGATTTTGCCAGAGCTGACTTCTATATACAATGTCGGAGACAGACCAAAAGTATTTTTTTACGAAGGTCTCGCTGGACTAGAACATGTGTATGAAGACTCGCTAACATCAAGTGGAGATATTTATTCCACTTCCACATATGAGGAAATGCACGAGACTCTGCCAAAATATTTTTCTACCTATTATGAACGCAGAGCCAAGAAAAAAATTTTCGTTCACACCTTTGTGGCTGATACTCCGCTCGCCCGAGAAAGAAAAGCGAACGACATAAAAGAGTATCGCGATACTTCTCTCATTCCGCAAGATCAATTCCCTGTCCCAACTGACATAGAAATATATAACAATAAAGTTATGATTGCTTCCTGGAAAGAAAAGCTTGGCATCATAATTGAATCAGAAGAAATTGCCACAACCTTAAGAAGCGTATTCAAACTCGCTCTAATTGAAGCAAAGAAACACGATAAAATTTTAGAGAATTAGTCGTGAATT
>Ga0209341_10005131_pt1 | contig 11932 bp, 11 predicted proteins | sample RifCSP13_2_FD_184020 | JGI IMG/M metagenome (GOLD analysis project Ga0209341, IMG submission 184020) | Soil microbial communities from Rifle, Colorado - Rifle CSP2_sed 13_2 (SPAdes) (version 2) | ecosystem: Environmental > Terrestrial > Deep subsurface > Rock core/Sediment | place: Rifle...
GCCAGTGCACCGACGTCTCCTCGTCCAGCGCGTTGTCGACCCTGATCCTGACCGTCTGCCCTTCCTGCAGGCGGAGCAGCGGCGCGGGAACAGTTCCGTTCATCGCGATGGCATGGGCCTGACGGCCATCGACCTGTATCATTTCATGGGCGACACGGAGCGCAATCATGTTGCCACTCAGTTCCGGCACCGGCCTGGCAATACCGCGGGACACCGGCTGCGCCCAGGCTGGCATCCAGGCGGAGAGCGCAAGCGCGCCTCCGGTGAGACCCGCGCCCCGCAGGAGCGCCCGGCGATCGACGACCGGAAGGGAAGCGGGTTTCAATATCATGTGTGCCATCCTGCCTTATACCTGTCAGGAGCACATACGCAGCAGCCGGATCTGGCCCTCAACATTTTCCACTATTTATTGCATGCCGTGCGCGTGAGGTTTCGGGGGCAATACTGCCGCATCTACACATGCCAGCCAGCGGCGAAGGCGCTTGGCACTGGCCGCCCGACCCCCTATAATCTCATATCATGAGAAATGGCACACCGGCTATTGCTTCGCTTGGGCGCAGCTTTTATCTGGACAGTCTGCACCGTGCCTGTCGCTTCATTGAACGGTATGATCCGGGCACGACGCAGGGGGTCATCAGGCCGGATGAAGCGCTGTCCATAAGCTGGCGTAGTCCGGCCTGATGGCCACCGTCCCGCAGGCGCGCAACGGGTGCGTTCTGGATTCGGGAGGGGGTCCGGGGGAGGGACTGGCAAGCTGTGGATATTTCAGGGGCCTTGATCGTTATCCAGGAACGCCGCGCAGCGGATGGCCTGGACGCCTACATTCCGGTGATCCTGCGCGAGGAGGCGATCTATGATCCGGACCTCGATCGCTTCTTCCTGGACCTGCCGCTGAACGGCGCGCGTTCGCGCCACTCGCTGCGCGCGCATGGCTACGATATTCTGGTCTGGGTTCGTTTCCTGGGCTCGGTCCGTGGCAAGACTGTCTGGCAAGCCGATGCCGATGATGTCGGTGCTTATTATCGCGCGCGCCGGCGCAGCGATGCGGAGTTCCGGATTTCCGCATCGACGTGGAACCGGGCGATTGCCTCGCTGGACAAGCTATACCGCTGGGCCGCAGTCGAAGGCTTGGTCGAACGCACCCCATTTACCCACCGGCAGGTGTGGCGAAGATCATACGGGGGCCGTCGCGCTGCCATTGCCGGTCGCAACGAAGCCTACGAGCGCGCTGCCCGCCGGTCCGATGTCCGCTTTGTCGATCTGGCCGACTACCAGGCCTTTCGGGACGTCGGACTGCGTGGCCTGACCGTCGAGGGAGCCGAGCGCCCCGGAGCACGCGACCGCAATGGTGCGCGCAACGCGCTTTTCGCGGACCTGCTGGTCACGACCGGATTGCGGCTCGAAGAAGCTTCCTTCCTGCTCGCCGCCGAGATTCCCGTTGGGGATGCGCGCGCAGAGCGCCAACGCCGGGTCGAGCTTCCAGCGGCGCTGACCAAGGGTGATCGCGGCCGTACCATCCTGCTGCCACGCCGACTGCTGTCGGCATTCGATGCCTACATGGCGGTTGAGCGCGCTTCGGCCGTCTCCAAGTTCACGGCGCGCAGAGGCTGGGATGCCATCGAACGCCCGATCTTCATACATCGCCCACCACTGCTGCCGACCGTGATGCATCTGGTTGGCGGCGGCACTATGGATATGGAAGTCGTCACCCCCGACGAGCGGGCAAGGTTTGTCATCTGCGCCGACGATGGCACGCCATGTGAAGCTGCCGTCCTGTGGCTTACCGAGGTCGGGCATCCTGTGCTCCCCAACTCATGGGAAGCGATCTTCGCCCGGGCGAGCCGCCGCTGCGCGGATGCGGGCATTCCCGTTCGCGTCAGCCCCCATCAACTCAGGCATTCCTTCGCTGTTCACATGCTGGCGATGCTGATCCAGCGCCGCCTCGCCGAAGCAGCCGCACCGGCAGGCGCCATGGAAGGCTATCGCCAGTTGCTCGGCGACCCGCTTCAGCAGGTGCAACGCCTGCTCGGCCATTCCAGTCTTTCCACCACGTCGATCTATCTCGATCATCTTGCTACCCGCGCCGATACCGTCGATGCGGCGGTCGAAGAGTTGCTTGCGCGCGTGCCGGGATACCTCCCGGCATGACCGGCTCACCCAGGAAGGGGCGCAAGGTCAGCTTTGAGCAAGACGGTGCAACGCAGGGTGCCGATCCCTGGGATCAGGTCAGTGCGCTGCGCTTCACTATCGATCCCCCATACGGCGGCGGGGTGCTGGTCGATTTCACCACCCTGCGCCCGCGTGGCCTCGCGCTCGCCTTTGCCCGCGGCCTGTTCTCGTTGGTTGCGCCGCGCGGGCCGATCATCGTGCGGACGACCGTCAAGGCCTATACCAACACACTGCCGCGCTTCTTCGCCTACCTCGCGACGACAACGGACCGGATCGATGGCCCTGCGGACCTGCGCGCCCGTCATATCGACGGCTTCGAGGCCTGGCTCGAAGCTGCGGGCAAGTCGCGGGTGCATCTTCCCACCGTGGTCGCCAAGATCGTTGCCGTCCTTCGCCGGATCGCTACCGATACGGCGGGTGCCATCCACCCCGAGCTTCGCGAGCGGCTGCGCTACGTCAGTTCGCACCCCCATGTGAGGCCGCGGCCGCGCGATGCTTACAGCCCGTTAGTCGCCCGCCAGCTCCGCGACGCGGCACGCGCCGACCTTGCCGCCATCGATGCGCGGTTGCGTGCTGGCCCCCGGTTCGACGAAGTTCCTGAGATCGAGGCTGCGACCCGAAGAGCCCATACGGCCATCGAAGCACGCGGGGTGCTGTACTATCGCGATGCCGAGTGGCAGGCGCTCCACCGGCGATTCCGGAGCCGCAACATGCCGGCTCCGGACATGAACATCAGCCTTCACGCAGCCCATCACCTCACGGCTGCCGATATCGTGCCGCTGCTCGTTCTGCTCTCGCTGGAGACCGGGCTTGAACTCGAGTGCTGCAAGACGCTCACCATCGATTGCCTGCGCAATGCCTCGGGCGGAACCGTGGACATCGCCTATATCAAGCTTCGCGCGCACGGCGCTGAACACAAGACTATCCGGGTGCGCGACGGCGGCTCGACCACGCCGGGCGGCCTGATCCGGCGCATCATTGCACACTCGGCCAAGGCGCGGGCGCATAATCCTTCCGATTGCCTGTGGGTCTATTATCAGCACGGCGAGATCGCCGACGGCATTCGCCATCCCCGCTCGACCATCGACGCCTGGACTGCTCGGCACGGTATCGTCGATGATGCAGGCACGCCGCTCTATCTGCGCCTCTCCCAGCTGCGCAAGACGCACAAGGCCCTTTGGTACCTCAAGACCGAAGGACACATGACCCGCTTTGCTGTCGGGCATACGGTCGAGATTGCCGCGCGGCATTACGCCGATGTCCCGTCGCTGCGGCCATTGCACGAGCAGACCGTCGTAGATGCTCTTGAGGAAGCTGTTGCAGGTCCGCGGCTACTGCCACCGCTTGAGGAAGCGCAGCTACGCGATTCCGTTACAGACCCCGATTTCCGCGGCACTGACGATACCATTGCGCTGCTCGACGGCGAGCAGGACGTCTGGCTCGCGAGCTGCGCCGGTTTCTATACCAGTCCGTTTAGCACCGCCGGATCGCCATGCCCGACACCGTTCTGGGGCTGCCTCGATTGCCGCAACGCCGTCATTACCGCGCGCAAGCTGCCCGCCATCCTCGCGTTCCTGGCCTTCATCGACGAGCAACGCACCGCGATGGGCCAGGCCGAGTGGGCCGCCAAGTTCGGCCATGCCCATGCACGCATCGCCCGTCAGATCCTGCCCGCTTTCGGCGATGACGTTGTGGCGCAGGCCCGCACGCAGATCGCAACTCATCCTCCCGCGCTCTACCTTCCGCCTGAGGCACGGGCATGACTGCCATCGCGTCACAGACCACAGCGACCGATGATCGTGATGCCTTGCCGGTGCTTATTTCCGGGGCCCTGCGCCCCGGCTTCGATCGTGCGGACCTCTCGTGCTACGGCGATCCGAGCTGGGACCTCTCGCCCGGCGTGTTTCGCGACAATGCAAGGCGCTGCCACGTCACCGTGCATTTCGGCGGCATCGAAGATCCCGCCATTGCCGATGCGCTGCGCCAGTTCCTCCATGCACGGCTCAACACCGACCTGCCAGGGCATCGCCGCAAGCTTGAGCCGGCGGCGGTGCGGGGCGAGGCGAACCGGGCCCTGCGCTTTTTCAACTTCGTGAAGGCGGAGCTTGGCCGTTTCGATCTTTCACCGGTCGATCAGCCACTCGTCGACCGCTTTGCGCGCTCGTTGCGCACCGCCGGGCTGCGTCCGGTGGCAGCTGCAGATTTGCTGCGCGTGATCTTCGACCTCCACGAACTGCGTCGGCACCTGCCGACTGCGCGCCTTTCCTTTGAGCCATGGCCGGAACGCAACACGTACTCTGTGGCAGGTGCCAGGCACATCGCCGGCGAGAACCGGACGCCGCGCATTCCCGAAGAGATCATCACGCCGCTTCTGGCCTGGTCGCTGCGCTACGTGACCCACTTTTCTGGCGATATCCTTGCCGCGCGCGGGGAGCTTGATCGCCTCGAAGCGAGGCGCAACCGGTTGCTCGCACAGGAGGCCGGACTCGATCCCATCATCCGGCGAGCGCGGCAGCGCCGGCGCCTCAACGCATACATAGCAACCTTGCGGCGACAAGGCCGCGGTATTCCCATCTGGACCAACTCCCACAATGGTACGACGCGGACCGATCAGCGGACCGGCGAGGTCACGCCGCCGATCAACTACCATCTGATGCACCTGCACGCCGGCATCGATGCACAGTCCGAGCCGGCCATGCATCTTGGACTGACCACCGGTGCGCCGGACCTGATTGCGGCTGCCATCGACGAGCTGGGCACGGAAGATGGCGGCATGGATACGCCGATATCGCTCGACCCGACGAGCAGCTTGCCATGGCGGCCTCGCTTCGATGCGAAGGCGCTCGCGCTGGAGGAAGCCATGCTTCAGGCTGCGGCCTATGTCGTTTGCGCCTACCTCTCGGGCATGCGCGACAGCGAGTTGCAGGCCATGCAGCGCGGTTGCCTGCAAGTGGTCAGGGCCGAAGACGGCGCCATCCTTCGCCACCGCATCCGGTCGATCGCCTACAAGGGCAAGCTCGGTCGCGGCGAGGAGGCCGAGTGGGTGACGATTGCACCGGTCGCCGAAGCGGTGGCCGTGCTCGAGCAGCTGTCCGCGCGGGCCGGACGCGCACGCGGGACCACGACGCTGTGGCCGGTCCTCGCGCTCAGGGTCAACACCAAGACCCATGTGTCCTCGGAGATTGTCCGGCAACTGAACCGCTTCCGCGACCATCTCAACGATCGGTTCGGTTCAGATATTGCCCCGGTCATTCCCCTAGGCCCTGCCGGGGTGCCATGGCGGATCACCACCCGGCAGTTTCGCCGCACCATCGCCTGGCATATCGCCAACCGCCCCTTCGGCACGATTGCCGGCATGATCCAGTACAAGCACGCCAGTGTCGCCGCGTTCGAAGGCTATGCCGGGAGCAGCCGGTCGGGTTTTCGCGGCGAAGTCGAGGCGCAGCGGGCACTCGGCCAGATCGACGATATCCTTGTCTATTTCGACGAGCGGCAAGGTGGCGCGCGCCTTGGCGGCCCTGCTGCATACCGCGTGGGAGCAGCGCTGGATGACGCCGCCGATCTGTCACCGCTTCCAGCCATGATTGCCGACCGGGCGCGTCTGCGCACGATGCTCGCAAGTCTCGCGCGGACCTTGCACGTCGGGCCGCTGGCTGACTGCTTCTTCGACCCCGCTACCGCGCTCTGCCTCAACCGGATCACCGAACCGGGCCCGCCCGCGCCGATGATCGCCATGTGTGAGCCGGTCCGCTGTCCCAACGCCTGCATCGCTGAGCGGCATCGTCCGGCTTGGCAGCGCGGGGCCGACGAGGCGCGCGCACTGCTTTGCGAGAAGCGTCTTCCTGAGCCGCAGCGCGTCACGCTGCAAGCAGAGGTGGCACGGATCGAAGCTGTCCTCGCCCAGATCGCGCCAGGTGCCGCCACACCGGCTTGCGGTGTGGCGGGAGAGGAGAGGGGCCGATTTTAGGGTGACGGATTGAAGGAGCGGGAAAGAGATTCCCTCCGGCCGTCGCGGAGATATCCCATGACCCGGACCCATCCGACAGCCGAGCGCGCCGACGTCTATTCCCGCATCACCACCCAGATCGTTGCCGCCATAGAAGCCGGTGCCGGCGACTGGCGTATGCCCTGGCATCACGACGGTGCGGCCACCACGCGGCCCCAGAACGTGACCTCGCGCAAGCGCTACCGGGGAGTAAATGTGCTGGCATTGTGGATCGCTGCTGAGGCCAGCGCATATTCCAGCGGGCTGTGGGGCACCTACCGTCAGTGGGCCTCGCTCGGGGCCCAGGTCTGCAAGGGTGAGCACGGCACCACCGTCGTGTTCTGGAAGCAGGCTGCATCGCGCGCCGAGGATGATCGTGATGACGCAGAGGCAGGTCCTGGCCGCATGTTCGCCCGCGCGTTCACGGTGTTCAACCTTGCCCAGGTCGAAGGATACGAGCCCGAGCCGGTGGCACAACTGCCCGAGAGCGAGCGCTTCGGACACGCTGATGCATTCGTCGAGGCACTGAAGATTCCGATTACGGAAGGCGCCTATGATGCCCACTACCGGATCGACCTTGATCGCATCTTTATGCCAGGCTTCGCCAGTTTTCGCGATGCATCGGCGCACATGGGCACCCTGCTGCACGAGGCGGCCCACGCCACAGGGGCCAAGCACCGGCTCGACCGCAACTTCGCGGAGCGGTTCAAGCGTGACAGTCTTGCGATCGAGGAGATTTGCGCCGAGCTGACCGCCTCGTTTGTCCTCGCTGACCTCGGCATCGCGCACCATCCGCGCCCCGACCATGCCGCTTACGTCGCCTCCTGGCTCCGGGCGCTCAAGGATGATCCGCGCGCAATCTTCACTGCCGCCAGCAAGGCTCAGGCCGCCGCTGACTGGATGCACGCTCAGCAGCCTCAGTCCGAGGAGATCGCAGCATGAAACCGGGTCGGGAAAATGCTGCTGGAATTCACATTGGGGCTGGACTGTCAGGATATATTGCACGCCATGCTTGAAGCGATTCTTGCAGACCGTGACGCGCGTAGCATCGCGGCTCTGGCACGCGACCTGGACGTCCCGGTCGCCACGGCACATCGGCAGGTGACGACGCTGGTTGCGGAAGCCTATCTCGTACGCCTGCCTGGCGGTCGGCTCGGGCCGGGGCCGCGCCTGCTGGCTCTGCTACAGCTGGTAGACGAAAAACAGGTGATCGCCACCGCAGCCGCGCCCGTGCTTCACCGGCTGGCGGCGCGGCTGCGCTGCGTGGTCCAACTGGGGACGCTGGAAAACGATATGGTCACCTATCGCATCAAGACCGGACGCGGAGCGGGGGATCTTTTTACCAAGGTGGGCCTGCAGCTTGAGGCGTATTGCTCGGGGATCGGCAAGGTTCTCCTCGCCCACCTGCCGGAGGCTGAGCGTGAGGCCTATCTTTCAGCCGGGCCGTTTCCCGCGCTGACGACGCACACGATCACGGAGCCGGATCGCCTGCGCGAGGAATTGGTGAAGGTGCGGTTGCAGGGCTTTGCGCAGGATAGGGAGGAAGTCGCCGAAGACCTGTTCTGCCTGGCCGTGCCGATCCGGACCGCCACGGATCATCCGCTGGCGGCAATATCGGTATCCAGGACGTCTGCCGCGCGGGCAAGCCAGTCCGAAGCCAGGGTCCTCGCAATGCTGAAGGATGCTGCCTCGGACATATCATGTCAGTTGATGCCGCAAACTGGGCACGCGGCGAAGCGTTGACGGTCTGTAACTACGCTGTCGTCGCCTTAAAAACTTAGAGCGGGCAAAGCGATTCAGATTTCAGGCTGCCCGCTCTAGGGGTTGTGGGGATTCAGTTCAGGTGGAGCCGAGAATGGTGGATTTCGAGAACCGGAGCGCAGCGTACTTTTGGGTACGTGAGCACCGGAAGCGCAGAAAGCCACCGTTCGCAGGCCCGCATGAGCTGAATCCCCACAACCCCTAGAGCGGACATTCCATGAGCCACGGCTCATGGAATGCACAGGGTGTGAGGCTGACGACTTGTCAGCGCGGCCTTGCGTGTTGGGAATCCAGTCAGGCCGCGAGTGCGCCTGCGCGTTGTTCGGCATTCGCTATCGCCGATTCACGCGCATCGGGGATAGCCATGCCATCGACATTGATGACCTCGATCGCGGGCAGGCCGATAAAGGCAAAGACGCCGCGCAGGTAGGTTTCGGCATGTTCAAGCCCAGCGGCCGGCGATCCCTCGCCATAATAGCCGCCACGCGCCAGCGCCACGATCACGCGCTTTCCGCCAGCAAGGCCTTCTGGGCCGGTTTCGGTATAGCGAAAAGTCTTTCCAGCAATGAGGATGCGGTCGACCCATGCCTTGAGCTGGCTGGGAATGGTGAAGTTATACATGCCGGTGCCGATCACAATGGCATCGGCGGCAAGGAATTCGCCAAGCGCGGTGATCGAGGCTTCTGCGCCGAATTCGGGCAAAGTCAGGTGAGCGAGGGGCGAAGCGGCCAGATCATGATACGTCACTTCCGCATCGGGATTCTGCGCGACCAGCGTCCTGACGATTTCGGCCGAGATGCGGCGGCTGGCGGAATTATCGCCCTGAACACTGGTATCGAGGTGGAGAATCTTCATGGTGGCCTCATCTGGTTTGAATAATAGACCAAGGCCAGATATGAGACCGTATATCCGCTGCCAAGAACGCATTTTTTTAGGACCAGGTCATATGTTTGAGACCGTATTGCCGCAGGGTCAGCCCGATTGTCGCGAGATCAGCGAGATCCTCGGTCGCATCGGCGACAAGTGGACGGTGCTTATCATCATGACGCTTTATGACCGCGCCCAGCGTTTCAATGCCATCAAGCGCAGCGTAAACGGCATCTCGCAGCAGATGCTTACGCGCACGCTCAAGAGCCTGGAGAGGGACGGCATGGTTCGCCGGACCGTGCACCACACGGTGCCCCCGCAAGTGGAATACGACCTCACCGAGTTGGGGCGTTCACTGTCGGAACCGGTAGCAGCCCTGGGGCAATGGGCACGGTCCAACCTCCATGAGATCAAGGGGCATCGGACCCGGTATGACACTGAAGCGGCATCCAGCAAGGAATCCAGTGGTCACGAAATTCGTTTGCTCTGACAGTGCCTCAGCGAACCATCACGGACGCTGACGATCCTTGCAGACCCAAATATCGCGATTTTCCGGGGTTTGTCCAGATGAACGCGGACGTCCACGAACAAGGGATATGGTGCGATGACGGGCTCACATCAATGGCCATAAATGACGCATTTAAGCTGTTCTTTAGTGGTTATAGTTTCACAAGGCCCCCAATAAGGCCCCCGCCTCCGCATGATGGGAACGAAAAATAGTGGTCAGATCGCCGGAACTAACCGATGCCAGTGAATGAGGTTCATAAGGGTCTGCGGTCGGGTTGGGGATAGTTGGTCGACATGCTTGATCCGGAACGATGCCAACGCCTTATCCCGCGTGCCGGTCATCGGGGGCAAAGGCCACCAGTGTCCAGTTGCGCAAGTCTATCACGTTGCCCGCTGGCATGGTGAGCGTGGAAGCGCACGAACGATGGCGGATGCATTTTTCAGATTCGCCGTCTTGCTTCTTTGGGGCAGGGGGGATGTTCCAAAACACCCTACAAACCCTACATCGGCAGTTTTCTGCGGCTTTGCGACCCTATATTTAACCCTACACGAACCCTACCAGGTAGGATTAGCCCAACCCTATATTTTGAAAAATAAAACTACATATTTTCAATGATGTAGGGTTTTGCTGCAAAACAGATAGGGTCAATATAGGGTTCGGCCGGTCCGCAGTTTTCCGCAGTTTTCCGCCATTAATCGAGCAAAAATATTCGGATGTAGGGAATGTAGGGTTCCACATACCCCTCCCCCTGCCCAAAACCGCCGGCGGCAAAATTTTTATTGAGATGGACGGCTGCAACCCGATCCTGGCCCGCCTGTTGGTGCCGTTTCGGTGTATCGGTCGGCAACCAACCGCTTGAGGGTGGCGTTCTCTTCCTCGATTTGGTGCAGCCAGTTGGCTACGCCGCTCTGGGGTCATCTCCGATGGCATCAAGCCGGCGTATTTCTTCTTGTACCTGGCTGATCTCCGCCTTGCGACAGATCTCCACGACCGGTATGCCATCATCGGCGTGCTCGAGGTCAAAGGCAATTCGCACCGCCGAAAACCTCTCCCCTTCATCATTCGCTCCGTGTCGTGCCCTCCATCGATAACTGGAACTTTTTCCAGATCAGAAGGACGGCCGCCTGCGTCAAAATGTGATTGTTCAGTACCGGGCTTTTGTAGCCGTCAGGCAGCAAGTTTCCTGGGTGCGTCAACGCAGGGGGGCTGCGTCATTTCCGGCACAAGAAGAGCGCGGGCGAGGCGGGGAGCGAAGCGCGGGCGCGTGGGTGCAGGAGCGCCGTGGGCATTGCTCGAGGACAATCTCAGGGCTCTGCTACAGTCATTTCAATAGGCATCTCGGCAGCGGGACAAGCGTCGGGGATCGTGTCCCAAGGGGTGGTGTAGCTGGGCGCTGAGGTGGTCACCGTGATTTTCGGTTAGGTTTGGGTTGCGAAGCTCGAACCTGACGGAAGGAACCACGATGACCGATCCGATGATGCACCTGCGTTCGCTGGTCGAGAAGACCCCTGACGCAGATATTTTACGCGACATGATTTCCTTTGCCGCCGAGTGGTTGATGGAGATGGAAGTCGGCAACTTGACTGGCGCCGGCTACGGCGAGAAGTCGCCAGCCCGGCTCGTCCAACGCAACGGTCACCGCGAGCGCGACTGGCAGACTCGCGCTGGCACTGTCGAGCTGCGCATCCCCAAGCTGCGCAAGGGCAGCTACTTTCCCGGCTTCCTGGAGCCACGCCGCATGGCCGAGCGGGCACTGACGGCGGTGATCCAGGAAGCCTACATCTAGGGCATCTCGACGCGCTCGGTCGATGATTTGGTCAAAGCGCTCGGCATGGACGGCATCTCCAAGAGCCAGGTCAGCCGGCTGTGCGAGGAGCTCGACGAGCGCGTCCACACCTTCATGGATCGACCGATCGAAGGCGACTGGCCGTATCTGTGGATCGACGCCACCTACGTGAAGGTTCGTCAGAGCGGGCGGATCGTCTCGGTCGCGGTGATCGTGGCGGTAGGCGTCAACAGCGACGGCCGCCGCGAAGTTCTCGGCATGGACATCGGCCCCTCGGAAGCATAACTTTTCTGGACCGCCTTTCTGCCCAAGCTGGCAACCTTGATGGACGACGCCGAGCCCGATGTGCTGGCCTACATGGCGTTCCCAGGGAGCACCGCGCCAAGCTGCACAGCACGAATCCCGTCGAGCGACTCAACGGTGAGATCAAGCGCACGACCCAGGTGGTTGGTATCTTCCCGAACGAAGCCGCCATCACCCGCCTCGTCGGCGCAATCCTCATGGAACAGTCCGACGAATGGGCCGTCCAGCGCGCCCGTTACATGACACTTGAAACAATGGCCCCGCTCAGCGACAATCCCTTCATCATGCTGTCGGCTGTGCCAGGCGCATGATCGGCTCAGACTGACGCCGGAATATGCGGGGATCGACCCTAGCTACACTACCCCCTGGGACACGATCCCGTCGTTTGAACGGTCACGCACCTGCGATAACACTTGAGCCATACGGAAGACGCCGGGATACATGCAACGGTGCCAGAACCCGACCGTCAGAGCCTGCCCTACGTTCAGGAGGCGGCGTACATGCAAGTTCTTCGTATACACGGGAAGCTGAATGACAGACCGGCTGAGGCCGG
>Ga0209341_10005132_pt1 | contig 11932 bp, 12 predicted proteins | sample RifCSP13_2_FD_184020 | JGI IMG/M metagenome (GOLD analysis project Ga0209341, IMG submission 184020) | Soil microbial communities from Rifle, Colorado - Rifle CSP2_sed 13_2 (SPAdes) (version 2) | ecosystem: Environmental > Terrestrial > Deep subsurface > Rock core/Sediment | place: Rifle...
CCGGATCGCTGGCGCGACACCGAACACCTCCTGCAGCGCCTGCCTCAGCTCCCCCTCCCGCTGCTCCACCTTCTGCGCCCCGAACGGCCGGTCCGGCGGGAACACCAGCTCCAGCGTCTGCCCGTCGAACGCCGCCGGCGTCGCGATCTCCAGGAACGACGGCAGCACCGCCTTCCCCGAGCTCCGCAGGTGCGAGATCACCGCGCCCCAGTTCCCCCGCAGCATGGCGACATCGACGGCTCCAGTCCCGGCTCCCAATACCGGGGTGGACGGCTCCGGGGCCGGGGCCGCGGCCTCGTACTCGCCGCCGCGATCACCGGTTGGGGCCGCTCCGGCGTTCGCGGGCGGCGGCTCCCAGGCGGCCGCGACCCCGACCCCTGCGCCTTCCTCCGGCTGGGCGGCCGCGAGCCCGTCCCTTGCGCCCGTACCTGCCTGCTCGGTACCCGGTGCGGACGTCTCGGGGTCCGCTGGCGGCGGAGGGGTGGTGGCGGAGGGCGCCTGGGAGCCGGCGCCCCGGGAGGCCGGAGCGGCCTCGGGCGGCAACGGCGCCGGCGAGTGAGCGCCCGCAGACGCCACCCCGGAGCCGAAGGTCAGACCCGCCAGGCGTTCGAGGCGTTCGAGGCGGGAGACGAGGCCTTCGGGGGTGGCGTCGGCTTCGGGAACGGTGGCGCGGATCAGGGCGAGCTCGAGGGAGAGGCGGGGGGAGGTGGTCCAGCGCATGTCGGTCTGGGCCTCGATGAGCAGGGAGATAACACGTGCGAGCTCGGCGGGCGAGTACTTGGCGGATTGGGCGGTGAGGTGCTCGGCCTCCTGGTCGGTGGCGTCCAGGAGCTCGTGCTGGCCGGGGGCGGTTCGGGCGATCAGGAGGTCGCGGAAATGAGACAGGACCTCGTTGGTGACGTGGCGAAGGTCCTGGCCTTCCTGGACGAGCGCGGCCACGAGCTCGAACACACTCTTTGCGTCACCGACAGCCACGGCGTCGGCGAGCGCGTACTGCACGTCCTGGCGGCCGGAGCCGATCAGCGAGGTGACGATGGCCTCGTCGATCTCGTTGCCGCCCAGGACCGAGGCCTGGTCCAGCAGCGACAGGGCGTCGCGGAAGGAGTCGAAGCGCTGGGTGCGGCCGACGATCGTGGGTGGCATCTTGTGCGGCTCGGTGGTCGCGAGCACGAACCGCACGCCCACGGGGGGCTCCTCGAACACCTTCAGGAGCGCGTCGAACGCCTCGCGCGACAGCCGCTGCGCCTCGTCGATGATGTACACCTTCTCGCGGCCCTGGACCGGGGCGGTTGGCGCCTTCTCGCGGAGATCGCGGGCGTCGTCGACACCGCCGTGGCTCGCGGCGTCGATCTCGACGACGTCCAGGTGCTGGCCCTCGCGTATCGAGACGCACTGGTCGCACGTGCCACAGGGCTCGGGCGTGGGACCCTGCTCGCAGTTGACCATCTTCGCGAGGATCCGAGCGGTCGACGTCTTGCCGGTCCCGCGCGGACCGCAGAACAGGAACGCGTGGGCCAGCCGGCCCTCGCGGACGGCCCCGGAGAGAGCGCGGATCACGTGGTCCTGCCCGAGCACCTCGCCGGGCCCCTGCGGCCGGTACTTCCTATAGAGGGACTGGTACTGCTTGTCCTCGGCCACGCTCACCCCTCGACGACGCCGCTCGGCCGGGGAAGCCTACGGGAACGATGTGGTGGCCGTGCACCCGCCGTCGACCACGTCGGACTCGAGCGCATCACCGGCCGGTTGCTCCGGTCAGGCGTCCCCGCGGCACCCGCCAGCGCCCGCTTACGGCTGCTCCCTTCCGGGCCTGACCGGGTTCACAGGTTGGCGTCGCGCGGGACCCGACCTTCAACGCTCCGTGCCGGGAGCGACTGCGGACCCGACGGGCCTCGGGCGGGGATTCAGCCCCGCTGAAGCGGATCGCGGGTACAGGGCACCGCTAGCTCCCCGCCTAGCACGGCCACCTCGGCGAGTATACGCGCGGCTCCGACACGCCCTCCCCGAGCAGAGCGGACCCCTGCGGGATAGGTCGGGCCGCTTCGGTAGGCTGCCGGACCGATGCTTCCGGTCGGCTCGGTCCTGGTCGATTTCGACGGCACGGCGTGCTCACACGACGTCGCCGAGCACCTGCTGATCGAGTTCGGCGACCCCTCGTGGCCCGAGTACGACGCGGCGTGGGCGCGTGGGGAGATCGACACGCGCGAGGTCGTGACGGCCCAGGCGGCGATGCTGGACGCGCCGCTCCAGGAGATGATCGCGTTCGCGCTGCAGCACTGCGCGCTCGATCCCACCTTCGGGCCGTTCGTGCGCTGGCTCGAGGGCCTCGGCGTGCCCACCACCCTCGTCTCGGACGGGTTCGGCTTCTACATCGGACCCCTGCTCCAGGCGGCAGGTATGGACGACGTCGGCGTGGTCACGAACACGTGGTCGCCCAGCGGGCAGGGGGCGATCCGCTACGGCAACGGACACCCCGAGTGCGTGGGGTGCGGGACCTGCAAGATGAACGCGGTGCTCGCCGCGCGTGCGGGGGGGCCGGTGGCATTCGTCGGCGAGGGGCGGTCAGACCGGTACGCGGCGCTGTACGCGGACGTCGTGTTCGCCAAGGACGTGCTCGTCGACGTCGCGCGGGCCGACCGCGTTGCATTCCTGCATTGGGACACGTTCGACGACGTTCGCGGAGCGCTCGAGACGCTGGACGAGCTGCCTGGCCCCGTGGGCGGCGAGCGGTGTCCGGGGTGGCGGCTCCCGTGAGCCTCGACCTGCCCGAGGGCTTCACGTCTCGCCCCGCCACGATGGGGGACGCGGAGGCCGTCACGGCCGTGATCGCCGCCTCCGAGACCCACCACATGGGGTTCGCCAACGTCGACGTCGACGACGTCCTGGCCGACTACAACGGCGCCACGGACCTCGCCCGGGACTCCCTCCTGGTATTCGAGGGCGACCGGCTCGTCGCCGAGATGCTCGTGGAGAACGGGCGGTACGCGGCCGGGACCGTGCACCCCGCGGCCGAGGGTCGTGGTATCGGCACCGCGATCCTGCACTGGAGCCGGGGGATCGCGCGCCTCCAGGGCGGGACCGTGGTCGGCGGGACCGTGCTGGACGCGAACGAGCCCGCGAGGAGGCTGTTCCTGGCCAACGGGTACGAGCCGTACTGGGAGTCCTGGATCCTGGAGATCCGCCATGACGCCGAGCCTGCGCCGCCGGCGCTGCCCGACGGGGTCCTCATCCGGCCCTTCGAGCCGGGCGAGGAGGCGACCATCCACCGGGTGATCGAAGACGCGTTCGCCGAATGGGAGAGCCGCCCACCCAACGCGTACGAGGAGTGGAGCGCGTGGGCGCTCGGGCGCCGCGGCTTCGAACCATGGATGCTGCCCGTGGCCGTCGACGGCCGCGAGATCGTGGGCACCGCCTTCCTGATCCGCTATCCGAACGACGGTGGCTGGGTGCAGCAGCTCGCGGTGGGCAAGGACCACCGCGGCCGCGGGCTGGGGCGGGCCCTGCTGCAGCACGCGTTCGGCGAGTTCTTCCGCAGGGGCGAAACCCTTACCGGGCTCTCGACGGACTCGCGCACCGGAGCCCGCACGCTGTACGAGCACGTGGGCATGCACGTGAAGTCCTCGTACACGCACTATGCGTCCGAGCTGTAGCTGCCTGGCGGAGGCCGCGGGGCTCCGTCGAGCCGAGGGTGATCCGCTCCCCACGAGGATGCCCCCGACCCACTCGCCACCTCGCGCGCTGCCCGAGGCATCCGCGGTGCGTCACGCTCGCGATCGGTGTCCTCGTTGCGCCTCGAGGTCTGTGCAGGCGAGGATGGGCGCATGGAGATCCCCAGGACCCGCTTCGCACGCACGAGTGACGGCGTGCACATCGCCTACCAGGTCGTAGGCGACGGGCCGATCGATCTCGTCCTCGTCGCATCGGGTCTGGGGCTCGGTCAGATCTGGCGCGGTCTGCGAACGGGTTCGTTCCTGAAGCGGCTCGCCTCGTTCAGCAGACTGATCCTTCTCGACCGACGAGGAACGGGCCTTTCGGATCACATCCTCGACCAGGCGCAACAGCTCACACTGGAGGGCCGGATGGAGGACGTTCGAGCGGTCATGGACGCCGCAGGATCGCCTCGGGCTGCTCTCCTCGGGCTGGACGCCTCTGGTGGGTCTGTCGCGGTGATGTTCGCCGCGACCCTGCCCGAACGCACTGCCGCTCTCATCGTGTACGGGGCGAGCGCGAGAGAGGTCCGGGCGCCCGACTACCCGATCGGTCCCACCCTCGCCGAGTTCGACGCCGAGGTCGCTGAGATCGAGCGTAGCTGGGGCACGGAGGAACTCGCTCGGAGATGGGTCGCGTCGCTGTACCCCGCAGCCCAAGACGACCCCGCCGAAGTCGAGGACTACGTCGCCTGGATGCTCTCCCTCGGCGGTCCTGGCGATGCCGCGATGGGGTCGCGCGTCGATCGAGATACTGATATCCGCGATCTGCTGCCGTCGGTTCGCGTGCCCACTCTCGTCATCCATCGGCGCGACGACGCGCACGAGGTCGAACACGGTCGGTACCTGGCGGCCCACATCCCGGGCGCCGAGTTCACGGAACTGCCTGGTGACGCGCACATGTGGGATGTCGGAGACGACCTCCCCGCGGAGGTTGAGCGCTTCCTCGCGACGATCCGTCAGGAGGAGATCGAGCTCGACCGCTACCTCGCGACGGTGCTGTTCACCGACATCGTTGGTTCAACGTCGATCGCGGCCGCTGGTGGGGACCGCGCGTGGCGCGCCCTCGTGGAGGAGCACCATCACATCATCCGGGGTGCGCTCGCGCGATACCGGGGTACCGAGATGGACACGGCCGGCGACGGGTTCTTCGCGACGTTCGACGGTCCTGCCCGCGCGGTCCGCTGTGTGCTCGCCGCGATCCAGAGCCTCCGCCACCTCCCGATCGAGATCCGCGCCGGTGTCCACACCGGCGAGATGCAGACCATCGATGGCAAGGCTGGCGGCATCGCCGTGACCCTCGGTGCACGTATCGCAGGGATGGCAGACCCGTCCCAGATACTCGTCTCTCAGACCGTGAAGGACCTCGTCGCTGGCAGTGGCCTCACCTTCGAGGACGCCGGGTGGCACGAGCTCAAGGGCGTCCCCGACAGCTGGCACCTCTACCGCGTGGCTTACGAACCGGCCTGAGGACGAGCGGATAGGCGGATCGTGTCTTCACTTGGCGGGCGGTAGCTCGGTCGGTCAGAGCACCGACCGAACGTCGGGGGGTATCTGGCGGAGGCCGCGGGATTCGAACCCGCGAGGCGGTTGCCCGCCTACACGCTCTCCAGGCGTGCCCCTTCGTCCGCTCGGGCAGGCCTCCGACGACGAGTCTAACGAGCGCGGCGAGCCCACCGGTCCTGCGCCCGTAGCATGCAACGCGTGGCGACTGACGCGGTGGTCGTGGGCGGGGGCGCGATCGGAGTCGCGTGCGCCCACTACCTCGCCGAGGAGGGCCTGCGGGTCACCCTCGTAGAGCGCTCCGAGCTCGGTGGCGGCTGCTCGTTCGCCAACGCGGGCCTGATCTGCCCGGGCCACTCCCAGGCGCTCCCCGGGCCCGGCGTCCTCGGCGAGGGGCTCCGCGCCCTGATCAGGAGGGACGGCCCCTTCACGATCCGGCCGCGCGCGGGGCTCGGGGTGGTGCGATGGCTCCTCCGGTTCCTCCGCTCGAGCGACGCCGGGACGTACCGGCGCTCGACCGCGGCCCTCGTAGGGCTGTCGAGGCTCTCCCTCGAGCTCTACCGCGACCTCGTGGACCGAGGCCAGGTCGAGCTCGACCTGCGGCGAGGTCCGCTGATCACAGCGTTCGTCTCCGAGGGCTGGCGGCGAGTGGCGGAGGCGGAGCAGGAGGAACTCGACCACCTGGGGTTCTCTTCGCGCATCCTCGGGTTGGACGAGCTGCTGGGGCTCGAGCCCGCGCTGGGGCCGGCGAACCGCGGTGCGCTCGTCATCGAGGATCAGGCCTGGGGAGACTGCCTCGCGTACGTGCGCTCGCTCGCGGCCGGGCTCCCCTCGAGAGGCGTCACGATCCTCGAGCACACACGCGTCCACCGCCTGCTGGCGAAGGGCGGACGGACCAGGGGCGTCTTGGCCGGTGACCCGGCCGAGCCGATCCCCGCCGACCTCGTCGTCATCGCCGCCGGCGCGTGGAGTCCCTCGCTCTCGGCCCAGCTCGGCCTGCGGCTCCCGATCCAGCCGGCGACCGGGTACAGCTCGACGATGCCGACCTGGGACGGGGCGCCTAGCCTGCCGGTCATCGTGCACGAATCACGCGTCGTGATCCTCCCGCTCGGCGACCGCGTCCGGTTCGCCGGGACCCTGGAGCTCGCCGGGTTCCGGCGCGAACCCGACCCCGTGCGCTACCGCGCCGTCGTGCGCTCGGGCTCGCAGGCCCTCCGGCGGCCGCCGCCCACCGAGGGCGAACCGTGGTTCGGGTACCGGCCGCTCCTGCCCGACGACCTGCCCGCGATCGGCTGGGCGCCGGGCCTGCAGGGCGTTCTGGTCGCCACCGGGCACGGCACCCTCGGGTTCACGCAATCACCAGCGACCGGCAAGCTGATCGCCGATCTCGCCGCCGGCAGACGGCCCTCGATCCCGATGGAACCGTTTCGCCCGGGGCGGTTCTGAGACCTTGCCTTCGCGAAGGTTGAGAACGGCAGCGGCCGCCCCGGAGGGCGGCCGGCGCTCGCGGAGGCGACAGGATTCGAACCTGTGAGGGGCGGATTAGGCCCCTAACCGCTTTCGAGGCGGTCCCGTTCGTCCGCTCCGGCACGCCTCCGCGGCGGAGTCTAGCAAGGCAGGTCGCGCCGGCCTGTGCGAGGATTCCGGTGCTCATCCCGCGAACGGAGGTCGGAACCGTGAAACCCGATCGACTGAAGGAGATCCCGCTCTTCTCGGACCTGTCAGGCGACGACCTGGAGCGGCTCGGAGGCTGGACCGACGAGGTCGACCTGCCGGCGGGCAAGCCCCTGATCAGCCAGGGGAACTTCCCGCACGAGTTCATGGTGCTCGAATCGGGCACCGCGGAGGTGACCCACGACGGCGAGCACCTCGCCGACCTCGGCCCCGGCGACTTCTTCGGCGAGATGGCACTGCTCGAAGAGCAGCGCCGGATGGCATCGGTCATGACGACGAGCGAGGCCACGGTCATCGTGATGCACGCCCGGAACTTCCACGCCATGGAGGAGGCCATGCCCGAGGTCGCCGCCAGGATCCGCGAGGTGATGGAGGAGCGCCGCCGGGAGCACGAAGCCAAGGGGATCGAAAGCTAGCGGCAGCCGCGACGCGGTCCCGATGCGCAGGAGTCGCGGGCGCCGGTGGCCTATGATGTCCCGGTCGGTCGAGCTAGATGAAGGAGATGACGATGCTCGACGTCGCTGACATCGATCTCGCCACGCTTGCGGAGGCCCTCGAGGACCACTCGGGTGACACCGAGTGGTGGTTCGACCCCCGGTCCGGAGAGGTGGAGCCCAGGCCGAGCGAGCACTCGCTGGATCAGGACGGACAAGACCACCCGGACGAGGACGCCCTCGTCATGGTCTATCCACTCGCGTCCGGGATCGGGTACCGGGACATGGAGGACTTCGTCTCCAGGGTTCGCGATCCGAGCGCCCGAGAGCTGCTGCGGCGCGCGATCGAGGGCCGAGGCGCCTTCCGTCGGTTCAAGGACACCCTGTTCGGGTTCCCCGACCTGCGGGAGGCGTGGTTCGCGTTCCACGATTCGCGGGCCGAGCGACGTGCGCTGGAGTGGCTCTCGCAGGAGGGGGTGATCGATCCCGAGGTCGCGGAGCGCGAAACCGCGCTGCGGCCCGACCCGGAGCACCCCAGCCTCGGTGAGATCCTCGACCCCGAGGACGTGGCGCGCGCCGTCGGCACCGATCTTCGAGAGCTATACGGGGATCGGCTCCGGCAGGTGGTGTTGTTCGGGTCCTGGGCGAGGCGCGACGCTCACCCCGAATCCGACATCGACGTCCTGATCGTCCTTGACCGGGTCGACTCGGCCTGGGAGGAGCTGCGCCGCATGGACGCCGTCCTATGGCGGCATTCCGTCGCGAACGACACCTTGGTCTCGGCCACGCCGGTGTCGGAGGACGACCTCGCGGACGGCAGATGGCCGCTCCTTCGGCGCGTGCGGGCCGAGGGACTCCAGGTAGCGTGAGGGAACCCGACCAGCGCAGTCGAAGCCGCCGGGAGATCGCCGCCGCTCGCCTGCTGGCCTCCGAGGGGTTCCCCGCACAGGCGGTCTCGAGGGCGTACTTCGCCGCGTTCTTCGCCGCAGAGGAAGCCCTGCTCGCTCTCGGCGAGACGCGGTCCAAGCACGCCGGGGTCGTGTCGGCGTTCGGCCGCCGAGTGGTCAAGGAGGGAGGGCTCGAGGAGCCGACGGGGCGGCTCCTTAGGTCCTTGTTCGAGCGGCGGAACCAGGCGGACTACGTCCCGGTCGAGGTGCCGCCCGAGGAGGCCGAGCTCGCGATCGCCGACGCGGAGCGGTTCGTCGACGCCGTACACGCGTGGCTCCGGGGTCGCTCCGACCCCGCCGGCTGACCGGCCGGTCGACGAGTCGGGTCAGCGGCGGTCGCGGAAGAACGATCGCAGCACCTCGCCGCACTCGTCCTGCAGCACACCGCTAGTGACCTCGACCGCGTGGTTCAGCCGCGGATCCCGCACCAGGTCGCCGAGCGAGCCGGCGAACCCCGCCTTGGGGTCCAGCGCCCCGAACACAAGCCGATCCACCCGCGCGAGCACGAGCGCCCCCGAGCACATCGCGCAGGGCTCGAGCGTCACGTAGAGCGCGCACCCCTCGAGGTGCCACGAGCCGAGTACCCCCGCCGCCTGGCGGAGCGCGAGGATCTCCGCATGGGCGGTGGGGTCCTGGTCGCGCTCGCGCGCGTTGCCGGAACGGCCGAGGACCTCCTCGCCGCGGGCGACCACCGCTCCGACCGGGACGTCGCCGGCCTCGGCCGCCGCCCGGGCTTCCTCGAGCGCGATCCTCATGAGGCGCTCGTCGGCGCTCACGGCTCAGTACCGGTCGATCTCGCGGAGGCGGTCGTCGCTGATCCCGAAGTGGTGCGCGACCTCGTGCACGATGGTGTGCGCGACGACCTCGCGCAGGTGCTCCTCGTCGCGCGAGACCCGCTCGATCGTCCGCTTGTAGAGCGTGATCGTGTCCGGGAGCACGGCCCCCGAGTAGAACTCGCCCTTCGAGGTGAGCGGGATCCCGTGGTACCGGCCGAGCAGGTTCGGCTCGTCGCGCGGTGGGCGGTCCTCGACGATCACCTCGACGTTGTCCATGCGCTCGAGCACCCAGTCCGGGAGCGAGTCGAGCGCCTCGGAGACGAGCTCCTCGAACCGCGTGCGGTCGACCACGTCAGGCGCGCTTCTTGGCGAGCGCGCTGATCGCCTCCATCACGATCCGGTGCGCGAGCATCGCGGTGACCTCGCTCTGGTCGTACGGCGGCGAGACCTCCACCACGTCCATGCCTACGAGCTCCACCTGCCCGACGATCTGCCGGACCGCACGCAGCATCTCCCTCGCGAGGATCCCGCCGGGCTCGGGCGTCCCGGTCCCGGGCGCCATGCCGGGGTCGACGACATCGATGTCCACCGACAGGTAGATCACTTCGGGCCCGTCGAGGGCCTCGACTATCGCGTCGGCGATCACGGCCTCCGAACCGCGCTCCTCGATCTCGACCATCGTGTGCCAGCGCAGGCCCTGCTCGCGCATCCAGTCGAACGTCTCCTTCTCGGGCCAGTACCCGCGGAGTCCGACCTGCACGAAGTTCGGGCCGGCCACCCACCCCTCCTCGATCAGGCGCCGCATCGGCGTGCCATGGGCGATCAGCGAACCCCAGTTGTCGTTGCCGGTGTCGGCGTGGGCGTCGAAGTGCACGACGCCGACCTTCCGCGGCCAGACGTGGCGTGCCACCGCCGCGGCGCTCGGATACGTGATCGAGTGATCGCCGCCGAGCACGATGGGGATCGCACCGCTCGAGGCGACACGGAAGACCTTGTCGTGGATCACCCTCAGGCCGCGCTCGACCCGCGCGGGGACCACCGGCGCGTCGCCGGCATCGACGACCTTCAGGACCGCGAACGGCTCGACGTCGAGCTGGATCGACCACGCGTAGTCGCTCCCCCACGCCGTCGGCACCATCCGGATCGCTCGGGGACCGAAGCGCGCGCCGGGTCGCGACGAGGTGTTCTCATCGAGCGGCGCTCCTACGATCGCCACGTCGGGTGCGGCCTCGCGCAGCGCCTCGTCGTCGATCGCCCAGGGCAGTTTCTCGAACGACCCACGCCAGTCGGTGAAGTACGGCAGGTCGGTGCTCGTGAACTCCGTGAACTCGTCCTCGGCGCGGAGCTCGCTGGTCTCGATCCGGAAGTCGGGCGGGTCGCTCATCACCTCGGGACGCTACCCCAGCGGCCGGGCGACCGTCAGCGCCGCCGGGACCCCTTCCGCTTCGAGCCGCACCCGCTATCCTGCCGTCATCTCGTCCCGAGGAGGTCCGATGTACGGAACCGTCGCCAAGACCAGGGTCAAGGCCGAGAACCGCGAGAAGCTCCGGGAGCTCTTCCAGAACAGCACGTCCAGCCGGGAGGTCGCGGGCTTCGTCACGTCCTACATGCTGTACGAGAACGACAGCGACGTCGCGTGGCTGTTCGCGGTGTTCCAGGACCGCGCGACCTACGAGGCGAACGCCGGCGATCCGGCCCAGGACGCGGAGTACCGGAAGTACAGCGCCCTGATGGAGGCCGAGCCCGAGTGGCACGACGGCGAGATCGAGAGCTTCTGACCCGATCCCGAGGGGCCACACGTGGAACGCGCGCCTGAGCTGGAGGATCTCGGTCGGGACTGGTTCGCCGCCGCGTCCCGCGGCGACGCGTCACTGATCGACCGGCACGTCTCGGCGCTGCCGGACGCGCGGCTGATCGGGAGCGACCCGACGGAGTGGCTCGCCGGCCCCGCGATCGCTCGGTTCCTCCGCGGCGAGGCCGAGGGCGGCGGGGGCAACGCAACCTTCACGCCCTCGGAGACCGAGGCCTACAGCGAGGGTTCGGTCGGATGGGCGGCCACCCGACTCACGATCACGCTCCCCGATGGGGGGTCGGTCAGCCCTCGGTGGTCGGCCGTCTTCCATCGGGAGGGCAACGACGTCTTCCATCGGGAGGGCAACGAGTGGAGGTTCGTGCAGACCCACGCGTCGATCCCCGTACCCAACGAGGAGATCGGCTGGCGGTACTCGGACTGAGCGACCGCCTCAGCAGATCCGCGGGAGCTGGTCGCCGGCCAGCATCGTGAGCGGGCGCGTGGCGCCGAGGCCCGTTCGTAGCGAGACCTTCGGCGGACCCTCGCCGACCTCGCCGACCAAGGCTGCGCCCGCTCCGTGCTCGTTCGCCCGAGCGGCTGCCAGGATCGCCTCGGCGTCCTCCTGGGCGACGACCGCGACCGCCACGCCCTCGTTCGCCACGTATAGCGGGTCCAGGCCGAGCATCTCGCAGGCCGCGCGCACCGGGCCGAGCACCGGGACGGCGCCCTCCTCCACGGTCATCGAGACCCCGCTGGCCTCGGCGAGCTCGTTCAGCACGCTGGCCACGCCGCCGCGGGTGGCGTCCCGCAGGCACCGCACGTCGCCGGCCGCGAGCATCGCCTGTACGAGCGAGGTGAGCGGGGCGCTGTCCGACGCGAGATCGCCTTCGAACGAGATCCCCGCCCGGCGCGACATCACGGCGACGCCGTGCGAGGCGACCGGCCCGGTGAGCATGACGACGTCGCCGGAGCGGGCGCGCTCGGGGCCCACCTCGACGCCGTCGGCTATCACGCCGATCCCGGCCGTCGTGACGAACAGCCCGTCGGCGCTGCCGCGCTCGACCACCTTGGTGTCGCCGGCGACCATCGACACGCCGGCGCG
>Ga0209341_10005134_pt1 | contig 11929 bp, 8 predicted proteins | sample RifCSP13_2_FD_184020 | JGI IMG/M metagenome (GOLD analysis project Ga0209341, IMG submission 184020) | Soil microbial communities from Rifle, Colorado - Rifle CSP2_sed 13_2 (SPAdes) (version 2) | ecosystem: Environmental > Terrestrial > Deep subsurface > Rock core/Sediment | place: Rifle...
GGCCATCACGCTCACGGGCGACCACCGCCGCTGGGCGAACGAGCCGGGCATCTCCGGCGTCATCCGTGTCTTTGACCCTTACAAATATCGTAACCCACTATACCGTGAGGGCGACAGCGACGAGGTCTTCGCCCGTAAGTGCCTCGACCAGATCGAGGAAGTCATCATGTACGAGGGGCCACATACCATCGCGGCGGTTTTCATCGAAACCGTAACCGGGACCAACGGCATCATCATCCCACCGGACGGTTATTTGCAGGGCCTGCGTGAAATCTGCGACAGGCACGGCATCCTGCTCATCTGCGACGAGGTGATGGCCGGGCTGGGGCGGACGGGCGAATGGTTCGCGGTGGATCACTGGAAGGTCGCGCCCGACCTGATGACGATGGCGAAGGGCCTGACCTCGGCCTATATGCCGCTCGGCGCAGTGGCGATCAGCGAACGGATTTATGATTATTACCGGGACAAGGTGTTTTACGGCGGCCTGACGTACAGCGCGCACCCGATGAGCCTGGCCGCCGCCGTGGCTAACTTGCGCGTGCTCAAGGAAGATGATCTGGTGGGCAATTCTAAGCGCATGGGCAAGGTCATGGCCAGCCTGCTCGACGACCTGAAGGCCGAGCACCCATCAGTCGGCGACGTGCGCTCCATCGGGCTGTTCGGCTGCATCGAGCTGGTGAAGGACCGCCAGACCAAAGAGCCGATGGCTCCGTACGTCGGCGCAAGCCAGGAGATGGCGAAGCTCGGCGCGACTCTCAAGGAAAATGGCGTCTACAACTTCACCTGGCGCAACCTGCTGCACACCAACCCGCCGCTCTCGGTCAACGAGGCCGAACTGCGCGAGGTGTTCGAGATCGTCAACAAGGCGCTGGAGATCACGGACTCGGCGGTGACCGGGTGAATTTGGAGGCCGTGTGTAGGTGCGAGGGAGTATAATAGGCGTATGGCTGTCGCTGGTCTGAAAACCTCTGCAACGATTCACTATCCCGAAAGGGACGGCAAACCGATGGGTGAGACGGACGCGCATATTGCGCAAATTCTCGATCTGCGGTTCTCGCTCTCGCGTCACTTCCGCGACGACCCGCAGGTCTATGTAGCCGCTGACCTTCTGTTTTACTACGTTGAAGGTGACCCAAAAGAGTTCGTTGTGCCAGATGTGTTTGTCGTGCGGGGTGTGCCAAAGGGCGAGCGGCGCGTTTACAAACTGTGGGAAGAAGGCCACGCGCCGCAGGTGGTCTTTGAAATCACTTCGCCTTCCACGCGCCGCGAAGACCTCGGCACGAAGAAAGTTCTCTACGCTGATTTGGATGTGCGAGAGTATTTCCTCTTTGATCCGGCCGGCGAAGTGCGTCCGCCGCTGCTCGGTTTCCGGCTGATCGGCGCAGAATATCAGGCCCTCCAGGCGCCGCTCGTGAGCGAACGTCTTGGGTTGGATTTGCGCGTCGAAGCGAACCGCCTGCGGTTGTATGACCGGCGCACGGGCAAGAAATTGCTCACGGCGGAGGAAGAAGCCGAGTTGCGCGAGGCCGCCGAGGCCGAAATAGAGCGCCTGCGTGCTGAACTGGAGCGGCTCAAGGGTAAGCCGTGAAAAGCATTAGACCCGAAGGGTCTCAAAGAACCTTCGGGTCTGGCGTCACGAAAGGTCATGGCTTTAGATACCCGGCTCCTCACAGAAGCCGGGTTTTTATGTACCCAATCAGGTGGGAAAAGGTGGTTGACGTGCGGGATGACCAGGCTTATTCTGTTCGTAACAAAACACCCGCTCATTCCCCCGCTCAAGGGCGTTTATGTCCCGCTTCGCTCGCTTTGCCCTTGTCGTTTTGACCCCGATTTTTCTTTTGGGGCTTCTATGTCTTGCGCAGTGCGTCCGGTGCTTCGAGCGCGAACGTCAGCTATGAGGTCCGGTTTGTCTTGACCTCACAGACTCCACCTGGGCCTTTCTATTTACCTCTGATCCTGCACAATTTCTCCGGCTACCCGTTCACTCTTCAGAACGGTTCCCCCACCTATCTCCCTAACTTTGCTAATACGGCGGGATGCAACTGGCAGGGCATCGCCGGGAACGTGTTTGATCTCAATAGCCGTCCAGTTATCGGCCTGGTCGTGCACCTTGAAGGAGGCGGGTTGATCTCCGACACCCTCACCGGCTCAAAGCCGGAGTATGGGTGGAGTGGTTATGAGTTTGTCCTGGGCGATCACCCGGTTCAGACAACCAATACTTACATCATCCAACTGAGAAATAGCGCCGGCATGCCGCTGTCTGGCGTTTACGTAATCCCTACTTTTGCCGAATGCAATAAGAATTTGATATTAGTCAGCTTTGTTCAGAATCACTGATAAGGCCCCTAACAGGATACCCGGTTTCTCGCGGAAACCGGGTGTCCATTTCTCACGCCAAGCCCGCAAAGGAGATCAACTCCACTCCCGCCGTTCTCACCCGCTCGCGCAGGCCGGGGGCCGTCAGCACGGCCAGTTCCTGCGCGCGCTGACGGTTGTAACCGGTGATCGCCGCCAGCGTTTCATCCGGCAGGCCGGGGTGGGACATGATTTCTGTGACTGCGTGCGGCAGGCCGGCGATGATTTCTTCGAGCATGGCCGAGGTTGCGCGCTCATCGTAGAACCGCGCTTCGAAGCGGTCGGGACGGAGCACGTCGGTGCTGGCCAGGAGCATCGGGTGGAGGAACTGCACAGAGGGCATCTCGCTCACGACTGTTTCCATGCCGGCGGTGCTTGCGATGGGATTGCGGATGCCGCATCTATATTCGCGCGCGAGTTCGAGCATCGCGCCGAACCACGCCGGCGAGAAGTACGAGGTGTGGTGATGGCTGTCCAGGTGGGTGGGCGCGCGGCCGGCGATGCGGACGAACTTCTCGATCTGCGCGCGCCACTCAGCTTTGATCTCCACGGCGTTCAGGCTTTCCACGCTTTTTGATAAATCCGCTAACTTGGGGAAATGGCTCCCGTCTGAGAGGCGCATCAGGGATGGCAAATGTGAGGGAGAAAGGACGGGGCCTTCGGCAGTGAGGGTGAGGTGCACGCCCAGCCCCAGGTCCGGGCATTCCTTGAGCGCGGTGTGCAGGTCGGCCTCGACCTCGGGCATGTTCATCATGGCCGTCGTCGAGGTGAGGATGCCCTCCAGGTGCGCTTTGCGGATGCCGGCCGAGACCGTGGGCGTGCGCCCATAGTCGTCGGCATTCACAATCATGTATTTCATAGTTGCCTCGTCAAAGAAAAATCATCGTGTCCTGCGCCTCCAGCCTCATCTCGTCGTTGTTCACGGGGAAGCGCTGGCTGACACCTCTACTTGAGTTACGACGATGGCCGAATCATGCGCGCCTGGTCCAGAAGTTGGCAGGCGCTGATTGTCCGCGGCCGGATCATACATGCCGACAATTACCTGGTAAATCCCCGGCGCAGCTTGAGGCGGGAGGGTAAGTGAAACCGTGTCGGCTACAATCTCGCCGGGTTGCCAACAGGTCGTGGGGTATTGGCCCTCACGTGGGGGGCTATCGTGTTGCGCGCTAAGGCCGGCTTTGTTCTCATAGACATGCACAAATCGAGTATAAACGCGCGCGGGTGTTTCGAATGCCTGCCAGTAAAGCGTGAGGCGGAGCGTTGTGCCCGGCTGCAACCTGACTTTATTCACCTCAAAGCCTGCCAGGTCTATCGTCTGGCCCAGATGGGAGCGCATGGGCTTGGCCGTCGGAGGCAGCGAGGTCTGGTGAAGCCGTAGTCGTTCCCTGGGGGAGGGCATGATAGCGTCGTCCAGAACGAGCACAGATTGCATCACTAAAAGCTGGACGCCGAGCAGCGCCGCGGTCATGATCCAATGCCGGATCGAATGCGCCGGGCCATGCTCCACGGTAAAGGCGGCGAGCACAGCCAGCGGCATAAGAAAGACCCAGACCCGCCCGACTTCGGCCCGTGAGACTCCGGACAACGTGAGCAGACTCATGGTCAGTGTGAAAGCCAGCACCAGGCTGCGCCTGGGTGAGGTCAGGCGCTCGTCCAGTGAAGTGCGGTCAGTTACCGTCTGCCAGACCGCTGCCAGCCATAGCAAACCTAACCCATAGCCCAGGAACAGCACAAAATCATAAGGATTGTAGATTAATCTCAGGACATAGCGCGTGGACATTGCAAAATGGGCTGCGGTCGTCGCCGCATACACCTCAATAAAAGTCACGCCAAATGCTAACCAATAGGCTAACCAAACACTGGTCAGGCCTATCAAAAATCCCAGGCTGTTCCACAGCCCTTGTCGCAGAGATGCCCGCTGAAATTCACGTGGCAAGTAAAGGCGCAGCAGCGTGTAGATGACCACAAAGCCGACCAGGACCAACATCGCGTAGGTGAAGAAGCTGGCGAGTGACAGGAGAACGCCGGCAGCCCACCAGGCCCACGAGCGGTGTAGCCTGAGCGCCTGGTCGAGTAACCAAAGCGTCAGTGTCGTGACGATCACAAAGGCTTGATCCCAAATGCCGGCCCATAGGATATACCCAGGGATCAGGGGCGTAATAAGCACCGCGGCGAGGGCGGCAGAGCGCCCTATCAGAGATCGGCCTGCGGCGTACAGCGGGATAGCCGCCAGGGCATTGAGCCATAGCGTCAGCAGGCCGCCCGCTGCGGCGGCGTACTGGGCGTCACTCGCATACAGCAGCGGCCACTGCTCACAGCGGTAGCGGCGCAGGATCTTTGTGATTTGAGTAGCCAGCGCTGGGAATTGCTCGAACCACCTCTCCAGACTTACAAAGTACAGGATCAGACCCGGCGGATGTCGTTGGGGATGTGGCAAGTAGTTCGGGGCGATCTCAGGGAACCTCCGCAGGAAGTCGCTCACATCCTCAACTTCCAGCGCCGCGTCGTGATAGCCGGAGAGAAAAGGGGAGGTGGTGCGCAACATCAGGGAGCTGAAAGGGTCAGGGGAAGAGATGGTCTGAGTGGCAACCTGGATGACGAGCGATGCCATTGAGACGTAGGCGACTATCCACCACCCGCGTTGAGGATGGGTTCCCTGGAGCGCCCACCTCCATAATATAGCAGCCAGACCAATATAGATCGCCAGCAATAGCGCCACGTATGCCAAGTTTGTGAAGTCAATCAGGGGCACGTGCCGCCACCGCCAATCGGCGTCGCCAAGTAACCAGGGCGAGATGTTGAGCGCTAAACCGATGGTCAATAGGAGCGCCAGGCCCCATACGGTCCACAGCCATCTGGGCGCTTGGAAAGACGCATTAATCGGCAGCCGTTTCACGTCAGGCGGCCAGGTATGGCAAAAACAGGGTTGCCAATCCTAAAAACAACCCAAACCCCACGTTGACGATAGGTTTTTTCATTAGCATCCGGTGGATTAGAGAAGCGTTCCCCTGAGGACTAGCGATGCGACGCTAAAGTAGATAATAAGCCCTGTTACATCCACGAGTGTCGCGACAAACGGTGCTGAGGACGTTGCCGGATCAAGGCCGATGCGCCGCAGAAACAGTGGGAGCATGGAGCCTGCGAGCGTTCCCCACAGAACAATCCCGATAAGTGATAACCCAACCGTCAATCCAATCAGCGGCCAATATGGGCCGTAGGTATCGAACGCGAAGTTCCAGGCCGCGATGCGAAGAAAGCCAATGCTGCCCAAAATAGCGCCGAGTGTGAGCCCTGAAAGCACTTCACGCCGCATCACGCGCCACCAATCGCGGAGTTTTACTTCGCCAAGGGCCATGGCCCGAATCACCAAAGTGGCGGCCTGCGAACCTGAATTGCCGCCGCTAGAAATAATCAATGGCACGAAGAGAGCCAGCACCACTGCGCGAGCGATTTCCACCTCAAAGAAACCCATCGCTGTGGCCGTGAGCATCTCGCTGAGAAACAATATGATCAGCCAGCCAGCGCGCTTACGGACCATGCGCCAAAACGAGATCAGCATATACGGCTCGTCGAGCGCCTCTAAGCCGCCGATCTTTTGAAGGTCCTCAGTCGCCTCCTCTTCAACGACGTTGACGATATCGGTGCTGTGGATGACGCCGACCAGTTTGCCCTCGCCGTCCACCACGGGCATGGCCGCCAGGTCGTAGCGGGACATGAGGCGCGCGACTTCCTCCTGGTCCGTGCCCACCGGCACGTTCGTCACTTCGGGTCTCATGATGGACTCGATCACCGTCTGGGGGTCGGCCACGATCAGGTCGCGCAGCCCGACGATGCCGATCAGCCTGTCGAAGCGATCCACGACGTAGAGGTAATAGGGCGTGTCGGTGTCCGGGTGCTGCGTGCGCAGGAACTCAATCGCCATCTGAGCCGTCATCTGGCGGCGCAGCGCGAAGAACGCGGAGGTCATCAGGCCGCCGGCGGTATCGTCCGCGTGAGCCAATAGAGGAATGACCTCGTCGGCGCGCGAAGCGTCCATTTGAGCCAGGGCCGAGGCCGCCTGTTCGGGCGAAAGGTCGCCGAGCACATCGGCGGCCTCGTCCGGCTCCATCTCATCCAGCGCGTCGGCCAGAGTCTCGGCGGAGAGCTGCGCGGCGACTTCCGCCGCTTCCTCATCCTCGAGTTCTTCGAGGAGGTCGGCCGTGGCCTCGGCGTCGAGGCGGGGGAGGATTTCGTTTTGGTCGTCGGGGGGCAGGTCGGCGAAGGCGTCGGCGCGGTCGGCCGGGTGGAGAGTGGTCAGGACCGAGATGGCCTCGTCCACCTGGCCGGCTTCGAGAGCAGTGCGCACGCGCTCCAGCGCGGTGTCAATGACGTTTTGTTCCACGCTCACCTCCTAGATGAAACGCGCCGCGCGGCTCGGAGCAGGGCCGGCGCGGCGCGTCACGAGGTGAGGCGCGAAGCGGGGCCTTAGGCTCCGTCCAGAGGGGGCCGGCGCGTAGAGTCAGGTTCCAGGTCAGTGTCCATACGTCTTTCTCAAAAATGCCGCGTGCATTCTACTCCCGCAGGCCTTTTTGTCAATGCAGCAGCGGTTCGGTCGAACGCATCTCGTCTGTTGGCGCGGTGGGCAGTTCCTCGCCGGGGCGGCCCAGCAGCCTGGCTAACTCGACGCGAGCCGGCTCGTCCACGAGCGCCAGGATTTCGTCGCCTTCTTCCAGGACCGTCACGCCGCGCGGCAGGACCATTTCCCCGCCCCGCAGGATGCCCGAGATGATGCAGTGCTCCGATAGAGGCAGGTCCTTGATCGCCACGCCGATGGCTGTGGCCCCCGGCGCGATCTTCTCCTCGACCAGCGAGTATTTGCCCCGGCGGATTTTGAGCATGATCATCATGTCGCCGATGGACATTTCCTCTTCGATCAGTTTCGCCATGATGTCGGCGCTGTTGAGGGCGACGTCCACGCCGAAATCCTTGGTGAATAGCCAGGCATTCTTGGGGTTGTTGATCCGGCCGATGATGCGCCGGACGCCGTACTGGAAGCGCGCCAGCGAGGTGACGACGAGGTTGTCGGCGTCTTCGGCGGTCACGGCGGCGACCACCTGCGCCTGCTGGATGCCGGCGGCTTCCAGCGTCTGCGGGTCGGTGCCGTCGCCCTCGAAGATCACCTCGGTCGGGATTTCCCGGTGGAGCGTGGTGAGGATATCCGGGCGGTGCTCAATCAAGCGGACTTCGTGCCCTTGCAGCAGCAGGAGCGAGGCGAGATGGGAACCGGTGCGGCCGCCGCCGACGATAAGTACAAACATGGTTATTTCTCTCCGTTGGTGTGCAGGCGCTGGCGCAGGAGGGCCGCCCCCGCGTCCGTCGCGCTGACCTGCAGGATGTCGTGGGCCTGCAGGACGGTGTCGGGGTTGGGCAGGGAACCGCGCCCGCCGCGCGACATGGCGACCACGCGGGCGTGCGGCTCGGGGACGAGGTCGCCGACGGTGCGTCCCTCCCAGGCGTGCGGGATGCTGATCTCGTAAATTTGTACTTCGCCGTGCCCGGCGGTGGACACGCTCTGCAATCCGGGGTGCAGGATCAACTGCTCGATGCGCTTGGCGCCCCAGGAGGACGAGGCGATGGTCGGCAGGCCAAGTTTCTCGTAAATGGGCGCGCGGCGCGGGTTGTAGACGCGGGCGACCACGTGAGGGACGTTGAAGATGTCCCGGGCGACGCGCGCGGCCACAATGTTGACGCTGTCGGAGGTGGTGACGGCGGCGAAGGCGTCGGCGGTCTCGATCCCGGCGCGCTTGAGCACCTCCCGGTCAATCGCCTCGCCCTGCACGGTGCGCCCGCGGAACTCCGCGCCCAGCTTGTCGAACGCGCGCAGGTTGGAATCCACGATCGCCACATTATGGCCCTGCTGGTAAATGGAGAGCGCCAACTCGGCCCCTACCCGCCCGCAGCCGACGATCACGATATTCTGTTTTTGGCTTGTTCTCATCTTCACTTCCCGATCTCCAATCTCTAATCCTCGATCTCTCCGCCCGTGCGCCTCAGAAACTCAGTTTCTCCCCTCGGGAAACCGGATTTCTCCGCGTCGCCGCTAATCTCTCAGACGGTACGGCACGTCCGTCACGACCATGCCCCGTCTGAAGAGCAGCGCCAGACGGATCAGGAACGCCGTCTGGTTGTGCAGGATGTTGTGCCACCAGCGCGAGGGCAGGAACTGCGGCATAACCACGGTGATTACGTCGTCCGCCTGACAGGCTTCCAGTTTGTCGAGGTAGGCGATGAGCGGCTCGATGATCGAGCGATATTCGGAGCGCAAGACGACCAGCCGGATGCCGTCGCCCCACCTGTCCCACTTCTGCCGGAACTTCTCCGTCTCAGTCGGGTCGGTCTCCACATACACCGCCGTCACGTCGTTCGACAGCGAGGCGGCGTATTGCAGGGCGTGCAGCACCCCCCGATGTATCCCGGCCACCGGCACGATGACGCGGTGGCGGCGGATGCGCGGCGGCGCGCCGTATTCGTCGAGCGAGAGCTGCGCGGCCGCCTGCCGGTAATGCTGGTGAATACTCAGGAAGATCCAGACGATGACCGGGATTAGAACGATGACGATCCAGGCCCCATGCAGGAAACGCGTGATGATGATGACACCCAGAACGACAAAAGTGGCCACCGCGCCAATCCCATTCATAAGTGCTCCGGCCTGCCAGCCTCGGGTCTTCAGCCTAAACCAGCGGACGACCATGCCAGACTGGGACAGTGTAAAGGAGATAAACACACCAACAGCGTAAAGCGGCAACAAGTCATGCGTGTCGCCGCCGAAGATGACGAGCAGGATGGAGGCGAGCGCGCCCAGCAGGATGATGCCGTTGGAGAACACCAGTCGGTCGCCGATGTTACTTAGAGGCCGGGGCAGGTAGCCATCGCGCGCCAGGAAGAAACTCAGACGCGGGAAATCTGCGAAAGAGGTGTTCGCAGCCAACAACAGGATGAAGGCCGTAGACAACTGTAGAAGCACGTAAGCCAGGTTGTCGCCAAAGACGGTGCGCGCGATTTGCGACAACACCGTCTGGTGTTCCTGCGGCACGGCGCCGACCTGATGGGCTAACAGAGTGACGCCAATAAACATTGAACCTAGAATCAGAATCATGGCAATGAGCGTCTGCCCGGCGTTGTGCGACTCGGGTTTGCGGAAAGCTGGGATCCCGTCAGAGATCGCCTCCACTCCAGTCAAGGCGGTACATCCCGCCGAGAACGCGCGCAGAATAAAAAAGGCCGTGATGTCCTCATTCAGCATCAGGCTTTCCGGCGACAGTCCGGCGACCTGCCCTAGCGTCCCGGCCAAATACTGGAAGAATCCCACGCCAAGCATGGTGAACACGCTGAACATGAAGATGTAGGTCGGGACAGCGAAGATCGAGGCGGACTCACGCATACCACGCAGATTGACGACGGTGATGATGATCACGGCGAGCACGGTGAGTTCGACCTTGTAAGGCAGGAGGAAGGGCAGCCACGAGAAGAGCGCAGCGACTCCGGCGGCAATGCTGACAGCCACGGTGAGCACGTAGTCCACCAGCAGGGCCGCGCCGGCCACCAGGCCGGGGAGCGCGCCGAGGTTGTCTTTTGACACAATGTATGAACCGCCGCCGTTCGGGTACGCGTGAATGGTCTGGTAATACGACGTGCCGACGATGATGAGCAACACGGCAATGGCGATGGCGACTGGGATGGAGAGGAAAATCGCGCCTGTCCCGGCCAGAATCAGGACAAAGAGAATTTCTTCAGTGGCGTAGGCGGTCGAGGAGAGCGCGTCCGAGGCGAAGACGGCCAGCGCCTTGAGTTTGCTCAGGCGCTCGTGGTGCGCTTGCGAGGTTGCCAGCGGGCGCCCGATGAGTGCTTCGCGCAGATTGATCGCGGTCATGCCTATACTCTCTAAGCTGCTTGGTCGAGCGGTTTCTCATCCCCCATGTGGTAGGGCACTTCCATCACCACAATGTCGCGCTGGTTCAACAACCGCTGGCGGAGTACGGAAGCCGTGTTCATGTGTAGCACCTTGTGCCACCAGTGCGCGGGGACGAACTGCGGCACGACGACGGTCAGCATTTCCTGGGCGCTCTGGCTTTCGGCCATCTCGTTGATGTACTTGACGATCGGCTCGATCAGCCGCCGGTAGGGCGACTCGATGACGACCAACCGCACCCCGTCGCCCCACGCCTCCCATTTGTCCTTGATCTTTTCCGCTTCGACGGGGTCCACGGCCACGTAGACCGCCGTCAGATCGTCGGAGAGCGAGCGGGCGTAGCGCAGGGCGTGCAGCACGCCGCGATGCACGCCCCCGATGAGGAGCAGGACCCGGTTGCGTTTGACGCGCGCGGGCGCGCCGAAATCCTCCAGCGAGAGGTGTTGGGCCACAACTTTATAATGGAGGTGAATGCGGAAAAAGATGAAAACCAGCGTGGGGATGACTACGACGACGATCCACGCGCCTTCGACGAACTTGGTGACCGCGAAAACGACCATGACGATGGCGGTGAACACCGCGCCGAAGCCGTTGATCCCCAATTTGACGCGCCACCGGGGGTCATACTCCACCACGCCGCCCTGCTGGACGATCTTCTCGCCCGGCGGCAGGCGTCCGGCTTTCCACCAGCGCACGGCCATGCCGGTCTGTGAGAGCGTGAAGGACAGGAAGACGCCGATGGCGTAGAGCGGGATGAGGGCTGTGGTCTCGGCGTTGAACAAAATGATGAGCAGGATGGCAAACCCCGCCAGCGCCATGATGCCGTAGGAGAAAACCAACCGGCTGCCGCGAAAGGTGAGCTGCCGGGGCAGGAATCCATCTCCCGCTTGCAGCGCACCCAATCGGGGAAAATCGGCGAAAGACGTGTTAGCGGCCATAATCAGGATTAAAGCGGTTCCACCCAGGAGCACGTACCACATCGCCCCGGCCCCCCACACGGTGCGCCCCAGTTGCGAGATCACGGTTTCGGCCCGCGAGAACTGTGCGCCGATGTGGTTGGAGAGGAAAGTAATGCTAAAGAACATCGCCGAGAGGATGGCGCTCATCCACACAAGCGTGATGCCCGCGTTCCGGCTCTTGGGTTCCTTGAAGGCGGGGATGCCGTTTGAGATGGCTTCCACCCCGGTGAGCGCAGTACAGCCGCTCGAGAAGGCGTGCAGGATCAGGAACAGCGTCACCCCGCGGGCCGCCTCGACCTCCGCCGGGGTCACGCCGGTCACCTCCCCCAGCGCGCCAGTGAAATATTTATAGAAGCCAATGGCGATGGTGAGCAGGGTGACGCCGAGGAAGAAGTAGGTGGGGATGGCGAAAGCGATACCCGACTCTTTGACCCCGCGAAGATTGACGATCATCATGAAGATGACGATGGCGGCAGCAATCTCGACGCGGTAAGGGTGCAGCGCCGGGAAGCCCGACGCCATCTGCGCCACGCCGGAAGAAATGCTGACCGCAACCGTGAGGATGTAATCGGTGAGGAGCGCCGCCCCGGCGATCTGTGCCGGAGTTTCGCCCAGGTTGTCGCGCGACACGATATAGGCGCCGCCCCCGCCGGGATAGGCGTGGATG
>Ga0209341_10005135_pt1 | contig 11928 bp, 8 predicted proteins | sample RifCSP13_2_FD_184020 | JGI IMG/M metagenome (GOLD analysis project Ga0209341, IMG submission 184020) | Soil microbial communities from Rifle, Colorado - Rifle CSP2_sed 13_2 (SPAdes) (version 2) | ecosystem: Environmental > Terrestrial > Deep subsurface > Rock core/Sediment | place: Rifle...
CTCGGCCAGTTGGTTCGCGAACGCAAGCTCCTCCTCGTACACGCTCGGACCTTACCGGCTCGAGGCTCACGGGCGCTCGGCCGCTCCTGCTAGATTCGGTGCTCCATGCAGACCACCCTCGAGTCCACGGACAAGCACACCGTCAAGCTCACCATCGAGGTGCCGCCCGAGGAGTTCGGCAAGGACCTCGACCGCGCGTACCGCAGGGTCGCCCAGCAGGTGAAGATCCCCGGCTTCCGCAAGGGCAAGGTTCCGCGCCAGGTGATAGACGCACAGCTCGGCCGCGACGCCGTCCTGGGCGAGTTCCTCGAGGACTCGGTTCCCTCGTACTACCGTGAGGCGCTCCGCGAACACGACCTGGCGCCGATCACCGACCCGGACATCGACCTCGGCGAGGTCGAGGAGGGGAAGCCGTTGGTGTTCACGGCGGTCGTCGAGGTCAGGCCTCGCCTGAAGCTGGAGGAGAACCAGTACAAGGGGATCCGCGTCGAGCGCCCGGCGGCCGAGGTGACCGACGAGGAGGTCGACCGCTTCCTGGACTCGCTCCGCGACCGGTTCGCCGAGCTGGAGACCGTTGCCCACCCCGCGCGCGAGGGAGACTTCGTCGTGATGGACATCCGCGCCACGGTGCACGGCGAGGAGATCGCCGAGGGCACGCGCCAGGACTACCTGTACGGGGTCGGCACCGGTGAGTTCGGCGACGTCCTCGACAAGGAGCTCGAGGGCAAGCGGTCCGGCGAGATCCTGAAGTTCAACGACGCGCTGGGGCCGGGCGCGGGGGAGCGGGCCGGGCAGGAGGTCGCCTTCCAGGTCCTGGTCAAGGAGGTCAAGGGAAAGAAGCTGCCCGCGGCCGACGACGAGTTCGCCAAGGTCGCCTCCGAGTTCGACACGCTCGACGACCTGAAGCAGAGCCTGCGCGAGCAGCTGATGCGGAACAGGGAGCGCGGGGCCGACGCCGAGGTTCGCGACCGGGTCCTGCAGGCGATGATCGACTCGGTCGAGGTGGACCTGCCGGACACGCTCGTGGATGAGGAGGTGCAGCATCGCGTCCTGCACGCGCAGGAGCGCGCCGAGCAGGCCGGCATGACGCTGCCGCAGCTGCTCGAGGCGCAGGGCTTCGACGAGCTCAGGTTCCGGGCCGATGCGCGTGACCACGCGATCCGTGCGATCAAGGCCGACCTCGTCCTGGAGGCGGCGGCCCGCCAGGAGGACATACAGGTGACGCCGGAGGAGCTCGGCCGCGAGATCGCCGGGCTCGCGCAGGCGCTCGGGCGCGACCCGAAGGAGCTCGCGAAGAGTCTGGACCGTTCCGGTCAGGTCGTATCACTGGCCGGTGATATCATCCGCTCCAAGACGCTCGACCTCCTCGTCGAGCACGCAGACATCCACTCGGACGGCGGTTCCGAGGAACGTCGTGAGCCCTCAGGAGAGCCCGCAGACGCTCCGATCGAGACCGTCGAGGAGACCGCAGAGGAGACGCCATGAAGGACTACCTCGTTCCCGTCGTCGTCGAGCAGACCAGCCGCGGCGAGCGTTCGTTCGACATCTACTCGCGCCTGCTGAAGGAGCGCATCGTGTTCCTCGGCACGCCGATCGACGATGCGGTCGGCAACCTGATCATGGCGCAGCTGTTGCACCTGGAGTCCGAGGATCCCGACAAGGACATCAACCTGTACATCAACTCGCCCGGCGGGGACATCACCTCGCTGTTCGCGATCTACGACACGATGGAGTACATCAAGCCCGCCGTCTCCACGATCGTGATGGGGCAGGCGGCCTCCGCGGCGGCGGTGCTCCTGCTCGCCGGGGAGAAGGGCAAGCGCTACGCGCTCCCGCATTCGCGCGTGCTCCTGCACCAGCCGCACGGTGGGGCGCAGGGTCAGGCCGTGGACATCGAGATCCAGGCCAAGGAGATCACGCGATACCGCAAGCTGCTCGAGGAGCTGATCGCCGAGCACACCGGCCAGCCGCTCGAGAAGGTCGCCAAGGACACCGACCGTGACTACATCCTCACGGCCGAGGAGGCCGTCGAGTACGGGGTGGTGGACGAGGTGATCACCAGCCGGAAGTTGACACCCGAACTCGCTGCGGCGGCCGCGGGCGCGTCGTAGGATTGCCGCCCGAGTAGGATCGGACGCTCGAACAGGGGGCCAGGGGCATGGCGAGGATCGGCGACTCCGACCTTTTGAAGTGCTCCTTCTGCGGGAAGTCGCAGAAGCAGGTCAAGAAGCTCATCGCGGGCCCCGGCGTGTACATCTGCGACGAGTGCATCGATCTCTGCAACGAGATCATCGAGGAGGAGCTGTCCGAGACCTCCGAGCTCAAGCTCGAAGAGCTCCCCAAGCCGCAGGAGATCTACTCGTTCCTCGAGGAATACGTGATCGGCCAGGACAACGCCAAGAAGGTCCTTTCGGTAGCCGTCTACAACCACTACAAGCGGATCCAGGTCGGGACCAAGGACACGGAGGTTGAGCTCCAGAAGTCGAACATCATGGTCCTGGGGCCGACCGGGTGCGGCAAGACGCTCCTCGCGCAGACCCTCGCGAAGATGCTGAACGTTCCGTTCGCGATCGCGGACGCCACGGCGCTGACCGAGGCAGGCTACGTAGGCGAGGACGTCGAGAACATCCTGCTGAAGCTGATCCAGGCGGCCGACTACGACGTGAAGAAGGCCGAGACCGGGATCATCTACATCGACGAGGTCGACAAGATCGCACGCAAGTCCGAGAACCCGTCGATCACGCGCGACGTGTCCGGCGAGGGCGTGCAGCAGGCGCTCCTGAAGATCCTGGAGGGCACCACCGCCAGCGTCCCGCCGCAGGGCGGCCGCAAGCACCCGCACCAGGAGTTCATCCAGATCGACACGACGAACATCCTGTTCATCTGCGGCGGCGCGTTCGCGGGGCTCGAGAAGATCGTCGAGAGCCGGATCGGCTCGCGCGGGATCGGGTTCGGCGCCGACGTGCGGCGGGTCGAGGAGAAGGACCTGGGTGCGATCCTCGGCCAGGTGCTCCCCGAGGACCTGCTCAAGTACGGGCTGATCCCCGAGTTCGTCGGCCGACTTCCGGTGATCACCAACGTCCACAACCTGGATAAGCAGGCGCTCATCGACATCCTCACCCAACCGAAGAACGCGCTGGTGAAGCAGTACCGCAAGTTCTTCGAGTTCGACGGCGTCGAGCTCGAGTTCTCCGACGACTCGCTCGACGCGATCGCCGACCAGGCGATCCTGCGGGCCACCGGTGCGCGGGGCCTCCGCGCGATCATGGAAGAGGTCCTGCTGAACACGATGTACGAGCTGCCCTCGCGCAGCGACGTGACCAAGTGCGTGATCGACGGCGAGGTCGTCCGAAGCAAGGTGAACCCCACACTCGTACCGCTCAAGGAGGCGAAGAAGCGCGAGCGGCAGGAGCGCTCGGCCTGAGGGGCCCTCGCTGGATCGCGGCCGTCGTCCCCTTGCTCGTGTTCGGTGCGCTGTTGACCGCCTGCGGGGGTGACGACGGAGGTTCGGAGCCAGGCGCCCAGAACCCTGCGGATCTCGAGGGCGATCCATGGGTTCTCACCCAGATGCTCGACGCGGACGGGAACACACAGATCGTGGACGTCGGCGTGATCGCGCAGTTCGACGGCTCGACGATGAGCGGCATCTCCGGCTGTAACGACTACAACGCGACCTACGAGGCTACCGGGGACCAGATCTCCTTCGGCCCGATCGCGTACGAAGAAGATCTGCCCACCCAACGAGCAGGACGTCGAGGATCGGTACCTCCAGCTCCTCGCCGGGTGGCGAGGTACGCAGTCGAGGGCCGCTTGATGTCCATGAGCGATGCGGAGGGCACGCCGGTCCTGCAGTTCAGCCGCGGCTAAGCCTCAGCTAAGACGAGTCCTGAGCGACCCGAGCCGCTCGAGCTCCAGCACGGCACCCGCCCGCTGCAGATCGTGTGTCGCGGCGTCGAGCATCGAGCGTGCCTCCTCGGTCCTGTCGACGGCGATCAGTAGGTCGGCGAGGTCGAGCTCCGTGCGGGCGCGCTCCCATTCGGCCTGGAGTGTGGCGAACCCGCGCCTGGCCCCCTCCAGCAGCTCGAGCGCGCGCTCCGCGTCGCCGGCAGCGAGCGCGTGCTGTCCCTCGAGCCGGTCGAGATGGACCGGCAGCGCCAGTAGCTCGGCGGCCTTGGCGTACGCCCTGGCGTCGCCCAGGAACGCGGGAACCTCGTCCCATCGTGCCGTCAGCGCGAAGAGCTCCGCTGCCACCTGGTCCTGGAACGGTCGCATCGTCATCGACTCGACCGCCGACTCGTCGATGAGCTCCCACGCGCGCTCGTGCTCGCCGCGCCGTGCGACCGCCCACGCGAGCCAGTTGCTCGCGAGCACCCTCCCTCCGTGGACGAATCCGCGTGAGTCCCGCAAGATGGTGAGGAGGCGGTCCGCGCCCTCGAGTCCCCGCGCTTCGTGCACGAACGCGGCTGCGCCGAACAGGTTCATCATGAAATAGGGGGGGTCGTCGGCTCGCCCGCCCATGGCTGCTACGGCCTCGCGGAACGCCTCGAGGACCCGGTCCCACTCGCCCAGGTGGAACAGGCTCGCGCCCGCCCAGTTGAGGCAGTGGATGTTCAGGCCTTCGGCGCCCTCGGCGCGCTCCTGCCCGATGAAGCCGAGCCGGACCGAGTCCTCGTACTCCCCGAGCATGAAGTGCTCCCAGGCAGCCATCCCGTAGATATCGCCCGCTTCCCACGGGTCCTGGAACACCTCTGCGATCTCGAGGCGCCGGGCGAGCATCGGCCGAACCCCGCCGTAGAGCCCGACGTTGAGGATGGCGGAGCCTGCGCCGTCGAGCGCAGCCGACTCGAGGTCCAGCCGCCCGATCCTCTTGGCGAGATCCGCCGCCCGGATCCCTGCCTCGAGCGCCCGCTCGCGCTCCTCGTCGCCCAGCCGGGTGTCCCATCCGAAGCCGAACGGCATGAACGCCTTGAGCGTCAGGAGGCGGATCTCCTCCTCGGACGACCCGGCGTCCAGATGCGCGAACCCGATGTCCAGGTATCCCCGCACCTCCTCGACCCCAGGCTGGCTCTTCATCGATCCGGGCCACCGCAGGGGGGTCTCGGCCGCCCTGGCGCACGCCCATGCGATCGGACGCCGGTCATCCGGTATGTGCTCGAGCCGCAGGTCGACCGCCTCCCTCAGCGCGTGCCAGGACAGGTCCCCCTGGTAGTCGTTCAATGCGATCAAACCCGTCTCCTCGAGCACGGCGATGCGCTCGATCGGGTCGACGGCCAGGTCGCCCGCGCGCTCCGCCGTCTTCATCGCCTTCGTGTTGGCGAACCGGCTCCGGGCCTCGCCCGCCACCTCTAGCAGCGCGGCGAACGCCCGGCGCCGTAGCTCCTCCTGCTGGTCGCCTCCACCCTCTTGCGCCGAGAACGCCTCGACGTAGTGGTAGGCGAGGAGCTCGCTGAACTCGCGGCCGCGGGTCCCGGCCGTCTCCTCGATCCAGCGGGCCACCGCCTCGTGGGCCGGGCCACGCTCGCGGCGAGGCAGGCTCTCGTACGCGACGTCGCGGGTGAGGATGTGCTTGAAGATGAACTCCGGCTCCCCGGCCACCGAGGTGCCCAGGCGCGACAGGACGAGCTCGCGCTCCTCGAGCCGGTCCAGGGTCTCGCGTATCCGCTCGCCGTCGCCGTTCAGAAGTCGCCGTACGGGCCCCGCCCAGAAGACGCGCCCGACGACGGCCGCGCGCTGCAGCGCGCGCTTCTCCTCCGGCGTGAGGAGGTCGATCCGGGCCGCGAGCACGGCCTGGACCGTGTCGGGGATGTGGACCTCGCCGATCGTCTCCGTCGCCAGCCACCGGTCGCCTTCGCGCACGATGGCGCCGCCGTCGATCAGGTGGCGGACGATCTCCTCCAGGAAGAACGGGTTGCCCTCGGCTCGCTCGAGGATCTGGTCATGGACCGACGGCGGGAGTTCGGCGACGGTGAGCAGGAGCCGGACGAGGTGGTCGGCCTCTTCGAGCAACAGGGGTTCGAGCGCGATCGCCGAGTGGTTCCTGCGACCTCCACCCCATCCCGGTCGCCGGTCGGTGAGGTCGTGCCGCGCCGGACACACGAACACGACGGGGCCGAGCACCTTGTCGGCCATCTCCTCGAGCAGGTCGAGGAGCGCCGGGTCGGCCCAGTGGATGTCCTCGATCACGACGACGACCGGCCCCCGGAGCGCGAGCGCCGAGAAGAACGACCGCCACGCGAGGTGCATCTCGGCCCGTACCTGACGAGGCTCCAGGTCGCGCATCGGTGCCGAGGGGAACTCGAGCCCGACCGTGTACGCGATCGCCCGGCAGGTCCGCGTGGCGTCGATGGAGGGGTCCGTTTCCAGGACCGCGTCGCAGGAGATCTCGATCTTGTCGAGCACCTCGTCGGACGAGTCCGTGTCGAGCACCCCGGCGTGCGACTTCAAGATCTCGGCTAGCGGCCAATACGTGATGCCGTCTCCGTAGGGCAGACACCGGCCCCGAACGATTCGGGGCTCGGGCTCCTGCGCCTGGACCCACGACAGGAACTCGGTGGTCAGGCGACTCTTGCCGACGCCTGGGTCGCCGTAGATCGTGACGAGGTTCGGCCGGCCCTCGGCGACGGCCCGTGCGTAGACGGTCCGGAGCAGTGCGAGCTCCTGGTCACGACCGACCATCGGGGCCCGCACGCCCGGCACGCCGCGCTCGGCCCGCTCGGGCGCCTCGTCTTCGAGCACCACGGCGGGGACCAGCTCGCCCTTGCCGCGGAGCTCCTGCTCGCCGAGCTCGCGGTAGCGGAACCCGCGCGCCGCTCGGGCCGTGCGCTCCGCGACCACGATCTGACCCGGCTCGGCGAGTTGCTCGAGTCGCGCGGCGACGTTCACTGCGTCCCCGGTCGCCATAGGTTCGCCGGGTTGCGGCGACGTGGCGGCGAGCACCTCGCCGGTGTTCACGCCGGTTCGGATCTGCAGCTCGACGCCGAACCGGGCCAGCAGGTCGGTGTTCACGTCGGCGAGCCGCCGCCGCATTCGCAGTGCTGCTCGGAGCGCACGGATCGGGTCGTCCTCGTGCGCGATCGGGACGCCGAATGCCGCCATCACGGCGTCGCCGATGAACTTCTCGACCGTGCCGCCTTCGGCCTGTATCTCCTCGCGCATCGCGCCGAAGTAGGCGGCGAGGACCTCCTGGAGCCGCTCGGGATCGAGGCGTTCGCCGAGGCCGGTCGAGCCGGTGACGTCCGCGAACAAGATCGTTACGAGGCGGCGCTCCTGACCCGGGGGCACGGGTTCGGCTTCGACGACCGGCGTGCCGCAGGCCGGGCAGAACCGCGCCTCCAGAGGCCGTTCGGCGCCGCAGACCGGACACGCCGGGACAAGCGTGGACCCACAGGAGAGGCAGAAGCGGGCACCGGCAGCGTTCTGCGTGCCGCAACTCGAACAGGCAGTCATCGGCGCGGAGTCTACGGCGGTCGGGGTGGTGGAGGGCATCCCGTAGACTGCGCCGCATGAGCGTGCCCGAGAAACCGAGCCTCGACGGCCTGGAGGCCAAGTGGGATGAGTGGTGGGAGGCCGCGGGCACGTATCGGTTCGACCGCACGAAGACCCGCGAGGAGATCTACGCGATCGATACTCCGCCGCCGACGGTCAGCGGCAGTCTCCACGTCGGCCACGTCTTCTCATACACGCACACCGACGTCGTCGCTCGGTTCCGGCGGATGCGGGGCAAGGAGGTCTTCTATCCGATCGGGTGGGACGACAACGGCCTGGCGACCGAGCGGCGGGTCCAGAACTACTTCGGGGTGCGGTGCGACCCCTCGCTCCCGTTCGACCCGACCTTCGACCTCGACCGCCTCGACCGACCCGACGACGGCGCGGTGCCGGTCTCGCGCCCCAACTTCATCCAGCTGTGCGAGCGCCTGACGGCCCAGGACGAGAAGGCGTTCGAGGAGCTGTTCCGCCGGCTGGGGCTCTCGGTGGACTGGACTCAGACCTACACCACGATCGACGAGCATTCGCGACGTGCTTCGCAGCGCGCGTTCCTTCGGCTCCTGGATCGCGGGCTCGCCTACACGGTCGAGGCCCCGACCATGTGGGACGTGGACTTCCGCACGGCCGTGGCCCAGGCGGAGATCGAGGACCGCGAGATCGAAGGCACGTACCACCACGTCCGGTTCGATCGCGCCGACGGGAAGGGCACCGTCGAGATCGAGACCTCCCGACCCGAGCTGATCCCGGCCTGCGTGGCGCTCGTCGCGAACCCGTCGGACGAGAGGTACTCGTCGCTCGTCGGGAAGATCGTGCTCACGCCGCTCTTCGGCGCCGAGGTCCCGGTCGTGGCTCACGAGCTCGCCGATCCGGAGAAGGGCACCGGCCTAGCGATGATCTGCACGTTCGGCGACATCACGGACGTCACCTGGTGGCGCGAGCTCCGACTGCCCGCCCACGTTGTCGTGCAGCGCGACGGTACGATCGCGCCCTCGCGGTGGGGCGAGACAGGGTGGGACTCGAGCGACCCCGAGGGCGCGACCCGCGCTCAGAACGAGATCGCGGGCCTGCCGGCCAAGAAGGCCCGGCGGAAGATCGCCGAGCTCCTCGATGCCTCAGGGCACCTGGTCGGCGAACCCGAGCCCGTGCGCCACGTCGTGAAGTTCTACGAGAAGGGGGAGCGGCCCCTCGAGGTCGTCGCCAGCCGCCAGTGGTTCGTCAAGACGATGGACCTGAAGGAAGAGCTGCTCGAGCGCGGCCGAGAGCTCCGCTGGCACCCCGCCTACATGGGCGCCAGATACACCTCCTGGGTCGAGGGGCTGAACGGCGACTGGTGCGTCTCGCGCCAGAGGTTCTTCGGTGTGCCCTTCCCTGTGTGGTACCCGGTGCGCGCGGACGGATCGATCGACCACGAGCATCCGCTGGCGCCGCCCGAGTCCGCCCTGCCGATCGATCCCTCGTCCGACGTCCCCGATGGCTTCACCGAGGACCAGCGCGGGGCTCCCGGCGGGTTCGTCGGCGACCCCGACGTCATGGACACGTGGGGGACCTCCTCGCTCTCGCCGCAGATCGCGGCTCGGTGGGAGGAGGACGAGGACCTATTCACCCGGCTGTTCCCGATGGATCTGCGTCCGCAGGCGCACGACATCATCCGGACCTGGCTGTTCTACACCGTGCTCAAGGCGCACCTCGAGCACGGGACGCTGCCGTGGTGGAACGCCGCGATCAGCGGGTGGGTGCTCGACCCCGACCGGAAGAAGATGTCCAAGTCCAAGGGCAACGTCGTCACCCCGATCGACGTGCTGGAGCGGTACGGCGCCGACGCGGTCAGGTACTGGTCGGCGAGCGCGCGGCTGGGTGTCGACACCGCGTTCAAGGACGAGCAGATCAAGATCGGTCGGCGCCTGGCGATCAAGATCCTCAACGCGTCGCGGTTCGTGCTGTCCTTCGAGGCCCCCGAAGGTGCCATCGCCGACCCGCTCGACCGGTCGATGCTCCGGCGGCTCGCGGAGGTCGTGGAGGAGGCGACTCGGGCGCTCGAGGACTACGACAACGCCCGCGCGCTCGAACTCGCGGAGCGCTTCTTCTGGGGGTTCACGGACGACTACCTCGAGCTCGTTAAGAGCCGCGCGTACGGCTCGAACGGTCCCGAGCCAGCGGGTTCGGCGATCTCAGCACTGCGGCTTGCGCTCGACACCCTGCTGCGGCTGTTCGCGCCCTTCCTGCCGTACGTGACCGAAGAGGTCTGGTCGTGGTGGCGACGGGGTTCGATCCACCGCACGCCGTGGCCCGGGACCGACGCGCTCGAGGCAGCCGCCGCCGACGCCGATCCGCTCGCGTACGAGGTGGCCGCCTGGGTGCTAGGCGAGGTCCGGCGCACGAAGGCGCTCGCGAAGGTCTCCCTGAAGACACAGGTCGAGCGCGTCGTCGTCGCCGACAGCCCGGAGCGCCTGACGGTCCTGGCCGGCGCCGAGCGCGACCTCCGCGAGGCCGGCAACGTCCGCGAGCTCGTCACGGTCGAGGGCGACGATCCGTCGGTAGAGGTCGTCCTCCCACGGGCCTGAGGTCGTGCGGTTCGACGAGGCCGTCTACGAGCTCGAGGCCCGGCAGCCCGAGCACCTCCCGAAGCCCGACCTCGAGCGCATGCGCGCTCTCTCGGCGCTCCTCGATGAACCACAGCGCACCTATCCCACGATCCACATCACCGGGACAAACGGCAAGACGACCACGGCGCGACTTGCCTCGGCCCTCGCCTGCGAGCACGGCCTCACGACGGGTCTGTTCACCTCCCCGCACCTCGAGTCGGTAACCGAGCGGTTCATGGTGTGCGGCGGACCGATCGGCGAGATCGAGTTCGGGCAGGAGTACGAGCACCTGCGTCCGTACCTGAAGGCCGTGGACGACTCGGCGGGGCCGGTCACCTACTTCGAGGCGCTCACCGCGCTCGGGCAGCTGTGGTTCGCGGACAAGCCCGTGCAGCTCGCCGTGATCGAGGTCGGCATGGGGGGCACATGGGATGCGACGAACCTGGTGAACGGCGACGTCGCGGTCCTGTGCCCCGTGGGGCTCGATCACCCCGAGCTCGGCTCGACCCTCGCCGAGGTGGCCGGGGAGAAGGCGGGGATCGTGAAGCAGGGCAAGGTCGCCGTCGTGCGGGAGCAGGAGCCCGAGGCGCTGGAAGTGATCGCCCGGCGGTGCGAGGAGCAACTGGCGACGATGCTGCTGGAGGGGCGGGACTGGGCCCTCGCCTCGCGCGCGCCCGGGGTCGGCGGGCAGGGACTGTCGATCAGGGGCCTGCACGGCGAGTACGAGGACCTCCCGCTCCCCATGTTCGGAGCCCACGCGGCGCACAGCGCCGCCGCCGCGGTCGCGGCGCTCGAGGCGCTGCTGGAGCGGGCCCTCGACGAGGAGGTGGTCCGCCGCGCCCTGGGCTCGGCCACGTCGCCGGGCCGGCTCGAGATCGTGGGGCGTCACCCTCTGATCGTGCTGGACGGCGCGCATAACCCGGCCGCGGCCACAGCGCTCGCCGATGCCCTGCCCGAGGCGTTCGCGTGGGACCGGCTGCACCTGGTCATGGCGGTGTTCGCGAACAAGGATCTCGCGGGGATCGTCGAACGCGTCGCCCCGCTAGCCGCGGTCGGCTACGCGGCGACGACCGGCAGCGTTCGCGCCCGCCCCGCCGAGGAGGTCTCGGCAGCGTTGGCGGCCGAGGGCCTTGCGACGGAGACCTTCGCGAGCATCGAGGCTGCCCTCGCTGCAGCGCGCTCGTCGGCGGGACCCGACGACCTCATCCTCGTGACGGGCTCTCTGTACACTGTCGCGGACGCCCGCCGGGCGCTGTTCCGGGAGGTCTCCTGAGATGACCGTGGGATCGACGCTGCTCATCGTGAAGCCGGACGGCGTGCGCCGGGGCCTGGTCGGCGAGGTGCTGCGCCGGGTCGAGGCCAAGGGCCTGCGGATCGTCGAGATGCGGATGATGACGATCGATCGCCCCCTCGCCGAAGAGCACTACGGCGAGCACCGCGAGAAGCCGTTCTTCGGCGAGCTCGTGGACTTCATCACGTCGGGGCCGGTCGTCGTCGCCCGTCTCGAGGGCGAGGAGGCGATCGACGTCTGGCGCACGATGATCGGCCCCACGGACCCGGCGACCGCGCCGCCCGGAACGATCCGCGGGGATCTCGGCCTGATCATCACCGAGAACATCGTGCACGGCTCGGACTCGTCGGACTCGGCCGATCGCGAGCTGAAGCTGTTCTTCGGCTAGGCCCTGTGGACGCGTCCGCGGTCCTCGCGCACGTCGAGGCCTGGATCGAGCGGCACCGCTCCCTGTTCACGGGCCCGGGCATCTCGATCGGTCTCACCGACCGCGACCGGACGATCGGGACGCTCACGCTCGGCGAGGCCTCGCGCGGGATGCCTCTGACGCCCGACCACCCGTTCCCGATC